>WBZL01004730.1_pt1 | contig 11579 bp, 8 predicted proteins | sample 5204291 | NCBI WGS metagenome assembly WBZL01 (sample SAMN12344345, study PRJNA552823) | activated sludge metagenome | biome: Activated sludge suspended growth; feature: Nitrification reactor; material: Wastewater; isolation source: activated sludge from nitrification reactor of wastewater treatment...
GTGGAGCAGCGGCTCCGCATCCCGTCTCTTTCCCTGCTGCCAGACGGGGTCCTCGTCACGATGTATCGGAACCGTGGCTATGAGGTCTGGCGCACCAGCATGCAGTTTGATAATCCACGCCGGCTCATTGGCGATCTGCGGGGCTGTTGCGGACAGATGGATGTCATCAGCGCCGGGAACCGCATCATGACCGCGGAGAACACGAACTTCCGCGTCGGCATCTACGATCTCGATGGCGCAAGCCTCAGTGGATTCGGAGAGCGCTACAAGGAGGGCAACAACGGGTTCGGCAGCTGCTGCAATCCCATGAACGTCCACTGCTGCTCCAACGGCGACATCATCACCGCGGAGTCCAGCATCGGCCACATCAAGCGCTTCAGCGCGGACGGAAAGCTCCTGGCCGTCATCGGACGCGCCCGCATCGGCGGCGGCTGCAAGCACGTCGCCATTGGCTTCGACGAGAAGCGCGACCGCTATTACGTGCAGTACCAGGACCGGGACCACATCTGCATCCTGCTCCCGAACGACGAAGCGGCGCCCCTCGTGGCGGCGCAGGACCGCAAGCTCAAGCTGGCCGATGCCGCCACCCTCAAGCTCGAGGGGAAGTGGGTGGCCACCACCCCTGCGTCGGCTGATTCGCGCGGGGACTGGGAGGACCTGTTCTATGATCTGTACGGCTACGTCCAAGAGCCTTGTTTCGACTCGATCACTTTCAAGCCCGATCACAGCGTCTCGCTGGGCTTCGCTCCACGCGGCGGGAGCCGTGGGGACAAGGGCTTCCGCCGCTGGTACGCGGCAGACGGCGATGGCCGCCGCATCGATCTCGAATTCGAGCGGGAGGACGGCTACGTGGATTTTACCCTCGTGGTCTCCGTAAAGGACGAGAACCATATCGAGCTGAAACAGCGCCACGAGACAAGGATCTACGAGCGCCAGAACTGACACCGAGAACGCCATGAGATCACACCTTCGCCTGCTTCTCCTCGCGGCGCTCCTGCTGGACGCCGCTGCCGCCAGGGCCGCCGACACGCTGGCCCTCGTGGTCATGGATCCCCTCTCCAAGGAACTGGCCTGCGACTGCGTGAAGGGCTACGCCCAGCGGAACTACCGCGTGCTCGCCGCGCATTTGCAGCGTCGATTGGGCATTGAGGTCACCGTCGTTCACTCGGAGAGTCTGGCCACCGCGCTGAAGGATGCGCGGGGCACGCCCTCCATCATCGTCGGTAAGCAGTCCGTGGTTCTCAGCGAGACGCGCAAGAACAAGCTCGACGTGCTCCCTGTCGCGCGCCTCACCGGAAAGGACGGTTCGCCGGACGAGTGCGGACTGGTCGTCGTGCGCAAGGATTCCCCGGCCAAGTCGGTCTCGGATCTCAAGGGTTACCGCATCCTGTTTGGACCGCCGGACTGCGACGAGAAGTCCGCCGCGGCTTTCGATCTGCTCAAGGCGTCTGGTGTCGACGTCCCGGCCAGCCCGGAGGTCTCCGCCACCTGCAGCGCCGCTGCCGCCGGCTTGATGGAATTGAAGCCGGACGTACGCGCCGCCGCCGTCATCTCCAGCTATGCCGAGCCGCTCCTCGCGGGCTGTGGCACCATCAAGCCCGGCGACCTCCGCGTCATCGGCAAGACGCGGAACGTGCCCTTCATCACTGCGTTTGCCGTGAAGTCGCTTCCGGAGGAGCGGGTCACCGCCATCACCGAAGCCCTTCTCGATGTCGGCGGCGACCCGGAATTGCTCAAGGTGATGGAAAGCCTGCTCGGCTTCGTGGAGCTGGACGATCCTGCCACCAAACCAGCGGCGTGGAACCAGTTCCGCGGATCGAATCGCGATGGCGCCACCTCGTGGCTCCCGGAGAAGCTTCCGGCCAGCGCTTCCTTCGCGTGGCAGGCCACGCTTCCCTCGGAGGGTGTCGGCGGCATCGCTGCCACCAACGAGGTCGTCATCCTCGGGGCGCGCGATGCGCTGGACCGCTCGGACGCTTTTTTTGTCTTGATGCCAGCTCAGGCGCCGAGCGCTGGCGGTTCCAATATCCGGCGCCCGCCCGTGAACCACTTGATTACGGCAACTCCCCGCGCGCGACCCCTCTGATCGCCGATGGCCGGGTGTTTCTGCTCGGGGCGTTCGGGCATCTGCATTGCCTGGATCTCGCGTCGGGCCGTCTGCTCTGGGCCAGCCACCTGCCCATCGAATTCGACGCCACCCTGCCGCCCTGGGGCTACAGCAGTTCCCCTCTGCTCGTGGGAGGCAGGCTCATTGTGCAACCCGGCGGCGCCGAGGCCTCGATTGTTGCGCTCGATCCCGCCACCGGCGACGTGGTCTGGGAGCGCCCCGGGGCGAAGGCCGCCTACGCCGGGCTGATCGCGGCGAACGTCGGTGGCGTGACGCAAATCATTGGCTGCGATGAGGAGGGCTTTGGCGGATGGGACGCCGCGAGCGGGCTCCGGCTGTGGAAGCTCCCGCCGGAAAATCCCGGTGACTTCCTTGTCCCCACGCCCTTGATGTCGGGCGGCCGGCTGCTCCTCACGGGCGAGAACAATGGCACGCGGGTCCACGCCTTCGATCCGGCGGGCCGCATCGTCCCCGCGCCGCTTGCCCGCGACGAGGTCCTTGCGCCCGACGCCCACACGCCGGTGGCAGTGGGAGCACGCATCGTGGGTCTCGCGCAGAAATTCTGCTGCCTCGACGCAGCCACCCTCGGGGTGCTTTGGAGTGTCCACGAACCCGACATGGGGTCCTACGCCAGCATGATCACGGATGGCAAACGGCTCGTGCTCACCCTTTCGGAACGCGGTGTCCTCTTCCTCCACGACGTGAGCCGGGCCGCGCCTGTGGAATTGGGGCGCCTGCGCGTCTGTGCGCCCGGCTTGCACGTGCTTTCTCATCCGGCGCTCGTCGGGCGCAGCCTCTATCTCCGCCTCGGCGACCGGGTTGCCCGCCTGGACTTGTAGACCATGCCTTGGGCGGACGCGCGTGTGAGGCGGAATGGCTCAGCACGACCCGGCCGTTCCGCGTCGGATGCGTTCGAGCGCCGCAGGCGCCCTGCCGGAGTAGAACAGTTGCTTCAATCGTTCCACGTTCTGCGCGGTGGTGTGCGTGAACGTGTTCACTTCCTCGTCGTAGTCTCCGTGGCGGTGCACCCAGTCGAGCTGCATCTTCGCGAAGCCAACCTGCCGGTCGCCGCGCGTGCCCTCGCGGCGTTCCAGTTCGGCCAGCGGACATTCGACTTTGACGAAGAACACGTCGAACCCGCGCAGCGCGTTGGCGATCTCCTCCATCCAGTCCCGCCGTTCGATCACATGGTCGATGATCATCGGGAAGCCGCATCCGGCAATCAGCGGCAGCGAGCGATGGAAGGCGGACAGGAGGGGCATGAGCACCTTCGGGCGTGCCTGGTCGTCCTTCAGCACAGGGTCGGGTGCCATGAAGATGAACTTGTCGTTCGAGACATAGAGCGTGGGCTCGGGCATGGCTGCCTGGAGGGCGGTGGCAAGGGTGGTCTTGCCGGAGCTGGACGTGCCGTTGAGCAGGATGGCGTGGGCGCGAATCATGGGAAGGGGCGTCGACCAGGCTCGCGGCCGGGCTGCCCGCGCGCGGCGTCGCGGCACGCGGCGGCGGCGGAAGGGTGGGGGAGCATGGGGATGGGGGCCGCTTTGGATCATCACGCGGCCCTGTCACGCGCATGCGTGTCATGAAGGGCCTGCGTCGCTGCGTTTAGGATATGGTGCTGATGCTTCGTCCTTTCCACATCTTCTTCGCTGCGCTTGTGGCAGTCATCCCCGCCGTGGCTTCGGTGGACTTCGTCCGCGAGGTGCGGCCCATCTTCGAGAAGCGCTGCTACGAGTGCCACGGTCCGGACAAGCAGAAGAGCGGCTTCCGCCTGGACGTGAAGAAGGAGGCCTTCCACGGCGGCGAGGAATACGCGCCCAATCTCATCCCCGGGAAGACTGCGGACAGCCCCCTCTTCCGCTTCGTCAGCGGCCTCGATGAGAAGGTCCAGATGCCGCCCAAGTCCAAGGGCCCGCCCCTTTCCGCCGCGGAGATCGCGACGCTCAAGCAGTGGCTCGACGAAGGTGCCATCTGGCCCGACGACGCGGACACCACCAAGCTCGCCGACCGCACGGACTGGTGGAGCTTCAAGCCCCTCGTCAAACCTGCGATTCCGAACGTCCGGAAGCCAGGCGCTGAAATCCGCAATCCCATTGATGCCTTCATCGTCGCGAAGCTCGGCGAACTCGGCCTCGTTCAGTCGCCGGAGGCCGATCCCCGCACGCTGGTCCGGCGCCTCAGCTACGACCTCACCGGCCTGCCGCCCACACCCGGGGAGGTCGACTCGTTCGTGCGCGACGCGCGGGCGGGCTCGTCGCCCGTCATTCGGGACTCGACCCTGGAGGGCCTCGTCGACTCCCTCCTCGCTTCACCCCGTTACGGCGAGCGCTGGGCGAGACACTGGCTCGACGTGGTCCACTACGGCGAGACCCACGGCTACGACAAGGACAAGCCCCGCCCGAACGCCTGGCCCTACCGGGACTACGTCATTCGCGCCTTCAACACGGACAAGCCCTACGCGCGTTTCGTCCAGGAACAGCTTGCGGGCGACGCACTCTTCCCCGGCACCGTGGACGGCATGGTGGCGCTCGGCTTCATCGCGGCGGGGCCTTGGGACTACATTGGCCACGCGGAGGTGCCGGAGACGAAGGTGGACGGCATGATCGCCCGCCACCTCGACCGCGATGACATGGTGCAGAACACCATGGGCACGTTCTGCTCCCTCACCGCGGGCTGCGCCCAGTGCCACAACCACAAGTTCGATCCCATCACCCAGGAGGACTACTACTCGCTCCAGGCTGTCTTCGCCTCGGTGGACCGCACGGACGTGGACTACTATCCCGATGACGCCACGGAAAAGCGCTTCCAGGCGCTCAGCGACGAGAAGAAGGGGCTCGACCGCGACATCGCGGCGCTGGAGGCGCCCCTCATCGCAAAGGCGGGTCCGCAGTACGCGGAACTAACCCGGCGGATCGAAGGCGCCAGTGACAAGGGCGGCAACCCCAACGCCCGTCCCGACTTCGGCTACCACAGCGCCATCTCCCCGAAGCAGGACGAAACGAAGTGGGTCCAGGTGGACATCGGCCGCAGCGAGGTCGTCGACAAGGTGGTTCTCCTGCCCTGCTACGACGACTACAACAAGATCGGCGCGGGCTTCGGCTTTCCCGTCCGCTTCAAGGTCGAGTGCAGCGACGACCCCGAATTCAAGACCGGGGTCACGCTCCTCTGGCGCAAGCACGACGCCACGTTCATGAACGATTTCCCCAACCCCGGCCTGCGGCCCTTCGAGACCGGCGGGGCGAAGGATGACGGCGTGAAGGGGCGCTACGTCCGCGTCACCGCGGTGAAGCTCGCGCCGAGAAAGGACGACTTCATCTTCGCCCTCTCGGAATTGCAGGTGTTCGACAAGGACGGGACCAATCTCGCGCAGGGACGACCGGTCACGGCCCGGGACTCCATCGAGGCGCCTCCGCGCTGGCGCAAAACCAACCTCACCGACGGCATCGCCCCCGTCGCCCGCACGCAGGAGGACCGCCTCGCGCTCGACCAGGAGCGCACCCGGTTGATGATGGCGCAGGCGGAGCCCGCCACGCGCGCCACGCTCGATGCCGCCCACCGTCGCCGCGCCGCGATCGGCGCCGAACTCGCAAAGCTGCCCCGGCCCTCGAAGGCCTACGTCGGCGCGGTGCACACCGGCAGCGGGAGCTTCAAGGGCACCGGCAACGACGGCGGCAGGCCCCGCGTGATTCACGTGCTGAAGCGCGGAGACGTGAAGAACCCCGCGGAGGAGGTCGCCCCCGGCGCGATCGACGCCCTCTCCGGTCTTGCGCATCTCCAGCCGCGATTCGACAGCAGCACGGGTGAGGCCACCCGCCGCGCGGCCCTGGCCCAGTGGATCACGGCGCGCGACAATCCGCTCTTCTGGCGCAGCATCGTGAACCGTGTGTGGCAGCATCATTTCGGCCGCCCGCTCGTGGACACTCCCAACGACTTCGGTCGCATGGGCGCCCAGCCCTCCCATCCGGAACTGCTCGACTGGCTGGCCGTGACCTTCCGCGATGACCTTCACGGCTCGCTCAAGGAACTGCACAAGCTCATCGTCATGAGCCACACCTACCGGCAGGCTTCGCAGCCGGCCGATCCCACTACGCCCGCCGCCCATCGGGCCGCGGAACTCGATGCCGCCAACACCTTTCTCTCCCACCAGAACCGCCGCAAGCTCGACGCCGAGAGCGTCCACGACTCCATCCTCGCCGTCAGCGGCAGGCTGGACCTCACCATGGGCGGCCCCGGGTACCAGGACTTCGTCATCACGCACCCTGAGCACTCGCCGCACTACGAGTACGACCTCTTCGATCCCGAGGATCCCAAGGCCCACCGCCGCAGCATTTACCGCTTCATCGTCCGCTCCCAGCAGCAGCCCTTCATGACGTGCCTCGACTGCGCCGATCCCTCGATGCGCGTGGACAAGCGCAATGAAAGCCTCAGCCCGCTCCAGGCCCTCGCCCTCCTGAACAACGGCCTCGTCGTCACCATGGCCCGCCACTTCGCCGAACGGGTCCAGCGCGAGCAGCCCGGCGACCTCTCCTGCCAAGTCGTGCGCGCCTTCACCCTCGCGCTCTCCCGGCCTCCCACGGACGACGAGCTCGCCTCCCTCTCCGCCTACGCCGCCAAGGATGGCCTCGAAAACGCCTGCCGGGTCATCCTGAACCTGAACGAATTCACGTTCGTGGATTAATCCTCGCCCGCGCTCTGCGAGGTCGCGCGACCCCTCTATTGGAGTACAGGCTTCAGCCTGATCAGAACTCTCGCTTGAACACCCGCGCCATCGGCGCCGCGTGGCAACACGGGAGCGGCCCTACGCCAGTTCCACCTCGGGGAAGATGGCGCGCACCTCTGCGGCCATCGCATCCCATTCATCAGGCTGATAGCGGTCCGACAGGTGCGTCAGCACGAGGCACCGGGGCGCCACTCGCGCGGCAAGTTCGCCAACCCACCGCGTGGTCATGTGGAAGTTCTTCCGCGCCAGGGTCTCGTCCGCGATCCGGTACTGGCACTCGCACACGAGGGTGCGGACTCCCTTCAGGTGGCTCGCGATGCGCTCCTGCTCCGCGCCCTCGGCGATGAAGTCCGTCAGAAGGGCCATCGCATCCCCCGGCGTGCGCACCAGCAGCGCGCTGCGCAGGGCCTCCGCATCGTGGGCGACTCCGTCGATCGTGCTCACCGCATCTGTCACCAGCGTCTTGAGCCACGGCCCCGGCTTCAAGCCGAGGCCCTGGAGCTTCCCGGGATCCACGTTGAGCCGCTCGTCCTCGCGAATCACGTAACCCATCGAGGGGATGCCGTGATTCAGCCGGACCGATTCCACATGGTAGCCGTGCTCGCGGAAGAGCATCGCCGGCGTGCTGTTGGAGGGCTCCGCATACCCGGTCGCGAAGCACTCGTTCAATTCGTAGCGCGTCGCGGTCACGGCCTCCTCGCCGATGTCGTGGCACATCCAGGTGGCCTTGCAGTCGTCCACCAGGTTCCACACGAAGCCCTTGAAACGATGTCCCATGAGTTCCGATGTCCCGGGAGGACCCCAGAGGTGGTTCACCCGGTCCGACCGGTCAAAGTGCCGGCGAAAAAACACGTCGAAGCCCGCCACATGATCCATGTGGAAGTGGGAGACCAGCACATGGTCGATGCGCGCCGTCTCGCCAAAGGGCAGGCGCGCGACGGTGTCCTCCCCGCAATCGAACAGCAGGTGCGAGACCTGGTGCCCCGTGTCCACCGTGATCAACGCGGCGCTGTCGCCCCCGCGCGGGCCCAGGATCTGGACGGAGATGGCCATGGGCTCGCAGGTTGGCGGCGCGGGATATTGCGATCAGGCCCGGGCGGCCCGTCCGCTCGCTCTCATTTCTTCTTCAGCACGCGCACCCGGTGGGACTCGCTGTCGCCGATATACACGCTGCCGTCCGCGTCCACGAAGATGCCGTGGAGCCGCGCCATCTTGCATTTCAGCGGATCGCCGTCGGGGCCGTCGCCCTTCTCGCCCGTGCCCGCGATCAGCTCCAGGTTCCCGGTCTTTACGTTCACCATCCGCACGCTGTGGCTCTCCGTGTCCGCCAGCCACGCATTGCCCTCAGCGTCGAACGCGATCCCCTTCGGCCCCGACAACGTCGCCTCCTTGGCCGGGCCGCCGTTCCCCGTGAAGCCCTTCTTCCCGTTGCCCGCGATGAGATGGATCTTCCCCGCCTTCAGGTCGAACTTCAGCACCTGGTTGCCCTCGCGCGTCACCAGCCAGAGGTTTCCGTCCTTGTCGAAGTCAATCGAACGAGGCCCCTTCAGCGGCGTCCCTGCGATCGGTGACCCATCCGGTGTCGCCCCGGGTTTGCCCGTGCCCGCGAACGTGCTGATCACCCCGGTCGTCATGTCCACCTTGCGGATGACATTGTTTCCGATGTCGCAGATGTAGAGCGACCCGTCCGGGCCGAACTGGATGCTGTGCGGCTGCTTGAGCTGCGCCTTGGCCGCCGGCCCGCCATCGCCGCTGTACCCCGCCACGCCCGTGCCGGCGAAGGTCGTGATGATGCCCGTCTTCCCGTCCACCCGGCGCACCGCGTGGTTCGTCATGTCGGCGATGTAGTAGTTCCCCTCCTTGTCGAATCGGATCTCGTGCGGGAGGTTGAACGACGCCTCCAGCGCCGGACCGCCGTCCCCGCTGTAGCCCTTCTTGCTGTTTCCCGCCATCGTGTGGATCGTGCCGTCGGGGTTCACCTTGCGGATGCGCTGCCCTGTGTATTCGCAGAACCACAGCGCTCCGTCCGGCCCGCGCACCAGCCCGAACGGATTGTCGATCTGTGCTTTCGTTGCCGGCCCTCCGTCCCCGCCGTATCCCTGCTTTCCGGTTCCCGCGAAGGTGGAGATGGTCCATTCGGCGGCGCTTGCGGTCGTTTGGGCGGCCAGGGCCGCAACGAGGAGAAAAGGAAGGTGGCGTTTCATCGTAGGTAGCATCATATCCTGATTCCATGATACGCATCTTCCTTTTCAGCCTTGCCGCAGCCTGCGCCATTCCTTGCCTCGCCGCCGTCGAACTCGTCGTCGGCGAACCCAAGACCGCTCCCGTCAGCGAGCCCTTCAGCGTGGACTTCGACGCCAAGGGCGCCCTCTACGGCGTCGAGTTCACGAAATCGAACCGCGTCTTCAAGCTTGCGGACGCCAAACTCGATTTCATCGCCGGCGTGCCGTACAACGCCGAGGCCAAGGGGAAAAAGGAACTCCCCGCCGACGTCGGCGACGGCAGTGATCCGCTGAAGGCGGTCTTCAACGGCATGCACGACATCCACGTCCTGCATGATGGCAAAATCGTCATCGGCGACTCCTTCCACAACCGCGTCCGCCTCTTCGACCCCGCCTCCGGCCAGGTCTCCACCATTGCCGGCACCGGCAAGGGCGGCTTCGCGGGCGACGGAGGCCCCGCCACCGCGTCGACCTTCAGCACCGCCATGACGGCCTCCGTCTCCCCGGATGAGAAGCGCATCTACATCGCCGACATCGGCAACCACCGCGTGCGCATGGTCGACCTCACCGCGGGCACGGTCGGAACCGTCGCCGGCAACGGCCAGAAAGGCAACCCTGCCGACGGAGGCGGCGCGCTCGAGTCCCCCATGGGCGATGCCCGCGCCGTCACGCAGGCGAAGGACGGCACCCTCTACATCCTGCTCCGCGGCGGCAACTCCCTCGTCGAACTCAAGGACGGCAAGGTCCGCACCATCGTCAACGCCTCCGGCAAGAAGGGCTACAGCGGCGACGGCGGCCCCGGCCGCGACGCCACCATGAACGGCCCCAAGTACGTCGCCATGGACGCCGCCGGAAACGTCCTCATCTGCGACACGGAGAACCACTGCGTCCGCCGCTGGTCGCCCGCCACGGAGAAGATCGAGCTCATCGCCGGAAAGCCGCCCAAGACCGGCACCGCCATCGGCGCCACCTGGCTCGAAACCGAACTGAAGCGTCCCCACGGCGTCCGCCTCGGCCCCAACGGCAAGCTCTACATCGCCGACACGTACAACAATCGCGTCCTGCGCGGCGACTACCCGTGAGCTGAGCTCGCGCTTCGCCCCCACCCGGGGGGCATTTCCCCGCATCCTTTTCCAGAATCCCGCGTTTAGGCTTCCCAAACGCAGGCGGACACGCCACGCTCGCGCCCGCCTGTCTCCATGACCCCATCCGCCCGTCCTGTCTTCACGCTGCAGCTTTGCACGCTGTGCCTCCTCGGAGCCTTCCTGCTCTTCCAGGTCCAGCCGGTGATCAGCAAGTTCATCCTCCCGTGGTTCGGCGGCAGCCCCGGTGTCTGGACGACCTGCATGCTCTTCTTCCAGGTTGTGCTCTTTGCCGGCTACGCGTATGCGCATTTGCTCACGCGGTTGCCCCGGCGCTGGCAGTTGATCGTCCACGCCGTGTTCGTGCTGGCCGCTGCGGCCTCCCTGCCCATCGCGCCCGGCGAGAAATGGAAACCGGTCGGCGGTGACGAGCCGACGGGCCGCATCCTCCAGCTGCTCCTGGCGAATGTCGCGCTGCCGTACTTCGTGCTCTCCAGCACCAGCCCGCTGGTGCAGGTCTGGTTCAGCCGAGGATGCGGCGGCCGTGCCCCTTGGCGCCTCTACGCGCTCTCGAACCTCGGTTCGCTCGCGGCGCTCCTCACCTATCCCTTCTACTTCGAGGTGCGCTGGGACGTCGTGCAGCAGACCTGGATGTGGTCGGGTGCGTTCGTCGTCTTTGCCCTGCTTTGCCTCCTCGCCGCCTGGCTCGACTGGAGGGGCCACCATGCCGCGGTATCCGCGGGTTCCGCGCCCGACCCCAAGGCATCTTCGGTCCCGCCGCCCGCATGGTGGCGTTGGGTCCTCTGGCTCCTGCTCCCCGCCGTCGCCAGCGTGTTGCTCCTCGCCGCCACGAATCACCTCTGCCAGGACGTCGCGGTCATTCCATTCCTCTGGGTTGTTCCCCTCAGCCTCTACCTGCTCACCTTCATCATCTGCTTCGAGCACGAGCGCTGGTACGTGCCCTGGCTCTGGGCGCCCCTCGCGTTGCTCTTTCTCTTCGCCGTGGAGCGGCCCACGGATGTCTCGTCCATCGCCTCAAGCATGGCCACCGATGTCACCAAGGCGTTCCATGTCGTCACCGGGCAGGCGCCCTACACGGACACCATCTCGTGGGACATCATCCCCGACTTCCGCTGGGAGATCGGGTTGGTGTGCAGCGCCATGTTCCTCGGCTGCATGGTCTGCCACGGCGAGTTGACCCGGCTGAAGCCTGACCCCTCGCGCCTCACCGAGTTCTACCTCATGATGTCCGCTGGCGGCGCGCTCGGCGGTCTCTTCGTCTCCCAGGTCGCCCCGCGTGTATTCCACACCTATCTTGAATGGCCCGGTGTCGTGGTTGCCTGCTTGGGCGTTGCCGCCATCGTCGCCATCTTTTCCTCGTGGCAGACGTAGAACAGGTGGCTGCGGGGGCTGGTCACCTGCATCGCCATGATAGTGGCCGGCATGGGCGC
>WBZL01004731.1_pt1 | contig 11578 bp, 8 predicted proteins | sample 5204291 | NCBI WGS metagenome assembly WBZL01 (sample SAMN12344345, study PRJNA552823) | activated sludge metagenome | biome: Activated sludge suspended growth; feature: Nitrification reactor; material: Wastewater; isolation source: activated sludge from nitrification reactor of wastewater treatment...
GGAATGATTGGATGGATCATGGCTCAACGATTTGGCGGTTTCCATGATGGCGCGTTTGTCGAAACCAAGGTTGTCGTAAATGCGCGCCAGACTCGATCCGCGTCCGGCCTGATCCTGATCCAGTAACAACTTGGAGCGGTAGACGGCGCGATTGTCGTTCAGTTCAATCGATTTCTGAATATCCTGCAACGCTTCTACCGGCCGATTCTGCGTTTGTTTCTGTATGGCATCGTAGAACCAGGGTGTCGGGTCGCGTGGATCCAATGTTTTGGCCAGTTCGAATTGCGTTTCGGCGAGTGAATACCGTTTCTCCTCGAAATATGCCTTGCCCAGATAGCTACGGATCAGTGAATTACCCGGATCAAGACTGGCGGCAATCTCGAGCTCGATGCGACCGGTTTCCAGTTGCCCTTCGCGGATGAGCGCAAGCCCCAGGCCAAGCCGTGGCATGGGGTCAGCCTGATCCAGCAATATGGCTTCATGAAAAATCGATTGCGCTGTTTGGGTATTGATTTTCAGCAAGTAAGCAAATCCAAGAACGGTTTGCGTTTTGGCGATGAGCGGATTCAGATTGACCGCCTCCTGCGCCGATTCCAGCGCCTGATCGAGTTCGCCGACGGACATCTGCAACTCGGACAGCCTTGCCCAGATCAATGCATTCAGCGGATCGAGATTGACTGCCTGTTTCACGCTGGCCAGCGCTGCGTCAATGTCGAAAGCGGCCTGCTGCGCGTAGGAAAGCGCAAGCCGGGCGGGCGCGGACAAATTGTCATGTTGAAAAGCCTGCTGCGCCAGTTCAAGCGCGCGCTCCTTATCGTTCTGAACAATAGCGATGATGGACTTCAGTGCCAGGGCTTCGCTGTTATCCGGATCATCGGCCAGCACGCGTTTAATGACGGCGCGGGCTTCATCCGCCTGACCGACGGACAGCAAATACTCCGCTTGTTTTAACCGGCTGCTGGTTTCGACAGCACCTTGATTCCGGGAGTGGCCGATAATCGCCGGATAATAGAGTGCCCACTGTACGGCGTCCAGGGGTCTGGCGATAATGTCTTTCAGCGGCGGCTGATCCTGATACGCGATTGCCGCTTCATGGCCGATCAGCATCATGGCGCCGTGCGCGTTACTGGCGGATACGCGGCCTTCGAAAATGACGATCCGCGCGTGATCGTCTTCCACTTCAATAGAAAATTCTGTGCCTTCTACACCCGCGTTTAGAAAAGGCGTTCTGACTTTGAACGGCAGCGGCGTGCGCGTGATAATATGTATCGCACCCTTGATCAGTTCGATCAATGCGGTGATTTTGTTTTCCTCGCTTCTAGGAATAGTGATTGTGGTGCGTTGATCGAGCCGCATGACACTGTCGTTATTGAGGCGGATGGCGGCGCGGCTGTGTGTGCGCACCCGCAGTGAGTCCCCGGCGCAGAGCTGCGTCTCAAGCGCGGCAGGTTCCCAGGTTGTCGACTGATGGCGGCGTACTTCGACAACTCCCTGAACGGATACCACCTGCGCGGCGCGTACAACGCAGGCATCGGCGGCCAGCGCATTGCGCATCAGAACAAAGGGTGCGATGAAAAAGGCGATGCTTGCCAGAAAGTAAACCCAGCTGATACCTGCTTGCGTGAGTGGCATTCTTGGAATTGTCATCGCGTCAAATCCGGGTTCCGGTTAAAAAGCCTGTTAAGTTAAAGTCTAACATAAAAACTTTAAGGTAATTAAGTTAAGAGCCAAGGAGGAAGTTTTTGTAGCGTTCTCACAATAATAATCCTGATAAATAAGATGGTTAAACATAAAGGATCAGGGCGGAAGGAAGCTTGCGCGCTTCTGAAAGCTTAAGTCGATACAAGGATTATGTCTGTGAGAAATATCACACTTCGAATGGGCGCAAGGCTTACGGGCATCTCTAAAAATCCAGATTTTGTCACAACACTTTGTTGCTCGAAAAAATATTCCCTTACATATCAATTATATGCCGCGTCAATATTTTTTGCTCGCGCCTCGTTTTGCTCATTCTCTGATTAAAACTTTGAATTTTTAGAGACGCCCTTACGTTTTTTCCGTCAACCGGATAACCGGATGCCATGTTTCAGGCGGGGAGTGCCGGCAGATGGCGAGATAGAATTGCGCGGGGCCGTCGTTCGGGAAAAACGTGAGGATGGTCTGCCATTTTTCGATCGCGTCAATGTGCTGGTGTGTGTAAGCATTCAACGCAGCGGCGAACATTTCGCACAACAGAACCTGTTCGTTGCTGGCAGCCTGTTTGTGTGCGATCAGTTCGTGCAGCTGAACCGGCAAGGATTTGCCGGCGAATTGAAAATCGCCCAGCGGGCGTGTCAGAAAGCGATTGATTCCGTCCAGTACTTCATGAGCGACCAGCAGTCTCGTACCCAGACGCTTGTTGATCGCTTCGATGCGGCTGGTCGTGTTGACGAGGTCGCCAACGGTGCGATAAATATAATCTTCGCGTGCGCCGGAACCGAATTTGCTGATCAGCAGTTCGCCAAAATGAATGCCGATGCGTGTCGGCATTGCGGGGTGATTGCCTTCGGCATTGAACTGACGGACATTATCCAGAATGGCCAAGCCTGCGGCGCAGGCTTGTTCACGCAAGGTCTTGCTGGTGGTTGGGGTTTTTGCGGCTTCCCAGATCGCCAGCATGGCATCGCCGGTTTTTTCGGAAACAACACCGCTGTTTTCCTGGACGGAACGGGACAGGATAGCAAAATAATCATCCAGCAGCGCTTTCAGACGCCGTAAATTCATTTCCTCGGCAAGCGTGGTGTAACCTTCTACATCGGTAAACAGGCAGGCTGCGTAAACAAGTTGGTCTTTATGCAGTGAGGAATCCATCTGCCGGGTGATATCGCCAATGATCCGTTGGGGCGTGAATTGGCCGAACAACGCCAGAATTTGATCGCGCTCCTGCCGGGCGGCGAGGTATTTGAGGAGGATAGCGCCTGCGGCTGCGCCAGGAATAACGATGAGAAGCGGCGTAATCAGCGGCAGCCAAACGCCAGTTTGCTGGAAAATCAGCCCGGCAAACAGTGCATAGGTCCCGGCAAGGATTGCGCTGATGGCGATCAGAGCGCGATTGGTCAGTGCGGGAAGGCTAATGCCCAGCATCAATCCCATACTGAACAGTAATCCCAGGCTGCCGCCATAAGGGAAAGGTTTTACGGGTTTGTTTTCAAGCAGGTTGGCAAAGGCCGTGGCGGCGATCTCCACGCCGCTGATTTTCACGCCATCCGGGTCGGTAAATACGGTGTGATAGGCATCCCGGATCAGTTCGTTTTCCGACTGCGTGGTTGCGGACAGGCCGACAAAAACAACTTTTCCTGCGATGTTTGCGCGCAGCGCATCCAGTGCTACTTCGTCACCTTCGGCGGATTGGATGATCTGATAATACGGAACAGTGCGGATACTGCGCGGCGGGCCGTAAAAATTCAGGTAATGCGCGCCGTCACTGGCGTATACATTCACCAGCGATGCGATCAGTTGTTTTTTCCGCTCCCCCAGGCGACTGGCATGCAGTTCTGAAATAATGTCCTGACTGATGTCCGGATGATCATTAAACAGTTGCCGCAGAGAAAAAATAACGGTTTCCATGTTGTTGATTTGATGGTGGTGCTGCGGTAACTGGTCAGCGCCCGGCGCCTGAATTGTGCGCAGCAGCGCCACCAGATCATCATAAATCGGCAATGTGTAAGTCTGAAAAACGATTACGGGTATCGTCGGCGCATCGCCCATGCCCGGTTTGAACGTCCAGTAGGCGTTGATGCGCGGTTTGTCCGGCAGCGGGAATGGCGCATGTGCGAAGACCGCATCGGCGAACTCGGGCAACAGCGGTATGCTTTTTTCCTTGAACAGCCTGAATGGCGATGTGTCGGTCCGTTCATCGGCTAAATCGAAGGATTCACTGTGCAATCGCTCAACAATGACGACATTGCCTGCATTTTTGATGGCTTCGGCCAGTTGCCGGTCGTGATCGGGATTTGCGCCAGGCGTATGAAAGATCAAATCCAGTACAATAACCTGAGCGCCGGCGCTAGTCAGGTGATTGATCAGGCTTGCGTGAATGTTCCTGGGCCACGGCCAGAAATTCGGTGAAACCGGCAACTCCAGCTGGCTTGCGGACGGCCGGTCGATCGCGATAACCATGACTTCATCGGGCGGGGGCGTCGCGCCGCGAAACTGAAACAGCCAGTAGAGACCGTATTTTTCCTCAAGCTGCCAGCCTTGCGGCGTCAGATAGATAAGGCAGCCAAGCAGGCCTGTAAAGATGCCGAGAAGTATCTGCCGGACGCGTTTCGACATGGGATGAGGGTAAAAAATTTTTTGTGTTATGCGCAGCGCGCGTTTTGCCCGCGCCGCCGGAGACCGTTACGGGTTCAGTAGGCTGACAGGGAGGCTGTCCGAGAATAGACTGATCTACTGCGGACGATTCTGACTGGCTGGATTTTCCGATCCTTTTCGTTGAATAGAACGACTATTCGCCTCAAATGATCGAGAAATCCCGCTCAATCAGTCTCGCCCTCACTACAATCGCTATTCTCGGACAGCCTCCTAGACCGGATTTTAGTATACTTAGAACGGGAAATGCTATTCGATCGGAAATTTTCAGGATAATACTGCATGATAATTGTGATTTCTCCGGCCAAGACGCTGGATTTCGAAGCGCCTGCGGGAACCGGTCAATATTCCTTGCCCGATTTCCTCGATGAATCGACGGTATTGATCGATCAGCTTAGGACACTGTCGCCGGACCAACTCGGCGCGCTGATGTCGATCAGTCCGAAACTGGCGGCTTTGAATGCCGACCGCTACCGCACATGGACAAGGCCCTTCACCCCCGCCAATGCCAAACAGGCGCTGTATGCATTCAAGGGCGATGTGTATACGGGGCTGGACGCGGAAACACTGGTGGAAGAGGATGTCGCGTTTGCGCAGGATCATTTGCGCATTCTTTCCGGTCTTTACGGCATGCTGCGGCCGCTTGATCTGATGCAGCCCTACCGCCTGGAAATGGGAACGCAGCTGGCGAATATCCGTGGTGAGAATCTGTACGATTTCTGGGGAGACCGGATTACCGACGCGATCAACCATGAATTGAAACGGCAGAAAACCGATACGCTGATCAATCTGGCTTCGAATGAATACTTCAAATCCGTTCGTCCGGCGAAAATCGCGGGAAAAATCATTACACCGGTTTTCAAGGATCAGAAAAACGGCATGTATAAAATTATCAGCTTCTTCGCCAAAAAAGCCCGCGGTTTGATGAGCCGCTACATCATTCAGCATAAGCTGTCCGATCCGGAAGCGATCAAGGATTTCGATGCGGCCGGCTATCATTTCGATCCGACGTCCGGTAGTGCGGATGAATGGGTTTTTCTGCGCGAAGAATCGAAAACATGACGGAACTTCGCCGCACGCGGCGGATGATGAAAAAGGCACAGATTTATTTTTAGATATACGTGTTATTTGATGATGACAGGAACGATTGATGCATAACATATCCTATATTGAATGGGCAAAAAATTATGTCGCGCTTTCCAATAAACATGATCTGAGGGAACTGGAAGTCATGTTTCTGGGCAGCGCAATCTATCATTCGGATTATTTCGGAGAATACAAAGGCAGCGTTGCCATTCGTGAAATGATGGCCAGTTTTTTCGCGCGCTATCCGGATGCGCATTGGGAAGTCACCGAGTACCGCGCGCTGGACGATAATGGCGTCGAATTCGATTTTCTGATGACAGGCACCGATGCGGCCGCGAACGAACCGGTCAGAAGACATGGCCGGGAGCGTATTTACTTCGAGCCGGACGGCCTGATCAGCCGCATTCATGTGTATAAGCCGGATGAATATAAAGCTTGATCCTGAATGTCGCGTGTTATTGCCGGATTTGATCTGACGTTTCTTGCGGATGGTTTTGTGTTCTAGGAAGCTGTTCGAGAATAGACTGATCTACTGCGGACGATTCTGGCTGGCTGGATTTTCCGATCCCTTTCGTTGAATAGAATGACTATTCGCCTCAAATGATCGAAAAATCCCGCTCAACCAGCCTCGCCCTCGCTACGATCGCTATTCTCGGACAGCTTCCTGGCAGATTCGGCGGATTTCGCATTTTCCGTACTGTCTGCTGAATTTTCCTTTTCGATGGCATCGGCTGTATCGCTTTCCGCTTCAGTATCGTTTTCCGGTGTTTTCGCGATGGAATGCAGGTTTAAATGCAGCGCCGCCTTGGCCAGCAAATGCGCGCTTACCGGCGCGGTGATGAACAGAAACAGCGTAATCAGCACTTCGTGCAGGCTGACACTTTCCGTGTATGTGCTGAAATAGATCGACGATGCAATCAGCAGGCTGCCGACACCCAGCGTCGTGGCCTTGGTGGGGCCATGCAGTCGCGTGTATAAATCCTTGAGCCGGACGAGTCCGAGCGAGCCGATGAAAGTGAGCAGCGCGCCAGTTAGAATTAAAAAGGATAAGAAGTATTCCAACATGGTTTATTCAATAATATCGCCGCGCAACAGGTACTTGCATAATGCCACCGTACCGATAAAACCCATCAGCGCGATCAGCAGCGCCGCCTCAAAAAAGAGTGCACTGCCCAGATAGATGCCCAGTAAAACCAGCAAAGCGATGGTGTTGATATACAGCGTATCCAGCGCCAGAATCCGGTCCGGCATATCCGGGCCGCGCAGCAGGCGGAAAAAACTCAGGATCACTGCGATGGTGACCAGCGCGAATGCGATTTGAATAGTAACCGCTAGCATGATTCAAAAATCTCCTTCAATGGTCTTTCGTAGCGCTGCTTGATGGTTGCGATAAGTGTATCGGGGTCGGTTTCATTCAGGGCATGTACCAGCAGATAGCTGCGATCTTCCGAAAGCCGCGCCGATAGCGTGCCGGGCGTCAAGGTCAGACTGCTGGCCAACAAGCTGATCGCGATATCGGACGTTAAATCCAGCGGCAGCTTGACAAACGCGGGCTTCAGTTTGTCCGGGTTGCCGAGAATCAGGCGCGCAACGGTGAAGTTCGCTACGACAATGTCATACAGAAAGATAAAGCCAAAACGCAGCAGAACAACCGGTTTGCGGATGGCTACCTTATCCGGCCAGAAACGGATCGTCAGGACGGGAATGATCCAGCCGAGCAGCAAGCCAAGTAGAATGTGACCCGGTTCGATGCTGTTGTTCAGCAGCAACCATATGCCCGTCAGCGCGGGTGTTAGCAAGGGGTGCGGTAACAGTCGTGTCATGGTTGGATGACCTCCATGCGCAATACTGATTCGATATACACTTCAGGTTGCAGCAACTGATTCGCAGTGGCTGCGGTGTATCCGGTAACTGTGCCGGCGAAAACAACCAGACCGATGCAGCATAGCAACAGGCAGGCGACCGGTGTCAGTTCAACGGTCAGCGACATCGTGCTGCGCGGTTCGGCGTCGGGCGCGATGTTACAGATATGCGGCGCCTGCGCGCGATAAAACAGCATGCTGCCGCCGCGCGCGAGCGCAATTAACGTGAACAGGCTGGTGATCAGGATGACACCGGTGATCCAGAAAAAAGCCGCATGTGGCAAGGCCGCGTTCAGGATCAGAAATTTGCCGATGAAGCCCGATAAAGGCGGTAAACCGGCGATCAGAATTGCAGTGATAAAAAACAGAATGCCTAATAATCTTTGCTGCTGGATAATCGGGCCGGGCTCAAACTGGTCGTCCATCACATCGCGCCGTTGCGCAATGCTGTCGGACAGCAGGAAAAAAGCCGCCGCTGCAAAAGTTGAGTGCGGCAGATAATACAACGCGGCGGTGATTCCCGCGGCTGAATTCATGCCGATCGCGGTCAGCAGCGTGCCGATGGAAACGATAACCAGATAAGCCACTTGCTGGCGCAAACGGGTGCTGGCGAGAACGCCGAGAACGCCGACGATGAGCGTCAGCATGGCCATCGGCAACAGCCAGGCTTCGATCAGATTAGCCGCAGTGCCTGCCTGAGCGCCAAAAATCAGGGTATAAACACGCAAAATGCTGTATGCGCCGACTTTGGTCATGATCGCAAACAATGCGGCGACCGGTGCGGTGGTATGCGCGTAAGCCGCCGGCAGCCACAAATAAAGCGGCACGAGCGCGGCTTTCAGGGCAAACACGGCAAACAGCAGCAAACCGGCGATATGAATCAGCACGGCGTCATTCGCAGGCGCGGCAGCCACTTTTACCGCCAGATCGGCCATGTTCAGCGTACCCAGCAGACCATACAGCGTACCCACTGCAAACAGAAACAAGGTTGAGCCGACCAGATTGATGACGACAAAGTGCAGGCCGGCTTTAGTCTTCAAACGGCCGCCGCCGTGCAGCAGCAGACTATAAGACGCCAGCAGCAGGATTTCAAAAAATACAAACAGATTAAACAGATCGCCGGTGAGAAAAGCGCCATTCAGGCCGAATAGCTGCAACTGAAACAAGGTATGGAAGTGCGCGCCGCTGTTGTCCGTGCCACGTGCAGCATAGAACAGCGCGCAGATAGCGACCAGCGCCGTGATCGCCAGCATCCCTGCCGCCAGCTGGTCGGCGACCAGCACAATGCCAAAAGGCGGCAACCAGTTGCCCAGGGCGTAGACCAGTATTTCACCGCTGTTGACCGTGTTCAGCAGTAACCCTGCAACAATGAATTGCAGCAAAACAGAAATCAGGCTGACACTGCGTTTCAATGCTAGCAGGCGATCGGGCAGTAACAGCAGCAAAATGCCCGCCACCAGCGGCAATAGGACCGGAAAGATAGTGATATGATTCATCATGGTTTGTGCTTGCCGTCCACCTGATCGTTGCCCATTTCGGAAAACGCTTTCAGCGCCAACACAATGACAAAAGCTGTCATACCGAAACTGATGACGATGGCCGTCAATACCAGCGCCTGCGGCAAGGGATCGGCATACCGGGTTATGTCAGCGGCGATAATCGGCGGGTTGCCGATGGTCAGCCGCCCCATGACCAGAAGAAACAAATTCACGGCATACGATAAAAAGGTCAAACCGAGTACAACGGGAAATGTGCGTCCGCGCAGCGACAGGTAAACGCCGCTTGCCGTCAGCACGCCTATAATTAAAGAGATCAACAGTTCCATCAGCGTATCCGCTTTCTGACTTTCATCTGGTGACTCTGGTGATGCACCAGCCCCAGATAAACCAAAATGAGCAATGTAGCGCCAACCACAACCAGGTAAACGCCCAGATCGAAGGCCATCGCCGAAGCCAGTTCAAATTCGCCGATAACCGGCCAATGGATGTGACTGAATGTCGACGTCAGGAAAGGATGGCCAAACAACCAGCTCGCCAGTCCGGTGACGGTGGCAATCAGCAGGCCGTAACCGATAAGAGCCTGAAGATTGAAGGGTATGCGCTCCTGCGTCCAGACCACGCCGTTGGCAAGGTATTGCATGACCAGCGCGACGGCGGTGATCAGACCGGCGATAAAGCCACCGCCGGGTAAATTATGACCGCGCAGCAGTATGAACAGCGATACCAGCAGCGCCAGCGGCAGTAGCAGGCGTGCAAAAGAAGCCATAATGACAGGATGCATGTCCGTATCCCAGGCGCGTCCCTGGCCGTCATGACTTGATCCGGCCAGTTTCAGCTGCTCCAGCATGGCGTAGATGCCGAGACCGGCCAGTCCCAGTACGGTAATTTCACCCAGCGTATCATAGCCTCTGAAATCGACCAGAATCACATTCACGACATTGGTGCCGCCGCCCGCTGGAAGGCTGTTTTCCAGAAAATAGTCAGCAATGGTTTCATAAGGCCGTGTTAAAACCGCCCAGACCAGAAGCGCCACGCCGCCACCGGCTGCCGAGGCAATGATTGCATCCCGGCTGCGCAGCCACCCGCCCGATTCGTTCGGGGATTCCTGCGGCAGGAAATATAAAGCCAGCAGCATCAGCACGATGGTGACCACTTCGACGGAGAGCTGCGTCAACGCGAGATCGGGTGCCGAGAATTTCACGAAAACCAGCGATACGCCGAGTCCCACAGTGCCCAATAAAATGAGCGAGACAAGCCGTTGCCGGTGCATGACGGCGGTTGCCACAGCCGCAATCATGATAACCAGGGCAACCAGCAAGCTGATGCCATCCATGGGCAGTGTCGCGCGTCCGCCGGTCAGGCTGTAACTGGCATCCATACCCGACAGGCCGGATAAGCCGAGCGCCAGGATAAACAGCATGAATATCAGCACCATGCGTTGCAGGGATTGTTTGTCCAGGAAACGTACGGCGGCATTGGCCAGATAAAACAGCTTTGCCAGGAGCAATTCATACAGGGCTTTAAAACTCAACCATTTGTCCAGCCGTTCCTGCAGCGCGAATAACGGTCTGCGAATCAGGTAGAAAATCACGCCACCGACTAACGCGGTGATGCTCATGTACAAGGCGGTATTAAAGCCATGCCAGATTGCCAGATCATGATCCGGTACAGGGCCTTGCAGGACACTCGAAGCGGCAACGGCGAGAATGGGTTCAACAGTGAACGCCGGAAAAATGCCAACCAGCAGGCACAGCGTAACCAGGATTTCGATTGGTACTTTCATCCAGCGTGGCGGTTCATGCGGCTGTTTGGGTAAGTCCGGGGATATTTCGCCAAAAAAAACGTTGTGAATAAAACGCAAAGAGTAGGCCACAGCGAATATGCCGGCCAGTGTCGCCGCCGCCGGCAGTACCCATCCCCAGGATTGGTCTGCGACCGATAAGGTTTCGGCGAAAAACATTTCCTTTGACAGAAAGCCGTTGAACAAGGGCACGCCCGCCATCGACGCGGCGGCAACCATCGCGAGCAGGCCGGTGTGCGGCATGTATTTCCACAGACCACTGAGTATGCGCATATCGCGCGTGCCCGTTTCATGATGAATAATACCGGCCGCCATAAACAAGGAAGCTTTGAAAATCGCGTGATTGATAATATGGAAAGTACCGGCAAGTGCGGCCATTGGCGTGCCGATGCCAAACAGCAGCGTAATCAGGCCCAGATGACTGATGGTTGAGTAAGCGAGCAATCCTTTCAGATCGTGCTTGAACATCGCGACGTAGGCGGCGATAACCAGCGTCGCCAGTCCGGTAATGCAGACCAGCCAGAACCAAGCCGATGTGCCTGATAGCGCCGGAAACAACCGCGCCAGCAGAAATACACCGGCCTTGACCATGGTGGCCGAATGCAGATAGGCGGAAACCGGGGTCGGCGCGGCCATGGCATTGGGCAACCAGAAATGAAAAGGAAACTGCGCCGACTTGGTAAACGCGCCCAGCAGCACCAGAATCAGCATGGGCAGATACAAGTCGTGCGCGCGGATCAGATCGCCGGATGCCAAAATATCGGTCAGATTGTAACTGCCGACAATTTCGCCGAGCAGGATAAATCCACCCAGTAACGCCAGTCCGCCGCCGCCGGTGACAGCCAGCGCCATGCGCGCGCCCATGCGCGATTCATGGCGCGTCTGCCAGTAACTGATCAGCAGAAAAGACGACAGGCTCGTCAATTCCCAGAAAATCAGCAGTTGTATGATATTTTCCGACGTGGCAATGCCCAGCATGG
>WBZL01004733.1_pt1 | contig 11574 bp, 6 predicted proteins | sample 5204291 | NCBI WGS metagenome assembly WBZL01 (sample SAMN12344345, study PRJNA552823) | activated sludge metagenome | biome: Activated sludge suspended growth; feature: Nitrification reactor; material: Wastewater; isolation source: activated sludge from nitrification reactor of wastewater treatment...
CCACGAGCTCGGCGAGCTTGCCGGCCTTGCGATAGAGCGGGACCGCGGCGGCCAGGCTGGCCTCGGTGGCCTCGATGCCGATGGCCCGCTCGTACGCGGCCAGGGCCCGATCGCCGGCGCCCAGGCGCTCGGCGTAGACGCGGCCGAGGCCGGTGTAGAGCCGCGCCTGCTCGGCGGGATCGGGGGCGCGCTGGGCCACGATCTCGAGGCTGTCGGCGAGCGGGCCCCACTGGCCGGTGATCTCGGCCACGCGCCGCAGCTCGGCCACGAGCGCGATCTGCTCGACCACCGGCACCTCCTCGATGAGGGCCTGCAGCTCCCGGAAGGCGCTGCCCGGCGCGCCCAGCTTGGTCTCGTAGAGCGCCACGAGCTCGCGGCGCAGGGTCACGCGGTCGTGCTGCACCTGGGCCAGCCGGGTGCGCAGCGCGAGCACCTCGGCCAGCGCGTCCCAGCGGGCGGCCGCGCGCGCCTCGGCCTCGATGCGCGCCACGGCGTCGAGCGCCTCGCGGTGGGTGGGCTTGCGATCGAGGATGCGCGCCCAGCCGTCGAGGTCGTCGGTCTCGGTGGGCAGCGCGATGGGCTGCGAGCCGGCCGCTGCCACCGCGACTGCCTCGCCGGGGGTGGCGGCGATGCGCCGGGCTCGGTCGCGCAGCGTGGCCACGTCGAGGCGCTCGCCCTCGTCGGGGTGCAGCGCGTCGGCGAACAGCGCGTCGAGCCGCGGGTCGAGCTCGAGCGTGCTCGGCCGGGGCACCGCGCCGGTGGGCCAGCGCCCGGTGACGAGCGCGTACAAGAGGGCCGCCAGCGCGTACGCATCGGCCTTGGGCGAGGGCTCGCCGCCGGCCAGGCGCTCGGGAGCCAGAAGGCCCAGCGCGGCGTCGCCGAGGGCCGGGGGCACGAGGGCGCCCAGGCCCAGGCCGCGCAGCACCGCGCCGGCGGGCGCGAGGGTGACGAGCGCGGGGTGGATGGCCCCGTGCACCACGCCCTGCGCGTGGGCGGCCGCCATGCCGTCGCACAGGGGCGCTGCGATCGCGAGCGCGTCGTCGAGCGAGCGCGGCTGGTCGAGCGAGCCGAGCAAGGGCTTGCCCGGCACCGGCGCGCGGCGCAGGCGAGCGCCGCGGGGCTCGAGCGCGAGCGCGCCGTAGCCGGCCACCGCGGGGGCCGACAGCGCGGCCAGGCGCGCGGCGGCGGCCTCGAGGGCGGCGCGCTCGTCGGCCAGCAGCGGCCGCGGCAGCACGATGCGCTCGACGTCGTGCTCGCCCTCGTCGTCCTCGGCCGAGAGCACCGCGATCGACCCGGCCCGCGCCCGCACGGCGCGGAGCTTGGTGCCCGCGGGCACGAGCGCCAGCCCGGGATCGAGCTCGGCCGCCGCGCGCAGCCCCTCGGCCGCGGCGTCGGCCTGCCCGGCCCCCCACGACACCCACGCGAGCCCGAGCCGCGCCCGGCCGGCCGCGCCCTCGCGCCCCTCGAGCGCCGCGAAGCACCGGGCGGCTCGCGCCCCGTCGTCGTGGGCCAGGAGCACCGCCCCCGCGCGCAGGAGCACGTCGTCGTCCACCTTGGCGAGCGCGTCGGCCCCGAGCGCATCGACGCGCGCGCGCACGGCCGAGCCCGAGCGTGCCCACGCGAGGGCGTGCGCCGCGTCGGCGCGCTGCGGCAGGCCCTCGACCAGCGCGGTCAGCTCGGCGACGGCATCCTCGGCCTGCGCGGCCTCGGCTCCAGCGGGTCGTTCGGTCTCATCCACCATCGGCTCCTCGTCTCTCTTCGCTTGCCGGCGCTCGACCGGGGCTTGGGGGTGTCCTCGCAGGCGCGGCGCATGCTAGCAGAGTGCGAACCCGCCCACGCCCGTCGGTGCCCATCGTCGGTGTCATCGTCGGGGCGACCTGATAGCCTGCCGGCCCATGGTCGAGGGCGGAGCGGACGAAGGGGCAGCGTGGACCCAGGCGGAGATCGAGGCGCTGCTGCCCGAATTGCGTGAGATCCGGCACGATCTCCACCGCCATCCCGAGCTGGGGTTCGCCGAGCACCGCACCCAGGCCAAGGTCCGCGCGTGGCTCGAGGGCCTCGGCTATGCCCCTCGGCCTTGCGCCGGCACCGGCCTGGTCGCCGATCTGCACCCCCGCGAGGCAGGGGGCTCGGGCCGCTGCATCGCGCTGCGGGCCGATCTCGACTGCCTGCCCATGCACGAGGCCACGCCGCTGCCCTACCGCTCGGTGCACGACGGGCGCGCCCACAAGTGCGGGCACGACGGGCACACCACCATCCTGATGGGCGTGGCCGCGGTGCTGGCCCGTCACCGCGCGCGCGTGCCGGGCAACGTGCGGCTCTTGTTCCAGCCCGCCGAGGAGGGCGTGGACGGGGGCGGCGCGCGGGTGATGGTGGCCGAGGGCGCGCTCGAGGGCGTCGACGAGGTGTACGGGCTGCACAACTGGCCGCTGTTCCCCGCGGGGCAGCTCCACGTGCGCACGGGCGCCGTCATGGCGCACACGCGCGAGCTCGACGTCACGGTGGTGGGCAAGGGCGGGCACGGCAGCCAGCCGCAGTCCACCCGCGACCCCATCGTCGCCGCCGCCCACCTGGTGACGGCGCTGCAGACCGTGGTCAGCCGGGGCCTGGGCAGCGAGGGCGGGGGCGTGGTGAGCATCTGCCAGATCGTGGCCGGCAGCACGCACAACGTGATCCCCGAGCGCGCGCACCTCGGCGGCACGGTGCGGAGCTTCGACCCCGCCGTGGACGAGCGGCTGTGCGCGCGCATCGGCGAGCTCGCGCGCGGCGTGGCGGCGGCGTTCGGCGTGGAGGTGGAGCTCGCCCTCGGCGACGGCTACCCCGTGCTCGTCAACCACGCGCGCTGCGTGGAGGCGGTGCGGGCCGTGGGCGCGCGGGTGCTCGGCCCCGAGCGGGTGACCGACGCGGGCCTGCCGATGGCGGGCGGCGAGGACTTCGCGTACCTGGCACAGGCGGTGCCAGGGGCCTACTTCTTCCTGGGCGCGGGTCGACCGGGGCAGGACACGCCGGGCTGCCACCACCCCGACTTCGACTTCGACGACGACCTCCTCGGCGTGGGGATGCGAATGCTCTTGGGGATCGTGCACGACCGGCTGCGGGCGTAGGCCCGCGCTCGCTCGGCGCACGGCGGCTCGCGGCTCGGGCCGCGGCGCTCACTCGGCCGACGGCGACGAGCCCACGAGCGAGCCGGGGAGCACCAGCGTGGTGGCCATGGTCCGGCGGCGCACGCTGGCCTGGCGGTCGGCCGCGAGCTCGTCGATGAGCGAGAAGAGGGCCGTGTCGGCTTCGAGGTGCGCCTCGGCGTCGTCGGCGAGCTCGGAGGCGATGGCCTCGCGCAGCTCGGTGAGCAGGCCCACGGTCTCGATCACGAGCTCGGCGTCCTCGAGCGTCTCGGTGAGCGGGCGCCCCGAGGTGCGCACGCGTGGGCGTTGCTCGAGCGCGGAGAGCTGCGCCTCGAGATGGGGACGATAGTGCTGGCCGCTGAGGGTGGCGGCCAGCGCGTCGGCCTTCTCGTCGAGCAGGTGGGGTAGGACGATCGCGAGGTCGCTCAGCTGGAGTGCGCGCATGATGGATCCAACCCTCCTCGATACGAGGGGTGCTCCATGAGGCTAGTGCACTCTGCAGGTGGTTTTGCAGTCGGCATGAACGAATTCTTGCCGGGCGTACCGAATGAGGACGGCGCGGCGGGCGACGCGGCCGCGTCTGGGCCTCGCGTAGGGGAGTCGTGCGTCGGGGGACTCACCACGACTGGCACGTCTTGATCTGTCGGGCGGTGTCGGCCGAGACCTCGCGCCCGGCGGCCTCCTTCGCCGACAGCGCGCGCGCGCGGCCGTGCTTGACCACGTGCAGCACGAATTGCCGCACGGCGGCGCGCGTGTGCTTGTCGTAGGCGCCGGTGGGGTGCAGCGAGTAGCCGATCGCGGCGAGGTCGGTCTGCAGCTCGGTGATGGCTGCCGCGCGGCTCGTGCCGTCGAGCACCGCGCCTGCGGTCGCGAACGTGCCTGCGTACATGGTGGCCGCGTCGGGGGCCGGTCGCGACAGCCGCAGGCCGAGGCCGACCGCCTCGAGCACCTCCCAGTCGAAGTCGGGCCCGGGGCTGCCGATGCCGCGGCCGACGAGCACCGGATCGGTCTTGGCGGTGGCCACGTCCTCGAGGCCCACCACGTGGTGGTCGGGCAGGCCGTGGTGCCCCACGAGCGCCTGCACCAGGCGCCGCAGCGCGTCGACCTGCGCGGCGGGCAGCGGCCCCGCGGCGTGCACGAGCGCGACGGCGATCGAGCGCTCGCGCACCCCGAGCGCGCCGGCCCAGCGCGCGTGGCCGGCGTGCTCGGCCGCGTCGGCGTCGCGGACGAGCTTGATCACGTGGCCGCTCGGGTCCACGAGGTAGTGCGCCGAGCCGAGGCCCCCCGTGCGCGCGAGCTGGGCCTCGAGCGTGGGGCCGAGCGTCGCGGCGCCGGTGTGCCCGATCACCACCATCTCGATCGCCTCGCCCCCGCGGGGGCGCACGTGGGGGCTGGCGAGCCAGTCGGGGCGCAGGTCCACGTCGACGTGGGCGGGGCCGTGCCCCAGCACGCCGCCGTGCAGGTCGGCGGGGTCGCTCGGCCGCGCGGCGGTCACCTGCCCGCCCGCGAGCGTGACGACGAGGTCGAGCGCGCGGTACCCCGCCTCCACCCCGGCCGCCGGCTCGAGCGTGGGGCCGGCCGCCTCGCTCGCCGTCTCGGCCGGCCGCGGGGTCACGCGCAGCGTGTAGTCGCCGTCGGGCAGGTCGGTCACGTCGAGCGGCCTCGCCTCGAGGTCGTCGCCGAGCTGGACGCTGCGGCCCTGGTCCACGAGCTCGACCGTGGCCTCCTCCACCGGCCGGTCCGAGAGCTGCCGCGCGCCGCCGAAGGCCAGCGCGCTCTCCACCTTCACGAGGATGCTGCGCCGCTCCACCACCACGCGCGTGGTGGCGCCGGTGGGCGCGGTCGCGGGCGCGAACGCCTGCGTGACGCCGGGTAGCCGCAGCGTGCACTCGCCGGGCGGCAGGCCCTCGAGCCGCAGCGCGCCGCGGCCGTCGAGCGTGCCGGTGCGCGTGACCCCGTGCGGCAGGTCGAGCTCGAACGCCTGCTCGCGCACCGGGTTGCCGCCGAGGTCGACCACCTCGAGCGCCACGAACGCGGCGCCGCCGATGGGGATCCGCCGCCTGGGGAAGCGGCGCTCGTCGCCGTAGAGGCTGGCGGCGGGCGGGGTCTCGCCCGCCAGGTCGGGCACCTCGCCGTCGTCGAAGAACACGAGCTCCACGCGGCGGTTGGCCTCGGAGCGCAGCGCGTCCTCGCTGCGCCGCTCCTTGGGCCACTGCTCGCCGCAGCCCAGCGTGGGCGGCTCGAGCAGCACGAGCCGCTGCCGCGCAGCCGGCAGGTCGCCCGTGCCCACGCCCAGCAGCTGCGCCGTCGAGGCGTCGTAGAGGTCGAAGAACGCCTTCCAGTCGTCCTCGTGCTGGGGGCCGCGCACGGCCAGCGTGCCGCCCAATTCGTCGTTGTAGCGGCTGCGGAAGCGCTCGCGGGCGCCGCGGCTCATGGGGCCGTACACGCCGTCGACGGGGCCCGGGTCGCAATCCCAGCCGTGCGCCTGGTGCACCCAGGCGAGGATGCGCTGCCAGTCCTCCACGCGGTGGCGCCCCTGGCAGGCGGTGGCCCAGCCGTCGCGATCGCCCGTGAGCACCGCGAGCACGTTCTTGGCGCGATCCTCCGAGAGCGCCTGGTTGTAGCTGCGCGAGCCCGCGGTGTCGGTGTGGCCGACGACCAACAGGCGCTTGCCGGGGTGCTGCTCGGCGAAGCGCAGCGCCGCCGCGATGACGGCGATGCCGGTCAGGTCGCCCCCGTCGCTCGCGGTCACCGTGCGCCGCGGCTGGGCCTGCATGACGATGGCGTCGAAGTGGAAGCACACGTCCTCCACCTCGAGCAGGTGGGCGCGCACGCGCTCGACCACGAGGCGGTGCACCGCGTCGGCGGGGCGGCCGACGCCCTCGGCGAGCGCGGGCCAGGTGACGTTGGGTGCGGTCATGGGCTAGCCATCCTCGAGCGTGACCAGGCCCGGGGCGCGGCCGGGCGCGAGCGTGGCGAGGACCGTGGCCTCGGCGAGCGGCCGCAGCTGCAGCGGCACCGCGAGCGTGGAGGGCCGCGGCGCCTTGTACCAGCGCGGGGCTCGATCGCCGCGCGACCACAGCACGCGGCGATCGTCGGTGCGCAGCGCCCACGCGAGCACCTCGGGGGCGCGGTCCTCGGGCAGCGCCAGCTCGAGCGCTGCCTCGAGCAGCGGGGCCCCCAGCGTCACCACCGGGCGCGGCCGCCGGACGGTCTCGAGCAGCCGGCCGGTCGCGTCGAGCTCGATGCGCACGAGGTACACCGGCCAGGCGGGGTCGTGCGCGCCCAGCAAGAGCCACGCCCGCACGTGGCCCTCGGCGGTCACCCGCAGCGCCACGGTGCTGCCGGGTAGCGTGCGGGTGCGCGGCAGCGAGATGGTGGCGGTGAGGGTGCCGCGGCCGGCCGGCTCCACCACGTAGTGCAGCACCACCACGCCGTCGCCCTGCTCGCACAGCGCGATCACGTGCCGCGGGCTGCCGAGCGCGGCGGGGCCGAGCACCAGGCGCGCGGCGGCCAGCGGCCCGGGGGCGGCCTCGCTGCGCCACACCAGCGCCCCCGTCGGGGGCGGCCGCGCGTCGCTGCGCGTGAGCACGAGGCCGGTCAGCGGCGCGGTGGGGCCGGGGCTGGTGAAGCACGCGAGCCCGAGCCGCCGGCGATCGGGCTCGAGCACCAGCACGTCGAGCGCCTCGGCCGGGCCCTGCCACGTGGGGGGCAGCACCGTGGTGCCGGCGACCAGCGGCAGGCTACCGGGCTGCCCCAGCGGCGAGTCGTCGGCGTACAGCCGGGTGCCCGTGGCCGCGTCGTGCAGCCACGCGCGCCACGACACCATCGCGGTCATGCGATCCACGTTGCACCACGGCACCAGCACCGCGCTCGCGCCCTGGCCCGCGCCGAGCGTGCGGCGCGGCTCGAGGCTGGCGCGCTCGAGCTCGCCCAGGTCGGGGCGGTCCTCGGTGACGAGCGCGTCGTAGAGCACCGGCGGGTCGGCGGCGTGCACGAAGCCCACGTGCAGGTCGGCCGGCGGCCCGCGCCGCACGTCCACGCCCACCGACGCGCCCCGGGCCGCGAGCGCCTCGAGCTCGAGCGCCAGGGGCTCGGAGCGCACCGCGGGCCACGGGGCGCCGGCCACCGGCTCGAGCTCGGCCACCAGCGTGTACGCCCCCGGCACGCCCGGCGGGCACCACAGCGACAGCGGCACCTCGCCCTCGTGCGTGCCTCCGGGCGGCAGCTCGATCGTCGCCAGCGCCGTGCCCTGCGACGCGTGGGCCGCCGTGGCCCTCGCGTCGCGCGACGTGGCCGAGCGCGCGCTGAAGCGGCGGCCCTCGGGGAAGGCCGGCCCCGTCAGCACGTAGCTCGGCTGCCACGCGTCGTTGCGCAGCGGGTCGGGCACCGAGACCGGCGTGGGGCCGTCGTTGTGCAGGCGCACGGTCACCTCGAGGGTCTCGTCGACCACGAAGTGCGTGCGCGGCAGGGAGAGCTCGAGCTTCATGGCCGGGTGTTCTCGTCGCCGGTGGGCGACAGCCAGTTGGCGCTCCAGCCCCGCATGCGCAGCAGGCACAGGCCACAGAACTTGCGCTCGGAGGAGTAGTCGTAGCCCATCGTGCAGTGGGCGTCGGCGGCGTCGTGGCGGGCCGCCTGCGCGCCCGCGGGCACGTCGCTCGCGGGCAGCGGCGCGTGCGGCAGGAACATGTGGTGGCCGATCTCGTGGGTGAGCGTCTGCTCGGCGCTGTTGCTGTCGTCGCCGTAGTTGCCCGCGCCCGGGCACAGCACGAAGGCGCACCGGTTGCGCCCGGTCGACGTGAAGCTGGGCGCGAAGCCGTTGAGCTGGCTGCCCCCGGGCTGCGCCTCGAGGTTGTACAGCCCGGTGAAGTGCATCACGTTGATGCCCGCGTCGGCGTGCACGTAGGCGTCGCACGCCGCCACGGTGATGTCCTTCGCCCACGTCTTGCAGCGCCCGTGGTACTTGCTGGCCGTGTTGACCGACGACCCGCCGCCGGCCAGCCACGCCGTCAGCTGGGCCGCGCTCCAGCCCTGCGAGGCCTGGAGCGCGGCCTTGAAGGCCGCGTAGCCGCGGAAGCTCACCGCGTGGTCGCCCGCCGCGTACTGGTTGACCGCGGCGTCGACCGCCGCCTGCACGATGAACGACTGGCCCGCCACCGCGGCCGCGATCTTGGCGTTGTAGTCGGCCTCGACCATCGTGCCGCTGCCGCCCGTCTCGTCGCGCATGATCACGAACGCGGGCGCGTAGTAGGCCTGGAACGCCGGCATGGCCACGTCGGCGATGGCGGCGGTCTTCTTGAGGTACTTGACCACGTGGACCTCGCGCCACGTCTCGAACGTTCCAGTGCTCGCCGTCACTGCGCCGGGTGCTGGGCCGTCCTCCCCCAGGTCGCGCAGCAGGCACACGCGCAGCGACCACGCGTCGCCGGCCATGCGCGAGGGCTCGAAGACGACGCCCGTCTTGCCGGCCGCCACGCCGTCGGTCCACGGCAGCGAGTGGGCCACGCCGGGGCGCTCCGCGTCGCGCACCACCTGGAACGGGAACACGCCGGGCGACAGCGACGGCTGCGGGGCCTGGCCGGCCTGCTCGGGGAACACCGGCGCGGCCCCGGGGCCCCGCTTGCCGCCGCGGTCCACGTGGCAGTCGTCGCCGGGCGGCTCGGTGAGGTCGCGGTCGAAGTCGAGCGCCGCGTCGACGAACGCCTTGGCGGCCGCGTGGTGGGCCGAGGTGTCCTCGGGCACGTCGAGCCACGCCCACGCGAGCGGCAGGCCCGCGAGCGCCCGCGGGGCGAGCACGGCCGCGCCGCCCGAGCCCTTGACCTTCACCTCGGCCAGCACGGGGATCCGCGGGCCGCTGCCCCACGCCGTCTGGTACTCGGTGAACAGCGAGTCGTCGTTCATCTCGGCGCTGCTGGTCTTGAACACGTTGCTCGGCAGCAGCACCCGCCGGGTCTGGCCGGGCGCGGGCAGGCTGCCGCCCAGCGCGTCGACCACCGCGCGGTCGCGGTCGCGGTCGACCATGGCGGCCTCGCCCAGCGACAGCTCGATCGAGGCCACGTCGACCCACAGGCGCGTGCTGGCCTCGGGCGGGTCGGCCTCGCCGTGGCCGCGCAGGCGCAGGCGCAGGGCATAGGGCGAGCGCAGCACGGTCACGAAGCCCTCGGGCAGCGCCGGCGTGGCGTCGACCGCCCCGTCCCACGGCAGCGCGTGCTCGCCCGCCGCGAGCTCGTCGGCGGTCAGCGGGCGGCGCCACAGCACCTGCTCGTCGCCGTCGTCGTCGAGCACGTACAGCTCGAGCTGCGCCGCCTCGGCGCGGCCCTCGGGGTCGTCGATGGTGTAGGCGATCTCCACCGTCTCGGCCCCCGGCGCCAGCCAGAAGTCGGGCGCGGCGTCGGCGGGCGGGGGCTCGTCGTGCGCCGTGAAGCTCGTCGAGCACGACCCGCCCGCGCCGCGCAGCTCGAGCCGCGTGACGCCGTAGGGCGGCAGCGGCCCCACGTCGGGCCCGTCCTCGCCGAGCACTGCGTGCTCGGCCGCCGGGATGCGCAGGGTGTACTGGCCCGCGGGGACCTGGTCGAGCCGCACGATGCCGAGGTCGCTCAGGCGCCCCGTAGTGGTGCGGCCGTCGGGGTGATCGAGCGCGTAGCCCAGGCCCGCGAACGGCTCGTCGTTCTGGTCGTGCAGGCGGAATTCGATGAAGTGATCGTCCTGCTCCGCCAGGTCGAGCAGGTCGACCACGTCCTCGACGTCGAGCGAGGGGTCGGGCTTGCCCAGGCTCTCGCTGCGCGGGCGCTCGAGCAGCCGCAGCCGCCCGCTCGGGCGCTCGAGGTCTTCGAGCACGCGCTCGGCCAGCGTGCGCGGGTCGTGCCTCGGCGCGGCCTCGGGCTCGCACCAGCCCACCGCGGCGGCCAGGCGCCACAGCGCGCGGGCGTCGTCGTGCAGCACCGCCATCACCGCTGCGGGCGCGCGCTCCACCGGCACCGGCACCAGCCCGGGCGGCAGGGCGTGGGCGCGCTCGACGAGCAGGTACTGCGGGTCGGAGCCCCAGCGCAGGTAGGCGTGGTCGAGCATGACGCGAGCCGCTCGACCGTAGCAGATTCGGGTGACCCTCCGCCGTGCGAGACGACGGGGCGATAGCGAGCCCCTCGCGAAGACGCTCGGGGCATTCGAAGCGGGCGCGTGCATGCGTGTGGAGAGTCACGCAATGTGAAGGCCGAGGGCCCGTCTGGCCTCGTCCTAGACGCCGCCGCACCCAAGTCACTTCGTGCGACGATGATCTCGTCGCTCGCTTCTAGACCTAAGACAAGCGTTAGCCCTGAGAAGTCAGCCAGCTCATGACGCGGGGTTGCTGAGCGCATGAGCCCTCGTCCGAAGCTCCGGCGCGGCGGCTTGGTCTTCATGGAAGCGACTCCTTTCGACTGCGGCGCGAGAGGTGTTGACGAGGAAGCACCGCCCATCGGTGGGCACCATTGCCGACCGACGGACCAAGCTCATGTGACGCCGAGGCTGCGCGCGAGGATGTGGAGCTCGGGCCGCCACGCCAGTGATCGGAACACGAGGCAGCGAGCCGTCCGTCGAAACAGCACGCCATCACGTACGGGTGCTCGTAGGTCGACTCGTCGCTCGCCGTCAGCACCGCCGTAACGCCGAGCGGGACGTCGAAGCTCGTGAGCACGAGCCCGGGGCGGGCGGGCGGCTCATGGCTCCTAGGTGAGGGTGGGAACCGAAAGCTTCCATGATTGCCCGGCCTCGTCGTAGACGATGCCACGAGGGTCATTCGCAGGGCGGGTAATCCGCGCGCTCGATATTGAAGACGTAGTCATTGTCTACGTTCTCGTCCACCGAGAATCGAAGGAGGTACTTTCCTGGTTCCACGCAATGACCTCCTCCAAGGTGATTGCCCGTAACCCGGCTCAGCTCGTCGTCACCGTACTCGAAGCAAGAGATGTCACAGCGACTGATCTCGACGAAGTCAAACATTCGATCTTCTTGCGATGGGCGACCATTGATGAAGTAACGCCCTCCAACCTTGATATCGAGGGTCATCGTGGCCCATCGCTTGCCCAAGCGCGGTCCGAGCACCGTCTCGGCATCACAGGACAAAGAGATGTCTCTCGCTACCCTCTCACCGAGCATGCCCGAGACTTCGACCACGTTGCGGCTGCAGTCGTAGGCCTTGTCACGAAACGTGAGGGTGCTACAGCGCGGGTACTCGGCCTCGTAGTCATCCACCACGGCGTCGAGCGGCTCGCCGTAGACTTGCTCGAACGCCGCGAGCGTGCTCACGAACGACTGATCGTAGTCGGTCTTCGCGTCGAGCGCGATGAGGGCCTCGAGACCGTACGTGGCGTCGAGGTACGAGACGAAGTGTGCGGCCAAGCCGTAGCCACCGCCGGGGAGGTAGCCGTTTCCGCTGGGGTCTTCCAGCAGATCGCGGATGTCGCCCTGCACCGGG
>WBZL01004734.1_pt1 | contig 11572 bp, 10 predicted proteins | sample 5204291 | NCBI WGS metagenome assembly WBZL01 (sample SAMN12344345, study PRJNA552823) | activated sludge metagenome | biome: Activated sludge suspended growth; feature: Nitrification reactor; material: Wastewater; isolation source: activated sludge from nitrification reactor of wastewater...
GGGAGCTGGCGCTCGGGGCAGGTCAGCGGGCGAGCGAGCGGCGGGCGCGTGAGGTGCGTGCGCGTCGGCGGCGGTGGGCGCGTTCGGGGCGGACGGCGAGGTGGCCGCGGCTTCGGAGGGGCCGCGCGGGGCGAAGAGGTCGATCTGCTCGCTGAGGTCTCGGGGGTCGGTCACGGTCGCCGCCGATCGGTGAGCGCGGGGCCGGCCCGCGGGCGCGCGATTCTACCCGCGGGCGGCGACGGTGGGGGAGGTGCGCGGTCGATCGGCGCATCTCCTTCCGCGGGCGCCTGGTGAGGCGCCGCTGCCCGGCCTGCGGAGGGCTCGGCGTGGCGAGGCGGGACGCCTAGGCGGCGGGGGGCTCGCCGGCGATCTCGCGGGCGGCCTGCTCGGCGGCCCTCTTGGTGGCGGCGCGGCCGGCGTTGAGCTGCTCGACCATCTGGGCGACCTCGCGGTCGAAGCGCTCGCGGGCCTCCCGCTCCTCGGCCTCGCGGCCGAAGCGGACGTAGTCGTCGATGCGCTTCTGGACGTCGGCGATGGCGACCCGCCGAGAGAGTTGATCGATGATCCGGCGGCGCTCCTCGAAGCTGGCCTTGAAGTACTCCTGCGGGTACTCGAAGTCCTGGATGTAGGCGCGGATGTTGCCGGCGATGCTCTCGACGGAGCGGCCGCTGAGGTCGGCCTGGACGAGGCTCTCGCCGACGCCGCGCCAGCCGGCCTCGTCGTCGGCGTGGACGAAGGGGCGGACGTCGGCGAGGAGGATGTCGCGGAGGAGGCGGACGTAGTCGGCGGCGGAGGTGGGGCCCTTGACGGTGAAGGGGTTCTGGGCGATCCGCGAGCGGGTGGCCTCGTCCATCTGCATGTAGTTGGCGTCGCAGACCATGAACCACTTGCCGTCCTTGGGGATCAGGGTGCCGTCGAAGATCCCGAAGACCGCGCCGAGGTTGTTCTTCTCCTCGATGCGGAGGTCGCCGGAGGAGCGCGAGGCGAAGGCGGTGTCGATGTCGGGCCAGTAGACGCCGCAGACGCCGTCGAAGCCGTAGACCTCCTCCTTGAAGATCTTGATGAGGGTGGAGGCGCTGGCGTTCTGGTAGGAGCTGGCCCAGTCGGTGCGGCGGATGACCTTGAAGCGGGCCGGGACGTCGCGCTCGCGGCAGTAGTCGAGGAAGTAGTTGCCGATCGCGTGGGCGGTGAGGGTCTTGCCGCAGCCGGGGCGGCCGAGGCCGAAGAGGACGGGGTTGATCCGCTTGGGGGACTTGTGGTTCTGGAGGTCGTAGGCGGCGACGTCGCGGGCGAGGCGGAGGCCGGCCTGGAGGAACTCCTGGTTGCCGACGACGTCGTCGACGCGGACGGGCTTGAGGTCGGTGACGGGCTCGGCGGCGCTGTGGGCGACGAAGCCCTGGTAGCGGAGCTCGCCGATCAGGACCTTGCGCTGGGCGAGGGCGAGGCCGAAGGGGCGGAGGCGGCCCATGTGGGTGAGGCGGGTGAGGGCGCCGCGGAGCTGGCCGACGAAGGCGTGGAGGGTGGTGACGAGGAAGATCGAGCGCTCCTCGACGGTGGGGGACTGGGCGCCAGGCTGGCGCTGGGCCTGGATCTCGAGGTAGCGGCCGGCGAGGGCGGCGATCTTCTCGAGGATGACGCGAGGGCGCTGCTCGAGGAGGGAGTCGATGCCGTCGGCCTCGAGGTCGGAGGTGATCTGCGGGGTGGGGGCGAGGGCGGCGAGGGCGGGGATGAGGGCGTCGCAGAGGACGGTGAGGGTGAAGGCGCCGACGAAGAGGCGCTGGTCGGCCGTGGGGTCGGGGATGGCAAGGGTGCCGGTGCGGGCGATGTCCTCGAGGAGGGCGGCGTGGATGGCTTCGCCGGCCTGGAGGGCGAGGTCGCCAGCCTCGATGACGGCGTCGAGGGCGCGGAGGGTGAGGACGGTGTGGCCGAAGGGGGCGCGGACCAGCTTGTGGAGGGCGGTGGCGAGTCCGGAGCCCTGGAGGACGGCGCGGATGCCGGCGCGATCGAAGCCGCCTGTGGGTGGGGTGACGTGGATGGCGGCGCGGGAGGGCTCGGACATCGCGGCGAGGATACCGCGAATCGCCGGCGGGACGCGGGCGCGCTGGCGAGCGCGGCGACGCGAGCTCGATGTCTCAAGCCTCCCTCGGGGGCCTCGGTGAGCGGGCCGTCCTCGACCGCTCGCGCGGGGGAAGGGGCGGGCTCAGGGGATGTCGATGCGCCACTGGGCGCGGGCCTCGGCGACGACCTCGCCGGCGGTGTTGCGGATCTCGCCGATGACCTCGCAGTCGTGCTTGCCGGCGCCCACGGGCGGGTCGATGCGGGACTCGGCGATGAGGGTGCCGCGGGCCTTCTTCAGGTAACGCATGGAGAGGCCGGTGACGATGCCGCGGCTGCCGGCGGGGAGGGAGCTCATCATGGCGAGGCCGGTGGTGAGCTCGCCGAGGTTCATGAGGGCGACGGCGTGGATCGAGCGGAGGTGGTTTCGGACCTTGTGGCGATCGGCGAGCTCGACGCGGGCGTGGCCGGGGGCGAGGTCGAGCACCTGGGCGCCGATCGTGCCGGTGTAGGGGGCGGTGGCGCCGACGATCTTCGAGAAGATTCGCTTGCCGAGGGGCTTCTGCCGGAGCTTCTCCCAGAGGTCGAGGAGGGCGGTGGGATCGGGGGTGGGGAGCTTCATCGGGCGACTCCTGGGCGGGGCGCGGTGGTCGAGGCGGAGGCGGAGGTCAGAGGCCGTGCTCCCAGCGGTCGTCCTCGCCGTGGCGACGGCGGACGACGAGGGTGCGGATCACCAGGAAGAAGAAGACGGCGAGGCCGAGCCAGAGCAGGGCGAAGGCGACGAGCGCGGCGTAGTCTCCCATGGCGGCCCGGGTGACTTAGCACAGGAGAGGAGGGGGGTGGAGGGGAGGCAGGGCGCGGGCCGATTGCGGGCGCGGGCGCGCGCTGTGTACCCTCTTCCGCCCATGGCCGACCTCTCGCTCGCCGATGCCATCGCCCGCCTCGTCCACCGCGCCCTGCCGGAGGCCGCCGGCCTCGGTGAGGACGAGGTGCGCGGGCTCCTGGCCAGCCCGCCGGATCCGAAGCTCGGCGACTTCGCGTTCCCGTGCTTCCGCCTGGCGAAGGCGATGCGGCGGGCTCCGCCGCAGATCGCCGGCGAGCTGGCGGCGACGCTCGCGGGGGTCGATCCGCTGATCGCCGAGGCGAGCGCGGCGGGGGCCTACGTGAACGTGCGGGTGGGGCTCGGCGGGGCGGCGTCGCTGGTGCTGCCGACGGCGGCCCGCGGCGAGGTGCTGCGGCGGCTCGCCGCGCCGGCGGAGGGGCCGGGGCAGGCGGCAACGCGCGAGCGGATCATGGTGGAGTACTCGCAGCCGAACACGCACAAGGCGTTCCACGTCGGCCACATGCGGAACCTCTGCTTGGGCGACGCGCTGGTCCGGCTCCTGCGGGCCGAGGGGTACCCGGTGATCGCGGCGAATTACTTCGGCGACGTGGGGGCGCACATCGCCAAGTGCCTGTGGTGGTACCTCGACCGGATGAGCGACGCGGAGCGCCAGCCGCCGGCCGAGCACCGGGGTGAGTGGCTCGGCGAGATCTACACGCGGGCGCACGTGCAGCTCGAGCTCTGGGAGGAGCAGGCGCGGGCGGGCGAGGCGGGGGCGGCGGCGGAGCTGGCGGCGGCGAAGGCCCGGACGACGGCGATCCTGCAGGCGCTGGAGGCCCGCGAGCCGACGATCACGGCGATCTGGGAGGAGACGCGGCTCTGGTCGCTCGACGACTTCGCCGAGCTCTACGCGTGGTGCGGGGTGCGCTTCGACCACCTCTTCTACGAGAGCGAGGTGGACGAGGAGGGGCTGCGGCTGGTGGAGGAGTTCCTGCGCCGCGGGGTGTTCGTGGAGAGCGAGGGGGCGGTGGGGATCTTCAACGAGGAGGTCAAGCACATGCCCTTCTTCATGCTGCGGAAGAAGGACGGGACCAGCCTCTACTCGACCAAGGACCTGGCGCTCGCGCGGCTGAAGTTCGAGCGCTTCCACATCGATCGGTCGATCTACGTGGTCGACGTGCGGCAGAGCGATCACTTCCGCCACGTGTTCCTGACGCTGAAGAAGATGGGCTTCCCGCAGGCGGAGCGCTGCCAGCACGTGCCCTACGAGATGGTGGAGCTGACCGACGGGGCGATGTCGGCGCGGAAGGGGAACATCATCACGTTCCGGGCGCTGCGCGAGCGGATGACCTCGCACGTGGCGGAGACCTACCTGGGGCGCTTCCGCGGCGAGTGGTCGGAGGAGGAGATCGTGGCGACGGCGCACGCGGTGGCGCTGGGGGCGATCAAGTACGGGATGCTGGTCCGCGACGTGCAGCAGAAGATCGTCTTCGACATGGAGGCGTGGCTGGACCTGGAGGGGAACACGGGGCCCTACTTGCAGTACACGCACGCGCGCGGGGCGTCGATCCTGCGGAAGTGCGGCGAGGTGGGGAAGACCCTGGAGCCGGCGATCGCGGCGGGCGACGCGGGGGCGCTCGCGGCGGCGACGGCGGCCCTGGAGGCGCCGCAGGAGCGCGAGCTGGTGCTCCTCCTCGATCAGCTCCCCGGGGCGGTGCATCAGGCGGCGCAGCAGCTCCGACCCTCGGTGGTCTGCAACTTCCTCCACGACCTGGCGAAGGCGTTCAACCGCTTCAATCAGGCGTGCCCGGTGAAGCCGAGCGAGGGGGCGCTGCTGCAGGGGCGCCTCTTGCTGGTACAAGCGACGATCCGGGGGCTGGCGGCGGGGCTCGAGGTGCTGGGGATCCCGGCCCCCGAGCGGATGTGAGGGGGCGCGGGGCGTCGCGCTTGATCGCGGCGCGAAAGCCCGCTAACCGTGGAGGGGATGATGTCCAGGTCGCCAGGATGGTCGGGCCGCGGTCGTGAAATTCGGGGCGGGGTCTGGGGGCTCCTGGGGGTCCTGGTCGCGGGCGCGGGCGCGTGCGCGTCGCCGCAGGATGGGAGTGGGTCGGGGTTCAGCGCCGGCGGGAACCTGAGCGCGGGCAACAGCTCGGCGACCTCGGGGGCGAGCTCGACGTCCAGCGGCGGGGGCGGCGGTAGCGAGGGCGAGAGCGAGGGGAGCGGGAGCACCAGCGGGGGCTCGTCGGGGTCGACGAGCGGGAGCGACTCGGCGAGCGCGAGCGGGGTGGCGACATCGGAGGGGACGACCGGGGTCGACACGACGGACGGCGGGACGACTGGGGTGGAGTGCATGCAGAACGGCCTCGGGAACCTCTGCGGCAACCCCTACGACATCGGCTCGGTGATGGCGGGGGCGACGGCGATGGGTCCGGCGGTGACGGTGAGCTCGGCGGCGGTCTCGGACTGGTACAAGGTGTCGTTCCCGGCGGTGAAGCGCCCAGGGGAGGGGACGCCGACGCTGAAGTTCGCGAGCAACGAGGGCGATGTGTTCCGCTTCGACCTCACGACGACGACGCCGTGCATGGGGCAGCCGGTGAGCTGCGCTTCGGGCGGCGACGGCGGGGTGGCGAAGGGGCTGAAGGAGTGGTCGTTCGTCGATGATCAGCCGATGTGCTGCACGCCGCCGGACGACGGGATGGTGGCGTGGCCGGGGGTGCTCTACGTGCGGGTGTACCGGACCGACGACGCCTGCGGCGGGTATCAGCTGATGGCGACGCGCTAGTCAGCGCGGCCACATGCAGGAGCCGTCGGCGCAGACGGTGCCGGCGGGGCAGGCGACGCCGGAGCCGCAGGCGAGGCGACAGGCGCCGTGGGGCTGGCACTGGGGGACGGCGTTGCCGGCCGAGGGCGGCGGGCACTGGTCGTCGGTCTCACAGGGCTCGGCGCAGATCGAGTGGGTGACGGTGTAGCCGGGGAGGCCGATCCGGCGCTCGCAGAGCTGGCCCTCGTCGCACTCGTCACCCTTGGGGCAGGCCTCCTCCCAGGGGCCGCGGTGACAGGCGGCGAAGAGGAGGGCGAGGGCCGCGACGCGGACGCGGACGCGGCCGCGAGGGCGGGTGCGCACGAGGGCAATGTACCACGGGCGCGGTTGTGGCGGCCCTGCGGGGCTGGTACTCTGCGGTCCGGGAGCACGCCCAGGGGCCGCCCCGGTCGGAGTGAGCGCCATGGAAGGACCGATCGCCTCGGCCGAGCGCGTCGCAGACGCGGAGGGCCGCCAGTACCACATCAACCTCGCGCCGGGGGAGGTCGCGCCGGCGATCATCCTGGTGGGCGATCCGAACCGGGCGCGCCGGGTGGCGGGGCTCTTCGACGCGGTCGAGCTCGAGCGGCAGAACCGCGAGTACCTGACCTTCACGGGCACGCATCAGGGGATGCGTGTGACGGTGATGGGGACGGGGATGGGCGCGGGGAGCACGGAGATCGCGGTGATCGAGCTCTGCCAGTGCGTTGAGGCGCCGGTGATGATCCGCTGCGGCAGCACGGGCGGCCTCCAGCCCGACATGCGCCTCGGCGATCTGGCGATCTCGCAGGGGGCGCTGCGGCTGGAGAACGCGACGCTGCACTTCGTCGAGGAGGGGTACCCGGCGGTCGCCGACCCGATGGTGGTGATGGCGCTCGCGCAGGCGGCGGACGAGGCGGGGGAGCGCTTCTCGGTGGGGCTGACGGCGACGGCGCCGGGCTTCTACGGGGCGCAGGGGCGCAAGATCCCGGGCTTCCCGCCGCGCGACCCGGGGATCGTCGATCGGCTGGCGGCGCAGGGGATCCGCAACCTGGAGATGGAGGCGTCGACGCTGCTGACGCTGGCGACGCTGCGGGGCTTCCGGGCGGGTGCTGTGTGCGCGGTCTATGCGACGCGCTGCGACAACCGCTTCATCGACCCGGAGACCAAGGACCGGGCCGAGCTCGCGTGCGTGAAGGCGGGGCTGCGGGCGCTGCACCTGGTGGCCGCGATGGAGCGGCGCCGGGGCGAGCGGGCGATCTGGCACCCGGGGCTCGGGCTCGGTGAGGGCTGAGGGCTCGGGCTCGGGCTGAGGGGCTCGGGCTGAGGGCTGAGGGGCTCGGGCTGAGGGCTGAGGGGCTCGGGGCTGTCCCCGGGGGCAGGTCCTCGGGGTCCTGCGGATCGGGACAGGTGCGGGCGGGCTCGGGTTTGCGTCCGGGCGGTCGGGTGGGTCCGTCGCTCGTCGCGCGGTCAGGGCTCGCCGAGGCGCTCGCCGGGGGCGAAGGGGCGGCCGGCGGCGTAGGCTGCGGCGGGCATGCGGCGCTTGCCGGGGGGCTGGAGCTCGGCGACGCAGAGGACGCCGTCGCCGCAGGCGACGTGGAGGCCGTCGCGGTCGACGCCGAGGACGATGCCGGGCTCGATCGCCTGTCCTTCGGGAAAGGTTCGACGCGAGGGCGCGGCCGCGAAGAGCTTGAGCTCGTCGGCGCCGCGGCGGGTGGAGGCGAGGGGCCAGGGGTCCATGCCGCGGACGTGGTCGACGAGGGCGCGGCAGGTGCGGGACCACTCGGTGCGGCCCTCCTCCTTGCGGAGCATCGGCGCGTGGGTGGCGAGGGCGTCGTCCTGCGGGGTCGGCGGGGGGACGTCGGGGAAGTCGCGGAGGAAGTCGCGGAGGACGTCGCCGCCGAGGGCGGCGAGGCGCTCGAAGAGCTCGCCGCTGGTCTCGCGCGGGCCGATGGGGGTGGAGACCATGCGGTAGACGGGGCCGGTGTCGAGGCCCTCTTCCATGCGCATGATGGCGACGCCGGTGACCGGGTCGCCGGCGAGGATCGCCCGCTGGATCGGCGCGGCGCCGCGCCAGCGAGGGAGGATCGAGGCGTGGACGTTGATGCAGCCGAGGCGGGGGGCCTCGAGGATGGCGGGCGGGAGGATCCGGCCGTAGGCGGCGACGATGACGACGTCGAGGTCGAGCGCGCGGAGCTGGGCGGCGACGGTGCCGTCGCGCATCTTGGTCGGCTGGATGATGGGCAGGCCGAGGGCCTCGGCGGCGAGCTTGACCGCGGGGGCGGTGAGCTGGCGGCCGCGGCCGGCGGGCTTGTCGGGCTGGGTGACGACGAGGCGGAGGTCGGTGACCTCGGCGGTGGCCTGGAGGCTGGCCACCGCGAAGTCGGGGGAGCCCATGAAGGCGGCGCGGAGTCGTGGCTTCATCGTTCGTCGGGGCCTAGGAGGGAGTCGCGGGCGTGGTCGAGGGCGGCGCGGAGTTCGGTGAGGTCTTCGACGAGGGTGGCGGCGGTGTGGGGCTCGACGCGCTCGGGGGCGAAGAGCTCCACGAGGGCGCGGTGGGCCCGACGGACGGCGCCGGCGGTGTGGGCGGGGTCGAGGCCGAGGAGGGCGAGGGGGTCGTCTTGGCGGGCGAGGGCGAGGCGCGCGGCGATCCGCTGGCGGTCGCGCTCGGCGGGGTCATGACCTGGCCCATCGACCAGGTCGACGTGGCCGAGGACGACGAGGGCGAGGACGAGGGCGAGGGCAGATCGCCCGCCGCTGGCGAGCTCGGCGAGGGTGCGGCTGCCGTCGAGGTCGGCGATGCGGGCGCTGTCGACGAGGCGGAGGCGGGTCTCGTCGACGCCGCTCCGCCAGCGGGGGCGCTGGCGGCGATCGCCGAGGCGGCGCCAGATCTCGGGGGTGTCGAGCTCGGCGATCGTGCCGTCGAGGATCAAGTCGGCGACGGTGACGCCGAGCTCGATGACGTCAGGCGGGCGCTCTCCCTCGTGGATGGACCAGGTGGCCTGGGACCAGCCGAAGGTGGCGGCGAGGTGGTCGCGGAGGCGGGCGGCGGGCGCCCATGCGGCCTCGCGGGGCTTGAGGAGGCCAGCCTCGACGAGCCCCCGCGGGTCGGCGAGACCGCTCTCGATGGCGAGCCGGGCGTCGTGGTCGGTGAGGAGGCCGCGACGGGCGAGCCACTCGATGAGGTCGTCGCCGCGGGAGGAGGCGAGGTGGCGGGGCTCGCCGTGGACGAGCCAGAGGTCGACGCGCTGGTCGCCGCGGACGAGCGCGAGGCGGCCGGTGAAGGCCGCGCGGTGGAGCTGCCAGAGGAGGCCGGGGACGCCGAGGAGCGCGAGGGTGTGCCGGTCGGTGGAGGCGTCGGCGACGGGCGGGCGGGCGTCGGCTCCGTCGTCGTCGAGGCGGAGGGTCGAGTGGGGGCGGGCGAGCGGGCGCTGGCGCGCGATGGGACGGGTGACGGCGTCGACGAGGGGGAGGGCGAGGTCGGCGGGGTCGGGGGCGTCTTCGCGGGTCGCTTCGAGGCGGGGGAGCGCCCCGAGGCCCATCGCGGCGAGGTCGATGCCGTCGTCGGCCGTGGTGTCGTCGCCCTCGTCGTGCTCGGCGAGGTGGGCGAGGGTGCGGCGGAGTTGGGCCAAGAGGGGGTCGTGAGCGGTGGGCGCTTCGACGGCGGGCTCGTCGAGGGGCGCGGTGAGGTGGGGTGCTTCGCCCTCGACGGCGTCGGCGGCGCTCCCCACGAGGTCGGCGAGGGTGGTGCGGAGCTCGTCGGGGTCGAGGGGGGCGCCGAGGAGGCGGTCGGCGCCGATCTCGAGGAGATCGGCGAGATCGCGGATCTCGCCGCCGAGGGCGCCGTGGAGGACGATCGAGCAGGGGGGGGTGCGATCGCCGGCCCGGAGGCGGGTGAGGAAGGGGCGAACGGCGACGCTCTCGAGGTCGACGACGAGGACGGTGGGGCTGGCGCCAGCGGGAAGATGCTCGAATTCGAGCGGGGTGAGGCGCTCGGCGCGGTAGCCGAGGTCGGCGATCCGCCGGCGGAGATCCTCGCCGCGGCCGGCGGCGGCGATGATGGCGACGTCGGGCGTCACGGGGGCGGGAGTCTACTCGATCTCGCGCTTGGGCCGGGGAATCGGCCCGGGGGCCTCGTGGGTGGGGCTTGGCCAGGTGGGCGAATCGTGCGATCAAGGGTTGAATAAGCGGCGTGGGCGCACGTCGGTGAATGACCCGGGCCTCTGCCCTGCGATGGATGAAGGAGTCGTGAGCGCGATGCACCTCGATGGACGTCTTCGGAGTTCGGTTCGCCGCCTGGTCTGCGCGGCGGTGATGGCCACCTCGGTGCTGGCGAGCGGCCTCGCCCTCGCCGCCGATGAGCCCTTCAACCACAAGTGGAAGACCATCGACGACGAGACCGGTGAGGCGAAGTCGATCGTCACCATCGTCCAGGTTGGCACCAAGCTCTACGGGCGCGTCGAGCAGGTCCTCACCAATCCGGACGCGACTTGTGACAAGTGCGACGGCGATCGGGCAGGCAAGCGGGTCCAGGGGATGACGATCCTCTGGGGCCTCGAGAAGGACGGGGACGAGTGGTCGGGTGGGAGCATCTTCGACCCGGGCAACGGCAAGACCTACCGCTGCAAGATCTGGATGGGGGAGGACGGGAGGTCGCTGAAGGTCCGCGGCTATCTCGGGCCCTTCTTCCGCACGCAGACCTGGTACCTCGCCGACTGAGATCGCGTCGGCGCGGGGCGGGCGCTCCTCCAAGGGTTAGAGGAGCGTCTGCGGGTCGACGTCGACGAGGGCGAGGGTCTGCCGGGGGCCGCTCTCGGCGGGGCCGAGGTGCGGGCGGAGCTGGCGGAGGAGCCAGCGTAGGGGTTGGCGGGTGCGCGCGCGCAGGAGGAGCTGCCAGCGCGTGCGCTTGTTGATCCGTTCGATGGGGGAAGGGACGGGTCCGAGGGCAGCGATCGGGGGATCGTCGTCGTCGTCGTGCTTGCCGAGGATCGTGGCGATGTGGCCGCGAAGGAGCTCGGCGAGGGCCTCGGCGCGGCGAGCGACGGCGGAGGGGTCGGCGCCGTGGATCCTGACGAGGGCGAGGTGGCCGAAGGGGGGGTTGCCGAGCTCGCGGCGGCGCTCGAGCTCCCAGGCGGCGAAGCCCTCGAAGTCGTGACGGGCGGCGGCGGCGATGGCGGGGTGACGGACGGCGAAGGCCTGGATGAGGACGCGGCCAGGACGATCGCCACGGCCGGCTCGGCCGGCGACCTGGGTGAGGAGCTGGAAGGTGCGCTCGGCGGCGCGGAGGTCGGGGAGGCCGAGGCCGTGGTCGGCCTGGAGGATGCCGACCAGGGTCACGCCAGGGAAGTCGTGCCCCTTGGAGAGCATCTGGGTGCCGACGAGGACGTCGGCCTCGCGGCCCCGGAAGCGGCCCAGGGTGTCGAGGAGGGCGCGACCGCGGCTGGTGTCGCGGTCGAGGCGGAGGACGCGGACGCCCTGGATCTCGGCGGCGAGGGCGATCTCGATCCGCTCGGTGCCGGCGTTGCCGTGGAGGAGCTCGCCCTCGCCGCAGCTCTGGCAGCGCTCGGGCGGGGCCTCGATGTGGCCGCAGAGGTGGCACATGAGGCGGTTCCGCTGGAGGTGGTAGGTCATCGACGGCGCGGAGCAGTCGGGGCAGCCGTGGAGGGCGCCGCACTTCGAGCAGACGAGGGTTGTGGCGAAGCCGCGGCGGTTGAGGAAGAGGATGGCTTGTTCGCCGGCGGCGACGGTCTCGCGGAGGGCGGTGCGGAGGCGGGCGGTGACGAGGGTCTCGGGGTCGGGGCGGTGGACGGCGAGGGGGACGAGCTCGATCTCGGGGAGGGGGCGCGGGGTGGGGCGGGTGCTGAGCCGGAGGTAGCGGTAGCGGCCGCTGCGAGCCTGCTCGAAGGTCTCGAGCG
>WBZL01004735.1_pt1 | contig 11571 bp, 18 predicted proteins | sample 5204291 | NCBI WGS metagenome assembly WBZL01 (sample SAMN12344345, study PRJNA552823) | activated sludge metagenome | biome: Activated sludge suspended growth; feature: Nitrification reactor; material: Wastewater; isolation source: activated sludge from nitrification reactor of wastewater...
GCCGTCGGCCCAGCTGATCGCAGGCACCCCCGGCGCGGGGTCTTGCAGACGCCCGGCCTGGTAGTGCATCGACGTGCCGTCGGGCAGGCTGAGCGCAGGCGTCCCCGGCGCGGGATCGTGCAGCTCGCCGTCACGGTAGTGCAAGGTGGTGCCGCTCGCGTACCGGACCGCAGGCACCCCAGGCGCAGGGTCTTGCAGACGCCCGGCTTGGTAGTGCACAGTAGTGCCGCCTGCCTGCCGCACTGCAGGCACCCCCGGCGCGGGGTCTTGCAGACGCCCGGCCTGGTAGTGCATCGACGTGCCGTCGGGCAGGCTGATCGCAGGCACCCCCGGCGCGGGATCGTGCAGCTTGCCATCGCGGTAGTGCTCGTACGTGCCGTCGGCCCAGCTGATCGCAGGCACCCCCGGCGCGGGGTCTTGCCAGCGATCGGCCTGGTAGTGCATCGTCGTGCCGTCGGGCAGGGTGTTCGTCGTCGTGGTCATGTCGATCTCTCCCCCGGACTACTCACCGCCCGGTTGGTGCTGCTCGTGTATCGAGCATGGGCCAATGGTATGCGGCGCCCGCATATCCGTCAAGCGCTAGCGTTCCGCTTTCTCATCGTCCGCTATCAGTGGCTCAACGGCCGCCCACACCGCTCGCCGAGCGTCCTCCGCCATCGGCGACCGTTTGCCGGACGGGTCCGGCTTGCGCCCGGCCGACCCGTCCAGCCAGCACTCGCGCTCCAGACGCCGGATGGCATCTCGCAACCGCAGTACATGATCAACCATCTATCCCCCCCTCCGACAGTGGCGACGTCGCGCCAACCCCGGCAATCCGCAGCGCGTCGCCCAGCGTCCACGCCTCGCGCATGCGCAGCTCGCCCGCGATCGAGATCCGATAGAGCGTGCCCGACGGCGAGCGCGTGCTGTGCGTGACGACGATCGCCCAGGGGCGAGGGGCCATGGCGGACGAAACGGCAACGGTGCGCATCAGTCAAAGACGGCGAGGAGGAGGGTCTACGCGTTGTGGCTCGCCATGCGGCCGTTGGCATTCGCCGCGGGCCCCGCACCACGGCTGCCCGATGCAGTCCTCCTCGCTCGCGCACTTGCGTTTGGCCTCGTCAGCGAACCGGCGTGCGGCGTCGCGCAACATCAACGCCAGCGCGGTGCCATCGAACACTGCGGCCGCTGCATAGAGCCGCTTGATCAGCTCAGGCGTCGCGCCCGTCGCGGGATCGTCCATTGCGTTTCTCCTAAGGCGCAGAGGGCGCCGGCAGCAGTCGGGACTGATCGACGTGCTCAAGCACAGTTCGGCCGTCGGCCAGCAACAACTGCCCGAGAAAGGCGCCCTCGAACGAAAGAACACCGCACTCGACTGCGGTGATCTGGCCTTTGATCCAGTCCCGCAGGATCGAATACACGGCGACGGAGGCGACTTCCATCGCCTTGCGCTCGTGCTGTGCTTTCGTACAGCGCATGCGGGACGAATAGGGCGTCGCCCGCAACCACGCTGCGGCGTAGCCCTTCGTGGACGCCTTGACGCTCGCCATCCGGCCGCGGTACTCGAACTGCACGATCAGCTCCCCCGCGCCGTCGTCGTGCATCACGCCAAACTTCAAGCAGCCGAAGGCCCGCAGCACCCTCTGGATGTCCGCAGCCGCACGCTCACCGCTGGTCGCGTTGCTGTAGGGCAGGGTGCTCATGTGCGCTGCCCTTGCTTCTGACCGTCCATCTCGGCCACCGATAGGGCCAACTCGTACCCCGCGCAAAACTCGGCTGTGGCATCCAGCCCTGCGCGCAGCCGCACGATCTCGTCGGCCGCGTCAGCGAATACGCGCTCGAGCAGAGTCCCGCGGTACTCGCGCTCGCGCGCTCTCAGTCGGCGAACGATGTCGTCGGGGGCGATCACGCGACGTCCTCCGCAAGTCGGTACGTCGTGCGCCCGGCGCGGGTCGTCGGTCGATGCTCGACCTCGATCATGTCGTGCTCGAGCGCGCTGCGGACTCGGTACTCGGCCTGGGCCATCGTCCAGCCCTCGCGCTGCGCAACTTGGTGGGTAGAAAGCGGCATCCCTGCGCGCCTCAGGGCGGCACAGGCCATGCCCGCCGCCTTGATGCTCCAGACACGCCGCTTCCCCTGCCCGCGCATCGCCTGCGGGTCGGGCGGACGTGGGCGCGCGGTAAGCGCGCGGACGGTCCACTCGATGGCGTTCATCGATGTCGCCGAACGGTGGTCTGCGCGCGCCGATACAGCGCCTCGCACCCGCCGCCGTTTGGTGGCAGGTGCCCCGCCCGCTCGATCACGCCTTCGCGCATCGCGGCGGCGAGGCGGTACTTGGCTGTGGCCATGCAGCAGCCCATCGCGGCGACGAGCTCGGTCGTGGACATCGTCACGCCCGGGGGCAATGCGCGGGCTGCAAGCTTGGCGGCACTGCAGCGTGTGCGACGCGCGTCAACCTGCTCGCTCGGAGCAGGGGTGAGCGCGAGCAGTTGTTGCGTGATCCAGGCGAGAGGGCACATTCCGCATCAGCCGGCGCGAGGAGTTGGCGGTGTAACGAGCGGGCTCACAAGGTCAATGACCTGACGTCGCAGATCCTCGACCGACCCGTCGTTGCGGATGCGCTTGGCAAAAGGCCAGCCGTCCAGCGCAACCTCGCTCGGGTGTGCGTTCACCGGCGTCACGCCCGCGCGCTCGATGCGCCAGACCTGGCCGCCACGGCCCTCGATCCAGACGGCCTCGTTGCCAAAGCGGCAGTCCGTGACGAAGACCGGGCCGCGTGCGCCCGTCGCCCGCAGCCGCGCGAGGGTCAGTGCGGCGCGCTCGAGCCAGTAATCCGCCGCCTGCTTGCGACGGTATTCGGTCCCCCAAAGCTGCAGGACGCGGCGTGGGGTTTGCCAGGTCGGCGGGCTGTCGCGCAGCTTCCAGCCCGGATCGAGCAGCTCGGCGAAGGACTCGTCGCGGCACCGCCACGCGGACAGTAGCCCCGTGGGCGCATCCTTGACGTGCCGGGCCGTGAAGAGCCCGCGATCAACGCGGAACGCCTGGGCGCACTCGACGCGCAGCGCGTCGGCAAACGCGAACCGCGCCGCGCCGAACTCCTCGGCCGCCAGTTGGGCGAACAAGTCCTTGCCGCTGCCGGCATATCCGGACAGGCCGATGATCATCGGGGCGTCTCCTGTGGGGCTGGTGGCGATGCTGTGCGGTACGTGATGCCCTTCGCGGCTGCCATCAGCACGCGGCCCAGCAGCGGGTGCGCAAGGGCCGCGGTCGGGGTTCGGAATCCAGCCCGTCGCATGTCGGTGAGCTCGAACGCGCGCCGCAGCGTGTCCGTCGAAGGTGGTGATGCCCACATCAACGCATTTCCCGGAGCAGCTGCTCGACCAGGCCGTGCACCTGGTCGGCGACGTCCCGTGTCAGCAGGATCCCGAGACCGTCGACGACGACGCTGATCGAGCCTGTGGTCAGCAACCGCACCTGAGCCGATCCGCGCGCCGGGACACGCTGCGATTCGCGCGGGCGCCGTCGGCGCGCCGTGATCGCCGGCGCACTGCTCGAGTTGGACTCTGCGCTCGCCGCGGCGAAATACCGGTACAGCATCCGCGAGCCTTCTCGGCGCAGGCGTCCTTGCGCGCAAAGCTGAAGCAGCGTCTGGTGCACGTACTGACGAGGATCGTGTGGCAGTCCCGCGATGATCTGCATCGAATGTGCTCCGGGGTGCGCGCTGACGAACGCCACCACGCGAGACGCCCGGCTGCCCGGCCTAAGGCTCATCGCGCGAGCTCGTCGATCACCAGGATCGCCAGCGCCAGCATGCCGGCCGACATTGCAATGGCCTGCATGAGCGTCGGGATGGGCGACAGGTCGATCGAGTCGAGAAAGGCGCGGCGCAATGAGTGCGCACCGTCGCGGCCGACGCTTGTGCTAGCGTGTTGAGTCGTGTTGAGGCAACGCATGCTTCCCTCCTAGCCTGCGTCGGATGACGCCTTTCAGGCAAGAGGAGAGAAGTCTACAAGCGTGGAGCGAGCGAGTCAACAGCAGTAGACAAGGGAATCCGAGATCTGCGCAGCGTTCAGAACTGTTGCAGCCGCGGGGCCTTCCGAGGTCGGTCAGCCGTGCAAATGTGGTGCGTCAATATCGCGGCGGCGCTAGTTGCCCCGGAGAGGTGGCCGGCGAAATTCACGCCGTCGAGATCCTGCAGGGTGCTGTTGCGACGCACGCAGTCAACAACCAATCAGCGCGCTAAGGGTGCCGGCAGTGAGTGGCGGTGCCGATGCGGGGCGCAGGCGCGCAACCGAATCGATGAGGTCGACCTGCCTCCATCCAAGCTCGGACAAGGTTTTTTGAATGCGTTTCCCCATTCCCATGACGATAGGCTATCTACGTTCGTGGATTTCGGGTGCTACACATGTTGACTCATGATTTCTACACGTGTAGATTTGGTGCGCATGGATACCGTGAATCAGATCGCAAGAGCCGCGCGAGTTGTTGGCGGGCAAGCTCGGCTTGCGGCTGCAATTGGCGTGAGCCCTCAGCTTGTGTCGTTCTGGGTGACTGGCCGGCGCAAGGTGTCCTTGGGGTCGGCGATCGCCATTGAGCGGTCGACATCTGGGCTTGTGACGTGCGAGCAGCTACGGCCGGACATTGACTGGGGGGTTCTGCGCGGGCGCAGCGACGTGGAGGCAACGAGTGGGCCTGCTGCGTCGTCGGGATCGGCTGCGTGAGCACGATGTCTGCGGTCAGCGACGCGTGCCGCGTGTGCGGGGGGACTTCTGCCCTCGCCCGTGTGGCCGAGATGCTGCAAGACCTGCCGCAGATCCTGGCTGCGGCCGGCATTGCTTCTGGGCGGGCCCGATGATTGGTTTCGGGCGCTGAATCAGAGCGCGCGCCGATGCCACCAGGGCAAATCGATTTCGCGCAACTTGCGCAGGCGGCCCTGTCAGCCGCTAAGCGGCTCGTCGAGCAGTGGCTGCCTGACGGGCACCGTGAGGGCCACGAGTGGAAGGCGCGCAACCCGACGCGAAACGATCGACGGATCGGGTCGTTCTCGATCAACCTGACGACCGGCACCTGGGCTGATTTCGCGGACGATGCCGCGCGCGGCGGCGATCTGGTCTCGCTCTATGCGTACCTCTTCACCGGGCGTGACCAGGGCAAGGCGGCGAAGGAGCTGGCGGCCTCGCTCGGGGTCGACGCGCAGCCGCTCTCCGAGGCGCCGGCCAGTCGTCGAGCGGCGAACGAGGGCCGCAAGCGGTCGCCGACGTGGACACCGATCGTACCAGTACCCGAAGACGCGGATCCGGCACCGGTTGCCCATCCGTTCCGGGGTCGCCCCGAGCGGACATGGGCCTACCGCAATGCAGATGGGCGATTGCTGGGCTACGTCTACCGGTTTCGCACGAGCGACGGCGGCAAGGATCTGATTCCGCTGGTCTATGCGGCGAGCGGCGGGCAGCGCGAGTGGCGCTGGCAGCAGTGGGCGCAGCCGCGCCCGCTCTACGGCCTTGAGCACCTGCGAGCCGATGGGCCCGTGCTCGTGGTCGAGGGCGAGAAGTGTGTCGACGCCGCGCGCGAGGCCATCGGGGCGGCGATCAGCGTGGTCACCTGGCCGGGCGGCGGCAAGGCCGTCGAGCGCGCCGACTGGTCACCGCTGGCCGGGCGCGATGTCGTGATCTGGCCCGACGCCGACGCGCAGCGTGACAAGGTCAGCGGGAGCGTGCTCCCGGAGCAGCGCCAGCCGGGAATGCAGGCCGCGAGCAAGGTCGCGATCATCCTCGGGGCGCGCGGTGCGCGCGTCCGACTCGTGGACATCCCGGCGCCAGGCGTGAAGCCGGACGGCTGGGATGTCGCCGACATGGTCGCCGAGGGCGCCGATGCGGACCAGGTGCTCGCATTCGCGCGTCGCCAGCGGCAGCCCGACGCGCCGACAAGGGCTGCGCAGGCAAAAGGGCAGTCGGCGGGCGGCGAACACGTCGAGGACATCAGCGAGCGGCTGCTCGTCAAGCGTGGCGATGTGCAGGCCTGTCTCGCGAACGTGGTCGCGATCCTGTCTGGCGATCAACGCTGGCAGGGCGTGGTCGCCGAGGATCAGTTCGCGGTGCGCGTCGTCAAGCGGCGGCCGGTGCCGGGCACCGACGAGGCGGATCTGGGCGAATGGACCGACATCGATACGTCGCGCACCATCATCTGGCTCACCGAGCACTACCGCGTTGCGCCCTCGCAAGAGATCGTCGATCGGGCGATCGATGTCGTGGCGCGCGCGAACGGGTATCACCCGGTCCGTGAGTGGCTTGACGGGCTGCAGTGGGACGGGCTCGATCGGCTCGACTACTGGCTGTCCGACTTCCTGGGGGTGCCGAGGACGGACTACGCGCGCCGCGTCGGGCGCTGGTTCCTCATCGCCATGGTGGCGCGCGTGCGCTCCCCCGGTGCCAAGTTCGACTACTGCCTGGTGCTCGAGGGCGCGCAGGGGCGGCGCAAGAGCTCGGCGCTGCGGGCCCTGGCGGGCGAGTGGTTCTCGGACACCGAACTGGATCTGACGAACAAGGATTCGCTGTCCGTGATCCGCGGCAAGTGGCTGCACGAGTTCGGCGAGTTGGGTTCGATCGCCCGGGCCGAGGGCACCCGGCAGAAGTCGTTCCTCTCACGACAGATCGACGAATTCCGGCCTGCCTATGCGCGGCGGGAGATCCGGTGCCCGCGGCAGCTCGTGTTCGCCGGCACGACGAACGAGTGGCAGTGGCAAAAGGATCCGACTGGCGGGCGCCGATTCTGGCCGGTCGAGGTGGTCGACGACATCGAAGTCGACGAGCTCGCCTCGGTGCGCGATCAGCTATTCGCTGAGGCGCAGCACCGCTGGGCGCAAGGCGAGCGCTACTGGCCCTCATCGGACGAGCAGCGCCAGCTCTTCAACCCAGAGCAGCTGCGGCGGGAAAGCGAGGATCCATTCTTCGACGCACTGCACGGCTGGATCGAAGTGCTCAACAAGCCCGAGTTCACGTTGGCCGAGGCGATGACCGAGGCGCTCAAGCTCGACGCTGGCCGGATGACGCGGGACGTGACGACGCGCGTCGGCATGTTGCTCAAGAAGCTCGGGTGCGCTCGCCTCGAGCGGCGAAACGGCGTGAGTCGATTCGTCTACGCATTGCCCGGGTGGTCGCGCTACATGCGCGCGCAGCAGGTATCAACCGCAGAGGACAGAGATGGGCACGCACTCCCTGTGTGACCCGAAAAGGCCTCGCGGGTTCCATACCTTCCATACCTTGGGTGGCCAAGGTATGGAAGGAAAACGCCTTACGAATCAATGGGGTTCCATACCTTCCATACCTTCCATACCTGATTTCACGGGCGCGCGCGTCCGAGCGCGGGCGCGCACACACGCGCACGCGCGTGTACAGCCGCGCGCGTGCGTAAAACCGGTATGGAAGGTATGGAAGGTATGGAACCCCGTTGATTTGCAAGGGGAAAACCTTCCACACCTCTTCCATACCTTCCACACCTTTCTGGCCAGCGAGGCGCAATGACGACCGAGAAGCAACCTCCGGCCACCGGCCGCCCGCCAGCTGGGTACATGCGCGCCACCATGCCGAACGTCGCGCAGTGGGTGGACGATCTGCGTGCTGCGTTCGGGCGCGACCTCATCGACGGGCAGATCCGGGCCGGCGTGTCGGGGCATGCGGTCTTCTGGGCTCGCGAGGGAGGTGTCGAGATTGGCACGCCGCCGCGGGAGGACGGCAGTGTGTAGCGGCTCGGTGCCGCCAAGCCTCGGCGATCGGCTGCACAACTGGGCTCGCTACGTCCGAGACCATCCGCCGCATGGGGCGGGTCGCTGTGCGAGTGCCGAGGGCCGGTTCGTGCGCGAGCGACTGACGGAAGCGGACGAAGAGGATCGTCGCACGCCGGTGATGCTCGTCGACCCGATCGACGGCGAGCTGGTCGACGAGGCCTGGCGCCGACTCGAGATGCGCCATCGCAGGGCGCTCAAGTGGCACTACGTCGAGTGGCGGCCGGCCGGGTGGATCATGCGGCGTCTCGGACGGCCGAAGGAAGCGTACCGGCTCGTGCTGGGCGCGGCGAAGCGGGCGATGCAAAGAGAACTTGACGCACGCCAATGCGCACCGGTACGATTCCCCTCGAATTCCATCAGCATGACCGAAGCTGGTGAGCGCGTGGGCCCGAGTGGCGGCCCGTGCGCGCCCAGAGAAAAGGCCGCAGCGGCGTGAGCTCTGCGGCCTTTTTGCATTCCGAGTCTCCTCCCTGGTGTAAGGGTTGCCGGCGACTCTGGCGGGTCGCCGGCGTTTTCCCCCGATGAAGAGCGCGCCTCGCGTCTGCACCTACCCTGGCTGTGGCAGAACCGTAGCGGGTGGCTCGCGGTGCGAGGCGCATCCGTTTGTGCCCTGGCAGCGCCCGGCGCGGAAAGCCTCGCGGCACGCTCGCGGCTACGGCTCGGCGTGGGACCGACTGCGCGCCGCCGTGCTGGCCGCCGAGCCGCTGTGTCGCAACTGCAGCGCCGCAGGCGAGCGCCAGGCGGCGGTCACGGTCGACCACATCGTGCCCAAGGCAGAGGGCGGCACGGACGATCGAGCCAACCTGCAGCCACTGTGCGGACCGTGTCGCGTCGCGAAGGACCGCGTCGACGCGTTGCGCGGTCGTCAGCGAAAGGCCCAGGGGGGGGGTTGAAAGTCTAGGGCCGGCGAACCGGGACCGTTCCGGGTAGGCACGAACACACGGCCGCAAGTTTTGAAAGGAAAATCATGGGCTTACGAGGCCCTCCTCCGACCCCTGCGCACCTGAAGCTGCTCAACGGCAACCCCGGCAAGCGGCCGATCGTGAGCGACGCCGTCAACCCGCAGGTCGTACTGCCCGAGCCGCCGCAGTGGCTGTGCGCTGCGGGGTTAGCGGAGTGGCAGCGCGCGGGCCGCGAGCTCGAGGCGCTCGGCCTGATCTCGCAGATGGACCTCGCGCTCTTCGCGATCTACTGCCAGGCCTACGGTCGGATGCACGACCTCGAGGTGACCATCGCGCGCCGGATCGACGAGTGCGTGGCCAAGGGGATGCCGCGCGAAGACGCGTACGAAGCGGTGGCGGTCCAAATGACGCCGACGGGGTTCAAGCGCCCGTCGGCGATCGTGCAACTGCTGGCGCAACACCGTGACGAGGTGAACCGCTACGCGGGCCAGTTCGGGATGTCTCCCAGCTATCGCGGCCGCGTGACGCCGTCGCAGCAGTTGCCGCTGCCTGGCGTGGATGACCCCTGGGCGAAGTTCAGACGGTCGTGAATCGGTACGTCGAGGCCGCGAACGACTACATTCGCGGCGTTCTGTCGGGCGAGATCCCGGCCTGCAAGTGGGTGCGCCTGGCCTGTGAGCGCCAGGTGCGCGACCTGGCGCTCACCGATTGGCAGTACCGGTTCGACGAAGATCGCGCGGCGGCGGTCTGCGAGTTCGTGGAGGGGCTGCCGCACATCAAGGGTCGGTGGGCGCGTCAGCGCGAGACGATCCGGCTCGAGCCGTGGCAGTGCTTCGGTCTCACGACCGTGTTCGGCTGGGTTGACAAGCAGACCGGCGCCAGGCGATTCCGACGCGCCTACGAGGAGGTGCCGCGGAAAAACGCCAAGTCGACCAAGAGTGCGGGCGTGGCGCTCTACATGCTCGCGGGAGACGGCGAGCACGGCGCGGAGGTCTACACCGCGGCGACGACGCGCGACCAGGCCAAGATCGTGTTCGCGGACGCGCGGGAGATGGCGAAGCGCACGCCGGCAATGTGCGCGGCGCTTGGCGTGCGGGTGCTCGAGCACAGCCTGTCGGTGGCGCACACATCGAGCAAGCTGGCGCCGCTCTCCTCGGATGGCGGCACGCTCGACGGGCTCAACGTCTCGTGCGTCATCCTCGACGAGGTGCATGCCCACCCGACGCGCGACCTCTACGACGTGCTGGACTCGGGCACGGGATCACGCGATCAGTCGTTGCTCTGGATGATCACCACGGCGGGGTCGAACCGCGCCGGGATCTGCTACGAGCAACGCGCCTACGCGATCAAGGTGCTCGAGGGTGTCTTCGTCGACGAGACGTTCTTCGGGATCATCTACACGATCGACGACGGCGACGCCTGGGACGACCCGGCGGTGTGGGCGAAGGCGAACCCGAACTATGGGGTGAGCGTCCTGCCGGACGATCTGGCCGCCCAGGCGCGCAAAGCGGCTCAGATGCCGAGCGCGCTGTCGAACTTCCTGACGAAGCGCCTGAACGTCTGGGTGAATGCCGACGCCGCGTGGATGAACATGCCGTCGTGGGACGAGTGCGCCGATCTGACGCTGCGCGAGGAAGACTGGCTCGACGCGGAGTGCTTTGGGGGACTGGATCTCGCCTCCAAGGTCGACATCGCGGCGCACATGCGCCTGTACCGCCGCGGTGACGTGTACGCGTGCTTCGGCAGCTACTACTTGCCCGAGCGCGCGATCGAGGTCTCGGCCAACAGCCAGTACGAGGGATGGGCGCGCCGGGGCCTGCTCACGGTCACCGACGGCGAGGTCACCGACTACGACGTGATCGAGGCGGACGTGCGCACGCATCACGATCGTGCACGGGTCAAGGAAACGGGATTCGACCCCGCGCAGGCGACGCAACTGGTGGGGCATCTGCTCGACGAGGGATTGCCGTTGGTCGAAGTGCGGCCGACGGTGCTGAACTTCAGCGAGCCGATGAAAGAGCTCGAGGCGCTGGTGATCGGGCGCAAGAAGGGCAAGCGATTCGTGCATGACGGGAACCCCGTCTTAACCTGGATGGTGTCGAACGTGGTGTGTCACCGAGACGCGAAGGACAACATCTACCCGCGCAAAGAGCGCGTGGAGAACAAGATCGACGGCGTCGTCGCGCTGCTCATGGCCATCAATCGGGCGCTCGGGTCGCGGTCGCAAGCGCAGTCGCGAGTGATCATGCTATGAGCCGCGCGACGAGTTGGTCCGAGGTTCAGGCGCGCGCGGCCAGGCCGCCGCAGGTGCTCGAGCGGTGGCGCTCGGCGCGCCAGGGCGCGCGAAACATGACGGCGCGCGAGTTCGCCGAGTGGGTGGGCGAGATCAACCCCAACGGGGGCCCGCCGGTCACCGAGCAATCGGCGATGCGGATCTCGGCGGTCTACGCGGCAATCGATCTGGTGGCCGGCGCGGTCACGATGGCACCGTGCCAAACCTACCGGCGCATCGACGAGCGCCGGCGCGAACCGGTGCGGGGCGATCTCTGGTGGTTGCTCAACGAGCAGCCGAACCTCGCGATGTCAGCCGCGTCGTTCTGGCGCTACATGGTCGCGGCGCGCATGCTGCACGGCGATGCGTTTGCCACGATCGTGCGGCGCGATCGATCGCCCGACGTCTACGGGCTGGTGCCGCGTCATCCGCGCGCGGTCGAGCCGGTGCGCGGTGAGCGCGGCGAGATTGTGTACCGCGTGCTCGAGGATGACGGGCGGGTCGTGGCCTACGACGGCTCCGACGTGCTGCACGTCCCGTCGGTCGGTTTCGACGGCCTGCGGTCGGTGTCGGCGATCAAGGCGGCGCTGGGCGACGCGGGCGGGATCGCGCTGGCTGCGGCGGACTTCTCGAGC
>WBZL01004736.1_pt1 | contig 11571 bp, 9 predicted proteins | sample 5204291 | NCBI WGS metagenome assembly WBZL01 (sample SAMN12344345, study PRJNA552823) | activated sludge metagenome | biome: Activated sludge suspended growth; feature: Nitrification reactor; material: Wastewater; isolation source: activated sludge from nitrification reactor of wastewater treatment...
ACCTCGACGTCCTCCCCCGCGAGATCTATCCGGCGTTTGCTGTCGCAGACGGCGTCCTGCAGGTCGCCCGGCAGGAGTCCGCGCTCGAGCGCTGCCGCCGCTTCGAGCATGCACCGCTCGGCATCACGCCCGCCGAGGCGCTGATGCATGTGGAGACGCGCGCCACCCACCTCGGGCAGCCACGGCCGGAGTACGGCCACTGCACCAATGCGGCCGCCATCGTGGGCCGACGCGAGCTGACGCGCGGCATCCATCTCGACCGGCGCGCCTTTCTCATCAGCTACGACCCCTCGATCGATCCGGAAGGGACGATTGCCGAGCGGGTGCTGGCCGCCGTTGGACCTGTCGGCGCCGGCATCTCGCTCGAGTACTACTTCTCATCGGTGGACAACGAGGTGTACGGCTGCGGGACCAAGCTCCCGCACAACGTGACCGGCCTCGTAGGCATCATGAATGGCCATCACAGCGACTTGCGCACGGGGCTGCCGCTGCAGATGGTCGAGCTCCACGAGCCGCTCCGACTCCTCCTCATCGTGGAGGCGACGCCCGCGACGCTACTGCAGGTGGCGAGTCGCCAGGCGGAGGTCCGCGAACTGGTGGTCAACGAGTGGGTGCAGCTCGTCTCGGTCGATCCCGGGACCGGGGAGATGCAGCGATTCAGGGATGGTGGCTTCACGCCGTATGTCCCGTCGGGAACGGCGCTCGAGCGCGTCACGCGTTCAGTCGAGTGGCATGGCGCGAGTCGCGTGCACCTGCGCCCCACCCTGACCATGGCCGCGCTGCACGGCTCCCACCATGGCTGATCCAGTCCTCGCCATCGCGCTCGGCCTCGCGATCCTGGCTCCGCTCGCGATGGCGCTGCTCACCGGGATCCGGCTGTTGCTCGCGGATCGGTGGCTCCCCGAATCGGTCGTCGCGCGCGCGGTGCGTCTCGGGCTCACCGCATCCGTTGCCGGATCGGCCGTCACCGCCCTTCGGCACTTCGGTGTCTGGGGCCCCGGTGCATCCGGGGAAGTGGACTTCGGCAGCTGGGTGAACATCGGAACGTACGAGGTCCCGGCTGTCCTGTACCTGGATCATGTGGCAGTGGCCTTCTCGCTGCTGGGGGCGGCACTCACCGGACTCGTCGGCCGCTTCTCGGTGACCTACCTGCACAAGGAAGCGGGATTCGCCCGCTTCTTCGTGCTGCTGGGCTTCTTTGGAACGGGGACCCAGCTCGTCGCATTCGCCGGGGCACTGGACCTGTTCTTCGCCGGCTGGGAGGCCATCGGTATCTCGTCGGCCCTGTTCATCGGATTCTTCCACGAGCGACCCGAGCCCGTACGCGGCGCGGTGCGCGCCTTCGTCACCTACCGCCTCTGCGACCTGGGCTTCCTGGTCGCGATCGTGACGACCCACGAACACCTGGGCTCCACGCGCCTCTCCGACCTCGCCGCAGTGGGCCGCCTCCCTGCGACGGAAATCACGATCATCGGCATCCTGCTCCTCGTCGCGGCGTTCGGAAAGTCGGCGCAGCTCCCGTTCAGTGGGTGGCTCGTGCGGGCCATGGAGGGCCCGACCCCGTCCAGCGCCCTCTTCTACGGTGCGGTCTCCATCCACTGTGGTCTCTTCCTGCTGTTGCGTACTGCGCCCGTGCTGGCCGCGTCGCCGGTGGCGGCCTGGACCGGGGTGACCGTCGGGCTCCTGACAGCGGTGTACGGCGCTGCCGCCACGCGTACGCACGCCGACGCCAAGGGCGCCCTCGCGCACGCCACCCTGTCGCAGGCAGGCCTCATCCTCGCCGAGATCTGCCTCGGGTTTTCGACGCTCGCGCTGGTTCACCTGGTGGGCCACGCCCTGCTCCGTGCCTGGCAGTACCTCCGCGCCCCCAACACGATTCACGATGCTCATCACTTCGGGCATCACGCCTCGCCGTCGCCTGACGCCGAGTGGTCCATGCTCCAGCGGGCGTGGTACCTGCTGCCCCTGCACCGCTTTCGCCTCGAAGACCGGCTCGACGCCCTCGCGTCGGCCGTGCTGGCCCTGGCGCGGGGCCTCCACCGCCTGGACCAGCGGGTGCTGTCGCTCCTCGGCGCGGCGGAGGAGCGAGTGCCATGAGCGAGTCCCTCCTGCTGCCAGGGATCGTGTGCCTCGCCGTGCTGCTGCTGTATGTCGCGCTGCCGGAGGGCACCGAGCGTACGGCGCCCGCTTCGGTCGTGTGGGGCGCAGGGTTCCTTTCGGCCGTTGGGGTCTTCGCCCCACGCCCGGACCTCGCGTACGGCGCGGCCGGAGTCGGCACGATGTTGCTGGCCATCGCCACCTTCCGCCTGACCGTGACAGGCGGCGTCATGCTCGTCCTGTCGAGCCTTGCCACCCTCCTGGCGGGCGCGGCCTGGCGGTTCGATGTCACGGGTCCGCTGATCTTCTGGCTCTCCCTCGCGGCGATCGCATTGCGATGCGGCGTCCTTCCGCTGCACGCGGGTGTGGCGGCACTCTGTCAGCGGGCGCCAGGGCTGCAGAGTCGTCAGTTCGCAACGCTCCTCGTCCTGGTCTTCGTCCATCTCCGTCACGCCGATCACCTGCCGGTGGCCCGGGACGTCGCCGCCGCCGTGGTCACCGTGGGAGCGGCCTGCGCCCTGTTGTTCGCGATGACGTCGCTGGTGCGCGGGACTCTGGGTGGCCTGCTCCTTGGCTCGACGCTCATGCACGGTGGGCTGGTCTTCGCGGCGATCGGTGCTGCTGGACGGGGCCATCAGGCCGCCGCGCTGTTCGCCTGCCTCACGATGGCCCTCGCAGTCGGCGGGCTCTCGTACACCACCCTCGCGCTCGAAGCGCGGACGGGGAGGCTCTCGCTCGAATCAGCGCAGGGCCGGGGACGCGCCTTCCCCCGACTGATCGCCGCCCTCTCGTTCCTCGGGGCCGCCGGAGTGGGGATGCCGGGTACCGCCGGATTCATTGCGGACGACCTGCTCCTGCACGCCCTCTGGGAGGAGAGCGTGGCCGCGACGGTCGCCGTGGCCCTGGCCTCGGCGCTGCTGGCCATTGGGACCCTGCGAGCCATCGCCTCGGTCGCCTTCGGGACACAGCGCCCCTCTGCGGCCCCGGACCTGCTCCCCGGAGAACGCCGCCGGGTCGTGGCCTACATCCTCTTCCTGGTCGCGATCGGCCTCTTTCCCAACCTCCTCACCTCGCGCGCCGGAACGATCTTCGGGGCACCGTAACGGTGTCTGAATCGCGGTGAGAATCCGGGGCGACCCGGTCCGTTCCTCCGGGCATGCCGGCACTCGCTCGTCGTCGCACCCTCCACGCTCCGGGGCGCCAGAGCTCCCCGCATGGGGATTGTGGGGCCCGACACGGTGCCCCTAGCTTGGCGTTGATGGCGTCCAACCCTGTGCGTCTCGAGCGAGGGGGCCCCGACCGCTCGCGCGAGGTCGAGTCCCTCGTCGCACAGTGGCACGGCGTCATCGTCCGGGCAGCCCGGCAGTACGGACTCGACGCCGGAGAGCAGGATGAGCTCACGCAGGACCTTCGCCTGCGGTTCTGGAGTCTGCTGGAGCGAAGTGGCGACACTTCTCCAGCGATCAACGCCAGCTACGCACTCCGGGCCGCGATGTCGGCGGCGGTGGACCTCGTGCGGCGCCATCGCCTGCGTCGCGACCTCCCGCAGGAGGAGGTACCGGAATCCCTGAGCGGCGGGATCGCGGATGATGACGACCTGCCTCGGCGACTCGCGCGTGCCCTCGACGCCGTGATCCCGTCGCGGCGGGTGGCCGTGCGCTTGCACCTGGATGGTCGCTCCCTGCACGAGATCGCCGCGCTGCTGCACTGGACGGAGGCGCAGGCGAGAAACCAGCTCTATCGCGGGCTGGCGGACCTCAAGGCGCACCTGCGCGAGGAGAGCTGAGCATGATGCCTGACGACCCGACGCTTCGCGATGCGTATCGTCGCCGGCCACGCCCGGCCAGCGCCGGGATGCGACTCCCGCCAGAAACGCTGGGAGCCCTCGCGCGGGGTGAGTACGCGGGAAACGACCGGGAGGCGCTTCTCGACCGCGTGCTCGCCGATCCGGACCAGGCGGCCGAATTCCACTTCCTGCACGATGTGGGTCGCCGCCGCGAGCTGCCGCGTCGTTCGTGGTGGGCGGGGTCCCGTGGTCTCGCGCTCGCTGCGGGCGGTTTGTTCGCCATTTTTGCGGGCACGCAACTGATCCGCGCGGTCCCCGACGACCCACTTCGGAGCGGTGCCCGCATCACGCTGCACGAACCTTCGGCCGACGCGAGGATCCCACCCGGCGACTCGATCACATTCACCTGGAGCCCCGTGGCGGGCGCGGTGGAGTACGAGGTCAATGTCGCGGCCGCCGACGGCACCGAACTTCTCCGAGCGGCTCGTCCGGACACATCGTTTCGGGGCACGGTGCCGGCCGGCGCCGACACGTGGTGGGTCAGCGCGCGGCGCGCCGACGGGACCACGGAGCGAAGCCTGGCGCAGGCCCTGAACGTTCGTTAGGTGACGGGGCAAGCGGGCGCACGCGATCGTCCCCGACGAGACTGACCGCCGCCCAGGTCCGCGGCGACGCCCCGGCACGAATCATCGCGCGCTTGGCCGCGCTGAGGGCATCGCCCGCCGGAAGGCCGCGCGCCATCCCGCCGTAGAAGTGCCGCATCAGCTCGATCAGGGACCGATCGCGAACGTTCCAATGTGTCGCCACCACCGCTCGCGCCCCGGCCTCGAGAAGCGGGGCGACGAGGCCCTGGACTCCCTCACCATTGGCGACGAATCCGCCGACCGTCCGGCACCCGGAGAGGACGATGAGCGAGACCGGGAGCGACAGCCGGACGATCGACTCCGCGCCAAGTCGGCCGTCGCTCGTGCCGTCGGCGCTCAGATACAGGGTGTTATCCATCAGGCCGTGATCGACGACCCGCGCGTGGGTGGCGAAATGCAGCACACCAACGCCGTCCAACGCGCGTGCGCGCAGCGCCCCCGGCACCGCCGCCCGGCGGAGCAGGACCTCGCCCTCGCCGCCACCCACACGCACCACCTCCCGCGCCTCCTGCGCAGATGCCGGCAGTCGCGCCAGCCCGAAGCGCGAGTCGAACACGGGATCCCCAAACGCGATGATGCGCCGCCCACCGAGCGGTGCGGTCGGGGCAAGCGCCAGGCGCACGGACTGCACGACCGACGTCACGTACCTCATCACGAGCGGCGCACCGGCGATGCGCAGGGCATCGAATGGCACGTGATAGAGCGCACCGTCCGGGACGATGCGAAGGCGCGTCACCCCCGGAGGAAGCAGCTGCACGACAGGGGCAACGAGCTGTTCCCCCAGGCGCGTCGCGAGTGCCTGCGCCGACTGGTCACCTTCGAGCAGGACGTTCAGCCGCGCGATGTCGCGCTCGAGCGAATCGATCGGAGGGAGCGTCGCGGCCCGGACGCCCTCGGCGTGCAACACGAACGCGGTCGTCGGCTCTCCACCGCGGCCCGTCTTGTACGACAGCACCGCCGTGCCACGAGGAACCAGCGCCACCAGGGCCGCCACATCGAGGTCGTCGTCGCCCAACTCCTCGATCACCGTGGCCGACGAGTCGATGGCGCGACGGCGCACCCGCTGCTCCCAGAGCCACCGCGCGCGCTCCGCCTCGGCCAGCGCGAAGGCCCGCGTGATATCACCGTCGGCCACGAGACGGTTGACGACCGTGGACATCCCGAGGTCCGGGTCTGAGTCATAGCGGAGCCCGGACATGAGGGCGAGAGCATCGCTCGGTCGCCGTTCGCGAGCTCGCAGGCCGCGGAGGTTCCCCCGCGCCAGGCGCAGTGCCGAGTCTGCCTCAACCCCTCGACCCGCCAGGAACAAGGCCTCGCCGAGTCGCGCGAGCCCATCGACCGCGTTTCGCGCGCCGGGCCCCACCGACGCCACGAAACGCCGGAAATGGACGGCGGCATTCAGGGGCCTCCCCTGCCGCAGGGCGATCAAGCCTCGGACGTATGGAAGGTCCGCATCGAGGATGCCGCGGTACTGACCGGCCTGCGCAACCGCCTCCGCGCTATCGACCACGCGCTGCGCTTCGGCCAGCCTGCCGGCCTGTGTGAGCGCCATCGCGCGGCGCGTCTTGAGGGGGAGAGTGTACGACTGGCCGCTCGCCGCCCCGAAAAGGGAGTCGGCCCGCGCATACGTGGCGATCCCCTCCGCGAGGCGACCGGCCAGGACGCTCGACTGTGCCTGCAGGGTCAGGACAGAGTTCAAGCCGAATCCGTCACCGAGCCGTTCGAACTCCGGTGCCGCCGCCACCGCGATCCGCCAGGCTGCCGCCGCATCCCCCATCCGCATCGACACTTGCGCCAGATTGAGTCGCGCCCACGCCACCACCAACGGGTTCCCGACGAGCGTGCCACGGCGGATGGCGGATTCAGCGAATTCGCGGGCGAGCCCCAGTGAGTTGCCGTAAGTGACAAGCCAGTACGCGAACCATTGTTCCACGGTGGCTCGCAGGTCGACGTCGCGGACGGCGATCGCGAGCGCGTGTGCGGCCTGCAACGCCCCAATGGAGGCGCCCTGGATGCCACGGGACTCGGTGACGATGGCCTCGGAGAGCTTGCAGCGCGCAAGGGTCAGCGAGTCTCCCTCGGCCTGCGCCTGCCGAAGGCCAGCGGCCACGACGGAGTCCGCGGCCCGCACCGCGCTGGTCCGAAGCTGCAGGCCAAGCGCACAGAGCCGGGTCGCCGCCCCGGGCGACCCGGGTGGCAACAGGCGGCCTGCGCGCTCCATGAAGATGCGAGCAGAATCCGCCGCGGCACGTCGCCCGAGGATCGTCGCGAGCCCGAGGAGGGCCTCCCCCTCGGTGCGTGCATCTCCGACACGCTGCGCGTCGTCGCGTGCCCGGCGCATCCAGTAGAGGGCGCTATCTCCCCTCCAGCGCACCTGCAACGACACCCCGTACCCGAGCGCCGCGAGACGTCCGACGTCCGACCGCCAGCTTCCTGGGTCGGACAGGAGCCGCCGATAGAGATAATCCGTGGAGGCGTGGTCGCCACCGAGGCGCAATGCCGCGGCGTGTGCGAGCGCATCGAGCCGGCGCGCATCGTCCCATCCAGCCGGAGACCGGTCGGGCTTGCGCGCGCCGAGCGGAGCGGACGCTAAGCCCCGCGCGATGGCCTGCCGGCCAGGGGAAGGCTGCGCCGCGAGCTCCGGGACCGATGAGACGGCAACCACCAGCAACGAGATCAAGCGCATGTCCCCAATCCTTCCCTTGCGGGAGCGGGAGTCAACTGGGAACACCCCGAGTCAACACGCACACGGGGCTGGGAAACCGAAGGTCTCCCAGCCCCGTGGCCCCATGGGGACCGGTTGTCCGGCCCCCGGAAGGGCGAGCTCAGTACATGCCGCCCATGCCACCCGGCGCGGCAGGCGCGGCGGGCTTGTCTTCCTTCTTCTCGACGATCAAGGCTTCCGTCGTCAGGAGGAGGCCGGCAATGGAGGCCGCGTTCTGGAGCGCGTAGCGCGTCACCTTCGTGGGATCGATGACGCCCGACTGCACGAGGTTCTCGTACGTGTCGGTGAGCGCGTTGTAGCCGAAGGCGTCGTCCTTGGAGGCCCGGACCTTCTCGACCACGATGGAGCCTTCACCACCCGCGTTCGCCACGATCATGCGGATCGGCTCCTCGATGGCGCGCTTGATGATGTCGACGCCGATCTGCTCTTCGTGCTCAGACATCTTGAGGCCCTTGAGAGCCCGCTGCGCACGGATCAGCGCCACGCCGCCGCCGGGGACGATGCCCTCTTCGACCGCCGCACGCGTCGCGTGCAGCGCGTCTTCGACACGCGCCTTCTTCTCCTTCATCTCAGCCTCGGTCGCGGCACCGACCTTGATCACGGCGACGCCGCCGGCGAGCTTCGCGAGGCGCTCCTGGAGCTTCTCGCGATCGTAGTCCGAGGTGCTCTTGTCGATCGCCGAACGGATCTCCTTCACCCGGCCCTGGATCGCGTCGCTGTCGCCCGCGCCGTCGATGATCGTCGTGTTGTCCTTGTCGACGACGATGCGCTTCGCGCGGCCGAGGTCGGCCACGACGGTGTTCTCGAGCTTGAAGCCGACTTCTTCCGAGACCACCTGACCGCCGGTGAGCTTGGCGATGTCCTCGAGCATGGCCTTGCGGCGATCGCCGAAGCCCGGCGCCTTGACGGCGCAGACCTTGAGGGTGCCGCGGAGCTTATTGACCACCAGCGTCGCCAGCGCCTCACCTTCGACGTCTTCGGCGATGATGAGCAGCGGGCGCCCCATCTGCGCGACCTTCTCCAGGACCGGGAGAAGGTCCTTCATCGCGGAGATCTTCTTGTCGTGGATCAGGATGACGGCGTCCTCGAGCGAGGCTTCCATCTTGTCCGGGTCCGTCACGAAGTACGGCGAGATGTAGCCGCGATCGAACTGCATGCCGTCGACGGTCTCGAGGGTCGTCTCGATGCCGCGGGCTTCCTCGACCGTGATGACGCCATCCTTGCCGACCTTCTCCATCGCGTCGGCGATGAGGTCACCGATCTCCTTGTCGTTGTTCGCGGAGATCGAGGCCACCTGCGCGATCTCCTTCTTGCCCGCGGTGGGCACGGAGATCTTCTTGAGCTCGTCGACGATGGCCGCGGTGGCCTTGTCGATGCCGCGCTTGAGCGACATCGGGTTCGCGCCGGCCGTCACGTTCTTGAGGCCTTCGCGGAAGATCGCCTGGGCGAGCACGGTGGCGGTCGTGGTGCCGTCGCCGGCCACGTCCGAGGTCTTGGTCGCGACTTCCTTCACCATCTGCGCGCCCATGTTCTCGATCGGATTCGTGAGCTCGACTTCCTTCGCGACGGTCACGCCGTCCTTGGTGACGGTCGGCGCGCCAAACTTCTTGTCGATGACGACGTTCCGACCCTTGGGGCCGAGGGTGACCTTCACCGCGTCGGCCAGCTGGTCAACGCCGCGCTTGAGGGCCGCGCGCGCGTCCGTGCTGAAATGGAGTTCCTTTGCAGCCATGGATAGTCCCCTGGATGTCAGTTGATGACCGCGAGGATGTCGCTCTCGCGGAGGATGAGGTACTGCTCGCCGTCGACGGTCACTTCGGTGCCGGAGTACTTCCCGTAGAGGACCTTGTCGCCAACCTTGCAGTCGAGCGGTACGCGCTTCCCGTCTTCGAAGCGCCCGGGGCCGGTCGCCACGACCTCGCCCTGCTGCGGCTTCTCCTTCGCGGTGTCGGGGATGTAGAGGCCCCCACGCATCGTTTCGGCCTCCTCCAGCGCCTTCACGACCACACGGTCGGCGAGTGGCGCGATCTTCGTCGCAGCGGCGTTCTTCGTCGCCATAGACGTCGTCCCTCCTTCTGGGAGAATTGGATTGTGATTAGCACTCGGTCTCGGCGAGTGCCAAGCCCAATTCTAAGCCACTCTGACGATCTCTCCAAGGGGGGTCACGCCGTCAGGAGCTCCCAGGCCATGCGAAGGCCGATCAGCGTCAGGTGTGGCTCCACGCGATCGACGGTGCGGCTGATCGGAGCGATCATCGGAGCGAGTCCCCCGGTGGCCACGACCAGCGGAACCCGTCCGGTCGGCCACTCTGCCTTGATCCGCCGGACGATCCCGTCCAGGGCCTCGGCCGCGCCATAGACCACCCCGCTCCGGATGCACTCCTCGGTCCGGCGGCCGATGACGGTCCCCGGCGGCACGAGCTCCGTCGCCGGGAGCTTGGACGTCCGCCGGAACAGGGTCTCGGCCGACGTCCGGATCCCGGGGGCGATCACCCCGCCAAGGAATACGGCGTCCTTCGTGATGCAGTCATAGGTCGTGGCCGTCCCAAGATCGACGACAATGGTGTCGGAGTCGAAGAGTCGGGCCGCCGCGAGCGTATTGATGATCCGGTCGGCGCCCACCGTGAGTGGCTCGAGCACGTCGAGGGTAATCGGGAGGCTGGACCGCGCGTCCACGAACAGGGGACGGCACCCGGCCAGCACCTCGACGCCGGCGCCAAGGCCGTCATTCATCGCCGGCACCACGGATCCGATGGCGGCCCCCGTCACGGCGTCCCGCCCGATCCCCCGCAGCGACAGGAGCGCGAGGAGGGTACTCGCCACTTCGTCCGGGGTGCGCGACGGATCCGTCCCCATGCGCCAGTGCGCCCGGAGCACATCGCTTTCGAAGAGTCCGACCGTGGTCTCCGTGTTCCCGACGTCAAATACCAGCAGCATGGCTACTCCGCATCCAGGATGAGTGAACCGCTCGCACATCGGACGGGGCCCGCCGGCGCATCGACGATCAGGCTTCCGTCTTCCTCGACGCCGCGTGCGATGCCCCGCACCGGGGCAATCACCCGTCGTCCCAGCGCCCAATCATGGGCCCGCCACGATTCCCGCTCGTTGCGCGTGAGCTGGCCTTCGCTGGCAGCCGCAGCGCGGACCGACGCGACCACCGCGGTCATAATGTCGGCCCGCGATCCATCGAAAGCGAGACTCGAAGCCCCGGGCCACGGGGAGGCGGACACGTTGAGCCCGACGCCGATTGCCACCCAGTCCGGCTGCGCCCCGCGCCACCGCGCCTCGACCAGGACCCCACCGACCTTGCCGTCCGGGCGCATCAGGTCGTTGGGCCACTTCACCCGGAGGTCAGGGAACTGGCGATGCAGGGCCATGGCCAACAGGAGTCCCAGCCGGAGGCTGAGGACCCCGATGGCCTTCGGGTCCGTCGGGCGCTCGATGAGGCTCACGGCCAACGTGGTGCCGGACGCGGTGGACCACCGATGCCCGGCACGTCCGCGCCCGGCCCGTTGAACCTCGGCAATAACCACCGTGCCGGCCGGCGCACCATCGGCCGCGAGCGCGTGCGCGACGTCCATGGTCGAGTCCACCTCCGCAAAGAGGACGACACGCGGCACCCGCCATCGGGACGCGAGCTCCCCGGCCGTGAGGCCCTCCCACGCCAGCGCGGCCACGCCGCCTAACGTCGGCTCCACCACAGGGCCAGCACGAGGAGTCCCGCCACCCATCGATACACGGCGAATACGCCGTAGCTGCGCCGGCTCACGTAGCGCAGCAGGACCGTGATCGCGAGCCCGGAGGAGACCGCGGCCGACACGACACCAACCAGGAGGGGCGCGGTCACACCGTCGACGAAGGCGGCAGGCGCCTCCTTGATGACGGCTGCGAGGGTGATCGGGAAGGACAGGAGGAACGAGAACGTGGCCGCGCCCGCGCGATCGAAGCCAAGTCCCCGCGCGGCGGTAATCGTGCTCCCGGACCGCGACACGCCGGGAATCAGCGCACAGGCCTGCGCGGACCCGATCAGGATGGCCTGTCGCCAGGTCATCGAACCTAACGATCGCGTCGCCTGCACCCGATGGTCGGCCCACCAGAGCAGGGCCCCCAACAGCATGAGCGCGATCGCAATCGAGACGGGATGGCGCAGCGGACCGGTGGCAAGGTCACCGATCATCAGGCCCGCGAGCCCCGCCGGGATCGTGGCAACCACCACAAACCACGCCCGGCGCTCGGCCTCACCTTCGATCCGGCCGCGCCGAAGCGAGCGCCATCCGGCCACCGTGAGCGCCCCCCACTCGTGACGGTCAACGTCCAGCC
>WBZL01004738.1_pt1 | contig 11569 bp, 8 predicted proteins | sample 5204291 | NCBI WGS metagenome assembly WBZL01 (sample SAMN12344345, study PRJNA552823) | activated sludge metagenome | biome: Activated sludge suspended growth; feature: Nitrification reactor; material: Wastewater; isolation source: activated sludge from nitrification reactor of wastewater treatment...
GCTACGCGGCGCGGTCACCGGCCGCGGCGCCGTGATCAATTTGTGAACACTGGCGCCGCGCCGCGCGCCGACGGTCCCGCCACCGCGCCGCGGCCTGCGCCGTGGCGATCGTCAGCACCATCGTCGCCAGCGCCAGCGCGGCATGCGGCCACAGCAGCGGCACGCCGATCAGGATGAGCCCGTCGTTGCTGCCCGGGATCAGCAGCGTGCCCGACCCCATCAGCGCGCCGCCGGCGATGCAGCGCAGCCAGGCGCGCGGCGCCGGCCAGGCCGGGCGCGTCCCGTCGACCCGCTTCCAGCGCTGCGCGCCGCCGACGCCGGCGCCCAGCAGCAGCGCGACGAAGAGCGCCACGCGCACCAGCACCGGACCGGCCTGGCCGCGCGCCAGGTCGGCCAGCAGGTCGGTGTAGGCCCAGGCGCCGACGGCCAGCAGCGAGACGACGAAGCTCGCGCCGATCACCGCGGTGGCGGCATGCGGCTGCCAGACGCGCGCCGCCAGTTCCCGCCAGCGGCCCGCGGCCAGCGGTCGGCCGACGCGCCAGGCCATGTACGCGACGAAGGCCAGCGCCAGGCCCTGCGGCGCCGCGAACAGCGGCGAGTCGTGGACCGATGGCTGCGGGGCGGCCGGCGCGAACAGCAGCGGCACCGCCAGGCAGCCGAGGTAGAAGCCCAGCGGCGTGGCCGCGTACGCCGCCTCGCCCGAGGCCAGGCGCGCGATGGCACCGAACACGCAGGCGCCGTTGAGCCAGGCTCCCAGGCCCAGCAGCAGGCCGCCGGCCACGGTCCAGCCGCTGACCACGAAGCCGCGCGGCATGGCCATCGGCAGGCCGGCCCACTGGGCCAGCAGCAGCCCGCCGGCCACCCACACCGAGGCCTCGAGCATCGCCGCCAGCCGGCGCAGCCGCCGTTCGCGCGTCCACTCGTCGACGGCCGCCACCAGGCAGGTGGCGCCGCGCTGGATGGCGAAGCCCATCAGCGCCGCGCACGGCGCGGCCACGGCCAGGGAGGCGGCCATGGTCATGCCGGCAGGTGCTCGATGACACCCTCGATCGGATCGGCGTGCACGTGGTCCCAGGGCGCGCGCTGCAGCATGCGCAGGGTGTCGGCATGGCCCGCGGCGCGGCGCGCGCGCACGCCTTCTGGCGTGAAGTCGATGTCCTTCGTGTGGTCCTCGCCCTCCAGCCGGGGTGCCAGCAGGTGTGCCACGTGCATCGTCGTGCCGCAGCCCCAGGCCGACAGCTCCTGCACGCGCGGGTCGCTGCGCCGCGTGGCCGGCAGCTCGCGCGTGAGCTCGCGGATCACGTGGCGCAGGCGGTGGATCTGCTTCTGCCGCGCGATGTGGCTGTCGGCGCGGCTGGCGTACTGGATGTCCTTCTGGCGACCCATCACCTGCCAGATCGAACTGGGCTCGGGGCCGGTCTGGTGCCACAGGTTGACGGCGAAGATCAGCGAGTCGCGGCGCGGTTTGTCGTCCAGCACCGCCTCGATCGGCGTGTTGGAGTAGATGCCGCCGTCCCAGTAGGGCTGGCCCTCGATGCGCACCGCCGCAAAGGCCGGCGGCAGCGCGCCCGAGGCCATCACGTGCTCGACGCCCAGCGGCTCGTCGCGGCTGTCGAAGTAGCGCATCGCGCCCGTGCACACGTTGACCGCCCCCACCGTCATGCGCATGCGGCACTGGCGCAGGTAGTCGAAGTCCACCAGCTCGAGCAGCGTGTGGCGCAGCGGCGCGGTGCTGTAGTAGGCCGCCTGCTCGACGCCGATGGCCGCCATCGGTCCGCGCCAGGCGTGCAGGTTGGGTGCGAAGAAGTCGGGCAGGCCACGCACCACGGTGGCCAGCGTGCTGCCAGTGCGCCCGCCGCCGAGGGCGTCGAAGGCGGCGAGGCCACCGAGCCCGCCCCCAGCGCGCGCGCCACGCTGCATCGCGTGCCAGAAGGTGTCCAGCTGCTGCAGCCGGCGTTCGCGCGGATTGCCGGCGATCAGCGCGGCGTTGATCGCGCCGATCGAGGTGCCGATCACCCAGTCGGGGTCGATCCCGGCCTCGTGCAGCGCCTGGACCACGCCCGCCTGGTAGGCGCCGAGCGCGCCGCCGCCCTGGAGCACCAGCACGACCTGGCGGCGCGCCGCGGGGGCGGTGGCCGCAGCGGTGGCGGGGGTCGTGCGGGACGGGACGCGGGCCCGCGGGCGCTCCACCGCGGCGCCCGGCCCGGGATCCGCGTCGCGGTCCCGGTGGCGAGTTCGTTCGGGGGTGCGTTCGCGGGTCCGTTCGCGGGCCGCGCCGCGGGTGGATGTGCCGGTGGTCGACGAGTTGGCCATGGTGCATGCCCCGAGGGCTGGTGAGGGGAGGGATCGCGCCCGCGCCGGGTGGCCGCGGGCCATGGGGAGCCGGTCAGGCCAGCAGCGGTGCCGCGCCTTGCCAGTGCGCGCCGATCGACTCGCGCAGGCGGGCCCGCGCCCGGTGCAGCATGACGCCGAGGTGGTTGCGTGTCACCCCCAGCTCGCGCGCCACCTCGTCGGTGTCGTGGTCCATCCACTCGCGCATCACGAACGCGCGGCCCTGCTGGGGCGGCAGCGCGGCGAGCGCGGCGTCGACCTCGGCGACGAACTGCCGCCGCGCCAACGTGGCCAGCGGATCGCCCCAGCGTGCCGGCTCGTCGCAGTCGGCGCCGCCGGGCAGGCGATCGGGCCCGGCCTCGTCGTCGTCATGGCGCTCGAACGGGCACTCGCGCGTGTGCCGGCGCACCTGGTCGACCATCTTGTGCTTGAGGATGCCGACGACCCAGGTGCGCGCCTGGGCGCGGCCCTCGAAGGACTCGGGCTTCTCGAGCGCGGCGACGAGGGTCTCGGAGACGGCATCCTCGACCCAGGCCTCGTTGCGCAGCTGTCGGCGGGCCAGGTGCACGAGCATCGGCCGCAGGGCGGCGAGCTGGTGGGCGAAGTCGGTGCAGGGGGCAGCGGTCATGGCAGGGTCCCGGAGGCGAAAGCGGAGGCGAAGGCGGTTGGGAGTCAGGGCGCGGCGTCGGGCCGCTCAGTGCAGCGTCCAGCCGCCGTCCATCGCGATGGCGGCACCGGTCAGCGAGGCGGCGTTGTCGCTGGCCAGGAACACCGCCAGCGCGGCGAGTTCCTCGACCTGCACGAACTGCTTGCGCGCCTGGTGCGCCAGCATCACGTCGCGCACCACCTGCTCGGGCGGGATGCCGTGGGCGCGCGCCTGGTCGGCGATCTGCCGCTCGACCAGCGGCGTCTTCACGTAGCCGGGGCAGATGGTGTTGGAGGTGATGCCGTGCTCGGCCAGCTCCAGCGCCAGCGTCTTGGACAGCCCGAGCAGGCCGTGCTTGGCGGCCACGTAGGCCGACTTGAACGGCGACGCGGTCAGGCCGTGCGCGGAGGCCACGTGGATCAGGCGGCCGAAGCCGCGCCGCTTCATGCCCGGCACCAGCGCCTTGACGAGATGGAAGGCCGACGACAGGTTGATCGCCAGCACGGCGTCCCACTTGGCGTCGTCGAAGTCCTCGACCGGGGCCACGTGCTGGATGCCGGCGTTGTTGACGACGATGTCGACGCGGCCGAGCTCGCGCTCGGTGTCCAGGGCCAGCGCACGCACCTGCTCGGGCCGGCTCATGTCGGCGTCCGAGTGGCGCACCCGCACGCCGTAGCGGCGCTCGGTGTCGGCGCGCAGCGCCTCGATGTCATCGGCCTCGCCGAAGCCGTTGAGCACCAGGCTGGCGCCCTGCGCCGCCAGGGCGCGGGCGATGCCCAGCCCGATGCCGCTGGTGGAACCGGTGACGATGGCGACCTTGTCTTGCAGCATGTTCATGTCCTTGGATGCGGGAGGTGGAGGAGTCGATGGGCCTCAGTGTGGGCAGCGCGTTTCACGTGGCCATCGCGCGCTTGTCACGTCGCGGTCACGGCGCCGACACGTTTTCGAGCACGTGCACGGCCATGCGCGCGGCACCGTCCATCCACAGCTGGCGCTGGGCCCAGCCGGCGCGATGCGCCATCGCGAGGAACTGGAACAGGCTGGGCTTGTGGGCGCACTCGGTGAGGATCGATTCGCCCATCGCGAAGTCGAAGCCGCGTCCCAGCACGCGCACGCGGTGGGTGAACTGGGCCACCAGGTGCATCTCGACGCGCTGCTCGACGACGTCGAAGCGCGCCAGGTGGCGGAACGCGCTGGGCGCGAAGTCGCCCTGCAGCTCGCGGTTGATGCGGGTGAGCAGGTTGAGGTTGAACGCCGCCGTCGCGCCCTGGCGGTCGTCGTAGGCGGCGACCAGCGAGGCCGGGTCGCGGTTGTGGTCGACGCCGACCACCATCAGCGCCCCGGGGCCGGCGACCCGGCCGATGCGCTGCAGCAGCGCGGCGGCCTCGTCGGGGGCGAAGTTGCCGATCGTCGAGCCGGGGAAGAACACCACGGGGCGACCGCTGCGCGGCGGACGCGGCAGCTGCTCCAGGCGCGTGAAGTCGGCCACCAGCGGCTGCATGGCCACCTGCGGGAAGCGTCGCGCCAGTGCGCCAACGGACTCGCCCAGCCAGGCCTCGCCGAGGTCGATCGGCACGTACAGCGCCGGCCGCTCGAGCGCCGACAGCAGCAGCGGGGTCTTGCGGCTCGAGCCGCTGCCCAGCTCGACCAGCACGGCGCGCTCGCCGGCCAGCCGTGCGATGGCCTCGGCGGCCCGTTCGAGGATCAGGGTCTCGTGGCGGCCGACGTAGTACTCGGGCGTGGCCAGCAGCTGCTCGAAGAGCTGCGCGCCACGGAAGTCGTACAGCCACTGGCAGGCCACGCGCTTGCGGCGATGGGCCAGGCCTTCGAGCACGTCGTGCGCGAAGGACGAGCGCATCGAGCGGGAGGGGTGACCGGTGTCGGGTGCGGCCGGCGACGCGGCACGCGGTTCGATGACGGCATTCATGGCGGGCCCTTTCGCAGGCAGGGTGGGGACAGGACGGAGGGAGGGGGTGCGACGGCCCGCGGGGCCGCCGGCGCGGCGTCCCCGCGGGTGCGCCTTCGCGCGGCCGCTGCGCTCGCGCGTCGGGCCGCCCGGCCCGCGCGCGAGGCCGAGGCGCTAGGGCGCGCGCACGGCCGACGTGATGGACTCGACGACGCTCGACGCCTTGGCGAACTGCGCGGCGCGGTTGTCGATGCGGTGGCGCCGGGCGATCCAGCCGAAGTCGGTGTAGGTGGCCCACACGACGCCGGCGTCGTCCTGGTGCACCAGCAGGCGCACCGGCCAGTCCAGCCCCGCCGCCGGCGACGCGGTGAGGAACTGCGCGCCCAGCGGCGGATTGCCGAAGGTCAGCAGCGTCGACGGGTGAAGCCGGATGCCGGCATCGGCGGCCAGGCGGGCCTGGTCCACCGCCGAGAAGAACAGGATGCCCTTGGCGGCGATGTCGGCGCGCAGGCGCTGGATCGTCTCGTCCATGCCGTAGGCGCTGCGCACGCTGACCACGCCGTCGCCGGACGGCGTGTCGGCGGCGCGCAGGGAGGTCGACGCCAGCGCGGCGGCGACCAGGGAGAGCCCGGCGAGGGCTCTGCGGGACAGGGGTTTCATGGTCGGCCTTCCCGCGCTGCTCACATCATGTGGGCGTCGGCCTTCATCTCGGTGGGGAACAGGTCCACCGAGATCAGCACCGCCGGCTTGCTGCCGGTGTTCTTCCACCAGTGCGAGGTGCCGTGGGTCTCGGGCGCCACGTCGCCGGCCTGGTGCACGATCGGCACGGCGCAGCTGCTGGCGTACTCGACGACCTCGCCGGAGACGATGTAGATCATCGCCGGGCGCGTGTCGTGGCTGTGCCAGGGCACGATGCCGCCGGGCTGCATCACCAGCTCGCGCAGGCGGAACAGGCGGCCGCCGATGTGGAACGGCGGCTTGGCGACGTCGGTGCTGGCGCGCACCATGTCGGTCACGCCCTGCGGCATGTGGGGGCCGGGGGCCTGGCCCTTGCCGTCGGCCACCTTGTGCGCGGCCGGGCACTCGCCGGCGAAGGCGCTGGTGGCGGCGAAGGCCATCGCGCTCAGCGCGACGGCGGCGACCGCGACGCGCGGCCAGATCGAGGGACGGTGCAGGGCAATGGTGTTCATCATGGTGGGGCTCCTGGGTTGGGGGACGGTGAGGGTCTTGTCGTGCGGCGCGTCGATCGCGTCGCCGCAGCGCCACTGTGGGCGGCCGGCTTCACAGCGCCGTCCTGCAAAGTTCACTTCTTCGTCACGACGCGGACACGGCGGGGACACCGCGCCAGAATCCGCCTCGACCAGGCTGCCCATGCGGGAGTGAGCTGTCGTGACACCGGATCGGTCTGTGCGTCCTGCCGCTGCCAGCGCCCCGGTGGGCGACGAAGCGGCGGCGCGCCGGCCCACACTGGCCGAGCTGATGGCCTTCGGATGCCAGGCCGCCCACGCGCTGGCGGCGTTGCACGCCCAGGGGCGTGTGCACGGCAGCCTGCGGCCTCAGGTGCTGGCCTGGCAGGCACCGAGCGGCCCGCTGCAGCTGCATGACCAGGAGGGCGCGCTGGCCTTCGGCAGCCGTGCGCCGGTGCCTGCATTGCATGACCGGCTGCGCCTGCGCCACCTGGCACCCGAGCAGAGCGGCCGGCTCGACCGCACGCTGGACGGCCGCACCGACCTGTACGCGCTGGGCACGGTGCTGTACGAGCAGGCCACCGGCCGGCCACCGGCCCAGGGCGACGATGCCTGGGCGCTGATCCACTGGCACCTGGCCGGCCGGGCGCCGGAGCCTGCGGTGCTCGACCCGGCGGTGCCGGCGGCGCTGTCGGCGATCGTGATGAAGCTGCTGGCCAAGGCGCCCGAGGACCGCTACCAGAGCGCCGCCGGCCTGGCCCACGACCTGGCGCGCTGCGCCCAGGCCTGGGCGCGGCACGGCCACATCGAGCCCTTCACGCTCGGCCAGCGCGATGGCACGCGCAGCCTGTCGTTCGGCGACGCGCTGGTCGCGCGCGAGCACGAGATCGCGCTGCTGCAGCAGGCCTTCGACGCCTGCCGGCAGGGCGGCCGGCACCTGGTGCGGGTCGAGGGCTATGCCGGCATCGGCAAGACCGCGCTGATCCGCCAGCTCGTCGGGCCGGTGCTGCGGGCCCAGGGCTGCTTCCTGTCGGGCAAGTTCGACCAGCTCGTGCGCGGGGTGCCGTTCGGCGCGCTGATCCAGGCCTTCCAGGGCCTCGTGCGCCAGTGGCTGGGCGAAAGCGAGGACCGGCTGGCGGCCTGGCGCGCGCGCGTGCTGGACGCGCTGGGCGCCAACGCCGGCGTGCTGACCGAGGTGATGCCCGAGATCGAGCTCGTCGTCGGCGCGCAGCCGCGGCCCCAGGCCCTGGGTGGCGTGGAGGCGCAGAACCGCTTCCAGCGCGTGCTGCAGCGCTTCGTCGCGGCCCTGGCCTCGCGCGAGCGGCCGCTGGTGCTGTTCCTGGACGACCTGCAGTGGGCCGACGCGGCCACGCTGTCGCTGCTGGAGCCGCTGCTGAGCAGCCCCGAGATCGAGGGGCTGCTGTTGATCGGCGCGTTCCGCGACAGCGAAGTCGCGGCCGCGCCGCGCCTGGCGCACACGCTGGCGGCGCTGCAGGCCGCCCGGGTACCCACCGCCACGCTGCGCCTGCAGCCGTTGACCGCAGCCGAGCTGGCCCAGTGGATCGCCAGCCTGCTGGGCGTCGATCCCGCCCGCGCCACGCCGCTGGCGCTGCAGGTGCACGCCAAGACCGCGGGCAACCCGCTGTTCGCGTTGCAGTTCCTGCGCCTGCTGGAGGGCACCGGCCTGCTGCGCTTCGACGTCGACGCCGGCGCCTGGTGCTGGGATGCGGACGCCATCGCCCGGGCGCCGCTGGCCGACGACGTGGTCGAGCTGATGTCGCGCCACATCGAGCGGCTGCCGGCGTCGACCCAGGACTTGCTGACGCTGGCGGCGTGCATCGGCAACCGCTTCGACGCCGAGACGCTGGGCACGGTGGCCGAGCGCGCGCCCGACGAGGTCGGCCGCCTGCTGGCGCCGGCGCTCGACGCCGGGCTGATCCAGGCGCCGGCGGCCGCGCGCGCCGGCTTCGCGTTCCTGCACGACCGGGTGCAGCAGGCGGCCTATGCGCGCATCCCGGGCGAGCGGCGCAGCCTCGTGCACCTGCAGGTCGGCCGCCTGCTGCGCGCTCGGGTCGAGGCCGAAGCCGGCGAGGCCGGCCTGTTCGACGTCGTCCACCACCTCAACCGGGGCCGCTCGCTGATCGACGACGACGCCGAGCGCCATGCGCTGGCCGGGCTGAACCTGAGCGCCGGCCGGCGGGCCAAGGCGTCGACGGCCTACGAGGCGGCACTCGAGCTGTTCGAGGCGGGGGCCGAGCTGCTCGGCCAGGCGGCCAGCCGGCCCGATCCGCGCCTGGCCTTCGAGCTGGGGCTGGAGGGTGCCGAGTGCCGCTACCTGTGCGGCCAGCTCGACGAGTCGCTCGCCGCGCTGGCCGAGCTGGAACGTTGGGCGCCGACGGCGATCGACCGCGGGCGCGTGCTGCGGCTGCGTGCGGTGCAGTTCGAGAACCTGACGCGCTACGCCGACGCCATCGCCACCTCACGCGACGCGCTGGCGGTGTTCGGCGTGCGGTTCCCCACCGACGAGGCCGGCAAGGAGCAGGCGCTGCAGCGCGAGATCGCCACCATCGACAGCCTGCGGGCGGGCCGCCCGATCGCCGCGCTGGTCGACCTGCCCACCCTGCACGACGAGGCCACGCGCATGGTGATGGCGCTGCTGACCGACCTGTGGTCCAGCGCCTACCTGATCGGCGATCCCACGCTGGCGCGGCTGATCTCGGCGACCCTCGTGCGGCTGTCGCTGCAGCACGGCAACGTCGAGGAGTCGGCCTACGGCTATGTCACGCACGCCATCACGGTGGGCGCGCTGATGCACGACCTGCGTGCCGCCGACGACTACGGCCACCTGGCGCTGGCGGTCAACCGCCGCTTCGACGACCGGCGGCGCCGCGCCAAGGTGCTGCAGCAGTTCCACGCCCACGTGAACTTCTGGTGCCACCCGGTGGCCAGCTGCGTGCCCTATGCGCGCGAAGCCTGCGCGGCCGGTCTGGACAGCGGCGACTTCCTCTACGCCGGCTACGCCGCGGGCACCGAACCCTGGGCCGCGCTGGCCTCGACCCAGGACCTGGCGGCGTTCGTGCGCGACTACACGCCCAGCGTCGCGCGCATCGAACGGCTCAAGAGCCCGGGCTTCGCCGACGGCGTGCGCCTGATGCTGGCCTGGGCCCACGCGCTGCAGGGTCGGACCCGGGCGCCGACGTCGCTGAGCGGCGAGGGCTTCGACGAGGACGACTGGATCCGGCGTTATGGCGCGGTGCGCTTCTTCGCCAGCATCCACGCCGTGCTGCGCCTGCAGCTGGCCGTGCTGCTGGGCGACGAGGCCCAGGCCGTGGCCGCGGCCACGCGCTCGGCGGCGCTGATCGATGCCGTGCCGGGGACGATCTGGCCGCTGCTGCACGAGTTCTGGCACGCGCTGGCACTGGCCCGCGCGGCGGCCGTGGACCCGTCGGACGACACGCGGCTGGCGTCGATCCGCGCGACGCAGGCGCGCTTCGACGCCCGCGCCGCCAGCTGCGAGGCCAACCATCGCCCGCCGGCGCTGCTGCTGGCGGCCGAACGGGCGCGCCTGGAGGGCCGCGGCGACGACGCCCTGCGGCTGGGCCAGGAGGCGGTGGAACGCTGCGCGGCCTCGGTGGGTCTGCCGCTGCTGGCCCTGGCCCACGAACGCCTGGCGTCGACGCATGCGGCACTCGGCCAAGCCACGCTGGCCCGGCTGCATCGCGACCAGGCCGTCGAGCTCTACCGCCGCTGGGGGGCGCAGGCCAAGGTCGATGCGATGGGCGCCGGGCTGCCGCCGCCGATCCGGCCTGCGTCCGGCGAGCCGGCGGCCGCGGAGGTGGCCGACGTCTCCGGCCAGCTCGGCGACACGGTCGCGGCGGAAGGGCTGGACCTGGCCAGCGTGCTCAAGGCCGCGCAGGCGGTGGCCGCCGAGGTGGAGGCCGATGCGCTGGTGGCACGCCTGTTGCGCATCGCGGTCGAGAACGCCGGCGCCGAGCGCGGCGCCCTGGTGCTCGACCAGCCCGACGGCCCTCTGGTGCACGCCGGCGAGCCGGGCTCCGAGCAGCTGGTCGTCGAGCCGCTGGACGGGTCGGCGCGGGTGCCGGTGGCGGTGGTGCACTACGTGCGCCGCACCGGCGAAGCCGTCGTGCGCGGAAGCGGCGGGCCGGCCGCGCCGGCGCCGGACGACCCCGACCACCCGGGCCCGGCGCGCTCGCTGGCGGCCGTGCCGGTGCGGCACCGCGCGCGCACGCTGGGGGTGCTGGTGGTCGAGCATCATCATGCCGCCGGCGTGTTCACCCCGGCGCGGCTGCAGATGCTGCAGGCGCTGGCCACGCAGGCCGCGATCGCCCTCGACCATGCCCGGCTGGTGGCCGGCCTGCGCGACGAGGTGGCCGAGCGCGGCCGCGCCCAGCAGCAGCTGGCCGCCGCGCTGGCCGAGGTGGAGCGCCTGCGCGACGACCTCGAGGCCGAGAACTCGTACCTGCGCCGCGACCTGATCGCCAACGTTTCGCACGACCTGCGCACGCCGCTGGTGTCGCTGCGCGGCTACCTGGAGGTGGTGGTGGCCAAGGCCGAGTCGCTGTCGCGCGAGCAGCGTGCGCAGTACCTCGGCATTGCGCTGCGCCAGAGCGAACGCCTGGCCACGCTGATCGACGAGCTGTTCGAGCTGGCCAAGCTCGACTTCAAGGGCCTGACGCTGCAGCGCGAGCCGTTCGCCTTCGGCGAGCTGGCGGCCGACGTGGTGCACAAGTTCCAGCTCACCGCCGAGAGCCGCGGCGTGCGCCTGGTGGTGGAGGCCCCGGGGCGTCTGCCCACCGTCAGCGGCGACATCGGGCTGATCGAGCGGGTGCTCGAGAACCTGATCGGCAACGCGCTCAAGCACACCGGCGACGGGGGCCACGTGACGCTGCGGGCGCACGCCGACGGCCCGCAGATCGTCGCCGAGGTGCTCGACAGCGGGCGTGGCATCGCCGCCGCCGAGCTGCCGCACGTGTTCGACCGTTTCTACCGCGGCAAGAGCGGCGGCAACGCGGCCGGCGCGGGCCTCGGCCTGGCCATCGCGCATCGCATCGTCGAGCTGCACGGCGGCCGCATCGCCGCGGCCAGCACGCCGGGCGTGGGCACGCGCCTGTGGTTCACCTTTCCGGCAGCCTGACCGCGCGGGCCGTCCCGCCGCGTCGCAGCCAGCCGAGCCACACGTCCCGCCGCAGCCCCAGCAGTGCCGCGCAGGCCAGCCAGACGCCGCAGGCCAGCGTGAACAGCTCGCCGCCGTCGCTGCTGCCGTCGGCGTTGATCACCGCGATGCCGAGCGGCGTGAAGAGGTGGAAGGCGATGGCCCCCGAGATGACACCCAGGCCGAGCGCCGCCCCCAGCACCTGCAGGCCGCGCCACGGCGCCCGCGCCGCGCCGGCCAGCAGCAGCAGCGACGCCACCAGCTCCGCCGTGCCGACGACACGCGCCGAGAACCACCCGCCGGGTGCGAACAGGCCCGGGAATCCG
>WBZL01004739.1_pt1 | contig 11568 bp, 8 predicted proteins | sample 5204291 | NCBI WGS metagenome assembly WBZL01 (sample SAMN12344345, study PRJNA552823) | activated sludge metagenome | biome: Activated sludge suspended growth; feature: Nitrification reactor; material: Wastewater; isolation source: activated sludge from nitrification reactor of wastewater treatment...
TTAACCCCAAACCTCTGAGTGCCCTGAGTGCCCTGAGTGGTCCAATTAACCCCAAACCCCTGAGTGTCCTGAGTGCCCTGAGTGGTCCAAATAACCCCAAAACCCCTGAATGGTCAAACCCAGCTTATCAATCCGCCTACGCACAGGCTTACCCCGGCTTAATAATCTGCCGCCTCTGAGTGCACTGAGTGCCCTGAGTGGTCTAAACAAAATAAAAATTCAACAACATGAAATCAATTCCCACTATCACCGCAATCCTCTTCTTCCTCCTCGCAACCCCGTCCTTCTCCCAGGAAGCCTTTGACCCTGCCAAGATGGACCCGGCCTACACCAACACGCTCGTCAAAAGAGTGGATAAATTTCTCGTCGACCTGAATATCCGGGACGAAGCGCAGTACGATCGGGTCCGCGACATGGTGGTCAGGCAATACCAGGAAATCAACTGGCTGGAGGAAAATACAGAGGCTAAAATAAAAGACCTCAAAGCCCAAACGGAAATGGAAACTGTCCTTCGGGATGCAAAAACTGACGCCGTAAAAAGCAAGCTGGAGGTTGAATTATTCCGGCTGCACACCCGTTTCATCGCCGGTTTGCAAACCGAACTCACCCCGGAACAAGTAGATAAGATCAAAGACGGCATGACCTACGGCGTTCTGGAAAGGACCTACAACGGCTACCTGAATCTATTGCCGGAATTGACTCCGGAACAAAGAAGGTATATCCTCGGCAATCTGCTCACCGCCCGCGAACTGGCCATGGACAAAGGTTCCTCGGATGAGAAACACGCCACCTTCGGAAAATTCAAGGGCAGGATCAACAATTACTTGTCCTGGCTGGGATACGACATGAAAAAAGCGGAAATGGAGGCGAAGGAACGGGCGAAGGTGGAGAAAGGGAAAAAAGAGTAGGACAGTTGTTTTTCAACCTGTTTACTTCCCTATCCTTCGCCAAAAATCATCAGCCGACTCCGGTACAGGGAATTCCCAGTCTCTGTCAACCATTCCGTCGGGTAATCCATCCCCACCAAAACAGGCATAAATATATTCGACCAAATCCCGCTTGTTGAATGTCATCCGGTAGGCGGGCAAAACCTCTTCGGCGCCAGCCATACATACATTGCCATCCGGGTCCTGCTCCGCGAAAGGAAGATCCATTTGCCGGCCCAATTGCCTGGCGGCATCCACATTTACCGTCAAAGCATAAAATTGCTTCCCGGCTAACCCCATTCTTTCCGGCATTTCAGGAAAAACATCCTCGATTTTCATGCGCTTCATTCGCTGTTAGTTTACTTAGCCAGGTCCATTTTCCCCACAACGAACGCTCCAAAAATGAACGTCCGCCACTTTCAAATTTTGCATTTTTTCTTTTGCATTTTGCATTTGATCAACAAGTCAACAAGCAACGGAAAGTCGCTGCCTGCCCCCACCTATTTTCAACCCTAATGATAATCATTTTTTACCTTTGTGTTAATAACAAACTTTATGGCTCTTACAGGCCCAGCAAATAACTACCTTTAGCCCATCCATTAAAACCAACAACCATGCGCTTTTCAAAAATCCTGCCGGCGTTTTTCGCCTTTCTCCTGGTCTCAGCCCTGGCCTGCGGGCAAAAAGCACCCAAACTGGTGGTCGGCATCGTGATCGACCAGATGCGGTACGATTACCTCTACCGTTTTCAGGGCGACATGAGCGAGACCGGATTCAAACGGCTGCTCCGCGAAGGCAATGTCATCCATGACGGCCACTATGCCTACGTCCCCACCCTCACCGCCCCCGGGCATTCCTGCGTTTATACGGGCACCGGCCCGGCATTGAACGGGATCATCGGCAACAACTGGTATTCCCGGCCCGAGAACAGGGTGGTCTATTGCGCCGAAGATTCCACCGCCAATACGGTCGGCTCCGGATCCGTAAACGGCAAGATGTCGCCGAGAAGGCTGACCTCCACTACGCTGGCCGACCAGCTGGAACTGGCCACCAACCGGCGCTCGAAGACCATCGGGATCTCCCTCAAAGACCGCGGCGCCATCATGCCGGTCGGGTACCTTGCGGACGGCGCTTACTGGTACGACGGTTCCAACGGCTTTTTCATCACCAGCGATTATTACCGGAAAAGCCTGCCGGATTGGGTCAACAAGTTCAACGACCGGAAGCTGCCCGACCAATTCCTGGATCAACCCTGGACAACCTTACTGCCCCTGGATCGCTATGACGAAACCCTGCCGGACGACCAGCCCAAGGAGCGACCGTTCCTGAATACGGAAAAACCGGTCTTTCCCTATGATTTGAAAAGGATCACCAGCGTCCAGCGGTTCGGCGTCGGGGAATCCAGATACGGCATCCTGATGTCCTCCCCTTACGGGAATTCCCTGACCCTGGAAATGGCCAAAGCGGCTATCGAAGGCGAGCAACTGGGCCAGGATTCCATCACCGACCTGCTGGCTGTCAGCTTTTCTTCCACGGATTATATCGGCCACCAATTCGGCCCGCAATCCGTTGAAATACAGGATATTTATCTGCGACTGGATCTCACACTCAGCAACCTGTTCCAGTACCTGGATTCAAAAATAGGGTTGAACAATGTACTGATCTTTCTCACAGCCGACCACGCTGCAGCGGATGTACCGGGTTATATCTCCCCGCCCGCCGGATATTTCAAGGCCGGAGATTTTGAGGAAGGCCTGCGGCAACACCTGGTGAAAAAATTCAAAAAAGACCCCGTTGAGAGTTTTATCAACGAACAGATCTATTTCTCAAAACCGCTGAGCGTCGACAAAGACAAGCTGGAAGCGGAAGTCCGCGCTTATGCCGCAGGATTTCCCGGCGTATACGGCATTATCCCGCTGGATGATTTCGGGAAATGCATCACCGACCCGTCAGTCTGCGAAAAGATCAGAAAAGGCGTCATGCCCGACCGGAGCGGCGACCTCTACGTGCAACTCTACCCAGGCTGGATCGCGAGTTACTACGAAAAAGGCGGCACCACCCACGGCAGTCCTTATGCCTACGACACCCACGTGCCCATTATCTTTTTCGGCTGGGAAGTCCGGCATGCCGACAACCGGCAGCGGGTCTGGGTGGAGGATATCGCGCCCACGGTTTGCGATATGCTGCACCTCACCCGGCCTTCGGGTTGTACGGGGGCTGTTATTCAGGGGGTTTTGTTTAGAGGGTGAGAGGGTGAGAGGGTGAGAGGGGTGAGAGGGTGAGAGGGAGAGAGGGGGGTGAGAGTGGAAATAGGCATCGTTATTCCTTGACGAAAGTGGATATTTTCACATCCCGGCGGATATGTTTAAATTTGAAAAATGAATATCAACTTCACCGGCGGATTGTCCGAAATTCGGCCGGTTAAAAAACGAGAACCATAAATCAACCAACTTATGAAAAGAAGAAATGCCATTTTGAACCTGGCGCTCGGCGTGGGCGGTATCACCATGGGCGCCCAGGCAGCCAATGCGCGCGGGGCCGGCAACCGTTCCAATCAAAAAATGCAAAACATGGATATTCTGACACCTGATACCTCAAACGGCAACATCAACCACTCGGTCTGCCGGTGGTGTTACGGCAGCATCCCGATGGAAGCCTTCATTGAGGGCGTCAAGGAAATCGACGGCTTGAAGTCCATCGAACTGACCACCGCCGAGGAATGGCCGATGCTGATCAAGAACGGCCTCACGGCGGCATTGGGAACCGGCCCGTTTGCCAGCATCCCCAACGGCTTCAATGACCCGAAAAACCACGAAAAGTTATACGACCCTTATATCGACCTGATCAATAAAGCCGCCGAACACGGTATCCCGAGCGTCATCGTATTTTCCGGCAACCGCAGGGGGATGGACGACAAGGTCGGCCTGGAAAACTGCGCGGTCGGGTTGGACAAGATCGTCAAGCACGCCGAAAAAATGGGCGTAACCGTCGTGATGGAGCTGCTCAACAGCAAGGTGAACCATAAGGATTATATGTGCGACCACACCCCATGGGGCGCCGAACTGGTGGAAAAGATCGGCTCCGACCGGTTCAAACTGCTGTACGACATCTACCATATGCAGATCATGGAAGGCGACGTCATCGCTACCATCCGGAAATACAAGGACCATATCGCCCATTACCATACCGGCGGCGTGCCCGGCCGTAATGAGATCGATGAAACGCAGGAACTGTACTATCCGGCCATTATGAAAGCCATCGTGGAAACCGGCTACAAAGGTTACGTCGCCCAGGAATTCGTACCCAGCTGGGACGACAAGCTGGCCGCCCTGCGCCATGGGGTCAAGACGTGCGATGTTTGATTGCCTGGAGGAATCGAAGAATCGAGTATCTGAGGAGTTGAAGATATGAGGATACGAAGGCGCCGTCCCGAAATGGCGGAATCCCTATCTATCCTCATATCCGCTCAAATCAAACAATCAACCTCCGGCGGCCGTAGCTCCAACGAGCGAAGGCAGCAGTTCCTCGATTCCTCGATTCCTCGATTCCTCCTCCGACCGCCATAGCCTTGGCGGAGGTGGTAGTTCCTCCTCCGACCGCCGTAGCCTTGGCGGAGGGAATAATTCCCCCCTCAATTCACCTCCAGCTCATCCTTGGCCGGCAATTTCGGGAACGGCGCATGCGGTTCGGCCTGGTACCAGAATGCAACGGAGGACACATCGCTCTTCTGCGGCAGATAACGCCCGTCGCTGCGCCAGCCCAGGTCCTGAATGGTCACCCGCAGGTCCTTTTCAAACCGGATGGGGTCGGTGATATGCCAGCGGTAGAGGCCGAAACGCTGCTGGGACTTATAGGTGCCGTCCGGGCGGATCACCTGCGGCAGACCTGAATAGGCGGTGGAAAATTCGGTGTATTGCCCGTTTCGGTCGAAATTATAGGAACCGCAGAAATAATCCTCCGTGCCGGTACCGCAGATGGTCGGGAATTGGGTATCGCCGTCCATGAAGAATTTGATCTCGCCTTCGCCCCACCAGCCGTTGTTGTTCACCTGCCAGGCCAGATAGGTACCCACGTATTGGCCTTTGCCTTTGAGCCCGTCCATAATGGTGATATCCGACTTGTAAGGATTGGGATTGGTGCGCCTGAATTGTGCGTGAAAATAACCCGCATCAGCAGGCACATCCGTCAGGCAGTAATCCACCTGGTAATACAGCCGCATGGCTTTGGTATCGATGTTTTCCATGGTGATCCGGCATTTTTTGCGGAAAGGCATCTGCCAGTAGCAATTGAAGGCGCTGCCGGGATTGACGCAGACGGCCAGCGAGTTGAGGTGCGCGTACTGCCCCCACCCCATGCCGAAGAAGTCGCCGACCGGGCATTCCACCGAGGGTTCGGTTTCGTCGTCCCAATAGAAGCGCAGGATGGAAAATCGCCAGTTGCCGGTCGGCGTCATCCAGATATGCTGAATGGAACCGGGGCCGGTGATCTCGGCCAGCGTGAAGGTCTTGCCGGCTTCAATGACAATGAACGGGTTGACCTTCCAGCCTTGCCCCAGTTCGCGGGCGGCATCAGTAGCAGAACCGTCTCCCAGTTTGGCCATGCCGCCTTTTCCCTTTTCGCCCGTAAAATTCTCCGGGCTGATGGACCGGGTCTTGGCGTCGGACAACCGGAAAAGATTGCCCATGTCAGTCCCCAGTCCGTTGAATTTTTCCTGGGCCGTCAGCGTGACCGCGGCGAACAGCGTTGCAGCGAGTAATAGGTAGTGTTGGTTTTTCATACGAATTATTTAGTTGTAAGTAATTAGTCGTAACGGGCTTTTCGCGTATAAAAACCCGGGCTTTTTCCACCTGCACGCTCCAAATTGATCCTCTTCGAATTCGTTTTCGGTCGAGGCCGGATTTTTAAGCCCTAAAGTCCATCCGATCGCCAAACCATTCTGGTCCGGCTCGTACTTTACCACATAGGCACATGAGTTCACATAAGTTTTTCATTGCAATTGGGCAAAAGCCCAACTGCAATGGGCCCTTCTTATGTGTTCTTATGATTCTTATGTGGTTAAAAAATTTGAACAATGGTTTTGAAAAACCATTGTTCATTCAAAATTTCGTTGCTACCAATTATAAAGTCTTCTCCTCTACTCATTTTGTCCGATAGTGCGGTTACCAAAAAGCGGATGCCGGGCAATTCCATTTTGACCTAATATTGAGCCTTAGCCGCCGGGAAGTAAGTTTTTTCTTGGGCGAAAGCCCCGTAATAAGTCGTAAGTTAGGGAGCTGAGCATGGTCGAGGTTAGATCATTTCATGGATTGCTGATTCACATGGGTCACTCCGGATAAATTTAGGGGAATTTTCAGGAAATTTATAGTTTTGAATGTCCACCGCATTTCATTCACCAGCTGAACACAGCGATCCAACCTCTCCCGTTTTATGAAGCCATCCATCAACCTCCTGTTTTGTATTTGCCTCTTGGCTGCTGCCGCCATTCCTCAATCGGGAATGGGCCAGGATACCGACCTGCCGACACCCTGGGTGAGTTACCCATCCGCCAACAATACCGCCTACGGGGTTTACCATTTCAGAAAAACATTCGACCTGGCAACAGTCCCGAAGTCGCTTGCAGTCCACATTTCGGCCGACAACCGGTACGAGTTGTTCGTCAACGGCAGCCGGGTTTGTTTCGGGCCGGCAAAAGGCGACCTCATCACCTACAAGTACGATATCATCGACCTGGCCCCGTTTTTGAAACCGGGAAAAAACCTGCTGGCAGTCCTGGTTTTTAACCTGGGGCAGGACAAACCCATGGCGTTCATTTCGGCGCAAACGGCCTTTTTGTTCCGGAGTGAAGCACCGGCATTCGCATTCCTGAATTCGGATCAGAATTGGAAGGTTTACCAAAATCCGGCCTACGATCCGATCGGCTACCGAGAGCTGAAACATTGGGAATGGGTAAAGGGGTATTACGCCTGCGGACCCGGCGACGAAATGTTTGCCGATCGCTATCCCTGGGGGTGGGAGCAACCCGGGTTTGATGATTCGGGGTGGCGGGCGCCGGAAATCCTGGCCTTCGAGAATGCGCCGCCCTGGAAGCTCGTACCGCGCAACATTCCGTTCATGGATACGCATCCGGAAAAACCGGGCCGGATAAGGAAGACCACCGGCGTGGAAGTTCCTGCCGGATTCCTGGAAGGCAAAACCAGGTTCACCATTCCGGCAGACCGAAAAGCGACCGTTTTGTTCGATTACGACCGTTTCACAATGGGGTACCCCGAACTGACCGTTGACAAAGGCGCCGGCAGCTCGATCAAAATCAGGTACGCCGAGGCCCTGTACACCGAACCGAACGTCAAGGCGCACCGCGATTCCGTCAACGGGCTGACCATGTACGGCGTGTTCGACATTTTCCATCCGGACGGTCAATTGCGCACATTCCGGCCGTTGTGGAAACGGGCATTCCGGTACATCGAACTGGAGATCGAGACCGGCAACCAGCCGCTGGAACTGGTTGCGCTGCAAAGTCAATACTCGGGCTACCCCTATCCGGATATGGGGACGTTTCACAGCAACGATCCCCGGCTCAATGCCATTTTTGAAACCGGTCTGCGCACCCTGCGCATGTGTTCGGGGGAGACCTATTACGACACCCCTTATTACGAACAACTCTGCTACGGCGGCGACAACCGGCCCATTTCAGCGATTTCCCTGTACAATTCCACTGACGACCGCCTGTTCCGGGAGGCCATGCGGCTGTACCCCCAGTCGGCCAATCGCGAAACCCGGCTGTTCAAATCCGCCTACCCATCCCGGTTCGATTTCGATATGGGCACCTGGAGTCTGGCCTGGATACAGAGCCTGTGGGATTATTACACCGTACGCGGGGATTCCGCATTCGTGAGCCAGTTTGCACAACCCATTGAAGAGGTACTGGATTTTTTCCAGCGCAGCCTGGATGAGTCAACCGGATTGTTAGGGCCGATGCGCACCCAGAATTTCATAGACTGGAGTATCGACAGGGGAAGCCTGCCCTACAATGTCGTTCCATGGGAAAAAGGACAGTCGGCCATACTCAGCCTGTATTTCGCCCTATCCCTGGATTCAGCCGCCCAATTGTTCCGGCATACCGGTCGCATGGACCGTGCGGAAAAATGGGAGCGGATCTCCGCCGGGATCAAAACCGCGGTATACGCCCATTGTTGGGACGCGGACAAGGGGTTAATGGCCGATTATCCGGACAAAAGCCGTTACTCCCAGCATACATCCATCCTGGCCATCCTTTGCGACGGCGTCGCGCCGGCCATGCAGTCCGATCTGCTCGACCGCTTGCTATCCTACCCCGATTTTGATGAGGTGGCCAGTTCATACTTTTCGTTTTTCCTGTTCAAGGCCATGCAGAAAACGGACCGGGAAGATCTGATCGTAAATCATCTCGGCTTTTGGGAGCATTTTCTGGACAGAGGGCACACGACCTTCGGCGAGACCGGGTTCCCTTCTCACGACCGGTCGGATTGCCATGCCTGGAGCGCCCACCCGTCGTACTTCCTGCTCAGCTCCGTTTGCGGGATCAAACCCGGGGACATAGGGTTTCACACGGTGGTCATTCAACCGCACCTCGGCAACCTCACCGAACTCGAAGCCTACATGCCGCACCCGTTGGGGAGGATCTCGGTCAGTTATCGCAAAAACGGCAAGAGCTGGTCCGCTGAAATTGAATTGCCGGAGGGGATGACCGGGGCGTTTGTTTATGCGGGGAAGCGGTATTTGCTGCGCGGGGGAAGGGAGAGGGTGAGAGGGTGAGAGGGTGAGAGAGTGAGAGAGTGAGAGGGTGAGAGGGTGAGAGGGTGAGAGAGGGTGAGAGTGAGAGAGAGTGAGAGGGCAGGGCAACCACATAATCTATTTCCACATGTGTAAATTGTTGATATTTTAGTAAACCACAACTTGTCCCGCAAAAGGCGGGATTAGAAACATATGGACACATTAGCTAAAAGTAATACAAAGGCGCCAAAGGCGTCTTTGTATCGTCCTGCTTATGTGTTCTTATATGCCTTATCCCGCCTTGCGGGACAAGTTATGGTAGAAAAATTCATTTTGTGCCATGCTGTACGCCTGATATTCAAGCGTTACACATAAAAAATATCATGATGCGTTTGCCCTGGAGGGAGAGGGGTGATGCTTCGGCTTCGCTCAGCACAGGGAGAGAGAGTGGGAGGTTCGGCGCTGTCATTCTACAGCGGTTGGCTACCCGACAGCGGGCTGAGCGGAGCCGAAGCCGGGACCGATCAGAATTTTGTGTCAACAGAATTTTCAGCCCCCACAGTGTGTTGAAAATTAAAACTTTGCGTCTTGGCGCGAAAACACTGTATTGAACGGCCTCCCGCCTTCGCAACGCTTGCGGCGTCACTTCAGCGGATGGGCGGAAAATAAAACTCCCGCCAGGTCCGTCCTGGAGACTGACCGGCGGGAGCATTTGATTTTACCGATAAATCACTAAATTCCTGTCAAGGACAGGTTTCCACTTTCACTATTGTGGAACGACTTCTCCTTCACCCGGGCCGTCAACCCAGACATAGGGCGACTCGTTGAGGTTAAAACCCGGATATCCCTGATTCTGGTTGATCCGTCCTTGCGCGTTGGCGTTGATGGCTGAAGCCGGTACCGGCCAAAGCACGTGCCAGGCGCCCATCGTATAGGTGTAGTGGGGGGCGACTACGCCGTTCTTATAGAAAATATTTTTGGACATTACGCGGTCATACCAGTAGTTGTCGGTTGAGAAATTGGCCATGGTGTAGGTCTTGCCATTCTCGGCCGTTTTGCCGGTTTTGGCGAAGATGAAAGACACCCGGGTGAGTTCCGTTTTGCGCGGCTCTTCGTAGTAGAGTTCGCGGGCCCTTTCGTCAAAAATTACGCCCATGTTGATCTCGCCGGGGGCATAGGAAGCCGCTCCGGCGCGGTTGCGTACCTTGTTCAGGTCGTTGGCGGCATTGTTCAGGTCGCCTTTCCAGAAATAGGCTTCTGCGCGGAGCAGGTAGGTTTCTGCCAGACGGTAGAGGTACCAGTCGCCGCGGCCGCCGTCAGGCGTAAGGTCCGTCGGGTCGGCGATATACAGTTTGTAGAACGGCCAGCCGTACCAGGAACGGATCGTGTCCGTGCAGAGCAGCCCGCCGTTGTCGTCGCGCAACTGCAGGTGTTTGCCGTAGTACGGGTCGTTGGCGGAGATCAGGCTCGGGTGGTTGTACACCAGGTCTTCCATGTCCATCCAGTTGCCTTCAGCGTGGCGGAGGTCATTGGGATCGGTCCAGATATCGGTATGTCCGTAGGGCGTGAGCCGGCAGCGGCCGATACCGCGGCCGAACGGCGTAACCTGGTCGATTTCAACACCTGCAGCCCCCAGCGGCTGGTCGGAAGTACCCGCCCGGCCGGTCGGCGTCTTGATCTTGCCGGTACCGCCCCAGAACGGAACGCACTGGCGCATGATGGAGATCCGGCTGTTTTCGTCTTCCTCAAAACCTTCGCGGGCAACCATAACGTAAAGGCGCTCGGTATTTTCCGGAAGGGATTTGTTCTGCGCCTGGTGGAGGTCCCAGATCACGTTCTTGGTCGGGTCGTCCTTGTCGATACCGAAACGCTCGGTCATCAGCTTGTGGTAGCCGTCGTCGATTACGGCAGAAGCGGAAGCGATGGCGTCGTCAAATTCGCCCAGCGCCAGGTTCACCTTGGTCAGCAGGTGGAAGACTGCGCCGCGGGTAACGTCGCCGATCACATTGGTCTCGTTTTCCTTCTTCACCCACTTGGAGGCGAATTCCAGGTCGCGCTTGCACTTCCTCAGGATGGTCTCGCGGGTAACGGAGTGGTAATCCAGCCTCGGCTCGGTGGTTTCACCCAGGATCAGGGGCACATCGCCGAACTGGTGCACCAGGCGGTAGTACGTACGGGCAATATGGAAATAAGCTTTGCCGAGCACGTCGTTGCGCTCCGCTTCGCTGCGCTCAGGCCCGATCCGGCCCGCTAGCCGGTCGCTTCACCGCCGGAGGGCCGGCGCCGCAGCGCGTAGGCCTGCTCGTGCATCGCGGTGATGCCCCGCTCCTGGAAGCGCGGCTCCTGCCCGAGCACGTCGTTGCGCTCCGCTTCGCTGCTGTACTCGGCCTGGTCGATCCGGGAGACCACCACGGAAGCATAGCGGATCCGGCGGTAGCCTTCCAGCCAGTACCATCCGATGCGGTTGCAGTCCGTGCTGTTCAGGCATCCATCGGGGAGGATCTGCGCGATCATGTCCTGTGCAGGCCCGGTTTTATCCGTTGTACCTTCCACGGCTACTTCCGAGAAGATGTTTTCGGTGATCATCGGGTTGCCGTCGCCGTAGAATTCGTGACGGGTATTCCTGAGGCAGGCCACGAGGGCGGCGTTGAAGCCTTCCGCATTCACAAAGGCGTTTTCCGGCGCAAAGAAGGAAAGCGGGTTCGGCTCCAGGAATTCTTTTTTGCAACTGGTACTCACAAAGAAGAGAACCAGCGAAAGACCTGCGTATAAAGTAATTTTTTTCATTTTCATCATTTTTAGGAATGCTTGGATAAAATCCTGCGGGATTCCGGATTAAAGCGTCAAGTTGATTTTGAATGTGTAATAGGTGGGCGTATATCCCTGGTTTTCC
>WBZL01004740.1_pt1 | contig 11566 bp, 8 predicted proteins | sample 5204291 | NCBI WGS metagenome assembly WBZL01 (sample SAMN12344345, study PRJNA552823) | activated sludge metagenome | biome: Activated sludge suspended growth; feature: Nitrification reactor; material: Wastewater; isolation source: activated sludge from nitrification reactor of wastewater treatment...
GATCGACCGCTCCGCCAACGAGGTTTGGTGCGAACCGCTGGCCAGGCACCTGGGCCTGCTCGAGGATGAGCCATTGCGACGCGACCGCCGGTTCGCTGTGGCGAGCCGGCTGGCCGGGCTGTTCTCGACATACGGCAGCCAGCGGCCGGGCCTCATCCTCGATTGGGCAAGGAACGACGACGGTGCTGTGCCCGACGACCTGGCCTGGCAGCCGCAGCTGTGGCGCGCTTTGCGCGAGGAGATCGGGATGCCGAGCCTGGCCGAGCGGCTGGAACCGGCGTGCAAGGCGGTAGGCAGCGACCCGGGCCTGGTCGACCTGCCCGCGCGATTGTCGGTGTTCGGGGCAAGCCGGCTGCCTGCCAACCAGCTGCAAGTGCTGGCTGCGCTCGGTGAAAGCCGGGACGTGCACTTGTGGCTGGCTGAGGCGTCGCCGCAGACGGTGAACGCAACCAGCCTGTATCGCCGCGACGCCAACGCCGACGAAGTGCGCAACCCGCTGCTCCGCTCCTTCGGCCGCGACGCCCGAGAACTGCGACAGCGCCTGGACCTGCAGATGCCCGACGCTGTGCACGATCACCTGGCCAGCGACCTGCAGGACGGCACCATGCTCGGTCAGCTGCAATGCCAGATCCGCGACAACACGATTTCCTCAAACGCATCACGTGATCGCTCGATCCAGGTGCACGCGTGCCATGGGCAGGCCCGCCAGGCGGAGGTCGTGCACGAGATCGTGCTCAGCCTGCTGCAGAACGACCCCACCCTGGAAGCTCGGGACATTCTCATCATGTGTCCCGATCTGGACGCATTCGCTCCGCTGTTGTCGGCGGCATTCTGTGACGACTCGCTGCGACTGCGGATCGCGGACCGCACACCGGAGCAGGGCAACCTGGTGCTGGTGGCGCTGGCAACCTTGCTCGACCTGGTGACGGGACGCACGGAACTCTCGACAGTGCTGGACTTCGCAGCCCAGCCGCCGGTGCGCCAGAAGTTCGGCTTCGACGACGATGCGCTGGACCGGCTGGCGGAGCTGACCGAACAGGCCGGAATCCGATGGGGGCTCGACGACCAGACCCGTGCGGACTTCCTGGTGCGAATCCCGACCGGGACGTGGGCCTGGGGGCTGGACCGAATGCTGCTGGGCGTGGCCATGTCCGAGGACGGACTGCCCATCGTGAACGGGGTGCTGCCGGTCGACGACGTCAACAGCGGTGACGTTGCGTTGGTGGGCCAGCTGGCCGAACTCATAACCCGGCTGCGGCAGGCGCGAGACACATTGCAGGGGCGCCACTCGGCTTCGCAATGGGTCGCCACGATCAGCGCCGTCTTGGAGGACCTCACACAGGTCTGGGGCCTGGACGCATGGCAGATGCCCAACGCGCTGGCTGTCGTCTCAGGGCTGGCGGAGAACGCAGGTTCGCAGGCTGACTCCTTGGAGTTGTCCCTGGCCGACATCCGATGGCTGCTCGAGGAGGTGTTGACCGGACGTCCCACGCGGTCGAACTTCCGCTCCGGCGATCTCACCGTGTGCGGGCTTGCGCCGATGCGGTCGGTGCCCCATCGGGTCATCTGCCTGGTCGGCATGGACGATGGCGCATTCCCCCGCTCGCTCATCACCGACGGCGACGACATCCTGGCCAGGGACCCACTCATCGGCGAACGTGACGTGCGCAGCGAGGACCGGCAACTGCTGCTCGACGCGATCATGGCGACCACCGACACGTTGGTCATCACGTACGCCGGCGCCGACGAGCGCACGAACCAACCCCGACCGCCCTGCGTACCACTGGGCGAACTGCTGGACACTCTCGAGACCATGGCGCCCGGCGCTCGCGATCACGTCCTCGTGCACCACCCTTTGCAGCCCTTCGATCCGCGTAACTTCGAACCGGGCGCACTGGGCAGCGCAGAGCCGTTCAGCCACGACCAGTGGGCACTTGCGGCGGCTCGTCGATCCGGCGAGCCTCGCACGGCCGCCGCCACCGCGCTGCTGGACGACCTGCCGCCGGTCGACGTCACGGAACTGTCTCCGCAGGACCTCGGCACGTTCCTGGCCTCCCCTGTCAACGCGTTCTTGCGCACTCGTTTGGGACTGTCGTTGCGCGAGGACGACGATCAGGCTCCGGAGCAGATTCCAATCGCACTGAATGGACTGACTAGCTGGCAGGTGGGCAACCGTAGTTTGCGGCTGCTCACCCGTGGCGAGTCTGTGGACCGTGTATCGGCGGCCGAATACGCGCGAGGTGAACTGCCCCCCGGACCCTTGGGCGGTGAGACGCTGCGGACAGTGGGCGCCGAGGCGCTTGCCATCGCGGAGAAGTCGCAGGCACTGCGCAACGGCCAGCCCCGGCACGTGGGCGTCTCGATCGATCTGCCCAACGGCGTCCGGGTCGTGGGCGTGGTGCCCGATGTGTACGAGGACGGGATCGTGCGGGCATCGTTCTCCAAGACCAAACCCAAAGAGGAACTGCGGATCTGGGCTGAACTGCTCGCGCTGGCCGCGGCCAGGCCCGACCGCACCTGGACCGCCTGCCTGGTGACGAAGGATGGCGGCTTCCGGCTGACCGCCCCTGCCAATGCCGGCGAGATTCTGGCACAACTGACTGATCTGTACCGATCTGGTCTGCGTTCGCCGCTGCCATTACCCCCGGCGACAGCGAGTTGTTACGCGAAGCGCCGCGCCGAGGGTAGCGCAGTCGAGCAGGCGATGCGGGCAGCGCAGTTCGGGGTGTGGCAGCGCAACGCGAACGAGCGGGAACTGGCAGAGATCGTCTGGGTCTGGGGCGAGGAGGCCGACTTCTCGTCGCTCACGGCGGAGGCGCCACGATCAGCAGAGAACTGGTTCGACGAGGCGACCCGGTTCGGCATGCTGGCTCGCAGGGTCTGGACACCGCTGCTCGCTGCGCGGGAGGACCTGTGAAGAATCCCGTCGCGTTCGACATCCTGGCCCCGCTGCCGGCGGGCACCACGCTGCTGGAAGCCAGCGCCGGCACCGGCAAGACCTACACGATCGCGGCGCTGGCAACCCGGTACATCGCCGAGGGCCTGACGACGATCGACCAGATGCTGATGATCACCTTCGGTCGCAGTGCAACGCGGGAACTGCGGGAACGCGTTCGGGAATCGCTGACCACGGCACGAGATGCGCTGCGGTCCGGGCACACGAAGGACGACGACGTCCTGACTCACTTGAACGCACTGCCCCCGGCCGAACGGGAGGCCGCCGAACAGCGACTGGCACGCGCGGTGGCCGACTTCGACTCCGGCACCATCGTGACCACGCACGCGTTCTGCCTCCACACCCTGTCCGGACTGGGGATCAGCGCGGATACCGACCCGGGTGAGGTCTCCGTCGAGAGCATCGCCGATCTCATCGACGAGGTCGTGGACGACTTCTACGTGCGCAAGTACGGCCAAGGTGCCGCGGTCGACGAACGCATCCCCTACCCCGAGGCCCGGAGTCTGGCCCGGGAAGCCGTGGGCGATCCGCAGGCCGCGCTCAACGCCGGACCCGTCACACCCGGAAGTATTCAGGCCACACGAGTCGCCTTCGCCGAAGCCGTGCGCGCAGAAGTGGCGCGCCGTCGCCGCGTCCGCCGCCTGCTGACCTACGACGACCTCGTGCTGCGACTGCGTGACGCCCTCACCGATCCGGCGACTGGGGACCTAGCATGCCGGCGATTGCGCGAGAAGTACCAAGTCGTCCTGGTCGACGAGTTCCAGGACACCGATCCTGCCCAGTGGACGATTCTGCAGCGGGCGTTCCACGGCCATCGGACGTTGATTCTGATCGGCGATCCCAAGCAGGCCATCTACGCGTTCCGCGGTGCCGACGTCTACAGCTACCTCGACGCCGCCCAGCAAGCAGACCACCACGCCACGCTGGAGACCAACTGGCGCAGCGATGCTCCCGTCGTGCAGGGGGTCGATGCCTTGATGGGCGGGATGCAACTTGGTGACAAGGACATCGTGGTGCGTTCCGTGTCTGCCCATCACCTGACATCCCGACTGCAGGGTGTCGTGACTGACACGCGAGTGACGCTGCGGACTCTTCCGGCGACACCGGACGACTTCCCGCCCGTCAAAGCCCAGCGCACCGCGGTCGCCGCCGACGTCGCCGCCAGCATCGTCGACCTGCTGACGGGACCCGCCCGGCTGGGCTCGCGGCCGGTGCGGCCGGGTGACATCGCGGTTCTGACCAACACCCACGCCCAAGCCGGATTCGTGCAGCAGGCGTTGGCGGCGGCACATGTGCCGGTCGTGGTGACGAGCCCGACGAGCGTGTTCGGGACCGATGCCGCCCAGCAATGGGCGCGGCTGTTACGGGCCATGCAGCGACCGCGCGGCTCCGACCTGCGGCACGCCGCACTCACCGACTTCTTCGGCCGCACCCCGGACGAACTGGCGCTGGACGGCGAGCAACTGGATAGCGAGGTTGCTCTGCTTCTGCGGCAATGGGCGCAGGTTCTGGACGACGCGAGCGTGGCCGAGATGGTCGCGCAGATGGAGCAGGACACCGCGTTTGCCGCCCGTGTGCTTTCCCGGCCCGATGGCGAACGGACGCTGACCGACCTGCGCCACGTCGCTGGTGCATTGCATGCCCAGCAGCGGTCCACTCGCGCGGGGCTGATCGGTCTTTACGACTGGCTCACCGCCCAGATCCGGCGCACCCAGGACGGCGGACGGGAGCCGACAACCGAATTGACGCGACGGCTGGAGTCGGACGCCGAAGCCGTTCAGGTACTCACGATCCATGTCAGCAAGGGACTGGAGTTTCCGATCGTGTTCGTGCCGTTCGGCTGGGATCGCTTCCCGCCCAAGCCGGACCAGACCCTGCGCTGTCATGACGCCGACGGCCGGCGCGTGCTGGATGTTCGGGGCAGGGACGCCATCGATCGCGCGGATCTGGTCGCCGCCCGCGATCGAGAGGACGAGGGCGAGTCCCTGCGGCTGCTCTACGTGGCGATGACCCGTGCCAGCAGTCAACTGGTCGTGCATTGGGCGCCCAGCGCGAAGAACACGCCCACCGGGCCGTTGCACCGAGTCCTCTCGGCTCGGGTGGCCGGCCATCTCGACCCTGAACCCTCCTACCCGGTCACCGGCGTGCCGCAGATCGCCTCCGATCATGTGCACATCGAGGAGGTGGCCCCACGCGTCGTACCGGTGTGGCGCCCGCCCGTGCCGCCGACGGCCGCTCTGAGCGCCGCCCCGTACAACCGGCAACTGGACCGCACGTGGCGCCGCACGTCCTACTCCGGTCTCACCGCCGCCGTCCACGAGGCCGAGTACCGCCCCGGAGGCTTCCGGACTGACGAACCTGACGAAGCCGTGGAGCATGTCGGGGTGGCACTGGAGGGCCCGCCATCGCCGTTCGCGGAGATGCCGGCCGGTGCCGCGTTCGGCACATTGGTTCACGGTGTTCTGGAGCTGGTCGACACCAGCGCCGACCTACCGAGTGAACTCGCGCGCCGGTGCCATGAGCGGCTGGCCGCCTTCCCAGTCGCCGGAGTCGATGCGGATGCTCTCGCTGCCGCACTGCTGCCCGTTCTGCACACTCCGTTGGGATCCGCAGGTCTCACGCTGGGACAGATCTTGCCTGCGGATCGACTGCCGGAACTCGACTTCGAGTTCCCGATGGCCGGCGCTCAGACACTGGCCGACCTTGCGGACTTGCTGCGCGACCACCTGCCCGCGGATGACCCATTGGCGGGGTACGCGGATCGGCTCGATTCTCCCGGTCTGGCGCAGTCGTCACTGGTCGGCTACCTGGCTGGCAGCATCGACGCGGTCCTGCGCATCCCCGGCCCCAAGTTCATCGTCGTCGACTACAAGACCAACCTGCTGCGTGATGCTGCACGTCCCGGGATCGAACGACTCGTCGCGGGCTATGAACCAGCGGCACTGGCCACGGCGATGATCGATGCGCACTACCCGCTGCAGGCCTTGCTCTATGGCGCTGCCTTGCACCGGTATCTGCGGTGGCGGCAGCCGGGCTACGACCCGGACGTGCATCTCGGCGGCGTCATGTACCTGTTCGTGCGCGGGATGGCCGGCCCGGGGACTCAAGGGGTCTTCGAGTGGCATCCGCCAGCGGGCCTCGTCGTGGCCTTGTCGGATCTGCTGGACGGGGTCACGTCATGACGTCCTTGCTCGACATCGGCGGGCTGCAGCCCTTCCACGAGGCTGGTGTGCTCGACATCCCGGATGTCCAGGTGGCTGCCGGGCTCATGCGGATCGGCGGCGACTCCGGCAACCTTGCGGCAGCGCTCGGTGCTGCATTGTGCGTACGGGCGCTGCGAGCCGGATCGGTGTGTGTGGACATCTCGGCGGACCCCACGATCTGGCTTCCAGAGGAACCCGTCGAACTGCCCTGGCCCGCGGACTGGGCCGCTGCTCTCGCTCGGCATCCGCTGGTGGGAGAGGGCGCCGGCGCCCCCGCTGACACGCCGCTGCGCCTGGTCGGCAATCTGCTCTACCTACAGCGCTACTGGCAGGACGAACAAGTGGTTCGCCAGGCGCTGGCCGACCGCGGCCGACTCATTCCTGTGGACGTGGAAGCCCTTCACTCGGCCCTCGAGGATTTGTTTCCCCAGCGCGATCGGCAACGACTGGCGGCCGCGACGACTGCCCTGCGGCCGTTGACGATCATCGCGGGCGGTCCGGGCACCGGGAAGACGACAACCGTGGCGGGCTTGCTGGCGCTATTGCAGCGGATAGCTCCCGGGTGCAGCGTCGCGCTGGCCGCTCCGACCGGCAAGGCCGCTGCCCGATTGCAGGCTGCTACCGGCACTTCCGCCGCCACCTTGCACCGCTTGCTCGGCTGGCGGCCGGACGCGCGGGGGCGCTTCCGGCACGACCGCTCGAACCCTTTGCCGCACGACGTCGTGGTTGTCGATGAGACGTCGATGGTCTCGTTGCCGCTCATGGCCCGGCTGCTGGAAGCGGTCCGTCCTGATGCGCGGCTCGTGCTTGTCGGGGATCCGGACCAGCTCGCGTCCATCGACGCCGGTGCCGTGCTGGGCGATCTCGTGGCGGCCGAGGGCGTGGCGCAGCCGGACTTGGCGGCAGCCCTGGACGCCGGTACGGCGGGTGCGCGCGCCGCGGCCACGGGCGTCGTGGTGCTCGATCACAACTACCGGTTCTCCGGAGCGATTGCAGACCTGGCCGCGGCGATCCGGCGGGACGAGCCTGACCGCGCTGTAGAGATCCTGCGCGCGGGCCACCCCGAAGTCGAGTTCCTGGACGCTCCCGACGCGACGGTGCGCGACGACGTGACCGAACAGGCGCGCCGCATCGTGGCTGCCGCTGCGGTCGCCGACGCCGCCACGGCACTGACCGAACTGGAGACGCACCGAATTCTGTGCGCGCACCGCGAGGGAGCGTTTGGGGTCTCCCATTGGGACGGGTTGATCGCCGAGTGGACCGAGCACTTGATCACCCGCCGCGGCGACCAGTGGTACGTCGGTCGGCCCCTGCTCGTGACCGCCAACGACTACACCGCAGACCTCTACAACGGGGACACGGGCGTGGTCGTCGAGGTGGCTGGGGAACTGCGCGCAGCTTTCCATCGGGGCAGCGGAATCGCGGTTCTGCCGCTCACCCAGGTTGCCAACGTGACCACCCTGCGGGCGATGACGATCCACCGCGGGCAGGGCAGTCAATTCGATGCAGTGACGGTCGTCCTGCCTCCCGCCGAGTCGCCGCTGTTGACCCGTGAGTTGCTCTACACCGCCGTCACCCGCGCCCGCAGCCGGATACGAGTGATCGGTTCCGAGCAGGCCGTGCGCGCCGGCATCGAACGACAGGTGCGCCGGGCCAGCGGTCTGCGGGGCGGCTGATTGTCACACCCCCGAGGCATTCTCGCTATAGCACGAGAGAACGGGGCGAACGATGACACACCACAAGCGCAGCGACTTCTGCGAACGGACCGGCAAGAAGCGTTTCCGGGATCCACGCGAAGCCACCCATCGACTGCAGTCACTGCAGAACCTGGCGCACAACCTGGATGCCCGCGGAGAGGCACACACCATCCGCGTGGTCCGCAAGTACTGGTGCTCAGCCTGCAAGGGCTGGCACCTCACGAGTTGGGTCGAGTACGGGGGCCCGGCGAATGGGGTGGCGGCATGAACCCCCCGATCTGTCCGCGTTGCGGCGCCACGATGATGTCGATCGTCTACGGCTACCCCGGCCCTGATCTGGTAGAGGCAGCCGAACGTGGCGAGGTCATCCTTGGCGGCTGCATCATCGAACCAGGACAGGCCGAATGGGCCTGCCGGACATGCACGCTAGGGCGCGGCCAGGTAACCAATCCGTGAGCATTCCGGGAATCCGTTAGCGCCGCGGGCGGGTTTCTGGCGCCCGGCAAGCTAACCGATGCCCTCTATGCTCACCGATTGCCATTTCCGGGACTGCGCAGGCATTCCCGGCGCCACTGGCTCAATGCTTGCGCTTGACCTTCACCCGTGAGATGTCACCCACAGCAGCTCCCGAGGACGGCTCGAACGTCGTGGCGACAACCAACTTCAAAGCCTTCTTCCGCGAGGCCTTGCGAGCCTGCTTGTTGAAGGTGCAGGTGACGGTGTAGGTCCCGGCAGCATCCACGCGCTTGAAGCTCTGACAACGGGTGGGCCCAAGCATCCCGCTGCTCGCCTTCTGCCCGATGCGGCCCGCCTCCGAGACGGTCACCTTGCTCGTGAGGCCGGACTTCTTCCCTCTGAGCTTGGCCACGGAAACCATCGCAGTCTCCACGGCATTAGTGCGGAACGTGCTCGTTGCGCTCGTGACCGAACCGAACGAATTCGACACGACGAATTGGACCTCGTATGCAGTGTCAGGCGCCAGCGGTTCCAGCGTCACGGACACGCGGGTGGCACCGACGAGATTGTCTGTCAACGTCCAGTCCGGTGTGGAGTTCCATTCCGAAGCACCTCGGACGCGATATTGCACCGAGTAGCTGGTCGGTTCGCCACCCGGCTCTATCTGGCTCGCGATGGTGGCGCCGTAGTCTGACACCCCACTCACATCCGGAGCGCTGACGCTGGGGAGGCCGGACTGTTCCAGCGCACCCATCTCGGTCAAGGCAGCGGTCGGCGCGTATCGGACAGTTGCGTGCGCGGCGGGTGCGAGGCCGAGGACCATCGCACCTGCGACGAGGACGCCCATGATTGCCTTCATTCCGCACCTCCGTGGTGGCAAGGCTAGATGCCGAATCTCAGCAATGATCCGTTGAGCCGCGAATTGACCATGCCAACGTGTCATACCCCCTCCGTACCGTGACAGTCAGAAGGGGGAAACCATGAACACACTCACCAGCGCACAACTCGACCGAGCCTGCGGGGCGGTCCTTGCATCGGCAGCCGGCGACGCCCTGGGCGCGCCGTATGAATTCGAACTCGCGAGGATCGGCGAGGACGGCCCGCAGATGATCGGCGGCGGGCTCGGAGGCTTCGAACCCGGCGAATGGACTGACGACACCACCATGGCCTGGTGCGTGTTGGACGCCGCAGCCGAACATGGCACCTTGCTCGACGAAGCCGCCCTTGACCAGGTCGCACGGAGCTTCAAGGACTGGGTGCGTTCAGGACCCAAGGACATCGGCAACCAGACCAGCGAAGTGCTGCACAGCTCGGAACCGACAGCTGCGTCCATGACGGCTACCGCCGCCGAGGTTCACGCCCGCACTGGCGCCGCCGGCAACGGGTCGTTGATGCGCACCGGTCCGGTCGCATTGGCGCATCTGCACGATCCCGACGCGGTGGTGGCAGCGGCAGCGACCGTCAGCGATCTGACTCATGCGGACCCGCGGGCCCAGCAGGCTTGCGTGCTCTGGTCATTGGCCATCCGCCACGCCGTGCTGCACGCGGAGTTCGACCTGCGCTCCGGTCTGGCGTACCTGGACACCGAAGATGCGGCGTACTGGACGGAGCGGATCGACGAGGCCGAGAGCGGGCCCCCGGAGCGCTTCAACCGCAACGGCTGGACCGTCACTGCCCTGCAGGCCGCTTGGTCGGCCATCGTGAACACGCCGGCCACAGACTGCCACCACCTGCAGGAAACGCTGGTCCGCGCCATAGGGATCGGCCACGACACCGACACGGTGGCGGCTATCGCCGGCGCGCTACTCGGTGCCAGGTGGGGGGCCTCTGCGGTCCCGGCTCGCTGGCGGCGGATCCTGCATGGGTACCCCAGCATTACTGGTGAACGACTCGTGGAAGTGGCGCAACTAACGACTGCGGGAAAGAACGGCTACGGCTGGCCGGGCACCGGGTTCATCGACTACAGCGACCGCGCTACTGGATTCTCGATACGCCACCCCCACGATCCGGGGGTCTGGCTCGGTGACGGGCTGACCGTCTCGAACCCACCTGCCGACGTCACTGCGGTCGTGAGCCTGTGTCTGCTGGGAAGCGAACAAGTACCGCCTGGCCCCGAGCACGTGACATTCCGTCTGCTTGATCTGCCGGATCCGGAGTCGAACCCGAATCTCGACTTCGTGATCGCCGACGCGGCTGCGACGATTGCCGCGCTGCGCGACGAGGGGCAGGTCGTTCTGCTCCATTGCGCGGGCGCACACAGCCGGACGCCGACAGTTGCAGCGGCCTACTCGATGCTGCGAGGCATTCCGAGTGAGCAGGCGCTTGCCGACATGAAGCGGGCGCTCCCTACGTCGAATCCGAATCCGGCGTTCGTGGCAGCTCTGCGTCGGCTGGAGTAGCTTTGGCTTCAGTTCGGTCAGTGCCGCAGCACCTTCTCCATCGGCTTCCCCTTGGCCAACTCATCCACCAACTTGTCGAGGTAGCGGATCTGCTGCATCAGTGGATCCTCGACGCTCTCGACCCGAACCCCGCAGACCGATCCTGTGATCAAGGAGGCGTTGGGATTCAGATTCGCCTGGGCGAAGAAGTCCTCGAAGGTCGTCTTGGAGTCGAGATGCTTCTGCAACTGCGACTCGTCGAAGCCGGTCAGCCAAGTGATGACCTCGTCGAGCTCGGCCTTCGTGCGGCCCTTCTTCTCGACCTTGTTCACGTAATGGGGGTAGACGTCGGCCACGGCGACGCTGAAGATCCTGCTCATGCATGCGACTCGATCCGGGCGTCCAGCATGGTCAGCGCCATCCGGCTGGGCTCCAGTGCACGGACCTCATGTGGCACACGTGCCGCCAGGTGTACCACTCCCCCGGGCACGAGTTCGACAAGCTGCCCGGCTGCTGCGATCTCCAGCCGGCCATCGAGCACCGACAACAGCACCGGCATAGCCGCGGTGTGCTCGGTCAGTTCCTGGCCGGCGTCGAACGAGAACAGGACGATGCGGGCGCCGTCGGCGCGCAGGACCGTGCGGGAAACCGTCGAGTCGTCGGCAACCTCGATCAGATCGGACATCGACGGCAGGTACGTGATGGGTTCACTCATGGAACCAGTGTTACCGACGGCGTAGGCTCCAAGCATGAGCGAGCCCCCGTTCGACGATCCGGATCTTGACCGCCCCACTGACGACCTCGACATCCCTGTCGAGCAGGACTTCAGCGGCGCGGAGACCAACGAGAGCCAGATCCTCGGTGGGGACGACGAAG
>WBZL01004742.1_pt1 | contig 11564 bp, 20 predicted proteins | sample 5204291 | NCBI WGS metagenome assembly WBZL01 (sample SAMN12344345, study PRJNA552823) | activated sludge metagenome | biome: Activated sludge suspended growth; feature: Nitrification reactor; material: Wastewater; isolation source: activated sludge from nitrification reactor of wastewater...
CTGCTGGCGGCTGCCATCATCGCCAGCCTCTAGCGGGGGCGCATCGCCGGCCCCGCTCCCCTAGCGTCCGCCGGCTGTGGTAGCCACCGCCGTCGACATCCGGGAGTGCAGCATCGCGGACATCCGCGAGCGGTCTGACCTGCACGCGGCAAACGATGCCGAGTCCGGCTTCGACGGAATGCCGCTGTGCGTCGACTGGGGCATCTATGGCCGCTTCGAGGAGTTGGACATGCTCCTCTGCCTCGGGGCCTACGCCGATGATGCCCTCGTGGGTTACGGCGTCTGGACCGTCAGCAAGATGATCCACCGCGCGGCCATCGCCGCGCAGTGCCTCGTGCTCTACGTCGACCAAGAATGGCGTAGCCGCTTCTCCGCGCAGGACATGCTGCGGGAGGCCGCACGCAAGGCCAAGGATCGCGGGGCTCGCTACATCACGGGCCGCGGCATGGAAGGCTCAGCCTACGGCCGGGTGCTGCTGGGCATGGGCTACCACGTCACCGAAGTCGAATACTGCAAGGAGCTTTAGCCATGGCCGAGTGGGTAGCGGTTGGTATCGCAACGGCGGCGTTTGAATACCAAGCCCGCATGGGGCAGAAGCAGAAGGCCCAGCAGAAGGAAGCCCTGCGGAAGCAGGAGAAGATCCAAGGCATCGCTGAACAGAAAGCGGCCTCAGATGCCCGCAGGGCCGAGGAAGCCAGCAACCGAGCCCGCGCGCAGCAGCCGAACCTCGGCCAGATCACCGCTGACCAGGCGGCGCAGTCGGCCCTGACAGCCGGCAACACCACCCTGACAGGACCGCAGGGCGTCGACCCGCAGCGGCTGAAGCTGGGGCGGCGCACGCTGCTCGGAGGCTAGGCGCTGGATGGACAGGAACTACCAGACCAAGCGCGAGCGTCTGGAGAAGCGCCTCAAGGGGCTCGTCGAGGAACGGCAGCCGTGGGACGCCACGAACCGCGACATCGTCGACTACTTCATGCCGGGCGCCGACCGGTTTATGCCCGAGGACCGCAACCGCGGCGGCCGGGAAGACCTGCAGGTCATCGACGACACCGCCATCGACAGCCTGCTGACGCTCGCGTCGGGCCTGCAGACCGGGCTGGCCAACCCAGGCGAGAAGTGGCTGGCGCTGCGCACGGAAGACCCGGAGCTGCAGAAGTTCCACGCCGCCCGCGACTGGTTGGACCAGGTGGTCAACATCGCCCTGGACAAGATCGCCCGTGGGAACACCTACGCCACGCTGTTCGGGCACTACGAGCACCTGGGCGCGGTGGGCACGTCCTGCAGCTTCATCGGCGACGCCAAGGATCCGCGGTCGGTAATCCACCATTACCCCATGGGCATCGGTCAGTACTGCTTGGCCGAGGACGAGGAGGGGCGGGTGGACACCTGCTACCGGGAGTTCTCCATGTCCGTGCGCCAGATCGTGCGCCGGTGGGGCTACGAGAACTGCTCGGACCGGACGCAGCGGGCCTACGACAACCATGAGGTAGACCGGCACATCCGCATCGTGCATGCCGTCGAGCCTCGGGAGATGCGCGACCCGCGGAAGCAGGACGCCAAGTCCATGCCGTGGATGTCGTGCTACTTCGAGCCAGGGGTGGACACGGACCGCATCCTGTCCGAGAGCGGCTTCGAGCTGTTCCCGGTGCTGGCGCCGCGGTGGTCCCGCCGGGTGGGCGATGTCTACGGCTACGGCCCTGGCAGGCGCGCGCTTGGGGCGGTGAAGCAGTTGCAGCAGGAGCAGTTTGCGAAAACGGTGTTCATCGACCAGAAGGTGGACCCTGCGCTGCAGGGGCCGAACGCGCTCAAGGGTAACGAGATCGAGCGCAACCCTGGTGGCTACACGCCACACGACGCCACCGGCACGAATTCTGGCGTGCGCAAGCTCTACGAGACGGACCTCGACGGCAACTACTTGCTCGAAGACATCGCCGACGTTCGACAGCGCATCCGCCGAGCCTACTTCACGGACATGTTCCTGATGTTGACGCAGGCCGGCGCCGCGAACACGCGCATGACGGCCGAGGAAGTCCGGGAACGGCACGCCGAGAAGCTGCTTCTGCTGGGGCCGTTGGTCACGAGTCTCTACGAGGAGCTGTTGCGCCCGCTGGTGGAGAACCTGTTGCGGCGACTGTTCCGCGCCGGGATGCTGCCGCCTGCCCCGCAGGAGCTTGCCGGCAAGGAACTCGGCATCGACTTCGTGAGCCCGCTGGCGATGGCGCAGAAGGCGATGGGCACCTACGCCTCGGACCGCTTCGTTGCGGGCCTGCAGGTCGTGGCGTCGCTCGGCAAGACGGAGGTGCTGGACCGCCTGGACGCGGACGGCTGGGCCGACGCCTACCACGACATGACGGGCGCATCGCCCAAGATCCTCGTGCCGATCGAACGGGTGGCCGAGATCCGCGCCGCCCGCGCGAAGGCCGAACAGGCCCAGGCCCAGGCCGCGATGCTCGAACAGCAGAGCGTCACCGGGAAGAACCTTGCCGCCGCTGGGACCTCCGAGCCCAGCCTGCTGACAGCCACAGGAGCCGCATGACACTCGCGCAGACCATCACGCAGAAGGCCACGAGCTACAACTTCGCCCGGGCCATCACGCCGCACGACAGCACCAACCTCACGGAAGGGCTGTGCGAAGCCATCTACGTCGGCGGGGCGGGTGCCATCGTCGCCGTGTTCATCGACGACAGCACGGCCACGTTCGCCGCGGTGCCTGTCGGAACCATCCTGCCCGTCCGGTGCAAGCGCGTGAACAGCACGAGCACCACGGCTACCAACCTGCTGGCGCTCTACTAATGGCCATTCAACTGAGTGTGGCCGTGCGGAACGCGCAGGCCGATGCCATGGAATCGACGACGGGGACGGCCCCGACGCTGTCCGTCTTCCCTGGCTCCCTGCCGGCGAACTGTGCCGCGGCCAACACCGGCACGGCGCTGGTGGACATCACCTTGCCGTCGGACTGGATGGCGGCGGCGAGCGGCGGCGCGAAGGCGCTGGCTGGCACGTGGGCCGCAAACGCCACGGCCACCGGCACAGCGACGCACTTCCGCATCAGCAAGAGCGGCACCGTGCATCTGCAGGGCACCGTCACGGCGACGGGCGGTGGCGGGGACATCACACTGTCGAGCGTCGTCGTCGGCTCGGTTGGCCAGCAGGTGGCCATTACCGGCTTCACCTACACGCAGGGCAACGCCTAGCCGTGGCGACGCTGGGCGGAACACTGGCCGTCAGTGGCACCCGCATCAGCACCTCGGGGAAGACCTTCGTCTGCTGCTGGGTGGTGGAATCGCACCTGGCTACCCCGGATCTTGGCGAGGGCGTCCGCTACCAGGTGAGCAACGGCGGCACGCCATTCCTCAGCGGCAACTTGACGCAGCGCACCATCGCAGCGCCAAACTTCTCGGTCTACCCAAGCCGGATGCCTTCCAGGGCCACGACGATGGCGCCTGTCGAGTGCTACAGCCTCACCCTGGACATGGACAGCCTGCCCGTCGGCACGCTGTACGTCGAAGCCATCGCGCAGGGGCATGATGGAACGCTCAAGCTGATGGAGCCGTTTGCCATCCTGAATGACCGGGATGGCGTGAACCGCAGCCCGTCCTCGGCGGTGGTCTACTGGGACTACGACGGCGGCAGCGACAGCAACGGCGGCACGGGCTGGGGCGATGCCGTGGCCACCCTGAACCGGGCTATCCAACTCGCCAAGGTGGGCACGAACTGCGGCGGGGCGCAGATCCTCGCGAGGGGCGACATCAAGGGCAACGGCGGTGCCGCCATCTCGGGGACGTGGGAGACGGGGGCGTTGCACTGGCTCACCATCACGGCAGACAGCGGGGCGACGTGGAGCCGGATCAACCCTCCGTTCTCCACCAACAGCGGTGGGCACGACGACAACATCGCGTGCAACGGAGCCGGAGGGTTCTGCCGAGTGCGGCTGCAGGGCTTCTGGATTCAAGGCACCGGACCGATCTTCAACGCCGGCAGCTCGGGAACGAAGATCGAGGTGTGGCGCGAAGGGTGCAAGTGGGGCAGCGTCTACTGGGACGGCACGATGTCCGTACTGTGCCACGAGGACGACAACGATTGCATTTCGATGTCGCCGGTGTCGGCCATTCACCGCAGCTACGTCACGGGCGAACTGCGGCAGGGCGGCAAGAACGGCTGGAACAACGAGGGGCTGGTGTTCGATTGCTACGCCCAGGGCACGATGGGCGGCAGCACTTACATCCAGGGCTCGCAGCAGTCCTGCATGTTCCACAGCATCGTCAGCACGGAGCACAGCTACACCCGGAACGTGACCAGGGGCTGGGCTGACAGCGACGAGGGCACGGACCTGGAGATCCAGGCGACTGGCGGCGTTGGCGGGGTTGCGCGCATCCTTGGGCCGGTCGGCGGCGTTCCGTTCGGGGCGCAGTGTGCCGAAATCGCCGGGGCAGCGCGGACGAAGATCGGCATATTCGGGTTCGCGGCCGGGGCCAACAACGGCAACTTCACGGTGGTGGGCGGCGGCACGACGGGCGGGCGGAACTACTGCGACTACGTGAACGCCAGCGCAGTGTCGGCTACCGGAACGTCGGGAGCGAACCTGGAGACGATGTGCGAGAACACGTCGGCCGGCTACCAACGGTACAACGAGTACATCCACACGAGCTACCTGTCCGTCGGCACGGGCCGGACTGGCAACGACGTGCTGCGCGACATCGCGCACTTCGCGATCGACGACGAGACGCAGACGGTGTTCACGAACGGGGCCAGCCACAACGGGCTCCTGATCGACAACTGCCGCAGCGCGGGCGGGTTCTCGAACGTGAACCTGTCCGTGGCGTTCGGGACGGCCAGCATCACGAACAGCATCATCCGCCGCTGCTCGTTCACCGGCAGCACGCTGCAAACGCACGCCTCGGCCATCGACTACAGCGGCACCGTCATCGAGAACTGCGTTTTCAACAGCATCGGCAGTGATGCCCCGGGCGCCATCAGCAACGGCCTCACCATCCGCTACTGCCACACGATCGGCGGGGCCGGGCCTACGGGCTCGACGAACCACACGACGGGGACGTGGCTTGCTGGCGACCCGACGACGACGCCATTCAGCATGGAGCCGGACAGCGGCGTGCTGGGGACGGGAGACCCGCGGATGGCGAACGTTGCCCTGTGGGCCTGGACGCCCAGCGGCCCTACGAAGGGGGCGACGAAGGCGGTGGCGCTCCTGGACTGGCAGCTGACGACGCCCGACATCACCGGCACCGGAGCGGTCACCGGCACGGCCTCCGTGTCCGGGCAGGGGTATCTCGGCATCCTCGGCACCGGAGCCGTCACGGGCAGCGCCTCGGCCACGGGGCTCGGATACCTAGGCATCCTTGGGACTGGCGCGGTCACCGGCACGGCTACCGTGTTCGGCTTCGGCACCGTCGAGGGTACGGTTACCACGCTCGGCGTCTCCGGCATCCCGCAGGGGCAGGCGCGCAGCTACGCCATGGGCTACGGGGTGGCCGTGACGCCTAGCGACTCGGTGCCCCTGGAGGCCCCATGCAACGGCTTCATGGTGGCAGGTGGCGGCTCCGTCGCTGTCACCATGCTGGACGGCAGCACAGCAACGCTTGTGGTTCCTGCGGGAAGCTACGTGCCGCTGCGGGTGACCAAGATCAACCAGACCGGGACATCGGCTTCCGGCATCCTTGTCGGCTACTGAACCATGCTCGGACTACTTCAAGACACGGCGGGCAAGATCCTGGAGCAGAACGGCGTCATCGGCCTGCTCTACCTCGTGCTTGCCGGCATCGGGGTGTTCATCGCCCGAGTGGGGTGGAAGATGGTAGACGCGATCCGCGACAACACGGCTGCCGTTAAGGAGCTGGCGTTCTCAATTGGGACGCTGATCCGGCAACACGAGGCCCAGGCCATGGCTTCCAAGGAGCAGATCGCGGCGTCTACGCAGGCGGTACTCGATGCCGTCAAGGAAGGCATTCGGAATGTCCGAGACGACATCAAGGAGAACGGCGATTGACGAGCGCACGACTCGGAACGTCCGGCTCACCCTGCTGGCGATGCTGCTGTGGGCTGTGGCCGCGTGCGCGGCGCCCTTCCTGGCGGTATGGTGGGACGGCATGAAGACGCAAGAACTCACGCACGCCGAGTTGCTGCGGGCCATCGAGGGAACGGAGAACCCTGCCGCCGCCATCGAGGTAGGCCGGCACCACGTCCTGGAACTGATGGCCGCCATCCGCAAGCGGGCGGAGGCCGAAGGCCGTGAAGGCGCGGCTGCCCGCATCGCGCTGGAGTACTTCCGCAAGGAGGCGAACCGCTGATGCCGACCACCGAGCAAAGCCTGGTGGACCTGCTCGACCGCTACGGCAACGTGTCTCTTGAGCATGTGTGGAAACAGACGCCGGAAGGCAACGTGCTGGTGTGCCGCCTCAAGGCTGGCCCGCTGGTAGCCGAGGTGGACAGGTTCACGGCCGTGGAAGACGTTTCCAACGTGCGCGCAAGCAAGCTCCGCATGGTCCTGGAGTCCATGAGCATGGCAGACCCCGCCACCGTCAGGGAGGTGAGCTGATGGCATGGCAACGCATGAGCCAGAACCCAGACCCGGGCACGGCAGGCGGCGAGGTCACCATCTGCTACGACGTGACGGACGCGACGTTGCCGATCACGCTGCGGCTCGTTGGCTTCCCCTGCGAGGAGGAGACCCTGCACATTATCACCTCGGTGGAGAACGCCTGCTTCGAGGTGAAGCTGCCCGATGGCTGCACGGGCGGCCTCGTGGAGGACGATAGCTTCCAGTCCCTCGACTACCCCATCCTCATCGCCCCATGAAAGCCACACTCCTCGCCATTCTCCTGCCCGCCTGTGCCATGGCCCCCAACGCCGCCGACGTGGCTGCCGAGCGCGACCGTTGGCGGGCTGTCGGCGCCGTCACCCTGGATGGCGTCGTGGACGCCCAGGAAGCCCCGCTGCTGGCCCAACTGATGCAGGCATGGAACGACGCCATCGCCGTTGACGAACAGCGCGTGGCGGCGGCAGGAACGACGTGGGAGGATTTGGCGAGGGTCTACGGCTCGGCCATCGTCAACGTCATGCTGGCCGAGGAACTGGCGGCGAAGGCGCCCGAGTTGTTCCGGTTCATCGACCGGAACGAAGACGGCATGTTGGCGCCCGAGGAACTGGCGGCCATCGACCCGGCGAACCCCGTGTTCGCGGCGGCGGTTGTCTCGACGGCAGTGCGGCTGCTGGCGAAGAAGTCGTGACCCTCGACGACGACGACCTCGTAGCCGCAGCCGGCGACGCTGCCCGCGCTGCCCAGGAAGGCCGCCCCGTGCCGGCGTCCGTGGTGGCGCTGTTGCAGGCCATCGCCAGCACCCGTGACGAGGCGGCGAGGCGCCGGCTGGCCGCTGCGGCGGCTGTGCGGGCGGGGGCGCTGGAGGATGCGGCGGCCCGGCTACTGCGGGTGGCTATCTTCGCGCTGGCGTAGGTAGTCGCGCACGCTCTCCAGGATGAAGTCGTGGACGTTGCCGCTCTCCTCAGCCTCGCGGGCGTCCGTCAGCTGGATGAACTCGCGCCCGTCAGCCGTAGTGACCTTGGTGGCGTAGGCCCACACCATGCCGGCATCCTTGAGATCGTTGATGACGGCAACCGTGTAGGGTTTGAAGGGCATGGCCTAAGAAACCCCAGTGAGGTGCTTACGCACTTCGGCCAGCTTACGAAGCCAGTGGTCCACCTGCCCGCAGGTGTCGCCGGCCATGCTCTCGGCGAACGCTGAGACTGCCAGCGAGGAGTACGCGGCGTCCACGAGGGCGTCCCACACCTCCGGTCGCACGGTCACGAGGGGCTGAGGCTGATGAGGCACGTCCGTCTCGTAGAGCTTACGCCAGTTCGTGGGTGAGGTGGCCGGTGGCGGTTGCTGGTCCATGCCGGCAGGGTAACGACCGGGGGCGCATCGCGCCACGGGGCTGTCTAGCGTCGCCAGGGCCTTGAGCGGAAACCCGTTCGACCTGGTCGGAAAGCAGCGCCGACGCTCGCGAGAGCAAGCCGAGGCCGGCCTTCTGAACCAGCAAGAACTGGCGGATCTAGCGTGGCTCATGGCTGATGACCGTGGCCGCCGCGTCATGCGGCGCTTGCTCGAACAGCTCGGCCTCTGGAGCGACATCTTCGACCAGAACGCCGTGCTGATGGGCAAGAAGGCCAGCAAGCGGGACTTCGCAGTCCACCTGCTGGACGACCTCGAGGACATCAGCCCGGACCACGCCATCCAGATGCTCCAGGAGCGATTGCAAGACCAACGACGGAGTGCGGATGAGCGCCGAAACGACACCCAAAGCTGAAGCGGATCCAGCACAGGACACCAACGCAACGCCGACTGCTGGCCTGGGCTCGTCGCCCGCGTCGGCCGAGGCCGAGCCGCCCAAGGAACCTGGGCAAACGGAGACGGATGCCGGCGAGAAGCCTGCGGACAAGGCCGAGGCGCCATTCGCGCTGAAGCTGCCCGAAGGCCAGGAGCACAACCCCGATGTCGTTTCGGCATTCGAGGGGCTCGCCAAGCAGTACGGCATCAAGGGCGAGGCTGCGCAAGCGGTGTGGGACACCATGCACCAGAAGCTTGCGCAGGTTCATCAGGCCGAGATCGGCAAGTGGCAGGACGAGATCATCGCCGACCCGAAGATCGGCGGGGCCAACCTCCAGGCCACCATGCAGGCCGCCGACAAGATCGTCGAGCGGTTCGGCTCTCCGAAGCTGCGAGAGTGGTTCAACAAGACTGGCGCTGGAAGCAACCCGGAACTGGTCCGGTTTGTTCACGGCATCAGTCAGGCAATGAGCGAAGACTCGATTGCCGTGGGGAAGCCGGCGCCATCCAACGTGCGCAAGTCCCTCGGCCAAGTCTTCTTCCCTGAGCTGGCCAAGTAGGCCCTAGCACCGATGGCTACCAACGACGCACTGCATCCGAACCTCAACGACTGGTTCTCACGCCGAGACCCGAATGGCAAGCACGCTCGCATCGTCGAGCTGCTGGACCAACGGGATGACTTCATCAAGGACTCCGTCTGGCGCGAGGCCAACGGCACGTTCGGGCACCGCACGGTGCTGCGCACGGGCCTCGGTTCCTCGACCTGGCGCAAGTTCTACCAGCCCATCCAGCCGAGCAAGAGCGAGACGGAAGCCGTCGTCGCGACTTGCGGCATGCTGGAAAGCCTGCTGGTGGTCGACAAGGCCCTGGCGGACGCCGAGAACGAGCCGCAGGAGTTCATGGCCGGCGAGATGGTCGCCAAGTACCAGCAGATGAGCCAGGAGATCATCGGCACGGCCCTCTACGGCAACGAGTTGACGGAGCCGGAGGCATTCTCCGGGCTGGCGTCGCACTACAACGACACGGCCGCGGCGAACGGGGACCACATCCTCGGCAGCACGTCGGGCAACACGACCTCCATCTGGCTGGTCGGCTGGGGCCTCAACACCACGTTCCTGTTCTTCCCGAAGGGCAGCAGCGGCGGCATGCAGACGACCGAGTTGCCGGTGGAGCTTGCCGGCGACACCACTGGCTCCGGTGGCGGCTACCTCGCCTACCGCCGGCACGTCCGCTGGGACTGCGGCCTGTGCGTACCCGACTGGCGCGCGAACGCCCGCATCCTGGTCAACCACAGCACGCTGACCAAGAACGCGGCGAGCGGCGACGACCTCATCGACCTGATGACGCAGGCCGTCGAGATGATCCCGACGGAGATCATGAACACCGCGAAGATGCGGTTCTACGTCAACCGGCCGGTCAAGTCGTTCTTGCGCCGGCAGATCGCCAACAAGGTGGCCAGCTCGACCCTGACGCAGGAGACCGTCGCGGGCAAGCCCGTGATGATGTTCGCCGGCATCCCGGTCAGCCGTTGCGACCAGATCGTCACCACGGAGTCGGACATCTAGTCCGGGAGAACCACCATGATCATGGACAAGCTCACGGAGTTCTGCGACTCCACCTCGGCGATCCTCAACGTGGGGAACGCCATCATCGGCAACGTCATCGCGCTCAACAGCGCGGACAACGCGCTGCACGCCTTCGGCACGGGCAAGCAGAAGTACCTCGTCATCCAGGTCGACACGACGTTCGTCGGCGCCACCGCGACGATCACCTTCGAGCTGCGCAGCGACAGCGTGGCGGCCCTGACGACCTCCCCAACCACACACGTCACCACGGGCGCCATCGCCGTGGCGACGCTGGTGGCTGGCTACCAGCGGGTCATCCCGCTGCCGCAGGACCTCACCTACGAGGCCTACATCGGCATGTGGGAGACGGTGGCTACGGCCAACGTCACGGCTGGCGCCATCTCGGCTTTCATCACGGGCCATCCGCGGTCTTGGAAGGCCTTTGCCGACCGGGTGAGCTGATGCGAGTCCGGGCGAAGGAGATGGCGTACTGGCGCGGTCGCCGCATCCGTCCCGGGCAGGTGTTCGACCTGCCAGACGGTGCGCCAGTGCATCACTGGATGCAGTAAGTCCCGGCGTCTGTCCCTGTGGGATGGGCGCCGAAGGACATGCCGCGCGAGGAGCCAATTGCGCCGTCGCAGATGGCGCACCGTGTCAACAACAGGCCGCCGGGCGTGCGAACGTCGCTGCCTGAGAACCGGGTTCAGGTGGAGCAGGAGGCGGCCGAGGCTGCCACCGAGGCACAGAAGCCCGGCCGCAAGCCGCGCAAGCAGCAGGAGGCGGAAGCATGATCCAGGACATCACTTGGCAGTTCTGCACGGACCTCGCCATCACTTCGGCCAGCGTCCAGTCGACGAACGTCGTCCCCATCGGCACCGTCCTCCGCAGCATCGGAAGCGGTGTGGCTCGATACATCGACGTGAACGTGACGGAGGCGTTCGCAGGTGACGGCACGCTACTGATGCACGTGTGGGCCGACGTTGGCACGTCGCTCAACATCACCGGCACGTTCCTCGGAACGACGACGCTCTACACGGCGACCAACGCCTTGAGCGTCAACATGCTGCCGCTTGGAGCGCACATCACCATCCCGATCATGCCGCTGTCGGATGGCCAGATCGCCTGGATGAAGGCGGTCACCACGGCGTCCGGTGCGCCGTTCCAGTACATCGGGCTGCAGTTCGAGCTGACTTCCGGCACGTTCAGCGCGGGCAAGCTGTCGGCATGCCTCACCGGCGAGCCGACGACACGGCGCCTGACGCGCGACTTCGCGGACGCGATCGGGTAACCGCCCATGGCGGTTCGCAAGGTTGCCATCAACTTCGGGCAGTCGGGTTCGGGGCCGTATTCGGACCTCGAGACCTGGCTGCCCGACCGCGTCGACATCAACCTGCTGACCTCGAACAACAGCGTCTCCGGCGCCTACTCCTCGCCGTTCACGCTGCCGTTCAACGCGCCTGGGTATTCCGGGTCACGCCCCATCAAGGGGCTGGCCATCCGGAACATCCGCTACCTGAACTTCTACAACCCCATCGTCACGGGGTACACCAGCTACCCCGGCACGGGCCGGGTGTGCAACCTGGTGGGGCAGACTGCCACCTACAACCACACGACGACGGACGTGTGGGTGGAGCAGATGTTCGTCCGCGGCACGCATCAAG
>WBZL01004743.1_pt1 | contig 11563 bp, 9 predicted proteins | sample 5204291 | NCBI WGS metagenome assembly WBZL01 (sample SAMN12344345, study PRJNA552823) | activated sludge metagenome | biome: Activated sludge suspended growth; feature: Nitrification reactor; material: Wastewater; isolation source: activated sludge from nitrification reactor of wastewater treatment...
GCACGGCAAATACCAGGTTGCTGTATTTGTTGCAAAGCAGAAGCAGTAATAGGTGCTGAACCAATGGCAAGTACAAGATCGGGCGCGAAAGATCGGCATTGCATCAACAAGGCTCGGCTGTAACTCTGCATATAAGCCGGCCGTTTTCCAAGAAAACGCCAATATAGCCCTTGCAGGAAGCGACTGTTGGCAAAGGCAGTCCGCGTATCAAGAACGGCCACATCAAGGCCAAGCGTCCGGGCTGCTTCCAGAAAATGCCCTCCCGTATGAAAGGGAAGAGGATTGCCTGCAATAAGTAGTCGCTTGATCATAAGTGTCCAATATGGTGATATGCGTTGTAAATACCAACAGCTGCTTTTTCAATGGTATAGTTAGCGACTTGGGTGCGGCACTGGTGGCGTACTGTTGCTGTTCTAGCCCACTCTATGGTTTGTTTAATTGCCGCAGCCAGCTCTCTAGCGTTACCATTGCAGAAAATTTCGCCCGTTTTGCCTTTAAGAATCAAATCTGGGGCGCACCCGACATGATTGGAAACAACGCACGGTAGCCCATGGTGCAGTGCTTCATTCACTACCAAACCCCAGGTTTCACTATATCGACTGGGTAGTACGAGCAGATCGGACGCATGATAAAAAGGGCTCAGGGCTGACTGATTTTGAAAACCTGCAAAGCGTACAGAAACGGCCGGTTCTGCTTGAGCCATTGCGGTTAACATTGGACGCAAGGGGCCGTCACCTAGAAAGAGGACAGTTGTTTTCTCTCGTTCATCAGTAGAGAGGTGCTTGATACTTTCCAGTAGAAGTTCAGGGGCTTTTTTGTCAATCAGTTTGCCAGAAAAAAGGATGACTGTCTGATCATGGTGCAGGGCTAGGCGTTTTCGGGTCGCTGCACGTAGGTGAGATCGATCATTTTCCCCGGTAGTAAAAGGGGTTGTGTCAATGCAGTAAGGCGAGAAAAAACGAGGTGTCTTCGCGGGGGCCAGACGATCATAATGGGCATTGGAGTTGATGCCAATTGGCAGGAGGACAGAAAATTGTGCGTAGAACCAGCGTAAGAATGTGTCACGTACCAGACGCTTGACTAGAGTTCGGCTTTGATCAACATCTGTTGTTTCCCCTCGCATCATCATGGGGTAATTGTGTTGCCTTACTTGTCTGAAGGCGGCGCGATGAAAGGCGAATCCGTACCCCTTGAGTAAAACGGCCGTTGGCCTGACTTCTGATAATACTTTGCTTATCCCGACTCCGGTTAATTTTTGCGCTGAGTCCACCCCATCATTAGCTACAGTTGATAGAAAACATGACTGATAACCCGACAGTAAATCGCTATCCCACGAAAATGTAGTATTAAAATCCTTATCCCGATAACCAGCCACGCTAAAATCAGAGCCATAAGCAACCATTACTGGCACGCCAAGCTCTTGTTGCAAATAGCGGTAAACTGGAGCATGGTATTGAATAGGATGGGTTTCAAAAATGAGCAGCATATGATTTACTTGGCTAGTTGTTGTATGGCATTCAAAACTGGCTGGAACTGTTTGTCGTAGCTAAATTTGCTGTGAAATGCATCCAGGCCAGCTTCCGTTAATTGCCGGGTATACTCCGAGTTTTCTAAAAGTTTGTTGATTGTCATGGCAATGTCTTGAGGAGAACTATCATCGGTGGTTAAACCGCATTTATGCGTTGCCATAAGCTCGCGTAAACCAGGTCGATCTGAGACCAACAAAGGCAGTCCTGCTGCCATATATTCCATCAGCTTGTTAGAGGCAGTTGTGCTAAAGCGGTTATTGTCATTAACTGGGCTGTATACGGCATGCCCAATATCGGCTCCTCCTGTATAGCAAAAAATGTCATCATAAGACACGGGTGGCAGGATAACAAAGCGGTTTGCAACACCTGTTTCTTCGGCTAATCTTTTAAGGGATTGGGCATATGCGTTTTCGATTCGCCCCATAATTACAAAACCCCAATTTTCACTCAACCACATAGGCATCGAACGGATTGTAGGTTCAATAGCATGGCCTGGTCCAAGTGAGCCTTGTCTAAAAACAATTTTTTCGAAATTGAGGCCTCTTTGTTGCAGGGTAGTTGCAAGCAGTTCGCCTTTGCCGCGTAAGGGGGGTAATGGTGAGTTGGCAACAACCAGAGGTAGGGCGTTGAGACGTAATTGTGAATGTATGATGTTGGCTCGCCCGGCATCGGGAACGATAACAATATCGGCGTGCCGCCCAAAGAATCGTTGAAACTGAAAGACTAACTTGCCACCTATAGCCAAGGCATCATTTGAAGTTGTTAACTCATGAATTTGGTAAATTAACGGCCGTTTATACCTACGAGCCAGTACAAAGGCTGGGAGAAACCCATGCATATCATGTGCCCAAAAAATCGAGGTCGTCGGACTACCAAATTGAAAAGCCTTTTGGACAAAGCGTATATATTCTGACTGGGATTTTCTGCCTTGTCCATCAACACCCTCTACGCGAACGTTTTCGGGATACGCCACATGCTGAGAGTTTCCTGAAAGCCGAATTAAGAACTCTAATCGATACCCCGCCCCAGCTAATAAGCGAGCCCCATTAACAACGGGCGGCACAATAGCTGGATCATTATAACAAATCGCTTGAATCTTCATTTATTTCGAGAGCCTGTTTTCTTCTGAGTTAATGCTGCTATGATTCTTGCACTGGCATGGCCATCACCAAAGGGGTTCTTTGCCCGCGACATTGACACGTACGCTTTGTCATCATCCAGTAAATGCTGAACATGGCCAACAATGCTTTGCTGCTCAGTCCCAATTAATTTGGCAGTTCCAGCCTCAACGGCCTCAGGGCGTTCCGTAGTTTTACGCAAAACAAGCACAGGAATTCCCAAACCCGGTACTTCTTCCTGGATACCGCCAGAATCAGTCAAAACAATATAGGCTTTCTTCAATAAATGAACAAAAGGCAAATAATCTAATGGAGGAATTAGATGAATCTTTTGCTCATTCTTCAAAAGCAAATAAACTGTTTGTTGAACATTGGGGTTTAGGTGAACCGGAAAAACGATATGCACATCATCATTTCGCTGTACGATATCTTGTAATGCCATACATATATTTATTAAAGGTTGCCCATGGTTTTCACGACGATGCGTAGTAACAACAATAACGCGGCTATTCTTCGGAATCTTTGCAAATAATGGGTCTTGTTGTAAATTGTAAGGTATGTTTGCAACTGTCAGAAGCGCATCTATAACCGTATTTCCTGTTACCACAATGTGTTTTGGATCAATATTCTCTTTTAATAAATTGTCTTGAGCGATAACCGTTGGAGCAAAGTGCAAGTCACAAACAACACTAGTGATCCGACGATTAATTTCTTCAGGAAACGGATCGAATTTGTTGCCAGTTCTTAACCCTGCTTCAATATGCCCAACTGGTATTTGTTGATGAAAGGCCGCTAGTGAACCAACCATTGCCGTTGAAGTATCCCCTTGAACCAACACCCAATCAGGGGATTCTTGCTGCAAGATAGGAGCTATTTTAATCAACAGATTAGCGACCAAATGATTAAGGGTTTGGTTAGGTTGCATAATATCCAGATTGTAATCTGGCACAATGCCAAACAAATCCAAAACAGGGTTCAACATTTCTCGATGCTGTCCAGTAACACAAACAATACAACGGATATTTCTGCGCTCTTTTAACTTTAATATTACCGGAGCCATTTTGATGGCATCGGGTCGCGTTCCTAAAACACAAAACACTTTCATAAGATTACTTTCTAGCGTCCTAAGGGTTCGTTCAAAAATAAGCTTGGAGTTGAGACGATAGACGAAGGACGATAGACCACTTTTGTCGTCTGTTGTCCGTTGTCTGTCGTCGGCCAATGTCCAAACTTGTTTACGATTAGACCCTAAGTGCAATTATCTGGAGCTTGCTTTATTGATGTCTATGCTTATTCTGTGCCACTCCGAAAAGGTAACACTTGAACCTTATCCGACCTGTTTTTTGGACGCTTTGAGCTAATGGAAAATAGTTGTAAGAGCAACATATTGGCCAAAATTTGCTGGAAAAGTGCGCCAAAAAGGATAGCAGAGGAAGAGCCAATCCCATTAATAAAGTAAATCATTACAGACAAATAAATAGCGCGTCCTCCATCACTATTTTGACCATTGAACAAGCGATCTAATAAAGCAAAAATGCCTCCTTGCAAAGCTAACACACCAACAACACCTGCTAAACCAAAATTAGCATACGCTTCTGGCAAATGTCCAATGCCAAACGTTGATGTAGAGTTTGTTGGTTTTAACCGGTAATCAATGTCAACAGTGTCGTTGGCAATTGATGCAGATGGCTTGTTTGGCCAAATCAACCGAGGTATCCAGGCATATAGAAAGTATTGGTATGTCTCGCCTTGGTAGTAGGGAATATAGGTAGGGGTGAGTTTTTGTACGTATGCAAAGCGATGAATGAGATCGAAACGAGCCATCGCCCCGGTTGTAATGGTATTCTGGGTAATTCGTTGTTTAGGGTTAAGCCAAGTGGAGGCACTATCAACGAATAAGTCCTGCCATAAACCAACACGTTGTACAAAAGTGTAGTCGCCTCCATACCAAACTCTGGATCGGTAGTCGAGTTTGGCAGGGTTTAGAATAAAGTATAAGAGGATACCGCCTACAACCCAAGCCCAAGGGACACGCCCCGATATATGCCAGCGCACGACAAAAAGTAGCACCAGAGGAATCAAGGCATTTTCTAGCAATCCTGTTGTTAGGCCAATGAGTGAGGATAATCCAATTGCACCGTAAAGTAAGAAAATCATACGAGATCGCCGTTCTGTTTTACGAAAGACATCGTATGACAGCAAGATTATTGCTACGTAGACTTGTCGTGTCACTAGTCCGATCACGGCTTTCAGGCCAGGAATACGTAGCCAACCCACTGTATCTAACAACATGAAGAAAATGCCTCCGCCAATGGCCCACACAAGATATGTTGTTCGTTGTTCTGAATCTAATGGTAAATCGATTTGAGCCAAACCAAGTTTAAGCAGCAAGGGATGGATCCAATAGTAGGCAATGATAAGAGAAAGGATGCCAGCTTCTACATACCATAACGCGCGATAAACATCCTCCCAGGAAATAGGGACAGGGGAACTAAAAATAATCAAGAAATTGGGTTGTGTATATACAGGGACGCTAAATTGCAAAGCATAGGAAAGGACGATGAATTCGAAAATAGGTAGACCGTGCCGTTCCTTTGCATACCAAAGGCTGACAGGAATGAAGCTGGTTGCCGCAATGAGAATCGCAACTAAATGGACATTAAGGGGGACAGGGCTGTATTGCCAAAGGCTAAAAAATAAAGCGTAGGCGAAAATGGCGGTGATATATATGGGCAGGATAGGAAAACGGCCGTTTCTTTCTCTCTTGGTTTTATGCTTCCTTCTTTTGCGCCATATGCGGGCAGAAGTTGTAGGTATATTCATTGAGTCATCTCACGACCCAGATTGAAGCAGCCTTTTTGCCGCTTTAATCTGCTCAGGCGTCCCATTCAGGAAAACGGGGGTCAAAGTTTCTTCGGCAACGGCCGTTTCCCCCATAGCCAAATACGCTTTTGCCAGTGATAGCCGCCACGCCACGCGCTGAGAGTCATATTGCAGCAAACGACTAAATGCCTCCACAACTTGTGGCCATTGTTCTGTATTCATCATATGCTGCACATACCCATCTGGTGCTTCACGGGAGCTAATTTCACTTGCCACTGTCCAGTTGATCAAACTACACTCCGTATGCCCCGTTTCAATTGTCGTATGCCCTGCTGCCTCAAGCATTGTTTCGGCTTTGGCTGTCGTTAAATATAATAAACTTTTATCATACGCTTTGTTTTTAACGGCCGTTTGCGCCAGAAACCAATAATAAAGACGTGGGTCACGTTTCCACTCGTTAAAGTCAGGGGACATCATTTCTGTCCCCAATGCCCCAGCCATAACTGCCTGCAAATAAGGCGAATATGAACCAGCTGGCAAATCACCATCCCACTGTAGACGCACCGCATCTATAGCGCAGCTTGAGGTCGTGGAAAGATGCGTAATAGCAGTAACGGCCGTTTGATTTTGCATCCATGCCGACCACAAATCAAACACCAACAGCGGTAAAACACCTAAAAGCGAACCCATCATAACCCAACGTTTCATAATAAGCTGACATCATTCAAAGCCCACATCACCACACTCACTCCCGACTTCGAATAAACTTTGCCGGTGTACCCGCCACCACAGCAAAAGGGGGAACCGACTTGGAAACAACACTATTTGCCCCAATCACAGCCCCTTCACCAATAACGACACCTTCTGGGCGGCCAAGAATCAGAGCACCTCGGCCAATCCAAACATTATCTTCAATAATAATCTGCCCAAGAATATCCCCCTGCTGTTTAATCGGACGACTTATGTCAGCATACTCATGGGTTGTATCTCGAATTGAAACAAATTCTCCTATCAATACATTTGCACCAATTTGCACAGAAGCATTGCTACATATATGGCAATCATGTGATATCCACGTATTCTCACCAATTGTCACAATTCCAAAAGGATTAACTGTGATTTCAAAGACACAGCGGGAACCAATATAAAGATTATCTCCTAAAACGAGTTGGGCACCTGGAGAGATCATAATATCTCGTCCGTAAAAAATATTCCTGCCCTTTTCGCCTTTTGTGATTAGCTTAAGCCAGGTCTGAAAAAGAAACCCCCTGATTTTACCTAAACGAAGATAACCAATTGCCATTACCACAAAAGGAGTCCGCCAGCTATATCTTTGCCAAATCGCCAGTAATCGCCTCATTTTTATGATACTCCAATACCGATACGCTCTAAATGCTTCAAAGATCCCCTTACTTACGAGCTTGCCATTGCAACCAAGCCATATTAACCCAATGAACACGGCGCATCAGAACGCCAACAGCATTTCGTTCCTCAGGATAAAGGAAATAGTGCCAAATAACCAAAACGGTACTACTTGCCAAAAACGCAGCGGTCAGCAACTGCCATACACCTGAGATAAAATATGCGTTTAAAATAGCCAGCACAATCAAAATGATGCTGGAAATCAACAAAGGCAACAAAGGTTGCAGTTGAAGCTGAAAAAGGCGATGTAACCACCCAGTTTGCACCATGACATACAAAGCAAAAGAGATCAAAAAGGCGAGAGCGTAACCCAAAGCCTGCATGGTTGGAATCAAGCCTAGGGCCAAAACCAGAAATAAAACCAGCCAAACCAAATTGTTGCTTGTAGAAAGCCACATCCGATTGGCAGCAGCCAAAATTCTGTCTCCAGTCTCATTAATCGCACCAAGTAGCTGGACAATTAGGAAGATAGCGGCAATACTTGCTGCCGCCACATACTCCTCGCCATACAACATGCCCAGTAGCGTAACAACAGCCGCTAAAAAGAAGATAACAACCGGTAAACTGCTAAACCACAACATCCTTAGAGCAGACAAAATTCCTTCGCGAAATTTTGCCTTCTCCCCTCTTCCCCATTCTGTGGAAAGAATGGGCATTACGGTGGTTGCCATTGCCCCTGGCAAAAATGCGGTCAGCGATGCTAAGCGTTTTCCCGTTGTTAATAACCCTACCTGAGCCAAGCCATTAGGCTGCACAGCAAGAAAACTCATCATAAAAGTCTGTGCAGGGTTCCCCACAAGCTGCCCCAAAAAAGTGGGTGTCCCAAAGTGCAGCAATTGCCGCATATGATAGGGAAAATCTTTGAGCGATAGCTTGATTTCCAAACGTGATAATGTTTGGCCGAATACAATGCCCAAGAGAACAAGCTCTATTGTCAGTAGAACCAAACGAACGCCCAAGGCACCATTCAACCCATATAAGACTGCTAACCCATAAGATAAAGGAAAGCTAATCAACCCAATCACCATGTTTACCGTCACAAACACATGGAACGCTTGCACGCCATGAACAAGCCCAACAACAAGATGGCGCAGGGTCATTGTGACAATCAAACCGATGATAATGATGATAAGCGTCTGGCTGGTCAGCGTTGTTCTGATATTGACCCAAACCGAATCGGGCTTCAAGAAATCAGGGGAGGTGAATAAAAACAGGGCAAATATGAACAAGCAAACCAGGATGCTGAACCCACTCCCCATTATCAAAACGGCAGCAGCAACATTTCCGATTTTCTGTTTGTCTGTCTCCAAATAGTGGGAAACATATTTTGTTGCTGCCAGATTAAGGCCAAAGAGAGAGAACATTGTAATTAAAGATACCCAACTCTCAATTAAGCCCAGCTGACCTACAAGCTCTAAACCAAGTAGTCGAATGATAGCGAGATTCCCCAAAAAGGTGCCGACACTGGCTAACAAATTGGCACCAGATGTCCAAGCTGTACCCCGCAATATTTTTCCACTGATAGACATTTTTTCAGAAATCCTGGTTGTGCTGTTTCAATGACTGAGTGAAGCCAAGGCTATTACTGCCCAAAGCCTTGACCAATGCAAACGGCCGTTTTCAAAATCATCAACCACGCCAGCCACGGCCTTAGGCTGCACCCAGCCCTTATCGCAAGCCATTTGCAACATCATACGGCTTCTCTGACGCAGCGGGCCACGCAACCAAACGTCAAAAGGAAAGGTAAATCCTTGTTTTTCCCGTCGTTGACTAATTGTTGAAGGCAAAAGATCATTCAGAGCTGCTGCAAAAAGAGGCTTGGGAACAGCATGACCATTTGCCTGTTGGGTTTTAACGGCCGTTGGCAACCCAAGAACCAATGCAACCAAATCAACATCCAACAAAGGCACCCGCACTTCCAGCGAATGCGCCATACTCATCACATCCGTATCCCTTAGCAATTGCTGATGCGTGTAAGAGCGTAGCTCTGCACGGCTAATCCACGAAAATGTAGAACTTGGCAAACGGAAAGCAGACACAGTTGGCGATAAGCCAGCCTGCAACTCCACATGAGCAACAGAATCAAACAACTTCCCTGCTTGCCACAAATCCGGGGCCAACAAAGCCTGCGTTTCGGCGGCTGTAAACAAACCACGCCGCGCCACATACGCCGCAGCTAGTGAAGCCGGCTGCGACAGCGCTTCTTGTATACGTTGGAACTGATGGCGATTTGGAGGCAGTGCCAATACAGCTTTTGCCAACCCAGCCCCGCCAGGAACGACTTGAACCCAACGCGATGCTTGCGCCAACAGCGGCGCATGACGAAAACTGTTGGGATAACCGCCGAAAAGCTCGTCGCCACCCAAACCCGAAAGTGCCACCGTCAATCCGGCCTGTCGTGCTGTCTGTGACACAAAATAACTGTTTACCCCATCTATTGTCGGCTGATCCATTGCCGCCAAGATATTGTCAAATTCGGCCGTTAAATCATCAGCAGTAACGACACGCTCGTAATGGTTACTCCCTACGGATGCTGCCATCATCTTGGCGTAATTGGCTTCCGAGTAAGAAGCTTCCTCAAAAACCATAGAGCAAGTACGTATCTCACTGCCGGTTGCCTGTCGCATTAGAGCAACAACCCCACTAGAGTCAAGCCCGCCACTAAGAAAGGCCCCCAAAGGCACATCGCTAACCAGGCGGCTAGACACAGCCTGCTCAAGTTTTTGGCGCACCTGAGCCACAGCCGTAGGGTAGTCAATAACCACTTCATCATGGGGCAACTGATAATAGGGTAGCGGACGGATGTTTGCCACATTCTCTACTGCAAAATGGAGGAACGTGGCTGGTGGCATTGCCTGAATGTCTGCATAAATCGTGAGTGGATTAGGCACACTGCCTAACTGTAAATACCCTACTAATCCAGTTGGGTTAATCTCCCGACGAACCAAACCAGATGCCAGCAAGACTTTTATTTCAGACGCGAACAAAACGGCCGTTTCCGTCTCAGCGTAATAAAGAGGTTTTACGCCAAGATGATCTCGTGCTAATACCACATGCGCCTGTGACATCTCCTGTCGCTGGTCATAAATGGCGAGCGCAAACATACCACGCAAACGGGGAATAACGGCCGTTCCCCACGCCTCATATCCATGTAAAATAACTTCTGTATCACTATTAGAAAAAAATGTAAAACCTTCTCGTTCTAGTTCTTGCCGCAATTCATCCGCATTATAAATTTCGCCATTGTAGGTAATGATGACATTGCCGTCGGCATTCCTCATCGGCATGTGGCCGGCCGATGATAGATCGCGGATAGCTAAACGACGATTAACAAGCCCCAAACGGCCGTTTGACGATACATAAACCCCTTGATCATCTGGGCCACGATGCGCCATACGTTTAGCCATACAATTTAGATGTCCCTCGATGTTTGGCAAAACATTGTTCGGTTTTAATAAGATACCTGCTATACCACACATGTGTTTATCTTAGGCTGACAGCTTACCACTTTTATCATATTGATAAAGAGTTAATTGCTTCAACATATACACTTTCTTCAAAGCGTTCATATAAATTTAAGGCACCAACTTCATCGACAAGCGTCTTCCCCGCGTCAAGTATCATAACTTCCTGAAAATCTGCCGAAAGTATTAATTTCTTCAATGAAAATCCATCATACATCCATCGATGCAACCGATTTCCCAAGAAAACAAATCGGACACGATCTGCAAAAGTTGGCTCCTGCTCATCTACAAACAGTAATTTTTGTATGAAAACATCTGCGTCTTTTGTGTTGCAATATTGCTGAACATGCTTGCTAATATCTGGCACCACTATCCTAAGTACACCACCAGATACCAACACTCTTTTTGCTTCTTTAAAAAACGAAAGTGCCTGAGCCTTACTGAGATGCTCAACCATATGAGACGAATAAACAACATCTACAGAGTTGTCTGGTAAAGGTATGTGCTTGGTTGCGTCAGCCCATCGAATATCAGAACGTTGTGCAAAATCGATGAAATTCTTTTGGCTCTCCGTTACCAGGTTGATTGTATATAACCAGTTTGCTAATCTAGGCAGCGATGCCAGTCTCACACTGGGCGAGTTATCAAAATTTATCCAACCTGCGGTTGGGGTATTACCACAGCCAACATTTATTCTTTTCATTCTAATTTGTTCTTTTATATTCGCCTTTAGAAAAAACGCGTCTTTTGTCTACATATGGTGGTTTTGAGCCAAAACTTCGCCTAAAAACCACCATATGTGGGGTTTTTCTAAACATGAATTTATAGCAAGTCGAAGTTGTCGCGAGAACTATAGAAGTTGACGGGCATCAAGAAAATCGAATTATAGCCGTACTGCTCGCGGTACGTTTGCGACTGCACCAGCATCATCTTCTTGGCCAACCCATACGGCGCATTGGTTTCCTCTGGGTACCCATTCCACAAATCCTCTTCCTTAAACGGAATCGGCGCAAACTTGGGGTAAGAGCAAACGGTGCCCACCGCCACAAACTTGGCCACACCCGTGCGCCAGCTTTCGTGCAGCAGTTGCGTCCCCATCATCAGGTTGTTGTAAAAGAATTCGGCCGGCCGTTCCCGGTTCGCCCCAATCCCTCCCACATTTGCCGCCAAGTGGATCACCATGTCAACGGGCTGTGCGGCTATTGCC
>WBZL01004092.1_pt2 | contig 11562 bp, 4 predicted proteins | sample 5204291 | NCBI WGS metagenome assembly WBZL01 (sample SAMN12344345, study PRJNA552823) | activated sludge metagenome | biome: Activated sludge suspended growth; feature: Nitrification reactor; material: Wastewater; isolation source: activated sludge from nitrification reactor of wastewater treatment...
CCGGCCACGAGGTCGGCCGTGTACCCGATGTACCAGACGTCGGCACCGTCGTTGGTCGTCCCCGTCTTGCCCCCGGACGGCACATGGAACCCGGCCCCCCACACACTCCCCGCCGCCGTCCCGCGCTGCACCACCCCTTTCATCATGTCCACCACCAGCCAGGCCTCTGCCGGACTCATCACCTCGTTCGATTTCGCCGACGGCTTCCAGAGCACCTCGCCGCGCGGGCTCTCCACGCGCAAGATGGCGTTGGGAGTGGACTGCGCGCCCAGCGTCGCAAACGTGCTGTAGGACGCGACCATCTGGAGGGGATAGACGTCGGCCGAGCCAATGAACATCGAGGGCACCCGGGGGATCGGCGTCGTGATTCCCATCGCTCGCGCCGTCTCGATCACCGCATCCTCGCCGACGTCCATCCCGGTGCGAATGGCCACCAGGTTGCGCGACTGCGCCAGGCCATACCGCATGCTCGTCGCGCCGCCGAAGGTCCCGTCGTAATTCTTCGGCTCCCACAGGGTGCCATCCACCTGCGGCATCGAGAGCGGACCATCGTCGTACAGGGTGGCCGCCGTACGTCCGTGGCGGATCGCGGTGGCGTATACGATCGGCTTGAAGGTCGATCCCGGCTGGCGCAACGCCTGTGACACCCGGTTGAACTTGGAGTCGTCGTAGTCCCGCCCGCCGATCATGGCGCGGATGGCGCCCGTTCGAGGCTCCAGGGCGACGAATGCCCCTTGCAGGTAGGGCGACTCGGCGGCGTCGGCCGGCGCCGTCGTGCCGCGCGCGAGGTGCTGCTCGAAAGTCGTGTGCGGGAACTTCCCGTACTTCCCCCCCTCGATCGTGCGCAGCTGCGTCTCCAGCGCCCGGTCCGCTGCCGCTTGCATGTCGAGGTCCAGGGTCGTAAACACGCGGAGCCCCTCGTCATATAGTCGGGCGCCGAACTTCGCCTCCAACTGCTGCCGCACGTACTCCACGAAATACGGCGCGAGGTCGCCGGACTCCGTGCGTTGCGCCAGCTGCAGCGGATAGGCCTTGGCCAGGGAGGCTTCGCCATCGTCGATCCGCCCCTGGCGGCGCATCAGCTCGATGATCGTGTTGCGGCGCATGATCGCGCGCTCGGGATAACGGCGCGGGTTGTACCGCGTCGGCGCCTTCGGGATCGCGGCCAGCGTCGCCGCCTCGGCCAGGGTGAGATCCCGCACCGACTTCCCGAAGTAGCGCTGTGACGCGGTCTCCACCCCGAACGCCCCGGAGCCCAGGTTGATCTGGTTCAGGTACAGCTCGAGGATCTTCTCCTTCGGGTACCGGTCCTCGATCATCAGGGCGACGCGCGCCTCGCGCAGCTTCCGCACGAGACTTCCCATCGAGACCGATCGCTCACGCGAGATCTGGTCGGGAAAGACGTTGCGCGCGAGCTGCATGGTGATCGTCGAGAATCCTTCCGCGAAGCTGCCGGCACGAAGGTTGGCGAGCACCGACCCCGGGATGCGCAGGAAGTCGATCCCGACGTGGCTGAAGAAGCGCTTGTCCTCGGTCGACACGAAGGCGTTGCGCACCACCTCGGGGATGTCTTCGTACCCGACCAGCGTGCGGCGCTCCAGCCCGAGTTCGGCGATGAAGCGTCCGTCCACGGCATACAGCTTGGACGTCTGGCTTGGCTGGTAGCTGTCCAGCACGGCAACCGAGGGACAGCGCCCCCCACGGCAGACGAGGGCGTAGCCGCCGTAGGCCCCGCCAAGTCCGGCCCCGATGCCGAACGTCGCCATCAGGAGCAGCCGCCGCGTGGCCACCGGGTGTCGGCGGGCCCACGAGGGGCCGGCGGGGCGACGACGGCGCGACCGGAGCGTCTTGAACGACTGCTGGAGACGGCGAATCAGGGGGGGCGCACGCATGGCTTGAAAATGGTAACACCAAAGGATGCCCGATGCTCCCGCCAGTTCGTGAAATGGCCTTAGTTTGACCGTATGTCAGGCTTTCTCGACGAGCTCAGCTGGCGCGGCCTGCTGCACCAGTCCACCGAAGGGGCGCCCGCGGCACTCGCCGCGGGCCCGGTCTCCGGGTACGTCGGCTTCGACCCCACGGGGTCATCCCTGCACGTGGGTCACCTCGTGCAGGTGATGGGGCTCGTGCACCTCCAGCGTGCGGGGCATCGCCCCGTCGCCCTTGTCGGCGGAGGGACGGGGATGATTGGCGACCCCTCGGGGAAGAGCGCGGAGCGCAACCTCCTCACGCTCGACCAGGTGGCCGACAATGCCGCGTCGATCCACCGGCAGCTCGAGCACTTCCTCGACTTCTCGGGCCCCTCGGGGGCCCGGATGCGCAACAACGCCGACTGGCTCCTTTCGGTCTCGCTGGTCGAGTTCCTGCGCGATGTCGGGAAGCACTTCAGCGTGAATTACATGCTCGCGAAGGACTCCGTCCGATCGCGCATGGACGTGGGGATCTCCTTCACGGAATTCTCCTACATGCTCCTGCAGGCGTACGACTTCCTGCAGTTGCACCAGCGTGATGGCGTCACCCTGCAGATGGGTGGGTCCGACCAGTGGGGGAACATCACCGCGGGGACGGAGCTGGTGCGACGCACCACGGGGCACGAGGCCTTTGGCGTCACCTTGCCGCTGGTGACGACGGCAGACGGCAAGAAGTTCGGGAAGACGGCCGAGGGGACGAGTGTGTGGCTCGACCCCGCCCGCACGTCGCCATACCGCTTCTACCAGTTCTGGATCAACATCGAGGACCGGAGCGCGGGCGACTACCTGCGGAAGTTCACGCTGCTCTCGCGCGATGAGATCATGGCGTTCGACCAGGCTGTCGAGGAGCATCCGGAGAAGCGGGAGGCGCAGGCGGCGCTCGCGATGGACGTGACGTCGCGGGTACATGGTCGCGATGCGGCCGAGGCGGCCCGCGCGGCGTCCCAGGTGGTCTTCGACAAGAAGGCGGACGTGCGTGCGCTGCCGCTGAAGGTGCTCCAGATGTTGCGCGCCGAGCTGCCCGGGGCCGTGCTGCTTGCTGGCGAGAGTTTGTCCATCCTGGACATGCTGGCCGACAGCGGACTGGTGAAGTCGCGGGGCGATGCGCGCCGCGCGGTGCAGCAGGGAGCGGTGTCGGTGAACGGCCGCAAGCTCGGCGCCGAGGAGCACACGGTGGCTCGGCACGAAGCCCTGCACGAGCGCTACTTCGTGGTTCGGAAGGGCGGGCGCGAGGTCGCCATTGCGGAGTTGCCGCCGGAGTAGCGGCCGGCACTCTCACTTCCGGATCCTTACCGGCGCATGACTGGTCCGAGCCACTCATCCAGCCATCGCGTGGACTCCGAGACCCATAGCGGCCGCGGCAGGAAGTGCCCACCCTCGAACAACACGTGCTTCTTCCTGTCGGCCGGTGTACCCAGCAACCGGAAGAAGGGTACCTGCGACGACTCGTATGGGAAGACGCTGTCGTAGCGACCGTTGAGCATCAGCACGGGAATTCGAGTGCGTGGAAGGAAATTGACGGGGTCTTCTTCGGGTCGTACCAGTCGCTCGCTGATACCGGGGACGTTCAGTATCGCGGTCTTGAAGCGTGGCTCGGTCGCGAGTGCGGTGCCCCCGATGCGGCCCCCCCAGCTCGTCCCCACATAGGCCAGGCGAGTCGCGTCGATATCCGGACGAGAGACGGCATAGTCGATGGCGCGCCGCATCTCCGTGATCCAGCGACGCATCTGCTCGCGATGCTCGATCGTCGGCGCAGGCTCGTCGAACGGCAAGCTGCTTCCGCGACCGTATGTGTGTTCGTAGATCGGATAGATCACGGCGCGCCCACTGCGCACCAGGTAATCGACCATGCTCATGGAGAGCCGCCGTGTGTCCCTGAGGATGAACACGTCGGAAGCTGGCCAGAGGACGATGGTCTGGTACGGCGGGGCGACGCGCTTCGGCAGGAAGAGCGCGGCCGGCATGCGGCTTCGGCCGCCGGGAAGGTCGAAGGTGACGTCTTCCCGGACCCAATCCCCATGACTGCTGTCCGTCGAGGTGACCTCACCATTGAGTGGTGAGTCGTCGTAGTCGTACAGGGCGAGGAGGCCGCGGAACGTGGCGTCATCCACGGGCTGCGCGCTGTTGGCGTCGCGCCCGGAGCGAGGGATCGGCGCGAGGGCACGCTCGAGCGCCAGCGCTTCACCGAGGCGTCGCACCAACCGGATCCCATTGATCGCAGAACGATCGAATTCGGGCTGGGCGTACGCCTCCGCGAACAGGTACGCCGGATCCGAGTAGCCACCGCCGAGGATGTAGCGACTCCCCGGCTCGCGCGCGTTCGCCGTCCACTCGCGCATGTTGCCGGCCAGGTCGAAGACCCCACGCGCACCAACCCCTCCAGCTCCGCCGCCGCGGACGGGGCCATCGGCCTCGTATCGTCCACGAGGCACGACCCATCGCGCTGCCTCCGGGATGGCCGCGGCGTTCCACTCGAGCGCCGTTGGAAGCTCCTTGCCGACAAACCGTGCGTAGGCGCGCGCCTCGTACCAGCTCACCCCACCCACGGGCAACTCCTCACTACCCGGGAGTGGCGCTCCGCCCACCCACGTGGCGGGACCCGGGCGACCTGTGGCATCCACCAGCAGCTCCCTCGCCTCCTCGAACGTCAGCGCGCGACCGTCCCGCGCCATGGTCGAGTCCCACCATCGGGGATCAGTGTATCCCCCGGCGTCGACGAACGCCTTGAATTGCGCATTGGTCACCTCCAGCTTGTCCATCTTGAAGTCCGCGAGATCCAGCGCGGTGTCGGTCGCCAAATGGTAGATGGTTCCGCGCAAGCCCCGCCCGCGCAGCAACACCATGCCGGAATCCGGGTCGTCCGCCTTCATGAGGGGAACGGAGGTCGGAATGGGGGCATAACTCCCGCCGACGCGCGCCCCCATGACGGTCACCGGCCGGTACCCCGCGAGGGTGTAGCGGTAGAACCAGGCATTGCGCGGGATCCGCACCTCGTCCGTCGGGGTCGTGCCGACCGTTACCCAGCGTGCCGTATCCCCGACGGCCGCGCGTGTGACCACGGCTCCCGGGGGGTCGCTGATGAAGCGCTGCGTCACTGCCACGTTGCCCCACATGGCCGCCAGGAGTGAGTCGGCTGGCGCGCGTTGCTCGGCGATCTCTGCCATGCGGTAGGCCGAATCCAGCTGGTCGGCCTCGATGAGGCGGAAGATCGTCGGCAGGGCGGTATCGCGGACCCAACGGGTGCGTCGATCCTTGACGAACACGAGCCCGACCGCGACGAGCGCCGCGATGGCGAGGCCTCCCACGCTGAGCGCCCTTCGGGACTGCCTCCGCAAGACCGTGGTGTCCACCTGCGAGAGCGCCCGGAGTTCCGCGAGCAGTGCCGCGGCGCTGGCGGGACGATGGGCCGGATCACGTGCGAGGCACCGTGCCACGAGTCGGGCCAGCGCCGGCGACGCGGTCGGCCCGCGCGTCGGGAGCGAGGGCGCTTCGCTCGCCATCTTGGCCACGACGACCTGCTGCAGGCTGCCGCTGAACGGGGGCACGCCGGCAATCATCTCGTACAGCAGGACGCCAACGGCGTAGATGTCGGCACCCTGGTCGACGTCCCCCTCGCCCGCCGCCTGCTCGGGCGCCATATAGGCCGGCGTGCCGACGGAGGTCCCGACCGCGGTGATGGTGCTGCCCCCCGTCGCGGACCCGACGGCCTTGGCGATGCCGAAGTCCAGTACGATCGCGTGTCCGGCGGCAAGGTGAATGTTGTCGGGCTTGATATCGCGATGCACGATGCCATTCGCGTGGGCGTGCACCAGGGCCTCGGTCACGTCGCTGGCAATGCGGATCGCCTCGGCGACCGGAAGTGCGCCATCGTTCGCGAGTCGGTCACGAAGTGAGGGGCCGTTTGCCACCGGCATGACATAGTACAGCAGCTCGCCGCTGGCATCTGTCCCCGAGTCGAGCAAGGCAAGGATATGGGGATGATTGAGACGCGCCGTGATGGCGATCTCGCGCAGAAAGCGCTCGGCGGTAATCGACTGGACGAGTTCCGGGCTCAGCACCTTGATGGCCACGTCTCGCTCGTGCCTGAGATCACGGGCGAGGTAGACGGTGGCCATCCCGCCGGAGCCGAGTCGGCGCTCGATGCGGTAGCGGTCGGAAAGGGCCTGCACGAGGCTCGGGCGGACAGCGTCGCTCACCACGCCGAATCTCTGATGCTCGCGAGGCTTCCGCAATGCGAGGCGCGGATGGCTGACGCCGAGGAACTTCGCTCTGCACGTTGCCCCCCGCCATGGCGCTCACGTCAGTAGCAGCCAACCGTCCCACGGACGACGGGCCAGTCGGCCGCCCGTGACTGCACCTGAGCAGCGTCGCCCTCGCCGCGGAGCGTCGCTCCCGTGGATGATGATCGTACGTCGTCCGCCGGTGCCCATCACGGCCTGTCGGTGCCAATCGACGAACGCGTCATCCCTCGCGATGATGCCCCGCTTGAGTCACGGTACCGCCCTTCTGCAGCCCGGGCATCTTCGCGACCGCGACGTTCGGGTGGTCCCCCGCGGGGTCGCCGTGTGAGGCCGCCGGAAAGCGACACGCTGCGCGGCCCTCCGGCCGCCGGGAGCGCGTCGCGCGAGCGACGAACTGCCGGCCAGGACCTTCCCCTGAAATGGCGACCGGGGCGCCAACCTCAGTTGGGCCCGTCGCGGGCGGCGGCCGGAGGAAGCGCTCCCCCCGGCCGCCGCGCGATCACGGCAACACGATATCCGTCGTGCCGAAGTCCTGGCACACCGTCGCTTGTCCCGGATCGGTGTAACACAGGAATCCATCCGTCGCCCGGCGGAAGTAGTGACGTGGATTTCCAGCGACATCGAAGGTCTGGACCTCGAGGACCCACTGCCCCGGTGCCGCGAGTGACGAGAAGGTGATCGTGCATCCCCACGTCCCGTTCACGGGCGTCCCACTGGTCACCGTGGCATTGCAGATCTGGAACTGGCTCGACTGCGTGCTCCGGTAGATCACCTGTACCGACGCGACACCGCTCTGGTTGTCGAGGAATCCAAGAGCCGTCGTCACGTTGGAGGGCACACTCGTGATGCTTACGCTCTGCAATGCCGGTGGCGAGGCGTCCCCCTGGCTCGTAACCTTGACCGTGGGCGCCGTGATGCACGCCCCGAAGGTGTTACACAGCTGGCCCGCCTGATTGAGGACCCAGTCGGAGAAGCCCGCCCAGCCGCCGTTGCCCGCACGATCCGGGACGCGAAGCCGGGTCAGGTGCCACGTCCCCGCCTCAGCCTGCCCGGGAATCGTCATGGGGCATTCCCAGAACCCGTTGAGGTTGTTCCCCGAGGTGAGCGTACAGGTGACGTACAGCAAGCCCTGGGTCTGGCCGCTCGGACCCGTCAACTGCAGCATGAAGCTGTCGAAGATCTGGTAGCCGCCGAGCCCCGACAGGTTGTCGGTGGCCTGCATCCCGAACTGGATCGCGCGGGGCCCGGTCGCGGCATCGACACTGACCGATGGGCCGTACTGCCTGGGCTGCACATCGAGGCTGACCCCCAGGGTGCTGAGCAACGGCTGGTCGATGTCGGTCGGCGAGCTGGACACGGTGACCTGCGGCAGGTTCGCGATGCAATGCGGTTGCGGCAAGCCGATCGTACAGAAGCCGCCCTGCGTGTTCGCGTAGATGACGTTGTTCTGGATCTTGTCGCGCACCCAGACCACGTCCGCGCGCCACAGGCCGCTTTCTGCGTACTGCGGCATGGTGGACTGGCAGATCCATTCGCCGTTGGTGTCGCTGCCGGTGTTGGGAGCCGCCCCGGTATAGCAGGGGAAGCGGTACTGGCGATTGCTGGGGCTGATCCACCGGACGTCGATGAACAGCACGCCGGCCGCATCATCAGTGAGCGAGACCCGCAGGTTGAATGGCGCGTCCGCGGTGCTCGTGGTCAGGGTGGCGGCGCCGCCGAACACGCCGGTGACCGGGTCCATCACTTCCAGCGCGCGCACCTGGGGGGGACTCACGTCCTGGGGATTGGCTGGATTGCGGGGAATGATGACATACACGCTGAAGCCATTCACCTCGGCGGAGACCGTGTGGTTCAGGAGATCGACACGTCCGGCATTCTGCTGCACGTAACTGCCGTTCACGAGCTTGTGGATCCGCAGGTCCGCCGGGTTGACCCCCGATGGCACCTGCGCCGGATCGTACGGGATGGTCATCGTGACGGGCTGTGCGAACGTGATGCCGTCCGGAGCGAAATCCCATCCGGTGCCGGGGACGAGGGGCAGGTGTGCTGGAGGCAGATTCGTTGCGGGGGTCGCGGTGATGAAGATCGGGGCGGTCACGGCCCCAGCCGGGACTTGCAGCGACACACCGGAGTTGAGGGCGACGGTGCCACCGGACGGTCCCACCTTGCCGCCCGTTCCCTGCGCTACGACAAACTTGATCTGCAAGGTGCCGTTGAGTGGCACGCGAACCATGCCCGTACGATCGGGTTCCTCCCCGCGGGCGATGATGTTCACGTCCGCGCGGCCGAGTTCTGCGCCGCTCGCCAGGACCCGGATGCGGTAGTCTCGTGCCGGATCGAGGCCATCCCGGCTCGTGGTCCAGGTCGTCCGGTAGAACGTGTTCTCGACCAGCTGCAAGCGATCGGTGGCATCCGTGGTGGACGTCATGCGGCGAACGAGGGGAAGGACGCACCCCGTCCCCGTCCACTCGCAGATCTCCACTGCCAGCACGTCGAGGAGTCCAAGATCAGCCTGCACGCCGACCGGGCGCGCGGGAGCGATCGGCGGCAGGAAGTAGAAGCCGGTGACTGCGGACGGCGGGGCGGCCACGACGGCGGTCGCCACGGTCGCGGGAACGATGGGGCGCACGGGCTCTGCGGTGTCGGTGCACGCGAGGAGCAACGAACCCGATACGGCGGCTGCGGTTCGCCGGAATGCCGCGGCAGTTGCGATCCGCGTCGGCGAGCCGTGTGCTCCGGTCCCGGGAGTGGAGTGTGGCATGGTCGGGTCTCCTGTGGGTGTGGCTCCGCCTGCGCCGCGGTGTTGGACCGCGGGCATTCGCGAGGCGCGAGTGATGCGACAGGCGAGGGCCCGCTCGTGGGTCCGGGCGGACGAGAACGCACAGACCACGTGGCGGCGTTCCTCGCACTCCAGCATACATCGCAACGCGCAAACGCTGCCATAGGACACACGCCCTACCCGGCGAGGCACGCGCATGCGGGCGGCCGGTGCCGCTGCCCACTCCTGGTCTACTTCATCGCGTTAGGCGCTCTCGAGGTGCAGTCGCGCCAGCGCCGGTGCGTCCCGTGTCCGCGCGCCATCGGTGCACTCACATGGCCCAGAAGTTCCCGGTGAGGCCATGCCTCGCGAAGACCGCCGCTGCCGCCACGGTCGAGCGCGGCGTCCACTCGGGCGAGAGGCGGTCGGCGTACCAGTCGCGCGCCAGGTTGAACACCGTCTGGGGGGCGACGATCGCGCCCGGCGCGCGACCCCGTGCGGCAGCCCACGCTGGAATCTCGCCCGCCGACCGGAAGGCCAGGATCGTCGCTCACGTGAAGCCGATGTCTGCCCAGAACTCGCGAGCAGGCACGAGGAAGTGCACCACGCCGTCGCCCTCGACGTCCTCACCGCGTACGGTGAAATGCGCGGCCCCGCCCCCATCGGCGTAACGCGTCTCCAGCCACCCGTCTCCCATCAAGGCAAGGATCGCCAGGCCGTCCCAGACGCAGTTCGCCCACCATGACCGCGCCCCGACGTGCACCCGGTGCAACGTTGGAACTCCGGAGAAGGGGTGCGCCATCCAGATGCGGTGGGTTCCAGGCTCCAGCACGAGGGCATGGTCGGCGGCGAGTTCCTCGAAGGCACCAGCGACCATCGCCACGTCGCTGTGCAGCGCATCCGCGACGCTCCCGGTCGTCGGCGCCAAACCGCCCGAAGCGAAGATCCGCATCACCTCGCCGCGCACGGCGCGTGCGAAGGGCCTCAACGCATACCCCGATTCCGGTCCACCGATCGATCCTCCATGGGAACTCACTCGCGACGAAACGCAGGGTCCGCCGCTCCAGACGCCCGCGGCCTCCACTCCAGGGAATAGTAGCCGCCCCGGTCCCGCGCCCAGGGATCGAACGCGTTCCGCACATCCTTGAGTTCGCTCGCCAGCTCGGGCACCGTCCGGAGCAACACGCGCTTGAATGGCGAGACGGGCTCGTTCGCATGTCCGTTGTCCTCGCCTGGCTCCACCATCGGCGTGGGGCCGTTCTGGTTCACCCAGTCCAGTCCCATTGTCGAATACACCTCGGCCCGGTAGCTCGAGGTGAAGAAGCGATCGCTGAACAGGCGGCGCGAGGCATTCAGCACGAAGACGAGGAACTGCGTCTCCGAGATCGCAAACCCATGCGGCCGCGTGAACTCGGCGAGGTACCCGACCACGGTATCGAGATCCTCGACGTTGTCGACCATGCTGCCGTCGGGATGCCCGAGGCAATCCGTGACCGCCGATCCGTCGGCATTCCGCAACGCGCGCGTGATCACCTTCCGCTGGTCACACCGATGCTGTCCGTACACCTCCCGCATGGCCTGCACGATTCCCTGTTGCCGGGTCCGCTCGGCGCTCCCCGCCGGGAGGCGCGCATCGACGAAGTCATCGAACGAGGTGACGTGCCGCAGGCCGTACTGCCGGCGGAACTCGTTGTAACGCGGAACGCCGCGCTCGCGATCGCGCAGCAGGTCGAGCGCGGTCACGTCGAGCGGGCCGGCGCCCGGGATGCGTCCCACATCCAGGTGTTGCAGGAAGGCGGGGCTGTTCTGGAGCGTCAGGAGGCCGAGTCGCTGGCGTCCGAGCGAGAGGGCCCAGTCGGCCGCCCCATGCCGGCGCATGAGCGGCGTGGCCTTGCCGCGGAACGTCGACACCGTGGGGACGTGCGTGGCGATCGCCTGCGGCGCGTCGTGACGGCGCACCTCGAGCACGTCGGGGATGAGCGGATGCAGCCGGTAGACCGTGACAAACTCTTCGGGGAAGTTGAAGGGTGACCCGAAGTGGTTGACCCCGCCGTTGAGGTGACGCGTGCTGTCGATGCTCCACCCCGGGACCTGGCTCCCGGTGCCGACGATCCCGGCGCCGACCGCAAACACCGAGTACCAGGAAGCCGCGCGGGAGCCGCGGGTGGAGGCACCTAACGACTCCACCACCCGGGCCAGCGCGGCGCCCACCATGTTGCCGTCGTCCACGAGGCCGTTCCAGTTGGCATTCATGGCCTTGTACAGCGGCTCGTTGTAGAGCAGCTGGGTCGTCCACTCGATCGTGTGGATCTTCGCGATCTCGGCCGCCACCACCAGCCGCGCGATCGCATGGAGTTCGTCGGCCGTGACGTCGCGGTACGGGACGGGCTGCGCGCCGCGTCCCGGGCGACGCAGCCCGCAGTCGGCGTCCGGGGTCGCCTGCTGCTGCCGGCGGAAGGCCTCCACGAACTGGTTGTGCTCCCGCGCAAAGACGGTGTGCAGCAGGCTGAGCCCGATGCTCCAGTTGTCGGCGAAGGCAGTCGCCTCCTGGCCCGACCATGCCGGATGGGCGGGATCGCCGGGGGCGAGCTGG
>WBZL01004745.1_pt1 | contig 11559 bp, 5 predicted proteins | sample 5204291 | NCBI WGS metagenome assembly WBZL01 (sample SAMN12344345, study PRJNA552823) | activated sludge metagenome | biome: Activated sludge suspended growth; feature: Nitrification reactor; material: Wastewater; isolation source: activated sludge from nitrification reactor of wastewater treatment...
GCTTGTTGAGCGGGCTGTTAGCCATGACGGTTGGTTCAATGGGCGCGGCCAGCGACCACGACACCGCTGCAAAAACGGCCGTTGGGTCGGTAAACACAATCGCCCCCGCCTCCTGTAGCCGCTCCATTTGCTGCGCCCGATTTTGCGGGTCGTCGTCGGTGCCGATGAGCAGCACGGCGATGGGCAAATCGCGCTGGGCTTTGGCGGCGGCAATCGCCGGAGCCAACTCCGCCGCCGGGTCGGGGTGCGCCCCCTCACCCAGCACCACATCGAGCAAGATGAGGCCCACGGCGGGGTCGGCCGCTTCCTGCGCCAGCCGCCGCAGCCGCAAGCCGTTGTCCATCATTGGGTGCAGCCGCCCCTGCGTAAAATCATCCTCGCCCATGTCCACCACGGTGTGGCCGTGGCTGTGGAACGCATCGTCCAGCTCCACCACCCCATCGAGCGATAGATTGGCGTGCAGCGGGGTGACGGTGGCGCGAAGGGTGAGCAATGCTTCATAGGCGAGGGTGCCGCCGGAAAAAAGGGCGCGAAGATAGCCGCTGGTTTTGGGCAGCACGGATGCGGGCGTTCCACCACGCGGCAGCGAAACGGCCAGGGATGCGGTTTCGGAGAGTGAACGGGCAAAATGGAGGTTGTTGAGCTGGTGGGCAGGTGGGGCGTAGCCGAGAAAGTTGACGATGACGGGTTTGCCAGTGGCGCGGGCGGCGGTGAGAAGCTGGTTGGCAACGGCCGTTTCTGGCGGTTTCGACATCAGGACAATAACGGCCGTTTGTGGGTCATCGCGCAGCAGCTCCAGCCCGTGCAGGGCGGTCAATCCCCCCACCGCCCCCTTCAAATCCCGCCCGCCGGTGCCGATGGCGTGGGAAACGCCGCCGCCGAGGTTGTGGATGTGGCTGCTGATCGCCTGAATGCCGGTGCCAGATGCGCCGACAATGCCAACATCGCCGCGCCGTACCCGGTTGGCAAACCCCAGCCCCACGCCGTTGACAATGGCCGTGCCGCAATCTGGCCCCATCACCAGCAGCCCGCGCTCGCGCCCTTTTTGCTTGAGGGCGATTTCGTCTTCCACGGCTACATTGTCGCTGTAGAGAAAGACGTTTTTGCCCAAATCGAGCGCGTCGTGGGCGACTTTGGCGGCATAGCGGCCGGGAACGGAGATGAGCACCCAGTCGGCGGCGGGGAGTTGACGAACGGCCGTTTGTAAACTTTTTGGCCGAAACGTTTGCGTGGTCGTGCTTTGCCGCTGTTTGAGCAGGTCATCCACTTGGGAGAGGGCGGCAGAAACGGCCGTTTCCCCCTCCCCCTGCACCACAATCAGCAAATCATCTGACCCTGCCGTTACCCCCTCAGGCCATAGCCCCAGTGCGGCCAAAAGCTCCTGATTGGCCGGCGTCGCCATCACCACCCCGGCATCGGCCACCCCCGGCAGTGCCACCAGCTTGCTCTGCAACTGCATCAAAACAATGGAGTCGTAGTACGCTCCCTTGCGAATTTCATATTGAAGGTTAATCATAGTTGGTTATTGGTTATTGGTTATTGGTTATTCGGCACTCGCTCAGTAACCAATAACTAATAACCCTTTTCCGCCGCTTTTTGCACCGCCGCCACAATATGCTGATACCCCGTGCAGCGGCACAAGTTGCCGGAAATCGCTTCGCGGATTTCGGCTTCGGTCGGATGGGGGTTTTCTTGCAGGAAGGGGATGAGGGTCATGAGGAAGCCGGGGGTGCAAAAGCCGCACTGGAGGCCGTGTGCTTCCCAAAACGCCTGCTGCAGCGGGTGAAGCTGGTCGGGCGTGCCCAGGCTTTCGACGGTTTGCACCGTTTGGCCGTGGGTTTGGGCGGCAAACATGAGGCAGGAGCGAACGGAACGGCCGTTAACCAGCACCGTACACGCCCCACACACACCATGCTCACACCCCACATGCGTCCCCGTCAGCCCCAGCTCATGGCGCAAAAAATCGCTCAAAAGCAGGCGCGGCTCCACATCACGCACAATCTCGCTGCCGTTTACGGTTACAGTTAAGGGAAAAGTGGTCATAGATTTCAAGAAGACAAGAGACTGAGAGACTAAGAGCCTAAAAGACTATACAGTCTCCCAGTCTCCTAATCTCCCAGTCTTTCAGTCTCAATTCTTCACAGCCTCAAACGCCTGCACCAACGCCCGCTGCGTCAACACCTTAATGAGATGCCGCTTATACGCCGCCGAAGCGTGGATGTCGTCGGTGGGGTCAATCTCCTCGCGGGCGGCCAGTTCGGCGGCAGCCGCAAACAAATGGGCCGTGGGCCGTCTGCCCAGCAGCACCGCCCCCGCCTGCTCCGCTACCAAAGGCACCTCGCCCACATTCAAGCAAACCAGCCGCGCCGCCGCGCAGGTGCCATCTGTCGCCAGCGTCACAATGGCCGCCACCCCCGCCAGCGCATAATCGCCGTGCCGCCGCGCCATCTCCACAAAGCCGGTGCCGCTGCGCGGGGGCAATGGGGCCACAGCAATCTCCGTCACCATTTCGTCGGCGGCTAAATCGGTGGCAAACAGGCCGGTGAAAAAATCCGGCGCGGCTACCTGGCGGCTGCCGCCACTGCTTTGAATGGTCAATGTCGCCTGCCGCGCCACCGCCCACAGCGGCAATTCCGCCGCCGGGTCGGCGTGGGCCAGGCTGCCCCCCAGCGTGCCTCGGTTGCGAATTTGTGGGTGGGCGATGTGGGGCATCATTTGCCACAGCAGCGGGTCGTGCTGTGCCACCAGCGGGCTGCGCTCCATCTGGTAATGCCGGGTCAGCGCCCCCAGCCGCAGCCCGCCGTCGGCGGTGGCTTTGATGTAGCCAAGCTCCCCTTCCAGCCGATTGATGTCCACCAGCACGCCGGGACGTGCCAGCCGGAAGTTCATGGCCGGGATGAGGCTCTGCCCTCCGGCCAGCAGCTTGGCTTCGTCACCGTGTTGGCTGAGGGCGGCCAGAACGGCCGTTAATGAATCGGGTACCACATAATCAAAAGGGGCTGGTTTCATTTAGAATTCCTTTTTTTCGATCACTTCCCCACTTTCGCTTACAATCATGAGAAACAACAATTATTCAAAAATCCCCTGTCTTGTCAAACGGGAAGAAGTTTAGACAGGATTAACAGGATTAACAGGATTTTAAGCCAATCAGCAAACAATCCTAAATCCTGGAAATCCTGTCAAAAAAAGATTTCAGAAGTTGAGACAGGATTAACAGGGTTAACAGGATTTTAAGCTAACCAGCAAACAATCCTGTAAATCCTGTTAATCCTGTCAAAAAAGGATTTCATATGACCTTTTTGCAGAAACTGCTGCACAACTGCGAAACGTATGCCGACAAAACCGCGCTGGAGTTTATCCCGGTGGCAGATGAGGCGGTGCCGCCGCCGGTAAGCTATGGGGAGTTGGGGGAGATGGTGGAGAAAACGGCCGTTTATCTCCACACCCTCGGCCTCCAACCCGGCGACCGCGTTGCCATGCAGCTCCCCAAATGCCTCCCCTTCCTCTATCTTCACCTTGCCACCCTGCGGCTCGGCGGCATTGTCCTGCCACTCAACCCCGCCTACCCCAACGCCGAACGCCACTACTTTCTGGCCGATGCCGAAGCCAGCCTCTTCTTCGCCGACAGTGCCGACCAACCACAAATTGACACCATCCTGCCCGACCTGCCCAGCATCCGCCACTGCATCTACCTGCACCCCGACGACCCCACCTTCCTGCCCCCCTGCCCCCCTGCCCCCCTGCCCCCCTGCCCCAGTGACCCCGCCACCACCGCCCTCATGATCTACACCAGCGGCACCACCGGCCGACCGAAAGGCGCCATGAGCAGCCACGGCAACCTCACCGCCCAAATTGACGCCCTCCACACCGCCTGGGGCTGGCGCGACGATGACATTTTGCTCCACGTTCTCCCCATTTTCCACGTCCACGGCCTCATCGTGGCTCTGCACGGGGCACTCAACGCCGGAGCCACCACCCTGCTCTTCAACAAATTCGATGCCACCCGCGCCCTGCAAACGCTGGTGCAACGCCGCTGCACCGTCTTTATGGCCGTCCCCACCATTCACCGCCGCCTGCTCGATGCCCCCAACGCCGCCAGCTATGACCTCAGCCACATGCGGCTGCTCACCTCCGGCTCGGATCGGCTGCCCGACGATATGTTTGTGGCCTTCCAGCACACGTTCGGCCACACGCTGCTGGAGCGTTATGGGATGACGGAAACAGGGATGAATTTGTCGAATCCGCTGCACGGGGAGCGGCGGGTGGGGTCGGTGGGGCTGCCTTTGCCGGGGGTGGAGGTGCGAATTGTGGATCAGGTGACAGAACGGCCGTTACCAGACAACGAAGTCGGCGAAGTCCAGGTACGCGGCCCCCACGTCTGCCAGGGATATTGGCGACAACCGGAAAAAACGGCCGCTGCCTTCACCGCCGACGGCTGGCTCCGCACCGGCGACCTTGGCCTGCGTGAACCCGACGGCTATTTTACGCTTAAGGGGCGGGAAAAAGATTTGATCATCAGCGGCGGCTACAATGTTTACCCGCCAGAGGTGGAGCTGGTGCTGGCGGATCATCCGGCCATTGCCGCCAGCGCTGTCGTTGGTTGCCCGGATGTGCAGTGGGGGGAGCGCGTAACGGCCGTTATTCGCCTCCACGACCACGCCACCGCCACCGCCGAGGAAATCATCGCCTACTGCCGCGAACGGCTCGCCGCCTACAAAGCCCCGCGTCAGGTCGTCTTTGTCTCTCAATTTCCGCAAAATGCTTTGGGCAAAGTTCAAAAAGCACAACTGCGGGCGCATCTGTGTGGAGAATAGAGAGGTGTGGAACCAGCCGTCAATTTCCCCCAGAGGCAAGGTATCACGCTCTGCATAACCGCTGTTAGTAGTAATTGGCTAAAATAGTAGTATGTGTTTGTCCGATTCCACACCAGTGAAAACCAAAGCGACCTTGTTTTGGCTCCCGCAAAGCCGCTTCAGGAGACACTTCTCTACCTCTATCTGTAAATTTACCGAAAAAAACTTACAAACCCAGTTAAGGCAGACGCCAAACGTAGGACAAGTTTGCAAACTTGTCCTACCACAAGGAAAACTATGACCACCCACTTACGCATTACCGTTGCCGACGTGCAATTTATCGCCCGCCTCGAAGAGACCAGCGCCCCCCAAACCTGCGCCGAATTCCGCAAGCTGCTCCCCTACCGCCAAAAGCTCATCCACGCCCGCTGGAGCGGCGAAGCGTGCTGGATACCCCTCGGCGACTTCAAGCTCAACGTTGGTTTTGAAAACCACACCAGCCACCCCGCCCCCGGCGAAATCCTTTTTTATCCCGGCGGCTACAGCGAAACCGAAATCCTGTTCCCCTACGGAGCCGCCTGTTTTGCCAGCAAAATGGGGCAGTTGGCGGGCAATCATTTCCTCACCATCATCGAAGGTAAGGAAAACCTGCGCCCCATCTGCGAAAAAGTGCTGTGGCAAGGGGCGCAGGATATTGTATTCGAGTTGATATAGGGTAGAGGCGCAAGATTGTGCGTCTACCTATGAAGAAAAGGGATGCGCGGATGAGGCCAGATAGACGCGGATTTTTCTTTATTAATCCGCGAAAATTCGCTCTAATCCGCCTCATCCGCGCATCTATTCAAACTTACCCCAATAATCGCCTAATCCACCAACAAATATTCGCTAAACTGACCGCGCATACAGTGGTTGGAACTCATGGCGGATCCGTAGCCGCCAACGTTGAGGAAGGCCAGCGTGTCGCCTTCGACCAGCGGCGGCAGGGGGATGTTTTCCGCCCAAATGTCAATCCCCTCGTTGATATTGCCCACCACCGTCGTCGGCTGCATCGCGCCCTGGCGCAGCACCGTTGGCACAACGACAAACGGGGTTTGGTAATAGACGGAGAGGGGCTGGAGATTGAAGCCGCCATTGACGCCGACAAAGAGCGTCTCTTTTTTACGCTCGACCATCGCCACTTGCAGCAGCAGCACCCCGGCATCCTTGATCAGGTAGTCGCCCGGCTCAGCCTGGATGGTCACACCGCGCTCTTTGGCAAAATTGGCGAGCAGGTCGCCCCATCGCTCCAAATCAAGTTCGTGGCCGTCGGCGGTGAGCTTTAGCCCCAGCCCGCCACCAATGTTGACCGTGGTGACATCAGGAAGTTGGTCGAGAAAACGGCCGTTTTCCACCAAAATCCGCGCAAATGTCTCTAACTGCGGCGAGAGGTAGCCCGACCCGGCGTGAAAGTGAAGCCGCGTAATCGGCATCCCATACTGCTTTGCTAACGCCATCGCCTCCGGCAAATGGTCCAGGTAAATGCCAAACTTGGTCGTTTTCACCCCCGCATAATGCAGTGCATCATGGTAGCCCAGCCCCAACTCCGGGTTAATCCGCAGCCCGATGGCGCGGCCGGGCGAGCGTTCCCCCAGGCGGCGAATGGTGCTGAGGGCGTCACAGTTGACCTGAATGCCAGGGTGGCGGGCAATGATGTCGAGATCGGCGTTGGAAACGGCCGTATTTGTATAGGTAATGTCGCTTTCCGCAAACCCCACCTGCCGCGCCAGCAACAGCTCGCTGGGCGAGCAAACATCCACACCGCACTCGCCGTGCAGCCGCAAAAAGGTGAGCAGCGGCAAAAAGCGGTTGGATTTGAGGGCAAAAAACAGCTTGTGCGGCACTTCCCGCGCCGTCAGCACCCCGGCCAGCCGCCGCCAGTTGGCGCGGAAGCGGTGGCTGCTGTAAGCATAGGTGGGGGTGCCGGCCGATTCGGCCAGGGCTTGTAAATTATGTTGTTGCAGGTGTAAACGGCCGTTTACATACCCCAAATCCGGCCGCTGCCACCAAAACCAGTCATTTGTTGTCATAGGAAGAATTTAAACAGGACTTACAGGATTAACAGGGATTGTGGGGCATTCACAAATTAAGGAACAAGGTATCTATTCAGGTGTCATACCCCCACTTTCACGGAAACCCACTGTAGATTTCCGCAAAAGCGGGAATGACAGGCTCATCTTATTTAGTTCGCGTTCCTAAACCGGTAAAACAGAGAGCGGGAGGTTAAGCAACCGAAGGACTAACCAACTACGACCGATCTCGCAACTCCCACCCTCACTGTCGCAATTCCGGTTTATCCGCTTATGTTGTGAATCGCCAATAAATCTTGGTACTCCTGTAAAATTCTGTGAATGCTGAAGATAGAGTTGCCTGTATCGCCCTTCAAAACATCATCAGCCGGCATTATAGAAAACAGTTAGTTTGGAGTCTTTGGAATTATAGAGTTGACAGAACACATGGTAGTGGTAAGGCTGGCCTCACCGCCACAATGTAGGGCGACCCCACGAATTCCTGACGAACCTTATTTTATTTCGATGAGGATGTTGTTACCACTTTTTAAAGATTGACACCAGCCCGTTCACCTGATATAGTTGACCCATCAACTAAATGTGTTGTTCCTAAAACGAAGTTCACTTCGCACAAATAGTGGTCACACAATGACGACAGTCACAATTTACCCAACTGCAGTTTAATAGAGTGAAACCCGGCCCCTTCTTCATACAGGAAGAAGCGGGCTTTTTTGTTTATTTGGGAAGATGATAAGGAGAAAAACCATGCACGATAGTTCCCACGTTTCCTGGCGGCTTTTGCTCGCCTCCTTTGTCTTTCTGTTGCTCTTTAGCCACGGCAGCCAACAGCTTGCCCTGGCCGACCACACGGCCGAGCCAACGGCCGTTGCCGTGGCTGGCAGTTTACAGGATGAACTGGGCTGCCCCGGCGACTGGCAGCCCGAATGCACCAACACCCATCTGGCCTATGATGCCGCCGATGATGTGTGGCAAGCCATTTTTAACGTGCCGGCCGGAAGCTGGGAGTATAAAGCGGCACTCAACAACGGCTGGGATGAAAATTATGGTGCCAACGCCCAGCCGGGTGGTAACAATATTGGGTTGAGTGTAGGGGCGGAAACGGCCGTTAAATTCCTCTACGACCACAAAACCCACTGGATCACCGACAACACCAACAGCGTCATCGCCACCATCCCCGGCAACTTCCAAAGCCAACTCGGCTGCCCCGGCGACTGGCAGCCCGAATGCCTCCGCTCCTGGCTCCAGGACCCCGACGGCGACGGAACCTACAGCTTCACCACCACCGCCATCACCCCCGGCAGCTACGAAGCCAAAGTCACCATCAACGAAGCGTGGGATGAAAACTACGGCGTGGGCGGCGAACCCAACGGCCCCAACATCCCCTTCACCGTCACCAACGCCGGAGACGAAGTTCTCTTCAGCTACAACCCCACCAGCCACATCCTCACCATCGAAGCCGGGGTTGAACCCCCCACCCTCGACTACGCCGTCATCCACTACAATCGCCCCGGCGGTGATTACGACGGCTGGGGGCTGCACCTGTGGGGCGAAGCGATTGACCCCAGCGAAGGTACTGCCTGGAGCGACCCCAAACCATTTAGCGGCTTTGACAGCTACGGCGGCTACGTCGCCATCAAGCTCGCCGACCCCACCAAACCCGTCAACTACATCATCCACAAAGGGGACGAAAAAGACACCAACAACGACCGCAGCTTCATCCCCGCCAACATCCCCGTGCTGTGGCTGGCGCAAGGCGACGCGACCAACTACGCTTCCCGCGCCACCGCCACCGGCCACACCATCGTCCACTACCAGCGCCCCAATGGCGACTACGATGGCTGGGGCTTGCACCTCTGGGGCAGTGCCATTGACCCCGGCGAAGCCACCGACTGGCTCACGCCCAAGCCACCCACCGGCTTTGACGACTACGGCGCCTACTTTGAAATCGCCCTCGCCGACCCCACCCAGCCCGTCAACTTCATCGCCCACATGGGCGACACCAAAGACCCCGACGCTGACCTCAGCCACACCCCCGCCGACCATTACGAAGTATGGGTGAAATCGGGCGACACCACCGTCTACGGCCAAAAGGGAGCCGCCACCGACACGGCCACCATCCACTATCATCGGCCGTTTGGCGATTACGACGGCTGGGGGCTGCACCTGTGGACCGGCTTCGACGGTTCTGTCACCTGGGGTGAACCATTCCCACCCACCGGCCAGGACAGCTTTGGCGTGTACTTTGAAGTGCCGCTAGTAGCCGATGCCTCGCTGCTCAACTACATCATCCACAAGGGGGATGAAAAAGACCCTGGCCCCGATCAGGCACTCGTTTTTGCCGACAAAGGGTATGAAATTTGGCAAGTGCAGGGCAACCCCTCCCAATTCACCGACCCCGCCATTGCCCTCGCCAGCATTGGCGGCAGCGTGGGAGATTTGGGCAAACAGCAGGCGTATTGGGTCAACGAAAACACCATTGCCTGGCCCACCGCCGCCGACCGCAGCCTGACCTTCCAACTGCACTACGCCGCCGATGCCAGCCTCGACTTGGGCAGCAGCGGTGTCACGGGTGGCAGTGCCATCACGCTGGAATTAGGCAACGGGCTGGATGGCGACAGCGCGGCCCAGTTCCCCCATTTAGCCACGCTGCCCACGCTCACCATTCCGGCCGATGCGCTGGCGCTGGTGCCGGATATTTTGAAGGGGCAGTTTGCGGTGTCGGCGATGATGGGTGACGGAACGGCCGTTGATGCCACCGGCCTGCAAATCCCCGGCGTCCTCGACGACCTCTACACCTACAGCGGCGACCTTGGCGTACTTTGGAATGACGCTGGCGTACCAACCATTCGCCTCTGGGCACCCACCGCCCAAAACGTCACCCTCCACCTCTTTGCCGACTCCGACCCCGCCACCAGCAGCACCACCTCCCCCATGACCTGGGATGCCGCCACCGGCACCTGGTCCGTCGTTGGCGAGGCAAGCTGGGAATGGCAATATTACCTCTACGAAGTTGAAGTGTTCGCCCCCAGCACCGGCAACATCGAACACAACATCGTCACCGACCCCTATTCGTTTAGCCTGGCGATGAACAGCACCCGCAGCCAGATTGTCAACCTCGACAGCCCCGACCTCAAGCCAGAGGGGTGGGATACCGTTGCCAAACCGGCACTAACCGCCCCCGAAGACATCACCATCTACGAACTACACGTGCGCGACTTTAGTGCCAACGATCTCTCGGTTCCCGAAGCAGATCGCGGCACGTTCAAAGCGTTCACCGATTTAACCAGCAACGGGATGCAGCACCTGCAAGCCCTGGCCGCCGCCGGGTTGTCCCACCTGCACCTGCTGCCCTCGTTTGACATTGCCACTATCAATGAGGACAAATCCACGTGGCAAGCCCCCGACCCGTCTGTGCTGGCTGGCTATGCCCCCGATTCTGACCAGCAGCAGGCCGCTGTCGCCGCCACCGAAAACCTCGACGGCTTCAACTGGGGCTACGACCCCTTCCACTACACCGTCCCCGAAGGCAGCTACAGCACCAACCCCGACGGCTCCACCCGCATTCTGGAGTTCCGCGAAATGGTGCAGGCACTCAACGAAGAAGTAGGCGTGCGCGTCGTCATGGATGTGGTCTATAACCACACCAACGCCGCCGGGCAAGCAGAAAAATCGGTCCTGGATCGCATCGTTCCCGGCTACTACCATCGGCTCAACGCCAACGGCCAGGTAGAAAGCTCCACCTGCTGCGCCAACACCGCCACCGAGCATCACATGATGGAAAAACTCATGATTGACTCGCTGCTGGTGTGGGCCACCGAATATAAAGTTGACGCTTTTCGCTTTGACCTGATGGGCCACCACATGTTGAGCAACATGCTCAATGTGCAGAATGCACTCCACAACCTGACCACCGAAGCCGACGGCGTAGACGGTAGCAGCATCTACCTCTACGGCGAAGGGTGGAACTTTGGCGAAGTGGCGAATAACGCACGCGGGGTCAACGCCACCCAGCTCAACGTAGATGGCACCGGCATTGGCACCTTTAGCGACCGGCTGCGCGATGCCGTGCGCGGGGCTGGCCCGTTTGACGGCGGGCAGGATTTGCTGCGGCAAGGGTTTGCCAGCGGGCTTTACTACGACCCCAACGCCCTCAACCAGGGCAGTGCCGATGACCAACTGGCGCGGCTGCTGCTGCTTTCCGACCAGATTCGGGTCGGCATGGCGGGCAATCTGGCTGCTTACCAGTTTACCGACCGCAACGGCAACGTGGTGACAGGGGCAGAGGTGGATTATAACGGCCAGCCGGCCGGATATACCGCCGACCCCCAGGAAAACATCAGCTACGTCTCCAAACACGACAACCAGACGCTCTACGACATCTACGCCTATGGCTTGCCCCAGGACACGCCCATGGCAGAACGGGTGCGGGCGCAAAGCGTTGCCCTCAGCACCGTGATGTTTGGGCAAGGGGTGCCGTTCTTCCATGCGGGCAGCGACATGCTGCGCTCCAAATCGCTGGATCGGGACAGCTATGATTCCGGCGACTGGTTCAACCAGCTCGATTTCACCTACCAGAGCAATAACTTTGGCGTAGGGCTGCCCATTGCGCGGGTGAACGAAGCCAACTGGCCGATTATGCAGCCGATTTTGGCAAACCCCGGCCTGATGCCGACGCCCAGCGATATTGAGCTATCGGCGGA
>WBZL01004746.1_pt1 | contig 11558 bp, 10 predicted proteins | sample 5204291 | NCBI WGS metagenome assembly WBZL01 (sample SAMN12344345, study PRJNA552823) | activated sludge metagenome | biome: Activated sludge suspended growth; feature: Nitrification reactor; material: Wastewater; isolation source: activated sludge from nitrification reactor of wastewater...
GTATCGCGGGTGGCGGTGAGCATCGCGGCATCGTAGGCGGACAGGCCGTAGTCGGCCGCGAAGCGTTCCTTCATCGCGGTCGGCAATTCCGGCAGCCCCGCCCTGATCTCGGCGATCAGGCCGGTGGTCAGGACCTGGATACCGAGGATCATCAGGAGGACTCCGAGCAGCAACAGCGGGCGCCGCGACAGGCCTTCGCCCTGGGCCCACAGCACGGCCAGGTAGAGATTGATGCCGAAACCGAGGGCCAAGGCCACCAGACCGATGGCCCCGAAGAGGTGCAGCGGCCGCCGCGTGTAGCGGGTGATGAAGAGGACCGTGATGAGGTCCAGAAGGCCCTTGTAGAGGCGGTCCCAGCCGTACTTGCTGCTGCCGAAGCGTCGCGGGTGGTGGCGGACCTCGATCTCCCCCACCGCGAAGCCCCGCTGGCTGGCGAGCACCGGGATGTAGCGGTGGAGGTCGCCGTAGACCGACACCTCCTCCACCACCTCCCGGCGGTAGGCCTTGAACCCGCAGTTGAAGTCGTGCAGGTCCACTTTGGCGAAGGCGCGGGTCGCCCAGTTGAACAGGCGCGAGGGGTAGCGTTTCGAGATCGGGTCGTGGCGCTGGCGCTTCCAGCCGGAGACGAGGTCGAAGCCCTGTTCTTCGATGGCCGCCAGGAAGCGCGGCAGTTCCTCGGGATCGTCCTGCAGATCACCGTCCATGGTGACCAAGATGCGCCCGCTGGCGTGATCGAAGCCGGCCGAGAGCGCGGCTGACTTGCCGAAGTTGCGCCGCAAGCGCACCAGCTTGACGCGCGCATCGGCCTCCCGCGCCAGGCGGACCGCTTCTGCCGTGCCGTCGCGTGAGCCGTCGTCGACGAAGACGATCTCGAAGCTCCGGCCCAGCTCGCCGAGCACTCGGCTGACCCGGGCAGCCAGCTCGCCGACGCTCTCCGCCTCGTTGAGGACCGGCACGATGACACTTACGTCGAGGGCCTCGCCGGTGGCCTCGGGCGTCGGATCGAGCGGGGGCGCGGGGCCAGGGGCAGGCGCTGGCGGTGCGGAGGCGACGATGGCAGGCTTCACGGCAGAGGATTCTACCAACGGCCGGGCAACTCGCTGCTAGCCCATCAAGCGGTGGTACTCGGCGGTGGTCTCCTGGAGCGGCTCGACGCCCAGCTCCTCGCGCAGCTGGCTGCAGAGCCGGTCGTACTGCCGCCGCAGGAGGTCGCGGCGGCCCTGCCGGGCGAGGATCCGCATCACCGCCAGGTGGACCCGCTCCTCGAGCGGGTTGACCAGGAGGAGCGAGCGGTAGGCATCCATCGCCAGACCGAGCTCCGTGGCATCCACCAGCGCATCGCCCAGGCGGCCGAGGATCTGCATGTAGACCTCGCTCAAGGCCTCGCGCCGCGACTCGGCCCAGGCCGCGTACTCGCCGTCGAGGAAGGGGCCGCCGTAGAGCCGCCAGGCAGCCTGCCAGAGCTCGATCGCGGCGCGCAGCTCGCCGGCCTCCGCCCGCTGGCCGGCGCGGCGGGCGAGCGACTCGAAATCGACCGTATCGATCCGCCAGTCGATGGCCGGATTCAGGCGGTAGACGCCCTGGCGGAAGATCAGCGGCTCCGCTCCCTCCGCCCAGGCCTGGTGGAACGACCGCCGCAGATGGCTGAGGGTGGGATGGAAGTTGCGCTCGATGGTCGCCTCGGTCTCGGTGGGAAAACCAACCTCGATCAGCTCGTCACGGGAAGCCTGCTGGCCGGCGGTCGAAGCCAGGTAGGCGAAGATCCGAAAGGCGCGCCGAAGGCCCCAGCGGACCTCGCGCCGCTCCGCGGGGAGGTTGACGACCACCCGCGGCGGACCCAGCAAGAACACCTCGAAGGTCGGCTTCGGCGGCCCGGCCATCAGCGCTTCGGGCAGGGGGCGGCGGACCAGCTGCGGCCGCGCCGTGCTGGAGCCCCGCAAGCCAACCACCACCAGCCGATCGGCCACGGCCGCGGCCTCGCCGTCGCTGCCGGCCGGCAGCGCCTCGGGCGCCTCCTCCCCTTCGGCCAGGCGGGCGAGCCGCTCGAGGGCCGGCGAGAGGGGGCCGAGACCCGCCCACTCACGGCGAGCCGCCGCCGCGACCTCGGGGGCCGCTCGCGCACCCCGGACGACCGCGACGACCAACCGTGCCGTGGCGGTGATCGCCGGCGGTGCGTGCGAGCGGGCCGCCAGGTCGGCCAAGCCGGCTGCGGCCCGCCGCCGCTCGCCGGCGACCGCGTCGGCCACCAGCCCGAGGAGCTCACCGCCGTAGCTGGCCTGGCGGCGCACCAGGCTGAGGGCCGCCTGCAGGGTGGGCAGAGACGCGCTCCCCAGGAGATCGAGCCAGCTCTGCTCGAGCAGGTGACTCGCGCGGGGCGCGTCGCCCGCCTGGGCCAATGCCTGCAAGGCGAGGTCGGGGTGCCCCAGGCCGATCGCCGCCAGAGCCAGGTGAGCGCGGCGCGTGAAAGTCTCCCCCGCCGACCAGTAGCGCTCGCGCTCGCCCTCGAGGAGGGCGGCAAGCAGCCGAGGCAGCTGCAGACCACCGCCTTCGGCAGCGAGAGCAAAGCCGAGGCGGCCGACCAGCTCGTCGAGCGCGGCCGTCCGGGCCTGATCGCCGACCCAGAGCTCCCGGTAGACCTCAGGGTCGATCCGCTCCTGCCCGGCCAGCTCGAGAAGGAGGCGGATCACCGCCACGGGCAGCGGGTCCAGCACCTCCCGGCGCAGGAAGGCCGCGATCGCCGGTACACCGACCAATGCGGCAGGGGTCGGCTCCGGGCGTCTGCTGAGCACACCTGCCGCAAGCGCCAGCAGCACGGGCTTGAGCCAGCCGTCGGTGGCATGGTGAAGGCGGCGCACGAGGTCTGGGCTCACCGGCCCCGTGGCGTGCCCTGTGGCGAGCTCTCCGACCTCTGCTTCGTCGAGCAGAAAGCTCTCGGGAGGGAGCCGGAGTGTGCTGGCTGGCGCCTCGGCAGCGGTGGCAGAGGTAGCGTAGACGAGGGTCTGCCCGCTGGCCGGCTCGACATCGGCCGGCAGGTCTTCGATGGCTCCCGTCCACAGCAACCAGCGGGCGCCACCGGGAGCGGCAGCCGTCGCGCCGGGAACCTCCAGGCGGACCGCTCTGCGGGGTTCAGCCTGTTCCAGGGCGTTCAACCAGGAGCGCTTGCCGGTTCCCGGCCAACCCCAGAGCTCGAGCCGTGGGCCTTCCCAGTGGCGGACCTGGGTGAAGAGCCGATGGAAGTGCGGGGGTGAAGGCTGCGTGCTCATCTGGAAGCCGAGCTCGTGCTGGCTTCAGTGTGTCACGAAGCGGTCACGCAAGCGGATGACGCCGCGCGATTGGCGGCCAACGGCGGTCTTGTCGCCGGTCTCTAGCCCTGGCGAGTCAGCCGCAGGCCCTTCTCGGGCTCGAGCTCGGCCGACCAGCCCTGGCTTTTCGCCTGGGCGGAGAGGGTCGCGAGGCAGCGGCTGGTGATCTTGCCGATGCTCGAGGAGCGGTAACCGAGCTGCTGGGCCACCTCGTCGACCTCGAGGCCGAGGAAGAAGCGCAACTTGAGCAACCGGCGGTACCGTTGCGGCAGGCAGGCGAGCAGCGTCTCGAGATCGCGGGAGAGGTCGCTCTTTTCCTGGGGCGGACCGGTGGAGCCGGCGAGCCACTCCAGGAGGTCGGCGCCGACCGGCTCATCGATCCGTCGCCGCTTGCTCCGCCAGTACATCAAGCACTTCTTCCGCACCACGCCCAACAGCCAGGCCTCGGGGTTGCGCACCGTGCCTTGCCGGTAGACGAGCGCCAGCAGGGTCTGCTGGATGAGGTCCTCGGCATCCTCTGGGGGAATCCGATAGGTGCGCAGGAGACCCATCAGCCGAGGCCGCATCTCCCGAAGAAAAGCGTCCAGGCTGGCTGTGGTGGCGACCGGCTCCGAGCTCGTCATGGGTACGGATTTTTCTATGATTACTTAGAAGTTACCACTATCCGATCAAAAACTCAACCTTCGTACTATCGCCTGCATGTTCGCGGCCTCGCCACGACGACTTCCTCCCGCGCCCGTGGGTCATCAGCAGGCCTGCCTGCGCGACTCCGCCGCCCTTGCCAATGCTGAGTCCGGGTCAGGGACCGCTAGGATACACACAATGAGCCGGTTTCGCGCCCCCAGATTGCTGTTTTTCCTCATTCTGCTCGCCGCCGTTCTGCCGTTCGCTTCGGCCTGGTTCTACTTCGTCGTCCTCGCCGAGCACCCGGCTGCCCGGCCGGCCTACCTCATTGCCAAGCTCGTTCAGGTCCTGCTACCGATCGCGGCGTTCTGGCTTCTCGGGCTGCGCTCTCCCATCCTCAGAACGCGATCCAGCGGCCTCCTTGCCGGGCTCGTCAGCGGCGGCGTGATGGCAACGGGGATTGTGGCCCTCTATCTGGGTGGCCTCGCCGGCTCGGCACCGGCGTCGGCAGCCCGCGAGCGGATCGCTGCCGCCTTGCAGGTCTTCGATCTCTCGACGCCCACGGCCTACCTCGGCTTCAGCGTTCTCCTCGCCACCGTCCATGCCCTTTTCGAGGAGGTCTACTGGCGTTGGCTGGTCTACGGCCAGTTGCGAACCCGGAGCGGCCCGTTGCGCGCCGCTGTGCTCTCGAGCGCCGCCTTCGCGGCCCACCACTACCTGATCCTCGACCGCTTCCTGCCTGGCGAGTACCGCTGGAGCCTGATCGTCCCCGGCACGCTCGCGGTGGCGGCCGGCGGCATGGTGTGGTGTCGCCTCTATGCACGCAGTGGTTCTCTGCTCGGCCCATGGCTCAGCCATGCGCTGGTCGACGCGGCCCTGCTGTGGATTGGCTATCAGCTGATCTGGCCCTAGCCTACGGCCCCAGCTCGCGCAGGCGATCGCGGACTTTCTGCAGGTCTTCCCAGGTAGGGCGGCGTAGCGCCGCATTGCGCAGCAACGCGGCAGGGTGGTAGGTCACCAGCATGTCGACGTCCCCCAGCCGGTACCAACTGCCACGCTGGCGACCGAGCGGCAGGTCGTTAGCCAGCAGGACTTGGGCCGCCACGCGGCCGAGCGCCAGCAGCACCTGCGGCTGAACCGCCGCGATCTGGGCGTCCAGGAAGTGCCGGCATGCCGACACCTCGTCGGGCAGCGGGTCGCGGTTGCCCGGGGGCCGGCACTTGAGGATGTTGGCGATGTAGACCTGGTCGCGGTCGAGGTCGATCGCCTTGAGCATCCGGGTGAGGAGCTCACCGGCGGCGCCGACGAAGGGCAGGCCCTGGCGGTCTTCTTCGGCGCCCGGCGCCTCGCCGACGAGCATCAGGCGCGCCACCGGGCTGCCGCTGCCGAAGACCACCCGCTGGCGCGACTCGGCGAGCCGGCAGGCCTGGCAGGCCTCCGCCTGGGTCGCGAGCGCCGTCAGGCTCGCCTGCCGCTCGTCGAGGGCCGCGGGCGCTACATCCGCGTCACAAGGGCGCGCCGGCCGCAAGTAGACATCGCGGAAACCGATCTCCCCGAGGTAGCGCAGCGCTCCGGCGAGCTCATCGGCAACGGGGTCGGCCATGGCGAGGCAGCTCTTCGACGGCGCAGGCGGTGGGGTGCCCTACTCTTCCTCGGCCGGCAGCTCTTCCACGATCGCTTCCTGCGGCTCGGGGCCGTAGCCCCACTCGACGGCTTCCTTCTCGATCTCGCGCATCGCCGCCACGGTGGGCTTGCGGCCGGAGCTCTCCACCTTGGGGCGAGCGCCGCGCATCAGTTGCTCGGCCCGCTGGGCAGCCAGCAGGACGAATCGGAACTTGCTGTCGATACGCTCGGGAATCTGCTCGATCATCTTCTATCTCCACACGTCATCAGGGATTGAGAACTGGGGCATCGAAGCGCTGCACGACATCGAGCACGGTGGCGCGCATGCGGTCTAGGCGTTGGCGTTGGGCAGCGACGATCGCCGCCAGCTCGCGGCTGGCCCGCGCAGCATCGTCGTTGACGATCACGTATTGGTAGCGCTCGTAGCAGCGAATCTCCGAGATGGCGACCTCGAGGCGGCGATCCATGCTCCGGCGGTCGTCGGCGCCCCGGCGCTCCAGGCGCTGCCGTAGCGATTCGTGGCTCGGCGGCAGGATGAAGATCGACACCGCTGTGGGCATCCGGGCCAGGACCTGCTCCGCACCTTGCACGTCAACGTCGAGGATGACGTCGAGGCCCGCAGCGAGCCTGGGCTCCACCTCGCGTCGCGAGGTGCCGTAGAGGTTGCCGTAGACATTGGCATGCTCGAGGAACTGATCCGCGGCGATCATCTGCTCGAACTCGGCGACCGCCACGAAATGGTAGGCGGCGCCGTCGACCTCGCCGGCACGCGGCCGACGGGTCGTATGGCTGACCGAGAAGCGAAGGCTCTGCGGCGCCACGGCTCCGCTTGCCATCATGCTCTGGATCAGGGTCGTCTTACCGGCCCCGGACGGGGCAGAAACGATGAAGAGGTCGCCGCGCGGCATCTACTCACCTGAACGGCTGATCATACATCACCCAGGCATCACGCACGATCGACCCAGCGGGGGGTGGTGCGCCGGCCCGGCAGCCGTCCAGCCCAGCCGCGGCGAACTCGCCACGCCGGGGACTACTCGACGTTCTGGATCTGCTCCCGGAGCTGCTCGGCGAGGTGCTTGGCGGCCAGCACCCGGCGCGTCACCTCGACGTGGCGGGACTTGGCGCCCAGAGTGTTGAGCTCGCGGCCGATCTCCTGCACCAGAAAGTCGAGCTTCTTGCCGACCGGGCCGCTCGCTGCCAGGACCTCCCGCAGATGCTCCAGATGGCTGCGCAGGCGGTCGAGCTCTTCTCGGACGTCGCTACGGTCGACCAGGACAGCCGCCTCCTGCGCCAACCTACCTTGATCGACCGGCTGCTCGCCGAGGAGCTCACCCAGGCGGCGTTCGAGCCCAGCCCTGATCTCCAGCTGGACTTGTGGCTCGAGCTCCTCGAGCTCTAGTCGTAGCGCTTCGAGCTGTTCCAGACGGTCGGAGAGGGCCAGCGCCAACCGCCCCCCCTCCGCCTCACGGGCCGCTTCCAGGGCCGTGAGGGCCTCTTCCAGTACCGCCTCGAGAAGCCCCTGGTCCTCCTCTCGCCACTCGGCCTCGCCCAAACGGATCGTCACCGCCTCCGGGCACCGCAGGAGGTCGCCCAGCGTGAGGTCGTTGCGGACCAGGCCCGCCGCGAACAGATGCTGAGCCCCACGGTGGAGGGCGCGCACCACCTCGTCGCGGACCTCCACCACCACCTCACCGCCCGCCTGCTGGCGGGCCTCGACCGTGACCTCGACCCGGCCGCGGTGGAGTCGAGCGGCCAGCAGCTCGCGCAGCCGCGGCTCCGCCGTGCGCAGCTCCTCTCGGAGCCGCAGGTGCGGGTCGAGGAAGCGACCGTTGACCGAGCGTAGGGTGACGCTGACGGCATAGCGCGAGGACTCACCCCTGGCCTGCCCAAAGCCGGTCATGCTGCGCATCAGAGAGCTCCTTGGGGGGGAATGGAGGGCGCCTCGCCGCGGGCGTAGGCCACGGCGGCGAGGGCCGCCCCGTCGAGACGCCGTTTGAGCTCCGCGGCCAGGGCCTCGGCGTCCGCCTCGCGGGCCACCTCCAGCGGCTCGCCGTAGACGAGGTGGACGCGGCAACCCGGAAGTGGCACCACGAACCCGTCCCAGCTCTTCAGGCGCCTGGCCCGGCTGGCGGCGAGAGCGACCGGTTGGATCGGCACGGCGGCCAGAGCTGCCAGCTGGATCACCCCCGGCTTCACCTCGCAGGCAGGGCCGCGCGGGCCGTCCGGGGTGATGCCGAGGTCGTAGCCGTCTCGCAACCGGCGTAAGAGGTCGCGAAACCCGGCCGCTCCTCCGCGGGTGCTCGAGCCACGGCTGGCCTCGATCCCGAACCAACGCATGGTGCGGGCGATCAGCTCGCCGTCCTTGTGCTGACTGATCAGCACCGAGATCCGCCGGCCACGGTAGCAATAGGGCATCAACAGCAGATGGCGGTGCCAGAAGGCGATGATGACGCGCTGGTCAGCCGCCTCCCTCCGCCGCAGGGCCTCGTCGCCGTGATGACGCAGGCGGAGCGTCGACCGCAGCAGCCGAATGAAGGCGGCGGCGACGAAGGCGAGTACCGCCGGCTGCCAGCGCGCCGATCGGCTGAGGGGGCTTGCCACGCGGGGATTCTATGGTGCCGGAGGCGGGACTCGAACCCGCAAGCTCGCGAGGAGCGGAGGATTTTAAGTCCTCTGCGTCTACCGTTTCGCCACTCCGGCCAGGCGCATTCGCAGTGCGAGAACGTCTCCAGCGAAGCGCCGAGCGGATTTGTCGAGGGGGGTCGAAACCGGAGGCTGGAGGCGACGACCGGATTCGAACCGGTGAATAAGGGTTTTGCAGACCCTCGCCTTACCACTTGGCTACGTCGCCGAGTTGGAGCTCCTGGCCCGTAGCTCCCAAACGCAAGAAGCCGCCTCACCAGCGGCCTCTCGATGCTACCACAGCCACCATCAAGAGCGGCTGAACACGGGCGGTTTGGAGCGGGAAACGGGATTCGAACCCGCGACCCCAACCTTGGCAAGGTTGTGCTCTACCACTGAGCTATTCCCGCCTGGAACGCTACTGCTGGATCCGGCGTGTCACCTGACCCGGGCGGGCCAGAGGTGCGTAAGGATAGTGAGCCGCCCGATGCCTGTCAAGGGTCGAATTCGCGCTGCACCGGGAGAGAATGCGCCCGTGTCGAACTCCTCGGAACTTCCCCTTCGGCCCTTCCCGTCCTATCAGCGCTACGTCGCCCTCGGCGACAGTTCCACGGAGGGCCTGGAGGACCCGGACGGCCACGGCGGCTACCGCGGTTGGGCCAACCGCCTCGCCGAACGCCTCGCCGAGCTCCAGGGCTCGCTCCTCTACGCCAACCTGGGCGTGCGAGGCCTCAGCGCCCGGCAGGTGCGCGAACGCCAGCTGGCCCAGGCCCTCACCATGCAGCCGGACCTCGCCAGCGTCTTCGCGGGGACCAATGACGTCCTCGGACGAGGTTTCGCTCCCGAGGCCGTGGCGGCCGAGGTCGCAGCCATGGCGAGCGCTCTCGCGGCCGGAGGCGCCACGGTCGTCACCTTCACCCTCCCCCGCCTGGGTCCCGTGATGCCCCTCGCCCGCCTCTTCGCAGGCCGGGTCGAAGCCCTCAACGCGGCCCTCCGCCAGGCCGCCGACCGCTCCGGTGCCATCCTCGTCGACTTCGAGCGCTACCCGACGAGCTCCGATCCGCGCCTCTGGCACCCCGACCGGCTGCATGCCAACGCCGCAGGCCATGCCCGGATCGCCGCCGCCCTGGCCTGGGGCCTCGGCCTGCCGGGAAGCGACGAGAGCTGGGCGGAGCCCCTGCCGCCGCTGCCGGCGACGAGCCCATGGCAGAAGCTCCACGCCGAGGTGGCCTGGGTCCACGGCTACCTGCTGCCGTGGCTCTGGCGCCACGCGCGCGGCAGATCGAGTGGCGACGGCCGGCAACCGAAGCGACCGGTGCTGGCTCCCTTGGCGCTTCCTCAGCGCCCTTCGAAGACGTAGCGCAGGCCATTCGACAGGGCGCGCGGGAAGACGGAGTTGTGCGTCTCGCCGTCGAGCACCTCGGCGCGCAAAGCGAGGCGCCCGTCCGCCTTCTGGTCGAGCTTCGCCGACCAGCCTTTGAGATCGGCCACCATGTCGTGGTCCTGGTTGATCTCGAGACTTCCCACCGCGAGGTAGGCACGGGCTGGCCACTCGCGGCTGGCCGGCCGGGCCGCGAGCAGGCGGTCTGGCAAGTGCTCGTCGTACCAGAGCGACGGGCTGACGGCGATCAGCCGCCCGAAAAGAGATGGGCGATCGAGGAGCAGCCAGCAGGCGAAGAGCCCTCCGTAGGAGTGACCGACGAGCGTGCGGTCGTCCTTCACCCGATAGTGCGCCGAGATGAACGGGATCAGCTCCTGCTCGAGGAAGGCCGCGAAGCGAGGCCCTCCCCCGGAGACCTTCTGGTACTCCGGCCCGTAGCCCCCGGTCGGGGAGAAGCTCGGGGTGTAGTCGCGGGTGCGGTTCAGGCGATAGCTGGGCGAACCGTGGTCCGTCTCGCCGGGGTAACCGACGCCGACCACGACGACCTGCGGGAGGTGGGCTCGCTCGCTCAGGTGATCGGTGACGTTGCGGGCGACGAGGAAGCTGTAGTGAGCGTCGAGCAGGTAGACGACTGGATAGCTGCGCCGGGCGGTGTCGTAGCCCTGGGGCACCGAGACCAGGATGCGGTAGTCGGCGCCGGTCTCCCGCGAGTGCAGGGTGTGGACGCTCGCGCGCTCGACCATCACGCGTTCGGGAGCGCTCTCGGGTGCTTTTTCGGAGGTGTTCCTGGCAGCGACCGCCGGCGCTGGCGAGCTCGGAGACGCTTGCTCCTCTCCGTCCACCCTGCCGCCGCTAGGCTGCAGTGTGGTGCCAGCGTTGTCGACGAGGGGGAAGGCGACGACGCTGGCTGCCGCTACCGTGGTCAGGAGGAGCATGGCGGCAGGGACGGCCCACTGAGATGGAGTTGGTCGCATGCCCCTATGGTACGGAGGCGCCGCATGGTTTAGCCTAGGATCCTCAACCCGATCATCGATGGCGGGCACCGACCGCGTCGCCCGGAGGAACCCATGCATCGAATCCCCTCGCGTTGCCTCTTGCTGCTGGCTGTCTGCCTGGCACTCCTGACCCCCACGCTCACTCAGGCTCGAAGCGTGTGGGGCTCGATCGCCGAGGTCAGGGAGGCCGATCTCGTCGTGCTCGGCCCCGAGGCCGGCGGCTACACGGTCCGGCTCCTCGGTGTCGCAGCACCCCAAGGCGGCGCTCCCTTTGCCCTCCAGGCCCGCCTCCTGGTCCACAGCCTGGTCGATGGCAAGAGCTGCCAAGTGTGGATTGAGACCCGCAACGAACAAGGTGAGATGGTCTCCCGCCTGCTGGTCGATGGCACCGACGTGGGGCTTGCCCTGGTGCGCGCCGGCCTCGCCAAGCGCATCCCAGGCGAGAGCTACAAGCCCGCGGTCAAGGGCGAGCCCGATCCGCTGACCGCCGCCGAGAACGAGGCCCGCGCCGCCCAGCGCGGCCTGTGGGCGGCGAGCTCCAGCGCTGCCAAAGACAGCGCGGCGCGTCAGAACGACGGCGGTCCCGAAGGTGTCGCGGCCGGCGTCGTCGGTGAAGTCGACATCAACGCCAGCAAGAAGAGCGGCGCCGACAGCGAGTGCGCCATCGCGCAGGACCCTAGCAACCCCCTGCGCCTGTTCCAGGCCTGCAACACCGCGAGCACCGGCCTCTTCGCGGCGCGCAGCGTCGACGGCGGCGCCACCTGGACCTATCCCGACGCGACGGACAAGACGATCGCCGACGGCGACAGCGGCCAGGGGGAGAGCGCCTGCTGCGACCCGACGCTCGCCTGGGACAGCTTTGGCAACCTGTACGTGACTTACATCAACAGCGCCCTCAACTCCATCGTCACTCTGCTCTCGACCGACGGCGGCGCCACCTTCAGCCCGCTCGCCTCGTTCACCGGCAGCATCGACCAACCGACGGTGGTGGCGGCCAACGTCCCCGGTGGC
>WBZL01004747.1_pt1 | contig 11558 bp, 7 predicted proteins | sample 5204291 | NCBI WGS metagenome assembly WBZL01 (sample SAMN12344345, study PRJNA552823) | activated sludge metagenome | biome: Activated sludge suspended growth; feature: Nitrification reactor; material: Wastewater; isolation source: activated sludge from nitrification reactor of wastewater treatment...
ACCCGGCCGGTCACCGTCACCACCGGCGACGCGCTCTCGAGCGTGGCCCCGCGCGGGGGGTGCTCCACGTCGATGGCCGGCCGACACTCGTTGGAGAGCACCGGGCCCTCGACCACGCACGCCCCCGCCTCGCAGGCGTCGGCGGTGCAGGGATCGTCGTCGTGGCAGTCCTCGTCGCGCGTGCACGCGGGCGCCGGCCCGTCGCCGTCGCCCTCGGCCCCGCTCGAGTCGAGGCCGGGCGGATCGCCGCTCGTGCTCGAGCCGGCGGTGCCGGTGCCGTCGGCTCCGCCGCCACCCACGGCATCGTCGCCACACCCTCCCAGGGCCATCACCACGGTCACTGCGAGCAAGGAGCCAGGCGTACGCATGCTCCTGCCTTCATACCGCAGTCGGGGGCGGAATCGCGAGCCGAGCACGCGCCCGCGATGCCCGCCGGGCGTGCTCGGTGGCACACGTGGGGAACCGACTCACGGCGCTGCGACCACGCGCGCCGGAATGCCGGTCATCGTGAGCTGCCCGCTCCCCCGCTCGATGCGATCGACCCCCGCGGGGATCAAGGCGTTGACGTTGAGCTCGGCGAGCCCGTGGGGCACCACCACCGTGCGCGGCGCCAGGCCCTCGACGGCGCGCACGGGGATGCGCAGCGTGCCGACCTCGCTGCGGATCTCGATCGCCTGCCCGTCGCGGACCCCCAGCGCGGCCGCGTCGGGCGGCGACAGCCACGCCTCGGCCTCGGGCTCGCCGCTGCGCTGCCCGCCGTGGAGCCAGCCGTTGTGCCCCAGCCGCCGCCGCCGCCCCACCAGCGTGAACCCCTCGGGCTCGGTCGCGGGCTGGGCCCGCAGGCGCTCGAGCTCGGCGGCCACCCGCGCGTCCCACAGCCGCAGCCGGTTGCGCGACAGCCAGCGACCCGGTCGCACCCGCGGCACCCGCAGCCCCAGGGGCGGGCGCGGCAGCCAGCGCTCGAGCGGCAGCCCGGCCAGCCGCCAGCGCAGCCCCCCGAGCCCCAGCGCCACCGCCAGGTCGCCCACGATCCGCAGGTCGGAGCGCGCCTCGCCGGGGGGCGGCATCACCGGGCCCGACACCGGCAGGCGCGGGCCGTGGAGGAACGGCACCGACGACAGCGCCACGTCCCAGCGCTCGAGCCACGTGGCCGCGGGCAAGAGCGCGTGCGCGTGGCGGGCCGTCGCGCTCTCGAACACGTCCACGCACGCGAGCAGGTCGAGCGAGCGCAGCGCCTGCTCCATGCGCGCGGCCCCGGGGATCGAGCGCAGCGGATCGCCCGCGAGCACCAGCAGCGCCCGGATCCTCTCGGGGCCCGGCTCGAGGATCTCGTCGGCCAGCACCCCGCCCGGCAGCATGCCCAGGATCGATCGAAAGCCCCCGATGCGGCTCTCGTGCCCGCGATCGATCCCCGACCACCGATACACCCAGTCCACCGGCCGTGCGAGCGCCCCCACCAGCAGCCCGCCGCGGCGATCGTAGTTGCCGGTGGCCCAGGCCAGCGCCTGCAAGAGCACGTAGGCCAGCGTGCCAAAGCCCCCCATGTTCACGCCCACCGACATGTGCAGCGCCGCCGACGGGGCCGCGCGCAGCTGGGCGGCCAGCCGCTCGATCCGCGCGCGCGCGATGCCGGTGCGCGCGGCCACCTCGTCGAGATCCACCGCGGCCACCGCCGCGCGCAGCTCGGGCCACCCGTCCACGCGCGCGGGCGCCGGGGCATGGGCCGCGCACCGCGACAACAGCCCCAGCAGCAGCCACGCGTCGGTGCCGGGCCGGATGGGCAGGTGCTCCCCCCACCGCGCCGCGCTCTCGGTGCGCCGCGGATCGACCCACACCACCTCGCCCCCGCGCGCGAGGATGCCCGCGAACGTGCGCGCGCTGCCGCCCTCCATGTGCACGAAGCTCGACTGGCTCACGTAGGGGTTGCTGCCCAGCACCACCGCCAGGTGCGTGTGCGCGAGGTCGGGGAACGCCTGCACCACCGGGCTGCCGTGCACGATGTCGGCCCCCGCGAACTTGTTGCTGCAATCCTGGGTGCCCGCGTAGAACGCGTTGCGGGTGCCGAGCGCCTTGGCCAGGCCCATCGCCGCGAGCACGCCGAGCCCGTTGAACGCCATGGGGTTGCCCACGTACACGCCCACTGCGTGGGGACCGTGCGCATCGATCACCCGCCGCAGCCGATCCGCCACGGCTCGGGTCGCCTCTGGCCAGCCCACGCGCCGGCCGTCGAGCCGCGGGTGGAGCACCCGCTCGGGGTGGCGCGCCACCTCGAGGAAGCGCGTCCCCTTGGCGCACACGTGGCCCCGGCTGCCCGGGTGGTCGCGATCGGGCCGCAGCCTCACCGGCTGGCCGTGCGCGTCGCGCTCGACCACCAGCCCGCACGCGGCCTCGCAGATCCGGCAGTAGGTTCGCTCGGGCACGCCCCACCATACGACGGCCGCCCCGGTCACCGCGCCCCCCCAGCGACCCGCATCGCACGAAATCTCGCCCCTCGTGAAGGCGCGCCCCCGCTGCCTCCATGCACCTCGAGCGATCGCGGCTGGCCCGCGGGGCGCGCGGAGGTGCGGATGGTACGGGTACGACACGGCCACGTCGGCGCAAAGAGCCTCTGGCTCGTCACCGCGCTGATGGGGGCCAGCGGCTGCTCCGACGATGGCCCGCACGGCGGCGGCGACGAGACCGGCACGACCGACGCGGCCGAGACCCAGGCGCCCGACGAGTCGACGGGCGCCGAGCCGCCCGCCGATTCCGGCTCCTCGGGCGACGAGACTGGCGAGCCCCCCTCCCCCGAGGACGCCATCCCGCCCCCTGGCGGCCTGCGCCGCCTGCTCGCCCATCAGTACGTCGACACCGTGGAGTACCTGCTCGGCCCCGAGGCCGCCGCGGCCGCGCGCGCCCCCATCGATCCCACCCTCGGCACCTTCGATGCGCTGGGCACCCTCTCCTCGGTGCCCTCGGCCGCCGACGTCGAGCTCTACGAGGGCTCGGCGTCCGACATCGCCCAGGCCGCGATCGCCCACCCGCAGCGCCTCGCCTCGCTCGTCACCTGCACGGGCATCGGGCCCTACGACACCGACTGCTACTACGACGTCGCCGCCCGCCTCGGGCGCCTGGCCTGGCGGCGCCCGCTGACCCCCGAGCAGGTCGAGCGCCTGGTCGCCGTGGCCACCACCGCGCGGGACTGGGACGACGGCGACTTCGCCACCGGCCTCGAGTACATGCTCACCGCCATCCTCCAGTCGCCGTACTTCCTCTACCTCGTGGAGGTGGGCGAGCCGGCGGCCGACGGAGCCCTGCGCGAGCTCGATGCCTACGAGCTGGCCGCGCGCATGTCCTTCTTCCTGCTCGGCCGCACGCCCAGCGAGGACCTGCTCGACCGCGCCGAGGCCGGCGAGCTCGACTCCGACGAGGGCACGCGCGCGCTCGCGTGGGAGCTGGTCGACGACCCGCGCGCCCGCCCCACCGTCGGCCGCTTCTTCGGCGAGCTGCTCACCGTGCGCAAGCTGCCCAGCAAGGGCAAGGACCCCGCGCTCTTCCCCGCGTTCTCGCCGGCGCTCGCCGCCTCCATGCTCGAGGAGACCGAGCGCCTGGTCGACGACGTGATCTTCGAGGAGGGCAGCAGCGTGCTGCGGCTGTTCGACGCCGGCTACACCTTCGTCGACCAGCGCCTGGCCACCCTCTATGGCCTGCCACCCGTGGCGCCCGGCCTGTGGCTGCGCGCCGAGCTGCCGCCCGAGCGCGCCGGCGTGCTGTCGCTCGCGGGCTGGCTCACCATGAGCGCCCACAACACCGTCAACTCGCCCACGCGGCGCGGCCTGTTCGTGATGGAGCAGCTGCTGTGCAACGAGGTGCCGCTGCCGCCCGCCGACGTCAACCCGCAGCCCATCGATCCGGTGGCGGGCCAGACCCTGCGCGAGTCGCTGCAGCAGCACATGCAAGACCCGGCGTGCAGCGGCTGCCACGCGCTCATGGACCCGATAGGCTTCGGCTTCGAGCGCTTCGACCCCATCGGCGCCCTGCGCTCGCTCGACAACGGCCAGCCCATCGACGCCACCGGCACGCTCCCCGGCGTGGGCGACTTCGACGGCGCGGCCGAGCTGGCGTCGATGCTGGTCGACGACCCGCGCCTGCCGCGATGCCTGGTCGACAAGACCTACGCCGGCACCCTCGGCTTCGTCCCCGACGAGGCGATGGCCCCCGCACTCGACGCGGTGGCGCAGGTGTTCGCCGACGGCGAGCACGACATGAAGCTGCTGCTGGTCGAGCTGACCACCAGCCCCATGTTCCGCCTGGTGGACGAGCCCAAGTAGGCCGCAGGCAAGTAGGGAGGACCGCAACCATGCACGTGCTTCGCAACCCCTCGCTCGGCCGCCGCACGCTCCTGCGGGGCATGCTCGGCGGATCCGCGGTGGCCGTGGGCCTGCCGCTGCTCGAGGCCATGCTCGACAAGAGCGGCACCGCCCTCGCCGGCGGCGCCCCGCTGCCCAAGCGCTTCATCTCGTTCATGTTCGGCAACGGCGTGCAGCTCGATCGCTTCGAGCCCAGCGTCACCGGCCCCGGGTGGGAGCTGACCGATCAGCTCGCCCCGTTCGCCGCCCTCAAGGACTACGTCACCGTCTGTACCGGCATGCGCAACCCGCAGACCATGCCGGCCATCTCGCACCACGAGGGCATGGCGGTGTTCTCGGGCTACAACTACACCCCGAGCAACGCGGGCGGCTTCGCCAGCGACTGGGGCGGCCCCACCATCGACCAGGTCATCGCCGACATCGTCGCCGGCCGCGAGCCCACCCCCATCCACTCCATCCAGGTCGGCGTGACCAAGTTCGACAGCCCCGTCGACAACGGCACCACCGCCAAGGCGCTCTCGGCCTCGGGCACCCCCGGGGCGCTCACCGCCAAGTTCCCCGAGAAGAACCCGCGCACGGTGTGGAGCACCCTGTTCGGCGAGATCGCGGCGCCCAAGGAGGACAAGGAGATCCGCATCGGGGTGCTCGACGCGGTGCGGGCCGACATCGCCGAGCTCGACGCGCGCCTGGGCCAGACCGATCGCCAGCGCCTCGACGCCCACCTCCAGAACATCGCCGAGCTCGAGGCCAAGATCGCCGCGCTGCCCCCGGTGTGCACCTTCCCCGCCGATCCCGAGCACGACAACCTCGAGCCCAACGGCTCCGAGGACCTCGCGCTCACCAACCAGCTCATGGCGCAGCTCATCGCCCACGCGTTCGCCTGCGACATCACCCGCGTGGCCTCGAGCCTCTTCTGCAGCGTGGCCAGCGAGTCGGTGTTCGGCGGCGTCGGGTCGATCTACACCCACCACGGCCACAGCCACGCCAACGACCAGGGCTACCACCTCAACATCGTGTTCATCATGCAGTGCCTGGCCGATCTCATGCAGGTGCTGCACGACACCCCCGACATCGATGGCACGAGCCTGCTCGACTCCACCATCGTCTTCGCCAGCAGCGAGCTCGCGCAGGGCTTCACCCACGCCTGGCCGCGCCAGCCCATCATCATCGGCGGCCACGGGCGCGGCTCGCTGGTGCACCCGGGCATCCACTACCAGGCCATCGCCCCGCAGTACCCCGGCGACGACCAGACCTCGGCCGGCAGCACCACCGACATCCTGCTGGCGCTCGCGCGCTGCTTCGATCCCGCGCACCCCAGCATCGGCGCCGGCGCCCCGATGTCCACGACCCCGCTGTCGGCCATCATGAGCTGAGCACGACGCGGCCCGCTTGGTGCGTGACGCCGCCGTGGCCTGCCGCCATAGTAGGCGGTGATGCACCACACTGCGAAGCGCCTCGGGGTTGGAACGCTGCTCTCGATCGCCGGCTGCACCGGCACCGGCACCGCGCCGGGCGAGCCGCTGCTCGCCGACCTCGAGCTCGTGGCCGAGCCCGACGCCGCGCTCGTGCCCGCCGTGGTCTCCGTGCCGCTCGGCCTGTGGTTCAGCCCCATGGCGCTCGAGATCGGCGACTTCAACGGCGACAGCCTCTCCGACTTCGTGGTGGTGGGCGTCGCACCCGCATCGGGCGTCGACGCGGCGGTGTTCCTGGGCGACGGCACCGGGCAATTCTCCGCCCCCATCGACGCGGGCTTCGACGCCTGCACCGCGTTCCCCGTGGTGGGCCGGCTCGACGGCGACGGCCGCACCGACCTGGTCGCGCTCGGGTGCGCCAACGATCTCGCGGTCTACGTGGGCCAGCCCGACGGCACCCTCGCGCCCTGGTCGGCGTGGCCCGCCATCGCCTACACGCCCGTCTCCTCCACCGTCATCGGCGACTTCGAGGGCGACGGCGACGCCGATGTCGTCACCATGCGCCGGCCCGGCTCGGCCTTCCTCGACGTGGCGGTGGGCAACGGCGGCCACGGCATCTGGCGCGTGGACACCACCGAGATCGGCGACCCGGCGTGGAGCGGCTTTCACCCCGGAGGCCTCGCCATGGGCCACTTCGACGACGACGCGCTGCTCGACGCCGCGCTCATCGAGCGCGAGCACGACGTGGTGATCATGCCCGGGGTCCTGCCCGCCACGTTCGGCACGCCGCGCGAGCTCGGCGTGGACGTGCCCCCGTGGTCCAACCGCGTCGAGGATCTCGACGGCGACGGCTTCGACGACATGGTGATCTCGAGCACCACCACCCCCTCGGTGCAGGTGCTCATGGCCGACGGCGACGGCGGCTTCGAGGCCCAGCCCCCGCTCGCGGTGGTGGGCTTCTCCCCCTACGACACCGCGGTGGGCGACATCACCGGCGACGGCGTGCCCGACGTGGCCATGGTCGACGCCGACGTGGCGCAGATCCGCTGGTGGCGAGGCACCGGCGACGGCTCGCTCGTCAACCTGCGCGTGTTCAACCTCCCCGCGCCCGCCATCCGCATCCACGCCGGCCACTTCGACGGCGACGAGCGCGAGGACCTCGTGGTCGCCACCTTCGACGACGACTCGGTCACCCTGGTGCTCACCAACAACTAGGTCCTCGGCGCCCGGCGGGGGCCCCACGCGCTCGATTCCCGCCGAATTCGCGGGCCCGTGATCGTCGGGCGGGGGCGGGGCACTACCCCGCTCGAGCGCGCCGTGGCGCGCCGAGACGCCATGACCTTCCTCGCCCGCTGCCTCGCCCTCGCCACCGCGCTGGCCCTGCTGCCCGGGTCCGCCCTCGCGAGCCCCACCACCACCCCCGCCCTCGCGTCCGCGCTGCAGACCGTCGCGGTGGCCAACGACGCGGGCGTGGCCCAGGCGCTGGCCCAGCCCACCTCCACCGAGGTCACCGTGATCGTCAACGGCGGCGCCAGCCCGGCCGCGGCGGCGAGCCCCGCCCCGGCCCCGGCGAGCTCGCCCGCAGCGATCGAGCCCCCGCCCCCCACCTACGTCCCGTCCCCTTACGCCGACGGCATCCGCCGCGATCGCAAGTCGGGCCGCGGCCTGCTCATCGGCGGCCTCTCGCTCGGCATCACCGCGTACGTCTACACCTCGCTCGCCGGCGCGCTCGCCATCGACAAGGCGCGCGAGATGGACGACGACCCGATCACGCTCGAGGACGAGAGCCGCGCCCGCGCCGATCGCCGCGCCTACGGCCGCGCGCTGCTCGTGCCCGGCATCGGCCCCGCGCTCGCGATCCCCAAGGCCGACACCGCCCTGCGGGCGTGGGGCGCCGGCATGGCGGGGCTGCTGCAGGCGTCGGCGCTCGCCATGACGATCGTCGGCATCGCTCGCCTCGGTCGCGCCCGCCGCTACGAGCGGCTCGAGCGGATCCACCTCGGCGCGGTGGCCTCGTCGCAGGGCGCCCACGTCTCGCTCGGCATGCGGTTCTAGCCGCCGTACGGCGGCAGCGTCGATCGAGCGCCCGCCTTGACGCCGCGCTCGCCCACGCACCACACTGGCCCTCGATGAGCGCGTGGACGATCGATGCCCGGTGGCGCGCGAGCGCCTTGGCCTCCGCCCTCGCCCTGCCCGCCTGCGGCCCCCCCGGGGCCCCCACCGCCGACGGCAACGGCTCCACCACCGACGCCGCCACCACCCACGCGTCCTCCGGCCCCGCCGCCGACGACACCTCGGCCGACACCTCCGATCACGCCACCTCGGCCGGCACCGGCACCACCGCGCAGGGCGGCACCAGCGAGAGCACCGGCGAGCCGCTGCTCGGCCCGCCCTACCCCATCCTCCTGGCCCACGGCTTCTTCGGCTTCGAGAACCTCGCCGACCTCGACTTCGTGCCCTACTGGTACGGCGTGCCCGAGCACCTCGAAGCGCTGGGGCACACCGTGTGCGTGGGCGAGGTCGACCCCTTCAACGACTCCACCGATCGCGGCATGCAGCTGCTCGACCAGGCCATGGCCTGCGCTGCCGCGACCGGCCACGCCAAGGTGAGCATCCTCGCGCACTCGCAGGGCGGCCTCGATGCGCGCGTGGTGGCGAGCCTCGCCCCCGAGCTCGTCGCCTCGGTCACCACCGTCGCCACGCCGCACTACGGCACCCCCATCGCCGACATCGCGATCGGGCTCACCCCCAACCCCGCCGCGGCCGCGCTCGTCGACTGGATCACCCAGGCCCTCGGCGCTCCCATCTGGGACGAGGTCGGCAACGAGACCTCGCTCTACGAGGCGCTCTACCAGATGTCCCAGCCCGGCATCGCCGAGTTCAACGCCACCTACCCCGACGTGCCCGGCGTGCTCTACACCTCGGTCACTGGCCGCACGGGCCTGCACGCCGGCGGCGACGCGTGCGAGCCCACCAGCCCCCCGCCCCCGCTGCTCATCGGCGCGTTCGAGGGCACGCTCGACACCACCGATCCGTTGTTCCTCGTGCCCGAGGCGATCCTGAGCGACGGCATCCTCTCGCAGGAGCCCAACGACGCGCTCGTGCGGGTGATCGACGCGCGCTGGGGCGAGTTCCTCGGCTGCGTGCCGGCCGATCACCTCGACGAGGTCGGGCAGCTGCTCGGCGACGGGCCCGGCCTCGGCAACGACTGGGATCACCTCGCCTTCTACGCCGACCTCGTCGCGTACCTGCGCGATCGCGGCGTCTAGCGAGCGCTGGCCTGGGGGCGGCGAGCCCCACGGCGCACGCGCGAACGCACGCGCGCACGCGCGGCGCCGCACGCCACCCCGCGAAATCCCTGCGGCGATCGCATCCGGCTCGTGCGCCGCATGGTCCTTCTCATGCGCGCGTGCCCAGCATGAGGCTTGAATTACCAAGATTGCGCCAACACACTCTTCCCATGCCGACACGGGGCATCGCCCACGCGCCCCTGCCCCTCGTGCTCGCCGCTCCGATCCACGTCATGCCACGCCTCGCTCGCCTCGCCTGCCCCGCGCTGCTCGTGCTCGCGGGCTGCCCCGATCCCGATCCCCCCGCCGGAGAGGGCACGGTCGGCTCCGGCTTCCTCGAGGAGGAGGAGGGGTCGACCCCGGCGACGCAGAGCGGCCCCGATCCCGCCGACACCACCGCGGCCTCCTCGGTCGATCCCACCGGCGAGGTGGGCCTGCCGTGCGCCGACACCGAGTACGAGGGCGACGTCCGCGGCCTGCTCACCGTCACCTTCACCCCGGCGCACCCGCTGGTCGATCACGACGTGGTGGGCCTGGCCGGGGGCTACCGCACCGCCGAGGTCGGCTGGGACGACGTCGAGGACCTCTACTCCCCCATCGCCTACCAGCTCGCGTTCCCCACCCCGCCCGAGGAGCCCGACACCCTCGTGCCCGCGGCCCCCGTCCCCGTGTTCGACTGGGGCGACGACGACGACTGGCTCGTCGCCGGCAACGGCATCCGGCTGCGCCCGGGCGCTGGCGCCCCCGACCTGCTCGCGTGCCTCGTGGGCGCCGGCACCACCGGCCAGTACCCCGTGTACCGCTCGAGCGCGGCCATGGGCGTGGCCGCCGAGTGCAGCCCCCCGGCCGACGCGTGGCAGAGCGGCACCGCCTACGACGTGGTGGTGTACGGCGGCGAGCTGTTCGAGGACCACACGGTGCTCGACTGCATGGTCACCCCGCCCGCGCTCGTCGTCACCTCGCCCGATCTCACGGCGTTCGACGCCCCGCTGCCCGCCGACGAAGACCTCGCCCTCGAGTGGGAGCCCGGCGACGACCCCGAGGCGCGCATCATCATCCGCGTCGTCGACACCGACACCAACGTGATCACCGTGCACGCCGCCGACGACGGCGCGTACACCATCCCCGCCGCCGAGCTCGGCGCGCTCACCCCCGGCCCGCTCGACCTGCTCGTCACGCGCGAGCGCACCGACCGGGTGCTGCTGGCCAGCGGTGGCCTCACCGTCCTCGCCCGCTTCGAGCGGTGGGGCTTCTTCGACCTGTTCTAACCCGCTCGAGGGGCACGCAAGGGAGCTTCACCCATGAGACGCAGGACCTTCATGAAGACCGCCGCCGTCACCGGCGCCGCGGCCGGAGCCGGGGTCTTCGGCATCCTCAAGCACCCGCGCAGCGCCAGCGCGGCGTGGGGCACGTGGCCGGCCGATCGCGAGGATCTCATGATGCCCGCCGACCTCCGCCCGCAGAGCGTGCTCGAGCTGTGCTTCCACGGCGGCATCACCCCGTGGGAGACGTTCTACTCGGTCCCCTCGTGGGGGCAGGGCAACAACACGTTCATGCACCTGTTCGAGGACGAGCCCGTCCTCAACCCCATCAACTTCTACGAGAACGTCTGCCAGTACGCCGACGTGGACTACACCACCCCGTTCGCCAACGACGCGGCGAACCTCGAGGTGTCGCTGGGCCCGTGGCTGCGGCCGCTCAAGCTGCGCCCCGACATCGTCGCGCGCATGCGCGTGCTCGTGCAGTCGCACACCGTGCTCGCCCACGAGGGCGCCAACCCCATCTCGTTCACCGGCGACTTCGTGGGCAACCCCCGCATGGCCGGCATCGGGGCGCCCATCCAGCGCTTCTTCAACGAGCAGCCCGGCATGTCGCGCGCGGTGCCCTACGCGTTCGTGCTCTACCCGGGCGGCGCGGGCTTCTCGGGCTTCAACGTGGGCTCGGCCTCGGCCATCGGCTTCCACCCCGGCTCGGCGCGCCCGCTCAACGTCACCGTCTCGCAGACCTCCCAGCTCGCCACGCTGCTGTCGCGACCGGGCCTGGCGCAGAGCAACCCCGAGGCGTTCGACGCCGCGGTCTCCTACTACGCGCAGGCCTACGAGAACCGCTTCCGCCCCGGCGGCGTCGGCAAGGTCACCCGCTCGCTCGAGCGCGGCAACTACGGCTTCGCCAACTTCGCCCGCCAGAACGCCAACGAGCTCATCGAGGTGCTGTCGCCCGACCTGTTCGCCGAGATCCAGGGCCAGACGTGCCCCGCCGGCGCGGCCCAGATCGCCACCCAGAACCTCGACATGCCCGCCATGATGGCCAACGTGGCGCGGAGCCTGCTCACACGCCCCACCAACCGGGCGCGCTACGTCAACTGGATCGACACCGGCCTCTTCCCGCGGCCCGAGATCGGCTACGACGTGCACAACGAGCACGTGCTCTACACCTCGCGCAGCGTGCCGCACACGCTCGAGCAGCTCGTCAGCATCATCCGCGACCCCAACAACCCCACGCCGCAG
>WBZL01004748.1_pt1 | contig 11556 bp, 12 predicted proteins | sample 5204291 | NCBI WGS metagenome assembly WBZL01 (sample SAMN12344345, study PRJNA552823) | activated sludge metagenome | biome: Activated sludge suspended growth; feature: Nitrification reactor; material: Wastewater; isolation source: activated sludge from nitrification reactor of wastewater...
GTCGCTGCACCTGAAGCCGAACTCGCGCGCGTACTCCGAATTGTGGCTGGATGAAGTGCCCCTTGCCGGGGTCGAGCCGGAAAGCGAGCCCTTGTATGGCGAGACCTACCTGCCACGCAAGTTCAAGATTGCCTTTGCCGTGCCACCGGACAACGATGTGGACGTGTTTGCCCATGATCTCGGCTTCATCGCCATCATTGAGGACGGCAAGCTCGCAGGATTCAACGTCAGCGTCGGCGGTGGCATGGGCGCCAGTCATGGCGATGCCAGCACCTATCCCCTGCTCGGGCATTTGATCGGTTTCGTCACCCCGCAGCAATTGTTCGTCGTCGCCGAAGCGGTACTCACCGCGCAGCGCGACCATGGCAACCGTGCCGCGCGCAAGCATGCGCGGCTCAAGTACACGATCGAAAAACTTGGCCTGGACTCGTTTCGTTCCGAAGTGGAAACGCGTGCCGGTTTTGCCCTGGGCGATTTGCGCGACTTCCGACTTGAGCACAACGGTGATCGCTTCGGCTGGCGCGAAGGCCATGACGGTCGCTGGCACCTGACCCTGCGCATCGAGGCGGGACGAATTGCCGACCGTCCGGGTGCCGCGCACCTCACGGGCCTGCGTGAAATTGCCATCGTCCATCACGGCGAGTTCCGCCTGACCCCGAACCAGAACCTGGTCATCGCCAATGTCGAAGCCGGCGCACGCGAGGAAATCGATGCCCTGGTGCAGTCCCACGGGCTGGACCTGTATCGGCGCGCAACACCGCTGCGCCTGAATGCACTGGCGTGCGTGGCCCTGCCCACCTGCGGACTGGCAATGGCGGAAGCCGAACGCTACCTGCCGGAGCTTGTGCAAAGAATCGAGAACCTGCTGGCCGCGCACGGTCTCCAGAACGCACCCATTCATCTGCGCATTTCCGGATGCCCGAACGGCTGCTCACGTCCGTACCTGGGTGAAATCGCGCTGGTCGGGAAGGCACCGGGTCGCTACAACCTGATGCTCGGCGCTGATCGCCGTGGCCAGCGTCTCAACGCCTTGTACCGGGAAAACATCGACGAGGCTGCAATCCTGTACGCCCTCGACGCGCTGTTTGCCGACTACGCCGCCACGCGCGAGGCCGATGAAGCATTTGGCGACTTCCTCGTACGCAGGAAGATCGTCGCCGCGCCCCGGCAGATTCCCCTTGAGGTGATTGCATGAACGTTCTTCCGGATCTCGTCACTGCCGCCGAAGACAGCCGCGCCCTCGCCACGCTGAATCGCTGGCTGGAAAAGCGCAGCGCCGACCAGCGCGTGCAATGGGCACTGGAAACCCTGCCGGGCACGCACGTGCTTTCCTCCAGCTTTGGCGCGCAGTCGGCGGTTTCCCTGCACCTGCTCACCCGGCAGCAGCCACGCATCCCGGTGATCCTTGTCGATACCGGTTACCTGTTCGAGGAGACCTACCGTTTTGCCGATGCGTTGAGCAATCGCCTCAAGCTCGACTTGCGCGTGGTTCGCCCGCAGCTTGGCCGCGCGTGGATGGAAGCCCGCCACGGCAAACTCTGGGAACAGGGCCTCGAAGGTCTTGGCCAATACGATCGCCTGCACAAGGTGGAACCACTCAAGCGCGCCCTGGATGATCTCAACGCACGCACCTGGTTTGCCGGCCTGCGTCGCAGCCAGGCCAGCACGCGCGAAAACGCCCAGGTACTCGAACTGCGCTCGGGCCGCTGGAAGGTGCATCCGCTGATCGACTGGAGCGACCGCGACGTCTGGATGTACCTGACTCGCCATGACTTGCCGTATCACCCGCTCTGGCACGAAGGCTACGTTTCAATCGGCGATGTGCACACCACGCGGCGCTGGCAACCCGGCATGCGCGAGGAAGAGACCCGCTACTTCGGCCTCAAGCGCGAATGCGGCATCCACATGGAGATCTGAAAGACGGGTCGTTTCTACGCTCCTCGCCCAACTCCAGAACAATTGAAGCGGCGCTGATCAAATCGTCCTCCCGGCGAACGCCGGGATCCATCTTGACTCAAACAGCAGGTTTCCAAAGGTGAAATTGACTCCGGCCTGCGCCGGAACAACAGCTCTGCCTCAAGAACGTTTCAGCCGCCGACCGGATTTTGCCCCATCCGCCCCCCAGAGGATCGGGCCGTTCCGGCCGGCGGCCCTTCCCTTCACCCATGTCTTTTCCATTTCGCGAGCCTGCACCATGAACCAACCCGCATTGGTACCCACGTTTACCGAATCCTTGAACCCACCACATGGCGGCACCCTCAAGGAACTTTACCTGCCCTTCGCCGCAGCCCAGGCACTCAAGCAGCGCAGCGCCAGCCTGCCCGGATGGACACTCGATGCACGCCAGTTGTGCGACCTGGAGTTGCTTTTGAGCGGGGCCTTTTCTCCGCTTGAGGGATTCCTGAACCGGCGCGACTACGCCAGCGTTCTCGATGACATGCGCCTGGCTGACGGAACCCTGTGGCCGATTCCGATCACGCTCGATGTCGATGAAGCGTTTGCCGCAAAACTGGCAAGCGGTGGTGAAGTGGCTCTGCGCGACAGTGAAGGCGTACCGCTGGCCGTGCTCAAGGTCGAGGACATCTACTTCATCGATCCGCTGCAGGAAGCACACCAGGTGTTCGGCACCACCGACCGACTGCACCCGGGCGTGGCCGAATTGCTCGACCATCGCCATCGCGTCTACCTCGGCGGTCGCGTGCAGGGCATCCAGGCCCCGCAACATCACGATTTCGCCGAGCTGCGCGACACGCCACGATCATTGCGTGCCCGCCTCGCCGCGCGCGGCTGGAATCGCGTGGTCGCCTTCCAGACCCGCAACCCCATGCACCGCGCCCATCGTGAATTGACCGTGCGCGCCGCCGAACGCACCCATGCCAAGCTGCTGATCCAACCCGTGGTCGGCCTGACCAAGCCTGGCGACGTCGACCACTACACCCGCGTGCGCTGCTACAAGGCATTGCTCAAGCATTACCCGCAGGATTCCGTTGATCTGTCCCTGCTGCCGCTGGCCATGCGCATGGGTGGCCCACGCGAAGCGCTTTGGCACGCGATCATCCGCAAGAACTACGGCGCCTCGCATTTCATCGTTGGCCGCGATCATGCCGGCCCCGGCAAGGATTCCAACGGCAATCCATTTTATGAACCCTACGCGGCACAGGAGTTGCTTGCCGAACACCAGGATGAACTCGGCATCCGCGTGGTGCCGTTTCCTGCCATGGTCTATGCCGCCAATCGCGATACCTACATTCCCTCAACCGACGTGCAAGCGCAGGATGACATTCGCGACATATCGGGTACCGAATTGCGCCGTCGTCTGCATACCGGTTCGGAAATCCCGGAGTGGTTCACCTTCCCGGAAGTGACGGAAATTCTTCGCGATCGCCATCCGGTCGGCAGTCGCCAGGGCTTTGCGCTGTTCTTCACCGGCCTTTCCGGTGCCGGCAAATCGACCATCGCGCAGGCGGTGATCGCGCGCCTGCTGGAAAACTCGGCACGTTCCATCACCCTGCTGGATGGCGATGAGGTGCGCACGCACCTGTCCAGGGGGCTCGGCTTCTCGCGTGAGGATCGCGCGGCCAATGTTTCCCGCATTGGCTACGTCGCCAGCGAAATCGTGCGCCATGGCGGCATTGCCGTGTGCGCGCCGATTGCACCGTATCGCGATGTCCGCGCGGAGGTGCGCGCTCGCGTGGAAAACTTCGGCAGCTTCATCGAAATCCACGTGGACACCGAACTGGCCACCTGCGAAGCGCGCGACCGCAAGGGACTGTATGCACAGGCACGTGCCGGCAAGATCCCCCACTTCACCGGAATCAGCGATCCCTACGAGGCACCGCTCAATCCCGAGTTGCGATTGAATGGCGCAGGTGGCGATCCGGCTAGCCTCGCAACCCAGGTCGTCGCCCTGTTGCGCAATCGCGGCTTGATTGAGCCCGCGACACCCGCGTGAATCCCATCCACAAGCCACTCATTGGTAGGAGCCCCTTCAGGGGCGATGGCGTTTCCAATCGCCTCACAATCGCCCATGCATGGGTTTATCCCCTTTTTGGGGCTCCTAAGGAAACTCTGAACACGTACAGAACTCATTCGTCGCGAGCAAGCTCGCTCCCACAAAATCAAGCTTGGTGGGAGCGAGCTTGCTCGCGACAATACTTGTTCAGAGTTTCCCTAAAAGACGAGGCGGCACGAAACACGCTCCCTGTAGGAGTCCCGAAAAGGGGATAAACCCCTTCAGGGGCGATGGCAATTCGATTCTTTGGCGATCGCCTGCTTGTGGGCGAACGCAAGCGCAGCTACGCCGCATTGGCATGTTGCACGGAGAGATCCCGCCAATGCGGCGGGGTCGACCAGGCAGGAGAAGCCGCACCCTGCACCACGCGCACGAGATCGCGTCGATCCACGCGCGGTGCCAATGCGGCGATCAGGTCAAGTGCATAGTCGCGTTGCACGCGATCGGCCTGCAGCACAACCCAGGTGGTGCAGGTCGGCAGCAATCCTTCGGCGGACAACACGCACAGGTCCTTGCTGTCGGATTCCAGCAGGGCCATCTCGGCAAGCACGCCCACACCCAGACCGGCACGCACGTAGACCTTGATCAAATCGGCATCACGCGCCGTCACGGCCAGGTTCAACTCGCAACCGGCAGCGACAAATGCCTTGCGCAGCGAGGAATCCGCCGCCAGCGATGACTCATAGCTCACCAATGGCCAGGCGGCCAGCTCGTCGATGCGCGGCGCGCGTCCCAATTCCGCGAGCGCATGCGCACGCGGCACGAGAATCTTGCGATCCCAGCTGAACAGGGGAATGGCCAAGTCGGCCGTGGGCGGTTCGCCTGCGGTGCTGACGATGGCCATGTCGGCGCTGCCCCGCCCGAGCAATTCGATCAGTTCGGTATCTCCGCGCGGCTCAAGCCGAACCGAGAGTTTCGGGTAGCGCTGCTTCACCGTGCTCACCGCGCCCGGCAACACGAATCGCGCCTGGGTGTGCGTGGTGGTGATGATCAATTCACCATCGCCGTCCCGGCGCAGGTTGGCTGCCAGGGCGCGAATGTTGGCCGACTCGGCAAGGATGTTGCGTGCACGCGCAATCACCTGCGACCCCGATGCGGTTATGGAATCCAGACTTTTGCCCCGGCGCAGGAACACCTGGAAACCGAGCTCGTCCTCAAGCTGGCGCAACTGTCGGGAAATACCCGGCTGGGTGGCGTGCACGCGCTCCGCCGCCATGGTGATGTTCAGGCCGGCATCGGCAATGGCAACGATGTAGCGCAACTGGGTCAGTGTCATGTGCTGCAATCCACGGCTTTGGATATCGGCAAACACCTGCCTGCCCAAGGCAACCGTGCATGCGTACCACGTGGAACCTTGGCAAGGCCCACATCGAAACGGTCACGGGAACAAGACGGATCCGGGCATCGCTGGCTGGTGCGGCAGCATACGGGGTCCACGTCGGCGCGTCCAGTATGGACGTCTAAACGGCTGTTTGGGCAAATCACGGAAATGCATAAGCCTCGAATGGCCAGGTATTTCCCCGGCAAGCCACGCGCTTTCATGCTGGCGGCATGAGCCTTTACCCCATTTTTGCCAACCTGAACCAGCGCCCGGTGCTTGTCGTCGGCGGCGGCGCGGTGGGCGAGCGCAAGGTTGCCACCCTGCGCAAGACCGGCGCCGTCATCATGGTTGTGGCCCCGCGAATCACCGCGAATCTGCAAGCCTGGGCCAAGGCGGGCTTCATCTGCCACATCCCGGAGGCATTCCACGAATCCCGGCTGGATCGCGTCTGGCTGGTGGTTGCGGCGACCGATGATCGCGCCTTGAACCAGCGCATTGCCGCCGAAGCATGGCGGCGCTGCATTTTCGTCAATGTGGTGGATGACGTGGCCCTGTCGAGCTTCCAGGTACCTGCCCTGGTGGATCGCAGCCCGCTCATGATCGCCATTTCCACCGGTGGAGCCGCACCTGCCTTTGCGCGACTGATCCGCGAGCGCATCGAGTCCCTGCTGGATGCATCGCTGGGTCCGCTCACCGATCTGGTGGCCCGCTACCGCATACGCATACGTACGCGTATTCCCGACACCGCGCGTCGTCGACGCTTCTTTGAGCGCCTGTTCCACGGTCCAGTGGCAGGCCTCCTGCGCCAGGGTCAGGCACTGCGTGCTGCACGCGCGCTGATTGGGGCATTGCGCGACTTGCATGACGAGAAGACGGCCGGCTCCGTGGCTTTGGTGGGCGCCGGACCTGGCGATCCCGGTTTGCTCACGCTGAACGCATTGCGTTCCATCAATGAAGCCGATGTGATCCTGCATGATCGTCTGGTCTCTGCCGAGGTCCTTGCATTGGCTCGCCGCGATGCCGAGCTTGTCGATGTCGGCAAGCAATCCGGCGCCGCACCCATATCCCAGCAGGCCATTCACGCGCTGCTGCTGGAACACGCATCTCAAGGCAAGCGCGTGGTGCGATTGAAGGGAGGCGATCCGTTCCTGTTTGGTCGCGGTGGCGAGGAGCTGGAATTTCTGCGTGCACACGGCATCGCCTTTGACGTGGTGCCCGGCATCACCGCGGCCATGGCCTGCGCCGCCTACGCGGGCATTCCCTTGACCCATCGCGATCACGCCCAAAGCGTGCGTTTCCTCACTGCACACAGCCGCGAAGGCGTGCATGCGTTGGCTCAACAGGATCTGGCCGATGCCGCACAGACTCTCGCCATCTACATGGGCGTGGGTCTGCTGAGCGAGATTCGCGATCAATTGCTCGCATTCGGCCGCTCGGCGACAACGCCATTCGCCCTGGTGGAGAACGGATCGCGCCCCGAACAACGCATCATCCGCGGCGAACTGGATCAACTGCCCGAACTGGCGCGCACGCACCAGGTCCAGTCACCCGCCCTGCTCATCGTCGGCACGGTGGCTGCATTGGCGGATCGCCTACACTGGTACGGCCAAGCCCCCCTGGGTGGAACCACCGACATCGCGCGCGACCTTCGCGCGGCCTGAATCCAACGGAGTTGATCCCATGTCCCACGCTTCGATTCTCGACACCATCGGCAATACACCCATCGTGCAGTTGCAGCGGCTTGCGCCACCGGGGGTGGAAATCCACGTCAAGGTGGAATCGTTCAATCCCGGCGGATCGGTCAAGGATCGCCTTGCCCTCGCCGTAGTGCTGGATGCCGAACGCAGCGGCGCGCTCAAGCCCGGACAAACCATTGTCGAGGCGACATCCGGCAACACCGGCGTTGCCCTGGCCATGGTCGCAGCCGCACGCGGCTATCCCTTTGTTGCGGTAATGGCCGATTCGTTTTCCATCGAGCGCCGCAAGCTGATTCGTGCCTATGGCGGCAAGGTCATCCTCACGCCGGCCGCCGAGCGCGGCACCGGCATGATTCGCAAGGCGGAAGAACTCGCGCAAAAACATGGTTGGTTCCTGACCCGCCAGTTCGACAACCCGGCCAATCCGGCTTGGCATCGCAACACCACGGCAGCGGAAATCCTGCGCGACTTCGTCGGCAGGCGCCTGGACTATTTCGTATCCGGTTGGGGCACCGGCGGCACCCTGACCGGCGTCGGCGAAGTGCTGCGCGTGGCGCGCCCCGAGGTACAGATCATCGCCAGCGAACCCGCCGCCGCCGCGATGCTGTCCGGGCAGGAATGGAAGCCGCACAAGATCCAGGGCTGGACACCCGACCTGATTCCCGGCGTGCTCAATCGCGATGTTCCCCATCGCGTGCTGACCGTGGATGACATCGTCGCCCGCGACACCGCACGCCTGCTGGCCAGCAAGGAAGGCATCTTCGTCGGCGTGTCTGCTGGCGCCACGCTCGCGGCAGCGCTCGAGATCGCCCGCGACGCCGCGCAAGGCAGCGTGATCCTGGCCATGCTGCCGGACACCGGCGAACGCTATCTTTCAACATTTCTCTTTGAGGGTGTCAACGAAGGATCGGATGACGAATGGTTGGCCTCGCTGGGCTGAAACGTGGCGAGGGAAACGGGAAGCGGGAATCGGGAATCGGCATTCTGCTTGTCTCCCACTCCCGCTGGCGTACCCGAAAGGGCATAAGGGAGAGGGCTGAGTTGAGCTTCGTTCCGTTCATGGTTCGACAGGCTCACCACGAACGGAGGGGGTGAGAGCCGTTCATGGTTCGACAGGCCTGTTCTGAGCACGGTCGAAGGGCTCACCACGAACGGTAGCCACTTGATCTGCATTGTTCCAAACCCGTTCGTGGTGAGGAGGCTGGATCGAGACCGAAGGTCGAGGCCAGTCGTCTCGAACCACACGTTCCGGCCCTCACCTTGCATGGCTCGGGCGCTTGTCGTTTCCTCAATACCGTTCGTGGTGAGGAGACTGGAACGAGACGAAGGGTCGTGGTTCGAGACGCCCTCTCGACGCGCTGCGCTTTCTCGATGGCTCCTCACCATGACCGGGGCTTTCCCGTCTCGAACCACGCATCAACCCGCTCTGTCGAGCGGGCTGACCACTCCTCGCCCACCCCGATTCAGGACGTGGGTGTAGATCAACGTGGTGGAAACATCGGAGTGACCGAGGAGCTCCTGTGATGCACGTGGATGTGCGAATGCCGCGTGCGCAGGATGCGCTAGAGCGGCGATTGTGCGGATGTCAGACCCCGATTCCAGCAGGTGCGTGGCAAACGTGTGCCGCAAGGTATGACAGGTGGCGGGCTTTTCGATTGCAGCCCTGCGCACCGCCGATTTCATCGCACGCTGAAGCCCACCCTCATCCAGATGGTGACGACCTTCAAAACCCGTTCGCGGATCCACGCTGCGTCGCTGCGAGGGGAACACGTACTGCCACATCCATTCGCGCGCCGCATTCGGATACTTGCGGGCCAAGGCATGCGGAAGCCAGACCGCACCAAAACCTGCGGCAATATCCCGTTGATGAAGCACCCGAGCAGGCCTCCATGCCGATCAGACACGGCGATAACCGGGCGACGTGTTCCAGCATCTTGTCGCGGGAAACCCTGGGCAGTACCAGCACGGCATTGCCCGCGGCATCCACGCCGTGCAGTGCGAAAACATTCTTTGCCAGATCAATGCCAAGCGTTACGATGTTCATGTGGACTTCCCCTTCTTGGTGTGGTGATGAGAGATTGCACTTCCCATCGTGGCACTTCGTTGCCGAAACTCGCCATTGCGCGGCACATCCGGGACGGGGAAGTCCCATTTATTCGTTAGCTCCTGAAAAGTCATGCCCCCAGATCCACACGAAAGCGATCACCTCTTCTCTGAGATTGGCCGGGTCACAGTCAGGTGGGCCGAGCTTGAGGATGTGCTCGCGGACTTCATTGTGTGTCTCCTGAACGACGAGAGAACCTACACGTGCATCGTTGCGACTGAACTGGGATATCAAGGCCTCACCAATCTTCTGGTCAGTCTCTATATTGCGCGCCACGGAGATGACACCGATCTCGCGTCACTTCGGAATTTGCTTGCTCAAGCGGATGCGGTCGAACAGACTCGCAATCAGATTGTGCATTCCACTTGGGTGTCGGCGGGAGCGCCGCACGTCGTCACGCGAATCAAATCGACTGCGAAACGCAAACGCGGTTATGACACCGTTGTGGAGAACTACGACCTTGATCGGTTCCGAGCAGTATCGGACGAGATCGCAAGAGTACGATCTGAGTTGGCGCAGTTCGCTCTTTACCTCATCAAGCAGGGGAAGGCCTTTGACAAGTAGCGGAGGAGCTAACAAGCGCATCAAGTTCGTGCGCTGCGCGCACCCGACGTGCAACGGCGAAGCGCCGTTGCACGCGGCTTATGCGCGGCGTTGGGCGTGGTGTTGCCAAGTTCATACCAAAGTGATACTTTGCGAGTATGAAAGTCGCAATCTCAGTCCCTGACCCCGTTTTCGACGCTGCGGAGCGCTTGGCTAAGCAGCGCGCGGTACCTCGTAGTCGGCTCTTCACCGAAGCTCTGGAAGAGTACGTTGCGAAGCACGGCTCCGAGGCTGTCACTGATCGCTTGAACGCCGTCTATGCCGCAGAGTGCTCCGGTGTGGAGCAAGCCATGGCACATGCACAATTCAAGTCGGTGGCAGATGAAGCGTGGTGAGTTGTGGTGGGCTTCTCTACCAGCGCCTACAGGCTCTGGTCCAGGCTTCCGACGGCCTGTGTTGGTTGTCCAGTCAAAGGCATTCAACGATAGTCGTATAGCAACAGTCATTGTGGCTGTTGTCACATCAAACTTGGCATTGGCTGCTGCACCCGGGAACATTCGCTTGGCCAAGTCCGAAACGGGATTGCCGAAAGCCTCCGTCGTCAACGTGTCGCAACTCATCACCTTGGATCGTTCGTTACTGACTTCCATGGTCAGGTCGCTCTCGGGCAAAGTCATGTCGCAGGTCGATGAAGGGTTGCGGCTTGTACTTGCGCTACAGTGATCGCCCAACAGATCGCTGCAGCCGACCGTCATCCCGCTACGCGGGTTGCCGGCGGCTGAGTTCAAACGTTGGCCCCCAGTAAAGCATCGGTCTATATTGCCCCCATGAGCCAACCAAGACCCGACTTCCTTAGCCTCTCCGTCGCCGAGCGAATCCAGCTTGCAGAGGACATTTGGGACAGTATTCCCGCTGATAGCCCTGAATCAGCGGCACTTTCGCTTGCCCAGCTCCAAGAGGCGCAGACCCGGCTCCAGGCGCACGACCAAGATCCTTCCACAGCCGTGTCTTGGGAGCAGGTCCGCTCCGAGCTCTTTCAGCGCAATCACCAATGCGCGTCCTGTTTCGGCCTCAAGCCCGGATTGCGGCTCTTGAGGCGCAGGCTTGGTATGAGTCTCGTGCTGCCGGTCTTGGGTTGGAATTTGCACGCGCCATAGACGCCGCCGTAGCTTCGGCCGTTCGTAACCCTGAGGCATATTCCCTCGTTGCAAGTAGTTGCCGGCGCGTCTTGCTGCGCAGGTTTCCGTTCTCATTGGTCTATCGCGTTCGTGGTGATGAGTTGTTGGTCGTAGCCGTGTTCCATCATCGGCGTGATCCGACCGTACTGGCCAAACGCGCTGGGGGCTGACAATTCCTGTATGGACTCCCCCGTCAACCCTGCCCGCATGAGGTTATGGTGTCCACACGTCTGAAACTGCGGATGATCTTCTTGCTTGTATTCTGCCTACCGGGGATTGCCATCGTGGGATACTCCGTGAAACTTGCCGCGAGCAGCATCGAGCTGACCAACTCCGGTTCGTTTGAGACCGGAGTCATCGTCAAATACGAACGACCAAATTACCGGGGAAGAGCCAAGATAGGGAGCTCGCTGTGTCCGGTGATTGAGTTCCAACATGCCAACATGACGCACACATTCACCGACGAATGGTGCAGCAAGTCCCCCAAGGATCATCCCGTCGGCTCGCACGTTCCCGTCGTGATTGCTGCCGGGTCACCCGGAACAGCACGCATAAATGCATTCTGGGAACTTCACGGGGCGAGCCTCGTCTCCGCACTGATCGGCATTCCATGGTTGTTGATAGGGATAGCTTTGGTAGTTCGCGTGCGCTGACAGAACGGGGCGTGCGCTGGCAGCCACTTCCCGCATGGCCATTCATTC
>WBZL01004749.1_pt1 | contig 11556 bp, 2 predicted proteins | sample 5204291 | NCBI WGS metagenome assembly WBZL01 (sample SAMN12344345, study PRJNA552823) | activated sludge metagenome | biome: Activated sludge suspended growth; feature: Nitrification reactor; material: Wastewater; isolation source: activated sludge from nitrification reactor of wastewater treatment...
CTGCGAGGTGAACGCGATCTCCGCGATCGCCGGGACGCTCATGCGTTGCGCTGACCACAACACGATCTGCGCCCGTCTCCAGCGGACCACCGACCCCGACCCCCGACGCACGATCCCGAGCAGCTTCTGGCCCTCATCCGGCGTGAGATCACGCACATACACACGTTCAGCCATCACCCGATCAAAACAGGTCCGGGCGATCAGGTGGTGGACGCGCCCCCACCAACGTTGGCGGTCACGGCACTAGTTCGCCACTACATGTATCTTCACTGGCCGGAGGAGGGGAAGCTCAGGTGAGTCAGGTTGAGCCGCCGTTCAGGGTGTGATGAATCGTTGCGTGGCACGTCGGACATGAGTCCTTGGACGGCCTGAGGACACTGTGCGAGCGCGCCCATGACTCCGCTTGAGGATGCTCTGCGTCGCGTTCTCGATTCGAGCGGTGCCCTCAGCCCCGACCGCATCCGACAAGCCCTCCGGCGTCGTGGCGTCAATGTGCCGACCGACGCAGTCGAGCGGCAGCTCCGGTCCCGCCCCGACCTGTTCCGTCCTCTCGGAGACGGGTCGTGGGACCTTGCCGAGCGGACAGCAGGCGAGTCGCTGCCGGTAGCGGATCACAGGCAGCCGATCGACCCGTTGCTCGCCGGGTCGTTGGACGGAGACTTCGTGGTGATCGACGTGGAGACCACCGGAACGTCGGTGGCCGACGACGAGATCATCCAACTCGCCGCCGTGCGGGTTCGTTCCGGTGCATCTGTAGCGGGCTTCAATCGGCACGTGAGGACGGTGTCCGCGACCGTGCCCCCATCACTGCAGCTCAGAATGGGTTGGGCTGCGCTGCAAGCCTCGGAACTGTCCCCGATCGAGGAGGCGCTTGAGGAACTGAAGGGTTTCGTGGGGAACGACACCGCTGTTGCGTGGAACGCCGGGTTCGACATCGGGTTCTTGTCCAAGGCCGGTTGGCAGCCAGACAATGTGGTCGACGCTTTGGCTACGGCACTCCTCGTCCTTCCCACTGGCCCCCACCGCCTGGGTGACGTCGCAGACCGACTCGAGGTCGCCCGGCAGTCGGTCGAGTCCCTACCGGTCGACGGTGCTGCTCCGGAACGGGAGCAACTTCACGATGCGCTGGTCGACTGTTTGTTGACTGCCCAGGTCCACGTCCAAGTCGGACAACAACTCGTTGGCGGCGTGAGCAGCGCAGTTGCCTCGCTGCTGCCGGAACTCCCGCTGCGGCCTCGGACAGACGTCGAAGGCCCGACACCAGCACGCACCGAGCGGCCTCGGCTGAGCGGCGCGACCGGCACCGAGATTCTTGAAGAGATCGTTGCGTCCACGGGCCGAGAAGTTCGCCCTGCTCAGACCACCGCCGCCGCGTGGAGCGATCGGGCGCTCCACGGGAGTTCCGCCGTCATCGAGGCGCCAACCGGAACCGGAAAGACGCTGGCCTACCTGGCCGCAACGCTCGCGGCGGTGCGGCGTGGTGGGCGGGTTGCGCTGGTCACTGCCTTCAAGAATCTGCAGGATCAGCTGTTGGACGAGTTCGACGACATTGATGCTGTCATCGACGTAGGGATCCGAGTCGCGGTGCTGAAGGGCGCCGGGAACTACTTCTGTCGACGCCGTCTAGAACGGCTCTGTGACGAGCTCGCTGAGGCCGAGCTTGACCTCCGCTATGTCGCCGCCGTGCTCGTCACGCTGCTGGAGCAGCAGCCACTGGCGACCCGTGACGATGTAGCCCCGTGGCTGCAGCATCGGATCGCGGCTTCTTCGTCACTCGTTGACGAAGTTGCGGTGGGGTGTGGGCACACCGAGTGCGGCCGGTCAGTCGCGATCGAGCGTGCCAACACCGCAGACGTCGTGGTGATGAACCAGGTGCTCTGGGTTGCACCTCCCGATGACCTCGAGCCGATCCACCTTGCAGTGATCGATGAGGCGCACGACCTCGAAGGGATGGCGACGCTTGCCTTCACCGAGGAGGTCGGCTCGGCACAACTGCTTGCCCTCAGCGACCGACTCGCTCCTGCTGGACGCCGGGGCCTTCTCTCTGCGGTCCGGCATGCTGGAGGTGACATCGCCACCGCCAACCAGTTGGCTCGCCGCCTGCGAACCTCCACGATCGCGACATGGCGACCCTTGGCTGACTTCGCTCGCGCCATCTCGCCCGACGTCGACGACGAGCAAGGTGGATCAGTGCGACTGCGCCGCGCCCCTGCGACCTTGCACCCAGGCGCGTGGGTCCGCGCATCCGATGCGTTGCGGGATCTACACGACACGCTGCAACGTCTCGCATCGGAGCTCGATGCCCTTGCGGCGGATCCGACAATCGACCGGCTCACACAGGAAGATCTCGTGGCCCTCCAACAACAGGCACGAGACCTCGAGGAGTTGCTCTGGCGTGTACCTGCGGTCCGCGAAACGGCCCTGGTGCACTTCATCGAGCTCGAACCAGCGGATCAGGGCGGCTGGCGGTTCGCGCGAGCACCTGTCGAGGTGGCGCCACGTCTCCAGGACCGCTGGGAAGCACTCGATGGCTTCGCGCTCTTGTCCGCAACTCTTCAGACCGGAGGCAACGACTTCGGGTTCGTCGTCGACCGGCTCGGGCTCCGAGCCCACCTCGCCGGCGGTGCGTGCGCCCTGGAGTCCGACTTCCGGTTCCACGAGAACGTCGTGCTCGGCATCGCGCGCTGGTTCGATTCGATTCCTGTCCCCAGGTTCATGCCCGAGTTCGAGGCCGAGACCGCAGAGGAGCTGGCCGCGATGGCTCGGTTCGGTAACGGGCGGCTCCTCGCTCTGTTCACCGCCACAAGTCGACTCCGCAGCGTGCGCGACATGATCGCCGACCCACTTGCCCGAGATGGACTGCCTGTGCTCGCACAGGGTGACGGATCCCGCCCGGCGCTTCTCGAGGAGTTCCGATCACGGCCCGAGTCAGTGCTTCTGGGCACAAGATCCTTCTGGCAGGGCGTCGACGTGCCCGGCGACTCGCTGTGCTTCGTTGAGATCGAGAAGCTGCCGTTTCCTCACATGCGGGATCCCGTCACAGAAGCCCGCCTTGAGCTGCTTCGCCGCCAAAGCCGCAACGAGTTCGAGGACTACCTGTTGCCCTCCATGACGATCGCGTTGAAGCAAGGATTCGGTCGCCTCGTCCGCCGGGCAAGCGATCGCGGCGCTGTCATCATCCTGGACCGACGCCTCCACACGAAGCCGTATCGCGACGGGGTCCTCTCCTCGTTGCCCGGCTTCCGCCCGAGGGAGCCGGACGCTGAACTGTCACGGTTGGCGTTCTACTCCCACATCGACGAGTCGCTGCCGGGTCTGATCACCGAGCACGGCCGCGACCATCTCGCCACCATGCCCGCTGGCGCTACCTCGTTGGCGATCGACGTCCCGCAGGTACCCCGGGGCGGCGATCGCGCGGCCCGGCGGCACGATGTCCTTGCCGCGCTTGAACAGGCCTTCGGCTTCGATGGGTTCCGGTCCGACGAGCAGGAGGAGCTCTTCTGGCGTATCCACGACGGTGAGGACGTGTTGGGCATCCTCCCCACCGGAGCCGGCAAGAGCTTGCCGTTCCAGCTGTCGGCGCTGGTCGGAGAGGGCCTCACCTTGGTGGTGTCGCCCCTCGTGGCTCTCATGCGGGACCAAGTCGAGAACCTGCTCGATCGTGGTATCCGGCAAGTCGGCGCGTTGGTCGGCCAGATGACTGCCGACGAGCGTGACGAGATCATCCGCAGAGTCCACAGCCGAGCGATCTCTTTGCTGTACGTCGCGCCTGAACGGCTGCGAGATCCGGTGTTTCTCGACCACCTGCGGTCGTTCGACCTGCGGCGAGTGGTGGTCGACGAAGCGCACTGCGTCTCGTTGTGGGGCCCGAGCTTCCGTCCCGACTTTCTTGCGATCCGGGCTGCGCTTGATCGCGCGGGCCAGTCAGGTGCGCCTCTCGCAGCGTTGACCGCGACGGCCACCCCGGAGATCGAGTCGGACATGCGTCGAGCGTTGCGAATCGAGTCAGCCGAGAAGATCTCCACGCCAGCGGTACGTCCGAACCTGCGGTTCGCGGTGCTCGGCAACGACCCGCGCGTCCCGGGCGATCGTTTCACCAATCGCAAGGACCGGCTACGTCACCTCGTTCGCATCCTCACCGCGGCGGAGCGACGATCCGAGGCAGCCATCGTCTACGTGCCGACCGTGGCGCTCGCCGAGCAAGTCGCTGCTCAGGTGCAACAGGCCGGGATGATCGCACGCCCCTACCACGGCCGCCTGGACCCATGGAGCCGGCAGAACGTGGAGGAACTGTTCAGAGACGGTGAGATTGATGTGATCGTCGCGACCAAGGCGTTCGGCATGGGCATCGATCGATCCGACGTCAGATACGTCGTACACCTCGGCTGCCCAGCGGACCTCGAGAGCTACTACCAGGAAGCTGGTCGGGCAGGACGTGACGGCGAGCCTTCCTGGTGCCTCCTGCTCCCGATTCATGCGTCGGATCGAGCGACGCAGGAGTGGTTCATCGAACAGGTCGGTGATCTCGACTCAACACTCGATGACGCTGCCTCGCTCCTCAAAGGCATGGGGCTGGGCAAGCGCCTGCTCGACCTCGAGGAGTTCGCCTCCCAGCTTGGACTCGAGGAGACCCAGGCAAGAGTTGTACTGCACTACCTCGAAGCTGGTGATTTCATCGATCGCGGGCCCGACCAGACCGCAGTGGCATCGGTTCTGCTGCTCGATTCTCCCCACGATGACACCGTTCGATCGGTGTGCGAGATGGCATCCATGAAGTCGATGGTTCCGGCCCTGCTCGAGATGGTCGACCTGGCACGTCAGCACGACGAGCCGCCGGCTGCCCTCGAGCAACGCTTCATCGAAGAGAGCCGGGCCGGGCGACTCGTGTATCGCCCCGTTCGGCGGCTGGCGTCTGTGACAGTTCACGACGCGGGCAATCGACTGGCTCCGTCGACCGCCGCTGTCACACGACAGATGTACAACAAGCTCGACCAGATGCTGGCCTTCGCATCGGAGAGGGAGCGCTGCCGCCAGATGACCATTCGCTCGTACCTTGGCGAGTCCGACGACGGCATGCGGCCGTGTGGTGTCTGCGACATCTGCGACCCCAGGCTGGCGAGACCGTGGCTCGATCTTCCGTTGGACCTGGTGCCGGACGCCGATCGGCTGATGGACACGGAGCTCACCTGCCTCTACGCCGTGCAGTGGAACGAAGCCGAGGTCACGGCTGGGCGAGCACCGTATGGGCGGTCGGCCTTGCGCTGCGTGCTCGCTGGAGACCGCTTCCAACTCGGCCGCTACACCGAGGGCGCGAACCGCCAGCGAAGGCTCCGGCGCGCCGAGGCGAGCCCCTACTGGGCTGCGCTCAGCCTGCTCACGAATCCGTCGGACAGGATCCGCACCGCGTTTGAATCTCTTGACCAGGACGGATGCCTCACCGCTCGCCAGTTTGAGGTGGCCAACGACCGCGGCACAGGGCTGGAGCAGTACTCGTACCCTGCGCTGAGCGACATCGGCATCCGCCGTGTCGAGCTTGGGTTGGTCGGTTCATGACCGGCACCGAACTCGGCAACCTCGAAACGGGCGTCGATACCGTCGGCTTTCTCACTGGGCTGCTGTCCGGCTACGAACCCAGCTCGATCCTGCGGGAGCAAGCCCAGAACGCCGACGACGCATGTAGAAAGCAAGGCCGCACTGGCCGACTCTGGGTCTCGATCGAGGAGCACGAGATCCGCATCGAGAACCCTTCGATTCTGACCGACGACGACTGGCGGCGACTCGCAAAGACCAGCTCACGCGGCAAGGCTTCAGACCAGAACCAGACGGGCGAGTTCGGCGTCGGGTTCTGGAGCGTGCTGCATCTCACCGACGCTCCGATCATCACCTCCGGACGCCGAACCGTTCGCATCGACCAGTTCAGCGGCATCCCAGCCCAGTTTCAGCCGGCCGACGAAGCGATCGACGGCACACGGTTTGTCCTGCCCCTTCGCAGGCAGCCCTCACCCTCGGGGGAGCGTCTCGAGGTTCCGCCAGTCAGCGCCTCGATGCTCCGCTCCCTCGAGGAAGAGTTCGCAAACCAGATCGCGGACCTCCTTCTCTTCACCGAGGCGCTCGACGAGATCGTGGTCGTCCGGCTGGACGGAAGTGTGGAACGAGGTTCACGAGTTGCGCACCAGCTGAGTCCGAGGGTCGACCGCGTCGACATCGTGCAAGCCCGGGATCAAGACCCAGCGGCGACGACGTCGTATCTGAGGGTTGGCAGTGAAGTCCCAAACCCCCCTGTGGGTCGAAACGCTCGGGTGACCGCTGCGTTCCCGCTCGACGACGCGCCCGCCCCCGGCAGAGTCTTCTGCACCTTCCCAACCGAGACGCTCTCGGGGCTCCCCTTCTCCATCAACGGGCACTTCTTCGCTGCAATGGATCGGCGATCCATCGTGAACGGTGGCGAACACGGAGCGTGGAACGACCGCGTGTACGCCCACCTGGGCGACGCCCTTGGCGAGGCGCTGGAAGAACTGTTCACCTGCGACATCTCGCTGCAATGGGAGAGCCGGGCCCGATGGTTCCTGGGGTCCACGGGAGGCACCACCGACATCCAGCGGCGATCGAGCGACCTTCTTGACCACCTCGACCGCGAAGCACTCCGACGTGAGGTAGTTCCGGATCGCTCCGGCGCACTACACAACGGCGAAGCGCTGGTGTCGCTCGAGCCTGCAGCAGATGAGCTACTCGGCGCACACGTCGAGAACGCCGTAGCGGCGGTCCACCGCGACCTCCACCGCATCCTGGACAGATGGGGGGTGCGACGCTGGGGTACCGGTGAAGTGGCCCGATGGGTCCAGCAACACTCCCCCGACGACGCAACACATCTCACGGACGCGCCAACGTTCATGAACTCGGTGGACAAGCTGAAGCGGCTTCTCGCCTACCTGTCAGCCGAAGGCGACGTTCTGAGGAACGCGACGCTGGCGGCCGGAACCGACGAACGCGTGCACCGAATCGGGTCGCCAGAACTGCGGCGGCCGACACCGCAGATGTTGAGCCTTGTGAAGGGCCTCTCGACCCACAGCGTCCACCCCGACCTCGTGAACACCATCGCATGGACCCACGCGCCGTTGACTGACGGGCCGTGGCTGCGCGACGTGCTGCAGGCCAACGCCAGCGCCCTGGTGCACAAACGGGTGCCCAGCCCGAGCATCGGATGCTTGAACACGCTCGACAAAGTCTCCGAAGCGCTCGACCTCGCCGGCGCCGCGCGAGAGGGATGTGACGGCCTACCCCTCGCGGTCGACCCCGGAAAGGTGGTTCAACGCTTCGGCAGCACAACGATCGTTGGAGTTCCCTCATCGCCGCAGCGCTCCGAGGTGGTGGATCTCCTCGAACGATGCGGCGCCAAGTGCCTGCACGATGCGGTCGACAGGGTCGAGCTGTCTGGCGGGGATGTTCGAAGGTTCAGTGCACGGACATTGACAGAGTGCGTACTCGCCGCGCCGAACTGGAAACCGATCCGGGACACCGTGCCCCTTCTGTTGGCGATCGACCTCCTCATCGAATCCCGGTTGGCTGACCGGACGGACTTCGGCGCGCTCAGCGATGCGGAGATCTGGCCGGCCGCCGACGGGACCCCCCGAAAGCTCGCCGATCTCTTCCTGCCCTCCGAGGCAGGGGTCATCAGAGACGACCAGAAGGCGCGGGTGCTCGCACCACGCTCCATCGACACAACCACCTCCGCAGGCCAACGCGCACGCAACGTGCTCGCCGAAGCGTTCGGACTGGTGCGTCTGGACGCGGCAGAGGAGACCGTTGCGGGCTGCGAAAGCCCCCCGAACGAGCGAGCCGACCTGCTCGGCTTGCTCGAGGATCTTGTCGAGTGTTGGAGGAGACTCCGCCCAGTCCAGCGAGACCGCCTTGCCAACTCCTCGTTCGTGCCATGCCTCGATGGGAAGCTCAGGCGACCAGCAGAAGCGCTTCTGCCCAAACGTCCGCTGCCAGGGCCGCTTGGCGAGCGATCATCCGCCAACCTCATCGACGAGGTTGGCGGCCTCCGCAAGATCCTGACCGAACTCGGCGCGAGGCAGACACCCACCGCAGAAGAGCTCTCGGATCTCGCCCATTGGATTGCGGATCAACCGTTCGACGGTGAGCACGATGCCGCGTCGACCCTCTGGGAGTACCTCGACTTCGAAGCGGAGATCGGTGAGGCAGAGCTACGGCCGCTGCAATCGATCCCATGGCTCCCGTCCCACCCCGACGGTGAGCGCCGGGCACCCAAGGATCTCGTCGATCCGACGCTGGCGTTCGCCGAGATGCTGTACTCGAGCCCGAAGGGTGTACGGCAGTCGAGCGCTCGCCTGCGTGAGGCGCTGGGGATTCGCGGAGCCCTGACTGCAGACGAGTACGTGGCGCTCGCCCGGCGATCGGCGGAGACCGAGACCCCACTGTTGCCGCAGTTCTTCTACCAACTGGACCGCGCCGCAGCGACGGAGGACAACGCACGAACCATCGGGCAGCTTCGCGACGTCGCGTTCATCCCGGCCAACAACCGGCTCATCGCCCCACGGTCACTGGTGGACCCGTCGAGAGCTCGACTCTGGGGCCTCCTACGCAGCCGCCTGCCCGACGAGTTCGTCGAGAAGCACCACCGGCTGCTCGTTGCGCTCCACGTGGTCCGGGACGGAGAGATCACGTGGCGTGACCACATCGAAGTGCTCGACGAACTGTGCGACCTGGATGAGCTCGATGAACGCTCCGCAGCGTTGGCCAGGAGCCGATTCGAGTCCCTCGGAGAGCTGTACGACAGCGGTGAGCTGTCCGTCGAACAGCTGGTCAATCGGCGATGTGTCCCGACGTCTCAGGGGCTGTTGCGACCAGGCGACGCCTACGTCCGCGACTACCCGCCCGCCACCTCCCATCGGTTGGCGGCAGTGCTGCCGGTCGCAGCCGACATGCCCGCCGCCCGGAACCTGCTCGACGCGCTGCCGATGGGGTCACTTCGAGACTCCGTGCGACTTGCGCCAGTTGCACACGGCGACCGCGTCGACACCACGTGGTCCCCGCGGCTCATGATGCACGCCGAGAACGTGCACCGGTACCTGCTGGCGAACGGCGAGGGCGATCTCGCATCGCTCGCAACCCAGTGGCCCCCCACCGTCCGCACCGTAAGCCAGCTGTCGGTCAGAGCACTGTGCGACGACGTTGAGGTGGCCAGTTGGGCAGAGCGATGCTTCCTCGGCGCTGACGACGGAGGTCGGTTCGTTCTCTTTCTCCAAGGAACCCGGGCCGACACCCGCGCGGTCGCGGACTCGATCGCGATGCTGTTCGGCGTAGGTGCATCCCGAAAGACCCTGTTGGTCCAGGTGCTGGACAGCCCCACCGCGCAAGCCGGGTCTGAAGCGCTGGACTACGACGAGGTGCCACCGCTGCGCGCCGATGCAGTGAACCTGTTCGAACAAGACGAGGTCGCCATCGAGCTGTCCGACTACAGCCCCGAAGAGGAACCTCCGCCAGTCCCCGATGAGACTGCCGCAAGCCCCACTCGAGCAGATGAACCCGCTGTGTACAGCGAGGCGGAGGAGACAGCCTCCCTCACTGACTCGGCCACAGCTGAGACACACACCCCGATCGAGTCCCAGCCGACGCCCGAGCTACGCACCGAGTCAGCTGCCGCTGACGAAGACAACGAGGGCAGCGCCGATCGTTCAGAAGGCACCGCGCTGCCTGCGCGACCAGCCCCGGCCCGTGTCCGCTCTGACTGGGACGCCATCGCGTCGGAGTTCACCGTCGAGCAGCGCTACGAAGCGCCGGTGCAGGATGTCGACCTCGGAGCGGACGAGCCAAAGCCGGCCGATGAACCGCGACGTCGGCGGTGTGTCCTGTCGTTCTACGACGTAACCCACGGACTCCTGCCACTCCGGCGCTCCGATGTGCGGAGCCTTGCCGGGCCCGGTCGACTCGATGCAGTCCACCTGTTCGGCGAGCGTCGACCGGCAACGCAAGCAGACGACCTCCACGTGAAGATCGACGGCGGGAGCGAGCTCTACCAAGAACGGCTGATCGTGCCCGGCGTGGTCGTGCACCTGAGCCCCGGGGCCCCGGGCACCATCGAAGCGACGATCCATGCAGAGCCCCACACCATCAACGACGTCTGGATTCTCGAGCTTGACGCCGACGGCACCCTGCGACGCGAGCGAGTGGACGGCGTGGAGGTCGCCTGGGAGTGCGAAGACAAGATCTACCGACCAGAGCGACGATGGGAGGACATCGGCGCGTTGCACGCCGAAGCGACCTCATCCGCGCTGGATCTCATCATTCAGTCGTTTCGGCTCTTCGGCACAGACGGCCTGCTCGACACCGAGGTGTGGCAGCTCGTGGCAGTCCACCGCCTGTTCGCCCTGAGCACCATCCGCTCCCACCTCACACGACAGAGCGCACTCTTCGAGAAGGTCGACGATCGCTGGTTCATGACCGGCGACACTGTCTTCAAGGATGTGGTCCCAGCGCCAAGCCGCTCGAAGGAGAGTGACAGCTCACCCGAAGCGAAACTCAGGGCCCGCGCACGAGACTTGGCGCGTCAGCTCGCCAGTGTCCTGAACCAGATCAACGACGACGCGCTACGGGAAGAGACCGTCGCGTCGCTCGGACTTGTGGCCGTCTCGCCCAGCGCAGTGCGAGACCTCGAGCTCGGCTGCGAAGCCTTCATCGCCGATGGAACCCCAGCCGTGCTCGCTGCAATCGAGCGAACCATCAAGCGACACCCTGACCGAGCCGGGATCATTGCCAGTTGGCTGAACAGCCCACTGCGGGTGAACGGACAGCACGAGCACCAGCTCATCGAGGTCGTCGAGAGATACGGCTCATCGACCGCTGTCGCTCGAGTCAACGAGCTACGAGACGAACTCCGTGCGGCGGGCACCGGCCACGCACCATCGGGTGGGTTGCCACCCGACCTCGCAGAGGTCGCGTACGAGGAGCTACTCGACGGGACGCGCCGCCTGTCCGACACTGCCAGCGCGATCGCCGCGGCCTACGAATCGGTGAGCGGACAGGGCGTGGACACACTCTTCGAGCGCCCGGCTGACCTGCTCGACGGCATGGTTCGACTGGAGCGGATCCGGATGCATGACAGCACCGGTGTGACGGACCTCGACATCGTCACGACGGCCCGCCAAGCGTTGCTGGCCGCGGCCGTTGCGGCGCTCGGTGACACAGACCGCCACGCGAGCCAGGACCGCCAGCAGGCCCTCGCGATTGCGCGCCTGCTACAGGGAGACGTGGATGGAGTGCTCGACGTCATGAAGGAGTACGGGTTCCTCCTCCGGGAGCTCGGTTACCCAGACGACTCGGCGGCGGTGTTCACCGCCGCTGACCGTTTCGCCCGTGCGCAAGGTGCCGACTCACACACTGCCCGCCTCATCGGTCGCGAAGCGGCCGATGGGCCATGCTCGGATCCAACCCGCCGCTTCCTTGACGCGTGGTGCGAGATCGCCAAGGTCGCGAATCCGGCGCTCGGAGCCGGTGTCGGCGCACTCCGGGAACAGTGAACTGGCTCTTCGCAAA
>WBZL01004751.1_pt1 | contig 11554 bp, 9 predicted proteins | sample 5204291 | NCBI WGS metagenome assembly WBZL01 (sample SAMN12344345, study PRJNA552823) | activated sludge metagenome | biome: Activated sludge suspended growth; feature: Nitrification reactor; material: Wastewater; isolation source: activated sludge from nitrification reactor of wastewater treatment...
GCGCCGACGGGTACGTCGATCCCCGGCGCGTCATCGACGACGACCACGGTCGCACCGACCACGACGACGGCGGCGCCCACCACCACGACCACGGCGGCGCCCACCACCACGACCACGGCGGCGCCGCCCACGACCACGACGACGGCGCCGCCCACGACCACCACGACGGCGGCACCCCGTAGCTACGTCAGCGCGACGAGCGACACCTCGGACACGTCGGGGTGGGGGACCTGGCGTCCCGCCCTGACGGTGTCCATCAGGAACACCTCCACGAACGGCGCGGTCGCCAACGCCAACGTGACGGTCACGTTCCGGCGCACGAACGGCACCACCCTCGGGACCGACAGCTGCACGACCGACGCGACCGGTCAGTGCGAGGCCCAGATCCGCGGTGTCGCGGACAGCATCACGACGGTCGTCGCCACCGTCACCTCGGTGACCTCGACGCCGAGCTGGAACGGCGCCACCTCGGCCCGCACCATCGCGCACCCGTAGCCGGGGCGATTTCCGCGTGACCGGGCTCGCTCCCTAACCTCGCCCGCCCATGGACCGAACCCTCGTCATCGCCAAGCCCGACGCCGTGGAACGCGGCCTCGCCGGGGAGATCGTCAGCCGCCTCGAGCGCAAGGGCCTGCGCCTGGTCGCCGCCGAGCTGCGCACCATCGACGCCGAGACCGCCGGCCGCCACTACGCCGAGCACGAGGGCAAGCCGTTCTACGGCGAGCTGGTCAGCTTCATCGGGCGGTCGCCGGCGCTGGTGCTGGTGGTCGAGGGCCCGTCGGACACCTGGAAGGTCGTCCGGACCATGATGGGCACCACGAACCCCGCGGAGGCCGCCCCGGGCACCATCCGGGGTGACTTCGGCACCGAGCTGACCGAGAACCTGGTCCACGGCTCGGACTCGCTGGAGTCGGCCGAGCGCGAGATCGCCATCTTCTTCCCGGGCCTGGCCTAACCTGGGGCGGGGCCGGGGCGCGGCCTCATTGCATTTGCGTTACAATCCCCCAAACCCGACTGCGGAGTAGGGGTTCCTGGATGTCCGACAACCTGTTGACGACGGTGATGGGCCGCGACATGGCGGTCGATCTGGGCACCGCCAACACCCTGGTGTACGTGCGCGGGCGCGGCATCGTGCTCAACGAGCCCTCCGTCGTCGCCATCAACACCCGCGACGGCCGTCCCCTCGCCGTCGGCATCGAGGCCAAGCGCATGATCGGGCGCACGCCCGGCCACATCCAGGCCATCCGACCGCTGAAGGACGGCGTGATCGCCGACTTCGAGATCTGCGAGAAGATGCTGCGGTACTTCATCCACAAGGTGCACCAGCGCCGGTGGGTGAAGCCCCGCATGGTCATCTGCGTGCCGTCCGGGATCACCGGGGTGGAGCAGCGCGCCGTGCAGGAGGCCGCGGAGTACGCCGGCGCCCGCAAGCCCGCCTACATCATCGAAGAGCCCATGGCCGCGGCCATCGGCGCCGGCCTGCCCGTCCAGGAGCCGACCGGCAACATGATCGTCGACATCGGCGGCGGCACCACCGAGGTCGCGGTGATCTCCCTCGGGGGGATCGTGGCCAGCCAGTCGTCCCGCGTCGGCGGCGACGAGCTGGACGAGGCCATCATCCAGTACCTGAAGAAGGAGTACAGCGTCGCCCTCGGCGAGCGCACCGCCGAGGAGGTCAAGATCCAGCTCGGCTCCGCGTGGCCGCTCCAGCAGGAGCTCAACGCCGAGATCCGCGGCCGTGACCTCGTCACCGGCCTGCCCAAGACCGTCGTGCTGTCCACCAGCGAGATCCGCGAGGCCCTCGAGGAGCCGGTCGCGGCCATCGTGGACGCGGTGAAGGTCACCCTGGACAAGACGCCGCCCGAGCTCGCGGCCGACATCATGGAGCAGGGCATCATGCTCGCCGGCGGCGGCGCCCTCCTCCACGGCTTCCCGGAGCGCCTCGGCCACGAGACCGGCATGCCGGTCCGGGTCGCGGAGAACCCGCTGCACGCCGTCGCCCTCGGCTCGGGTCAGTCGCTGGAGGAGTTCGAGGCGCTGAAGGGTGTCTTGTTCTCCGCCAACCGGCTCTAGCCCGGCCCCGGCGTGGCGCCCCCGCGCGAGCCCGGACGGTCGCGCACCACGATCGTGGTGCTGGTCCTCATCTCGATCTCGGTCATCGCGCTCGACGCCGGCGGCTTCGGCCCCGTCAACAGCGTGAAGTCGGGCCTCGGGACGGTCTTCAGCCCCGTGCGGGCCGTGGGCGATGCGGTGTTCGGTCCCGTCGGGGACGCCTTCAACGGCGTGTTCAACCGCGAGGACCTCGCCGCCGAGAACGAGCGCCTCCGCGAGGAGGTCGACCGCCTGAGGGGGCAGCAGGCCCAGGCCCAGGAGGCCGCCGCCGCGCTCGACGAGATGCGCCAGGCCCTCCGCCTGCCCACCTACGAGGGCATCACCAGCACCCACGCCGAGGTCGTGTCCGGCGGGTCGTCGAACTTCGACCGCACGATCCAGATCAACAAGGGCGCCAACGCCGGGATCCGGCGGGGCATGCCGGTGATCACCGCCGCCGGCCTGGTCGGTCGCGTCGTCGAGGTGTCGCTCAACTCCGCGCACGTGCAGCTCGTCACGGACCCGGACTTCCGCGTGGGGGTCAAACACGTCATCAGCAGCGACATCGGGGTGGCGGAGGGTCGCGGCCCCGACCTGCCCCTGCGGGTGGCGGTCGGCCTCGACGCGACCACGGAGATCCACACCGGCGACTACTTCACGACCAGCGGGGTCGAGCACAGCCTCTTCCCGCCGGGCATCCCGGTCGGACGGGCCACCGAGGCGGTCGCGGCCGCCCAGCCCGCCGCCGACGGCGAGGCCACCACCACGACGACGAGCACCACGACGCCCTCCCGCAGCATCGAGCAGACCATCGACCTGGTGCCCGCCGCCGACGTGGACCACCTCCGGTTCGTGTCGGTCATGCTCTGGACCCCGGGCCAGGGCTCGTGATCACCCCCGACTGGTTCCGGACGGCCCTCGTGGTGCTGCTGGGCGTGCTGTTCCAGGTCTGCCTGTTCGCGAACACCCCCGTGTTCGGGGTGCTCCCCGACGTCATCCTCCTGACGACCATCGGCGTGGCCCTCGCCGGCGGCCCCGAGCGCGGGGCGATCGCGGGCTTCGTCGGCGGGCTGCTCTTCGACGTCACCGTCACCACCCCGTTCGGCCTCTCCGCCCTCGTCGGCGCCTCGACGGGCTACGTCGTGGGCGGCCTCCAGCACACCGTCCTGGGGAGCACCTGGTGGACCCCGCTGGCCGTGGCGGGCATCGCCAGCAGCGCCGCCACCCTGGCCTACGCGGTCCTCGGGGCGCTGCTGGGCAACCTCGACTGGCTCTCCCCGCACACCGTCGTGGTGGCGCTGGTGGTGGGCCTCTGCAACGCGGTGCTGGCCGTGGTGGTGCTGCCGATCTGCCGGTGGAGCCAGGGCGAGCCCCTCGGCCTGGACCGGCTCCGCCTGCCCTCGTTCCTCGCGGACCGGCGGGGGCGGGGGGGTCGCCGGCGGCGACGCCCGCGCGGCGCCTGGTGATGCCATGATCGGAGCGTCCCCAACCGAGACCCCCAGGGAAGACCACCGTGTCTGAGAACCCTGGCCTCCGGCTGAGCGTCGTCGGCATCGTCGCCCTCTCGCTGTTCGCCGCCCTGTTCGTGCGCATGTACACGCTGCAGGTGCTGCAGCGGTCCGACTTCCAGCAGGTGGCCACCGACAACCGCCTGCGCATCGTCCACCAGCAGGCGCCGCGCGGCCGCATCCTCGACCGGAACCAGACCGTGCTCGTCGACAGCCACGAGGTGCTCCAGGTCGTGGCCGACGTCCGCGAGTTGCCGTCGGCCGAGGCCGCCCCCGACGAGCGCGCCCGGGTGCTCGGCCTGCTCGCGCAGCAGCTCACGACCGACGACGCGCCCGTCACGGTCGCCTCCCTCGAGGACGCGCTGAAGGAGAACCTGATCGACCCCTTCGCCCCGGTGGCCCTCGTCACCGACGTGACCGACGACGTGATGGTGTCGGTCATGGAGCGCCAGAGCGAGCTGCCCGGCATCTCCGTCCGGCGCACGACCGTGCGCCAGTACCCCTACGGCTCGCTCGGCGCCCACGTCCTCGGCTACGTCGGCTCCATCAGCCAGGAGAAGCTCGACCAGATCGACGAGGACACCGACGGGCGAAACCCCCTCGACTACGAGCCGGGCGACGAGATCGGGCGCTCGGGCATCGAGGGCGCCTACGAGGACGTGCTGCGCGGCCAGCCGGGCCAGACCGCGTACGAGGTCGACTCCGCGGGCAACATCGTGCGGGTCGTGCCGGAGCTCACCGAGGCACCGGTGCCGGGCCACGACCTGCTGACCACCCTCGACGTGAACGTCCAGTACCTCGCCGAGACCGAGCTCGCCACCCGGATGGACGTGGTCGAGGACACCTACCCCGAGGCCGGCGGCTCGGTGGTGGTCCTGGACCCGAACACGGGCGGCGTGGTGGCGATGGCGTCCTACCCCACGTTCAACCCCAACGACTTCCTGAACGGCATCAGCCAGGAGCAGTACGCGGCCCTGGCCGACCCGAACGGCCCGCTGCCCCTGTTGAACCGGGCCGTGGCCGGTGAGTACGCCCCGGGATCGACCTTCAAGCCCTTCACCGCGCTGGCCGCCATCGACAACGGCGTGCGCACGCCGGCCGACACCGTGAACGACCCCGGTGAGTACCAGGCGCAGAACTGCGAGGGCGACACCTGCACCTTCCGCAACGACGAGTCCGTGCCCCACGGGGCCGTGAACCTGGCCCGCTCGCTGACGGTGTCGAGCGACTACTACTACTACCAGATCGGCGACATCCTCTGGCTGCGCCGCGACGAGGTCGGCGAGGAGGCGCTGCAGGACACCGCCCGCATGTTCGGCTTCGGCCACACCACCGGCATCGAGCTGGGGGAGGAGCGCGACGGCGTCGTGCCGACCCCCGAGCGCAAGATCCGCAACCACGAGGAGAACCCCACGGCGTTCCCCTACGGGGACTGGCTGAGCGGCGACAACATCAACCTCTCGATCGGTCAGGGCGACCTCCTCGTCACGCCCCTGCAACTCGCCAACGCCTACGGCGCGCTCGCCAACGGTGGCAACGTCTGGCGTCCCCACCTCGCCACCGCCGTCGGCGACCCGGTCGACCAGGGCATCCAGGTCACCGAGCGCTTCGACCCCGCGCTCATCGGCCGCTACAACCTGACCCCGGCCACCCGCGCCCCCATCGTCGAGGGCCTCGTGGGCGTCACGAGCAGCGGGGAGGGCACCGCGCTCCGCGCCTTCGAGAACAACCCGCCGGGCTACCCGGTCGCCGGCAAGACCGGCACGGCCCAGGTGTCGGGCAAGGGCAACACCTCGGTGTTCGCCGGGTTCGGCCCGGTCGTGCCCGACCACCTGCCCGACTACGTGGCCGCCGCCATCCTCGAGCAGGCCGGCTACGGCGGTGACGTGGCCGCCCCGCTCATCGCGCGCATCTTCGCCGGCCTCGCCGACCCGGCCCAGCTCCCGATCGCGCCCCGGGCCGAGGACGTGCTCGACGGCACCGTGACCCCGACCACCGTGGCCCCCACGGGATGACCGGCGAGAGGACCCCCTGATGGCCGCCCCGACCCTCGCGCGCCGCCCCATCGCCAGCGGTCGCTCGACCGTGCCCACGCCCGCGCACCACGTCGACTGGATCCTCGTGGGGGCGGTGATGGCGCTGTCGCTGATCGGGGTGCTGATGGTCTACAGCGCCACCAAGGGCCCCGGCGGGGAGACCCCGGCCAACACGTCGTTCCTCGTCCGCCAGCTCGTGTTCGTGGTCCTCGGCTGGGGCGTGATGGGGGCGATGGCCGCCATCGACTACCGCCACTTCCGGGACTGGGCGATCCCGATGGCCGGCGCCGCGATCCTCCTGCTCGTGCTCGTGCTGTCCCCGCTGGGCTCGGAGTCCAACGGTGCCCAGGCGTGGTTCCAGGTGGCCGGCTTCCAGCTCCAGCCCTCCGAGTTCGCCAAGATCGTCTTCATCCTCGGCATGTCGGCGTTCCTGACCTACGACCGGGCCGGGGGCCTCGACGGCAAGCGGCTGCTCCTCGCGTTCGGGCTCGCCGCCGTCCCGATGGCGCTGATCATGCTCCAGCCCGACCTGGGCACCGTCCTCGTCTTCGTCTTCGCCGCGCTCGGCATGATCACCGTGGCCGGGGTGCGGCCCCGGCACCTCGCCCTGGTGGCCCTCGTGGCGATCGTCGGCACCGTGCTCATCTTGAACTCGCCGATCCTGAAGGCGTACCAGGTGGACCGGCTCACGTCGTTCGTCAGCCCCGACAGCGACACCCAGGGCGCGGCGTACAACACCAAGCAGGCGCAGGTCGCCATCGCCAACGGTGGGTTCACCGGGGAGGGCCTCTTCGAGGGCGAGCAGACCCAGCTCAACTACGTCCCCGAGCAGCACACCGACTTCATCTTCACCGTGGTGGGGGAGGAGCTCGGCTTCGTCGGGGGGGTGGTGGTGCTCGGCCTGCTCGGCGTCATCGTCTGGCGCATCTGGCGCACGGCCCAGCTCTCCCGCGACGAGTACGGGATGCTCGTGTGCGTCGGCGTCCTGTCGATGGTGGTGTTCCAGGTCTTCGAGAACGCCGGGATGACCATGGGCATCATGCCGGTGACCGGCATCCCCCTCCCGTTCGTGAGCTACGGCGGCTCCGCCATCCTCACCGAGTGCGCCGCCATGGGCCTCGTCCTCTCGGTGCACATGCGCCGCTTCACGTGAGAGGTCGGTCCTGATCAGGGCTTTTCGGCCCTTGCCGGGTACGATGCGGGCCACGATGTCAACCATCTGGCCCGAGCTCGAACCGCTCCTGGGCCGGGTGCAGAAGCCGGCTCGCTACATCGGCTGCGAAGACGGCGTGCGCGTCCCCGAGCACGGCCCGGGGCGGATCGCCTGGCTCCTGCTCTACCCGGACACCTACGAGATCGGTCTGCCCAACCAGGGCCTCCAGATCCTCTATGAGATCCTGAACGAGCGCCCCGACGCCGCCGCCGAGCGCGCCTACGCGCCCTGGACCGACCTCGAGGCGCTCCTCCGCGAGCACGGGCTGCCGCTCTTCTCGCTGGAGACCCACCGTCCGGCGGGGGAGTTCGACGTCCTGGCGTTCAACCTGTCGGCCGAGCTCGTCTACACGAACCTGCTCAACTGCGTCGACCTCGCCGGCGTGCCGGTCCGCAGCGCCGACCGCACCGACGCCCACCCCTTCGTCGCCGCCGGCGGCCACTGCACCTACAACCCCGAGCCCCTCGCCGACTTCGTCGACTTCTTCGTGCTCGGTGACGGTGAGGAGGCCGTTGGGGAGGCCAACGAGGTGCTCGCCGCCGCCCGCGCCGAGGGCCTCGACCGCCAGGCCACCCTCCGGCGCCTCGCCGGCGTGACCGGCGTCTACGTGCCGGCCCTGTACGAGGCCACCTACGACGCCGACGGCCGCCTGCTGGCCACCACGCCCGTCGCCCCCGAGGCGCCCGAGCTCGTCGAGAAGCGCACCGTGGCCGACCTCGCCGAGTGGCCCTACCCGAAGACCCAGCTCGTGCCCCTCACCGAGGTCGTGCACGACCGCCTCAACGTCGAGGTCTTCCGGGGCTGCACCCGCGGCTGCCGCTTCTGCCAGGCGGGGATGATCACCCGCCCGGTGCGCGAGCGCCCGGCCGAGCAGGTGCGCACCATGATCCAGGACGGCCTCCGCCGCACCGGCTACGACGAGGTCGCCCTGACGTCGCTCTCCACCGCCGACTTCAGCGGGGTCGAGCGGGTCGTGGCCGACACCGTCGCCGATCCCACGAACTGCGGCCAGGTGTCGGTGTCGCTGCCCAGCCTGCGGGTCGACGCCTTCACGGTCGGCATCGCCGCGGAGGTCCAGAAGGCTCGCCGCACCGGGCTCACCTTCGCCCCCGAGGCGGGCACGTGGCGCATGCGCCAGGTGATCAACAAGCTCATCCGCGAAGAGGACCTCTACGCCGCCGTGGAGTCGGCCTACTCGCAGGGCTGGCGGCGCATGAAGCTGTACTTCCTGATCGGGCTCCCGAGCGAGACCGACGAGGACACCCTGGGCATCGCGGAGCTGGCCAAGAACTGCGTGGCCATCGGCCGCAAGTACCACAAGGGCCCGTCGGTCACGGTCTCGGTGGGCGGCTTCGTGCCCAAGGCCTTCACCCCGTTCCAGTGGTTCGGCCAGAACACGGTCGAGGAACTCATGCGCAAGGTCAACCTGCTGCGTGACGCCGTGCGCCACGAGCGGGGCGTGCAGCTCAAGTGGCACGATCCGAAGGCCTCGCTCATCGAGGGCGTCATGAGCCGGGGGGACCGGCGCCTCGGCCCGGTCATCGAGCACGTCTGGCGCGCCGGCGGCACCTTCCAGGAGTGGTCCGAGCACTTCGACCACCAGCGCTGGCTGGACGCCATGGCCGCCTCCGGCCTCTCGGTCGACGACTACGTCCACCGCCACCGCACCGAGGACGAGGTCTTCCCCTGGGACCACCTCTCCGCGGGGCTGCACAAGGACTTCCTCTGGCAGGACTGGCGTGACGCCCTCGACGAGGTCGGCCTCGAGGACTGCCGGTGGACCCCCTGCTACGACTGCGGGGCGTGCACGGGCTACGGCGTCGAGCACATCGTCGCCTCGGCCACGCCGCCCGCCGGCGGCAGCCAGGGCACCGGCCAGGACCTCGGTCGGGGCCGCGAGGTCCCGGTCAGCCTCGGGCGGGCCGAGCCGGTGGGGGCCTCGTGAAGGTCCGCGCCCGCTTCGCCAAGCAGGGCAAGGTGCGCTTCACCAGCCACCGCGACCTCGCCCGCATGTGGGAGCGGGCCCTCCGTCGGGCCGAGCTCCCGCTGGCCTACACCCAGGGCTTCTCGCCGAGGCCGAAGCTGCACTTCGGCCTCGCGCTGCCCACCGGCGCCGAGTCCGAGGCCGAGTACCTCGACATCGACGTCGCCGAGCCGGCCGACGGCGGTCCCGCCGAGCTCGATCCCGCCACCCTCCCGGCCCGGCTCACCCCGTGCCTACCCGAGGGGATCACCGTCACCGCAGCCGCCATCGTGGACACTGGGGTGATGTCCCTGCAGCAGGCGGTGACCAGCTGCACCTGGCGGATCACCGTCGCCGACACCACCGCGCAGGACGCGGCGGTCGCGGTCGAACGTGCCCTCGCCGCCGACCAGCTCGTCATCACCCGTGAACGCAAGGGCAAGTCGGTCACCGACGACCTCCGCCCCCTCATCTGTGCCCTGGCCGTGCTCGGCGAGACGCCCGACGGCGTCGAGCTGGAAGCCGAGCTGGCCACCCAACCCCGGAGCGTGCGGCCGTCCGAGCTGCTCAGCGCTCTCGACCCGCCGCTCACCGAGCGCCGGGTCTGTCGAATTCACCAATGGGTGGCGCTCGACGGCGCCCGCACCGAGCCCCTCCTGCTCGGGTCTGCCGTCGCGCCGCCCGCCGCGCACGCCGAGGTGCGTGCGTCATGAGAAGGGAACTCCCACATGTCCGACGTCACCCCGGGCGACCGCCCGGGCACTGAGACCCCCGCGGCCGCCCCGCCCCGCGCCCCCAAGGCGACCACGGCACCCGCCCGCGACCCGAAGAACCCCGACGAGCTGCCCGAGCGCAGCATCGAGGGTCGACCCAAGTCCGTCGAGGCCGCCGAGAAGGCGCTCGTGCGGCGCAAGCCCCAGATCGGCGACACGATGCCCGCGCCACCGGCGCCGGCCGACGCGCCCAAGGCCGGCAACGGCCAGGGCTCGGGCCAGAACCAGGGCCAGGGCCAGGGCCAAGGCGACGGCGCCAACCGCAAGCGCCGGCGCCGCGGTGGACGCGGCCGTGGCGGCGGCGGTGGCCAGGGCGGCGGCGGCGGTGGCGGTGGCGGCGGTGGCGGCCAGGGCGGCGGTGGGGCCAAGGCGGGGGGGACCCGACCCGACGGCACCGCGGGTCGCGCCCGCGGTCAGGGCAACACCACCCGCAGCGGCACCCGGGGCAAGGGCGAGCCGGTCGACGCCGTCACCGCCGACGGCGCGGTCGAGCTCGACGACGAGACCCTGGCCAAGCGGCGGGGCCGCGAGCGCAAGGGTCGCCCGGTCGGCCGCTACCTGATGAGCGTCTCGGTCCGCCCGGCCGCCACCCAGATCGCGGTCCAGGAGGGGCGGGCCCTCATCGAGCACTACGTCTCGCGCCCGTCGGACGACACCACCCAGATCCACGGCAACATCTACCTGGGCAAGGTGCAGAACGTCCTGCCGGGCATGGAGGCGGCCTTCATCGACATCGGCACGCCCAAGAACGCGGTGCTCTACCGCGGCGACGTGCAGTACGACGCCGAGGACATCGAGGAGAAGGGCAACCCCCGGATCGAGCAGATCCTGAAGCCCAAGCAGAGCATCATCTGCCAGGTCACCAAGAACCCCATCGGCGCCAAGGGCGCCCGCCTCACCCAGGAGGTCTCCCTCCCGGGCCGCTTCGTCGTGCTGATCCCCAACAGCTCGACCTACGGCATCTCCAAGCGCCTCCCCGACAACGAGCGCAAGCGCCTCCGGACCATCCTCGACCGGGTGCGCCCCAAGGGCCACGGCATCATCGTGCGCACCGCCGCCGAGGGCGTCACCGCCGAGGAGATCGAGCGTGACGTCGCCCGCCTCGGCGAGCAGTGGAACCGCATCGAGGCCCTCGCCAAGAAGTCCCAGGCGCCCGCCCTGCTCTACCGCGAGCCGGACATGGCCCTGCGGGTGATCCGCGAGGAGTTCAACAAGGACTACCGGGGCATCGTCATCGACGACAAGGCCCTGTACGAGGACGTCCGCGACTACGTGGCCAGCATCTCGCCGGCGCTGGCCGACCGGGTGGAGTACTACGACCGCGAGACCTCCGAGCTCTCGCTGTTCGAGCGCCAGCACGTGCACGAGCAGATCCACAAGGCCCTCGACCGCAAGGTCTGGCTGCCCTCGGGCGGATCGCTCATCATCGAGCACACCGAGGCCCTCACCGTGATCGACGTGAACACGGGCAAGAACGTGGGCACCTCGAACCTCGAGGAGACCGTCTACCGGAACAACCTCGAGGCCGCGGTCGAGGTCGCCCGCCAGCTGCGCCTGCGCGACATCGGCGGGATCGTGGTCATCGACTTCATCGACATGGAGATCAAGAAGAACCGCGAGGACGTCATCGCCACGTTCCGCGAGGCGCTCGCCCTCGACAAGACCCGCACCCAGGTGTTCGACATCTCCGAGCTGGGCCTCGTGGAGATGACGAGGAAGCGCATCGGCGAGGGGCTGATCGAGTCGTTCTCGTCCTTGTGTCCTGAGTGTGAGGGGCGGGGGCTGCGCTTCGACCCGGAGCTGCTGGACATCTAGCTGGTGATCGCTGTCCGGCACCCTGCGCCCGGCGGGTCCTGACGGCGGACATCCGTTTCGGGCCATGCTCGCTCGTCCCTCGCTGCGCGTGGCCCGAAGCCGTTCCGCCGCCACCCCCCGTCCACCGCCGGCTCGGTTGGTGCTCGTCCCCCACT
>WBZL01004753.1_pt1 | contig 11552 bp, 8 predicted proteins | sample 5204291 | NCBI WGS metagenome assembly WBZL01 (sample SAMN12344345, study PRJNA552823) | activated sludge metagenome | biome: Activated sludge suspended growth; feature: Nitrification reactor; material: Wastewater; isolation source: activated sludge from nitrification reactor of wastewater treatment...
ACATCTGCCTGGTCCAGCACCGGAGATCGACGCGGCCACCGATGAGTTGGTCGGGCTCGGACTGGCTTGGGGTGACCCGGTGGTGCCGACCAACATGGTCCGCGATTTGCTCCAGGCTCCGCCCGGTCCCGCTCGGGTTGACCTGAGCTCACTAAGCGCTGCTCAGGTGATGTTGCTGCACAAGCTCGACGAGTCACACCAGGAGGGCGTGCTCACGGCCACAACGGGGCCTGGCGCAGAGTTGGTCGAGGCCGGTCTTCTCGTACGCCGTGGCACCCAAGCAGTGCAGCTGCCGTGGTCGGTTCGTCTGGCTCTGCGCGCTTCTCAGCGGCGCGAACTTCATCAGCCACCAAGCCTCGCGACCAGTCAAGTCGACCCAAAGCAGGTCGATCGGGTGGCAGCAGGCGCAGCGCTCGAGTTTTGCCGTCGGGTTGAAGCCTTGCTGGATCTGTGGGGCAAATCGCCACCACCTGCGCTGCGCAATGGCGGGCTGGGCATCCGTGACCTCAGAGCGACCGCCAAGGCACTCCACCTCGACGAGACCGAGGCAGCGCTGGTGATCGAAGTTGCGCACGCCGCCGGCCTGCTGGCCCATGGGGGCACTGACGAGCTTGGCTGGGCGCACCTGCCCACCGATGACTTCGACACCTGGCAGGGGCACGACACGCTCACCCGATGGCTGCGACTGGCCAGGGCCTGGCTGAGTACCGAGCACTTGATCGGGCTGGTCGGAGCCCGCCTTGCCGACAAGCCAGTCAATGCCCTGACCCCGGAGTTGAACCATCCTTGGGCACCTGCCCTGCGCCAGGACATCTTGGCTCAACTGCCTCACGCTCCTGGCCTGGCCTTGGCCGCCAGCACTGGCCTACCCACCCTGCGAGGGCGACTGCACTGGATCCATCCGCGTCGGCCCATCGATCGTTTGGATCAGCTGCCGCAACTGCTCAACGAAGCCGCCACACTCGGGCTGACCGGCCTAGGCGCTTTGTCGTCATTGGGCCGCGCACTGTCTCCTACCCAACCTTCTTCCCAGTCACCTGGCAAGTCACCTGAAGACGAACAGTCCGACCTGTCCGCACTCTTCCCCGCCCCCGTCGAGCACGTGATCCTGCAGGCCGACCACACCGCTGTGGCGCCGGGGCCACTCACCCCAGAGTTGACCAGGACCTTCGGCCTCTTGGGTGAGGTCGAGTCAACTGGCGGCGCCACGGTCTATCGCTTCACCGAAGGCTCCATTCGGAGGGGCTTCGACGCCGGCTGGTCGGCGGCCGAACTCCATGACTTCTTCACCCGGGTCAGCCAGACCCCGGCCCCACAATCGCTGAGCTACCTGATCGATGATCTCGCCAGGCGATTCGGCACGCTGCGAGTCGGGCGTGCCAGCAGCTTCCTGCGCAGCGATGATCCAGAAGCACTAGCCGAGTTGCTGCACCATCCGCTGGCCCGGACGCTTCGGCTGCGGCCATTGGCTCCCACCGTCGCCGTCACCGATCTACCGCTCAACACGGTGATCGATCAGCTCAGGGAGGCGGGCTTGGCTCCGGTGGTCGAGTCACCCGACGGTGTCGTGCAGCTCACCGGCGTGCAAGGGCATCGGACCCACACGCCAAAGCGTGCGGCGCACGCGCCGATTGCTCGCCGAAGCGCCCAGATCCAGGCCGCCGTACGAGCCATCCAGGCCGGTGATCGAGCTGCTGCCGACAGCGGTCAGCTCACCGAGGTCAAGACGCCCGCCGACATCATTGCGTTGTTGCACCAAGCACTAGACACCGGCGAGGAGTTGGTGATCGGTTATGTGGGCAATGACGGGGTGAGCTGGGAGCGTCCGGTGCGACCAATCAGGGTCGAAGGCGGGCAACTGCTGGCCCACGACAGCCGTAGCGGCCACCCGGCGCGATTCGTCGTACACAGGATCACCTTTGCGCGACCAATGGGCTCACCACCAACCCCACACTTGGGCCGACAAACGTAGACTCGAATGGCTATGAACGACGGCCCCTTGATCGTGCAATCAGACAAGACCTTGCTGCTGGAAGTCGACCACGCGCAGGCAGAGGAGGCTCGTCGCGCGATCGCGCCCTTCGCCGAGCTCGAGCGGTCACCCGAGCACATCCACACCTATCGCCTCACCTCTCTTGGCCTGTGGAATGCCCGTGCGGCAGGCCATGACGCCGAGCAAGTGGTCAACGCGCTGCTCAACTACAGCAAGTACTCCGTGCCGCACACCCTGCTGATCGATGTGGCCGAGACCATGGCCCGCTTCGGCCGGCTCACCCTCGACAAGCATCCGGCACATGGCTTGGTGATGACCGGCAGCGACGAAGCGGTCTTCGTCGAAGTGACCAGATCGAAGAAGATCGCCGGCATGCTGGGTGAGCGGCTCGACGACCTCACGATCGTCGTACACCCCAGCCAGCGGGGCAACCTCAAACAGGCCTTGCTCAAACTCGGCTGGCCCGCCGAAGACCTCGCCGGTTATGTCGATGGCGAGCAGCATCCCATCTCACTGCGCGAAGACGGCTGGGAGTTGCGTGACTACCAACGCCAGGCCGCTGACTCCTTCTGGCACGGAGGGTCAGGGGTTGTGGTCTTGCCCTGCGGGGCTGGCAAGACGATCGTCGGCGCGGCAGCCATGGATCGCGCCGATGCCACCACTTTGATCCTGGTGACCAACACCGTCAGCGCCAGGCAGTGGAAAGACGAGCTGCTGCGGCGTACGACGCTCACCGAAGACGAGATCGGGGAATACTCCGGAGCCGTCAAGGAGATCCGGCCGGTCACCATCGCCACCTATCAAGTGCTCACGCTCAAACGCAAAGGGGTCTTCCCACATCTTGACCTGCTCGACGCCCGCGACTGGGGTCTGATCATCTACGACGAGGTGCATCTCCTACCCGCACCGATCTTCCGGATGACCGCCGATCTGCAAGCCCGGCGTCGACTCGGACTGACCGCCACCTTGGTGCGCGAGGACGGCCGCGAAGGTGATGTCTTCAGCCTGATCGGACCCAAGCGTTTCGACGCGCCTTGGAAAGACATCGAGACCCAAGGCTGGATCGCACCCGCTGATTGTGTGGAGGTGCGGGTGACTCTCCCACACAGTGAGCGGATCGCCTATGCGACGGTTGAGCCCGAGGAGCGCTACCGCCTGGCGAGTTGTACGCCGAGCAAAGACCAAGTCATCGAGCGCCTGGTGGCCAAACACAAGGGTGAGCAGACCCTGGTGATCGGGCAATATCTCGATCAACTTCAGGAGTTGGCTGCCCACCTCGATGCGCCGTTGATCACCGGCGAGACCACCGTCAAGGAGCGGCAGCGCCTCTTCGAGGCCTTCCGCTCAGGGGAGATCAACCTTCTGGTCGTCTCCAAGGTCGCGAACTTCTCCATCGATCTCCCCGAGGCCGCGGTCGCGATCCAAGTGTCGGGCAGTTATGGCTCTCGACAAGAAGAGGCCCAGCGACTGGGGCGGCTCCTGCGGCCCAAGCAAGATGGCCGGACCGCGCACTTCTACACAGTCGTCAGCCGCGACACGGTCGATGCGGACTTCGCCGCCAATCGGCAACGTTTCTTGGCCGAGCAGGGTTATGCCTATCGGATCGTTGATGCCGACGACCTCTGAGCAGCTGACTTCCCCACCATCTGAACGCCCGCCGGTCTTCGACTCGTGTCCGACTAATCTGGTCTGGTGACCAACCAGCCCGCCAATCGCAATGTCCTACTCCTGGAGAGCATCCACACCGCTGCCAGCGAGACCTTCGAGGATCGTGGCTACACCGTCTCACGACGCGCTGGCTCACTGACCGAGGACGAGCTGATCGAGGCCTTGCAGGGTCAGACGATGGTCGGGATCCGCTCCAACACCAAGATCACCGAGAGGGTCCTGGACAACACCGACCTGTCTGCGATTGGGGCCTTCTGCATCGGCACCAACCAGATCGACCTCGACGCCGCAGCCAGGCGCGGGATCGCCGTCTTCAATGCGCCGTACTCCAACACCCGCAGCGTGGTGGAGTTGGTGATCGGCGAGATCATCGCCCTAGCCAGGCGACTCAATGAGAAGACCCAACGGATGCACGACGGAGTCTGGGACAAGTCCGCACAGGGCTCACACGAGGTACGCGGTCGCACCCTCGGCATCATCGGCTACGGCAATATCGGCACCCAACTCTCCAACGTCGCCGAAGCAATCGGCATGCGGGTGATCTTCTTCGACACCGCCGACAAACTGGCCCACGGCAACGCCCGCCGGATGCGCACGATGGACGATCTCCTCGCCAACGCAGACGTGGTCTCGCTCCATGTCGATGGCCGCACCGGAAACGCAGGGCTCTTCGGCGAAGAGCAGTTCTCGAAGATGAAGCCGCGAGCGCTGTTCATCAATGCCTCACGCGGCATGGTCGTCGATGACCAGGCCCTGGCCGCTCACATCAAGTCAGGCCACATCGCCGGGGCTGCGATCGACGTCTTCCCAGTCGAGCCCAAGGCTCAAGGAGACGCCTTCGAGTCGGCCTTGCGCGGCCTCGACAATGTGATCCTCACCCCCCACGTGGGCGGCTCCACACAGGAAGCCCAAGAAGAGATCGGCTATTTCGTCAGCAACAAGCTGAGCAATTTCATCGACGCGGGCTCCACCGAGTTGAGCGTCAATCTCCCAGTCGTCGCAGCACCTGCCCTGACCTCAGGCTCCCGGGTAGCGATCCTGCACCACAATGTGCCGGGCGTGCTCGCGGCGGTCAACCAAATCCTCTTCGAGCACCACGACAACGTGCTGGCCCAATATCTGGCGACGCGAGGCGAGTTGGGTTATGTGGTGGCCGACGTGGAAGGCCCCTCAACCGACGAATGCATCGCCCAGATCGAGGCCACTGACTGGAACCACTGGGTCCGCACCTACAACGCCTAGAGGACCCTATGGAGTGGGTGGCGGGATCCGCGGGCACCGCAAGTCTGCCCCGCCACCGCCGCGCGCTGGCACGGCACCGGACTCCAAATATGTGGCGATCGCCTTGTCGACGCAGGCAACACCGCTCAGTGAGCCCGCATGGGTCGTGCCGCCCACACCCTCGATCAGGGATGCAGTCGGGAACAACTGCTTGGCCCGCAAAGCCCCGGAAAATGGTGTGGCTGCATCAAGGGTCTCGCTGATCAACAGCACGTTCTGCGACAATCCCGCACCATTGACTGCTGCACGTGGGGCGATTGGCGCTGGCCAAGTCAGACACGGCGCGTTGTACCACGTATTGCTCCAGGCCATGAACGGCGAGCGGCGGTGCATCACCCGGGCATCAGCCAACATCTGTTGTTGCGTCGGCCAGGCACCATCGGTGCACTGCACCGCGAGATAGACGGCGTACATGTTGTCATCACCCATGTTGTTGCGCGCATAGGCAGCGAAAAGTCCGCCGGGGCGATTGCGTCTGATGAAGTTTGAGTATGCCTGGCCAAGGCTCGGCCAGTTGAAGACGTAATAGCCGGCCTCGATCAGTGAGTCATTGAACTCAGCAGCACCGAAATTGCGCATGGGCTTGCGGGTGAGTTGCCGCAATTTGCGATAGTAACCGCGCTTGATCTTGTTGGCATTTCGGCCAAGTTTGAATGCCCGCGGATGGTTGGCCAGATAGCGCCAGAAGACATTCAGATTGCGGTTGAAGGCCACTTCTTGATCGAGATTGGAGCCATACCAAACTCGCTCAGGGTCGACCACGCCATCCATCACGATCTTGCCGGTGTTGCCTGGGAAGAGGGTGGCATAAACCTGGGCGAGATAGGTGCCATAGGAGAAGCCAAAGATGTTCAACTGGGCCACGCCGAGAGCCTGCCGCACGGACTCGGCGTCCTTGGCGATCGTCTGCGAGTCCATGTGAGGCAACAAGACGGCACCGGCGCTCCGCGCACATGATTGGGCAAAGGCTCGGGAGCGATTCAGCCACTTGGTCATGATGGCATTGGTGCTGGGTGCATTCGGTGGGCGGCGGGGGTTGAAATAGCGGCCGTCGCAATGAAGCGAAGGGATGCTCCCGCCGACACCTCGGATGTCCATCCCGATCCAGTCATATTTGGCACCGACGTTGCCCGGCACGGCCCGCGAGAGGTATGCCGGAAGCGCCCGCCCCTGAGCACCCGGGCCACCCGGGTTGGTCAAGATGACGCCCTTGAAATCAGGACTTGTGTGCGCCTTGCGCGACAGCGCAATCTGGATGGATTGGCCACCTGGATTGGAGTAGTCCAGCGGCACCTGCAACAGAGCACATTGAAGCCCAGGAGCACCCACCGAAGCAGGGCAAGGCCCCCAAGACAAGGGCGCAGTCGGCCTCGCGGATGCACCCTGCGCAGTCAACGGTGCCAAGACGCTCGCCACCAAGGCCAACACCGTGACGGCGATGAGGCGGCGTACGGAAAGGGACTTCACCCTGTCAGCGTAGATGCTCGGGCCTAGTGACCGGCACCCAAAGCGTGTAGCGATCGGCCCGATAGACGCTCCTGGTCACTTCGACGACCTTCTCGCGACAAAACGCCCGCCGCGAGATGTGGAGCACCGGGTCGCCTGCTTCGAGGTCGAGATGCACTGCATCTTCACCAGTCACCAAACCAGCATCGACGGAGTCTTCGCCCCAAGTGGGCATCAAATCTTGTCGGGCCAACCAGAAGTACAGGCTCGGCGGAAGGGCCTCGTCGAGGAAGTTCGGGAACATCGCCAGGTTGAGATAGACGTGCTGGATGGCCATCGGCTCGCCATCTGCCAGCCGCAGTCGCTGCCAGTGAGCCACTGGGCTGCGCTCCTCGATGCCAAGCGCACGCGCGACACCTGGGCCAGCGGCCTCCCTACGAGACAGCAGGGTTTTCGACTCAGGCCGCTTGCCGCGCCGCTCCATCTCCTCGGTGTATGCCGAGAGCCGCATCTGCATGTCGATCAGCGGCTTGGTCACGAAGGTGCCTCGCCCGGCGATCCGCTCGAGCAATCCTTGTGCCACCAATGCATCGATCGCGTGACGCACTGTCATCCGGGCGACCCCGAATTGCTCCGCCAACTCGCGCTCAGAGGGAGCTGGCGTGCCGGGCTCGGCACTGAGGATCACCGAACGCACATACTCGCGCACCAAAATATGTTTGCGCCCACGTCTCGTCGATGACGGAGTTTCATCAACCACGTCATCGAATGACGACTCACCAACCGATTGCACGAGTCAAACCTAACCAATGATTTGGCTCGATGGCCACGTTTCACTGAGGTTGGCGCGGCTTGACCAAACATTCGAACATGTGTGCTAGCGTCGCGACATGATGGCCGCCTTTCAGCCTTCGCTCTTCGACGAAGCATTTGCGCCGACCGTCGGCACTTTGGCTCCGATCACTCGGCTCCACTTGACTCAAGGCGCATGGGTAGATCACCTACCTGGCTGGCTGACGGGCTGCGATGAGGTCTTCGAGACCTTGCTCCGCGTCGTGCCTTGGCGCAGCGAGGAGCGGCTGATGTACGACGCAATCGTCGCCGTACCTCGCCTGGTGCACACCTATGGCATCGGCCAAGCGCTGCCCCACCCTGCGTTAGAGGCGGCCAGAGTCGAGTTGAACCAGCACTACTTCAGCGAGCTCGGCGAGCCGTTCGTCACCGCAGGCTGCTGCCTATATCGCGACGGTCGCGACTCGGTGGCCTGGCACGGAGACAACATCGGGCGCGGTCGGCGTGCCGACACCATGGTCGCCATCATCTCGTTCGGCTCCGATCGCAAACTATTGCTCCGTCCGCGGGGAGGCCAAACGGAGCTGACCTTGACTTTGTCTCACGGCGACTTGGTCGTGATGGGCGGGAGTTGCCAGCGCACCTGGGAGCACGCCGTACCCAAGACCACCCGCCCCGTGGGCCCTCGCCTCAGCGTGCAGTTCCGCCCTCGCAACGTCTTTTGAGCCTCCCCGACCTACTCGCTGTCAGCCTCCAAGTTTCACTGGTCCACCAGTGAAACTTGGAGGCCGGGCAAACCATCCAAACAACGCGAAAGGCGCCCCGGCCACTTGGACCGGGGCGCCTTCTTGACGCAGTTTTGCTAGTGGATCAGAAGCCCATGTCGCCCATGCCACCGTCAGCACCGGGCATGGCCGGGGCCTTCTCGGGCTTGTCGGCAATGACAGCCTCGGTGGTGAGGAACAGCGCAGCGATCGAGGCGGCATTCTGTAGCGCCGAGCGGGTCACCTTGGCGGGATCAAGGATCCCGGCCTTGACCATGTCGACGTATTCACCGGTGGCGGCGTTGAGGCCTTCACCAGCAGGCAGGTTGCGCACCTTCTCCGCCACGACGCCACCCTCGAGGCCAGCGTTGACGGCGATCTGCTTCAACGGAGCATCCAGGGCGAGCTTGACGATCTGAGCGCCAGTGGCCTCGTCGCCTTCGAGGTCGAGCTTCTCGAATGCAGTGGCCGAAGCCTGCACGAGAGCCACGCCGCCACCAGCGACGATGCCCTCTTCGACAGCAGCCTTGGCATTGCGTACGGCGTCTTCGATGCGGTGCTTGCGCTCCTTGAGCTCCACCTCGGTGGCAGCGCCGACCTTGATCACGGCCACGCCGCCGGCAAGCTTGGCAAGACGCTCCTGCAGCTTCTCGCGGTCATAGTCGGAGTCGCTGTTCTCGATCTCGCCGCGGATCTGCTGGACCCGACCCTTGATCTGCTCGCTGTCGCCAGCGCCCTCGACGATGGTGGTTTCGTCCTTGGTGATGACGACCTTGCGGGCGCTGCCCAGGAGCTCGATGCCGGTGTTCTCAAGCTTGAGACCGACCTCTTCGGAGATGACCTGACCACCAGTGAGGATGGCGATGTCTTGCAGCATGGCCTTACGGCGATCACCGAATCCGGGAGCCTTGACGGCAACGGACTTGAAGGTGCCACGGATCTTGTTGACCACCAGGGTCGACAGGGCTTCGCCGTCGACATCTTCGGCGATGATCAACAAGGGCTTGCCGCTCTGCATGACCTTCTCGAGCACGGGCAAGAGGTCCTTGACCGTCGACACCTTCTGGTTGACAACCAGGATGTATGGATCTTCGAGCACGGTCTCCATGCGCTCGGGGTCGGTCACGAAGTACGCCGAGATGTAGCCCTTGTCGAAGCGCATGCCCTCGGTCATCTCGAGGTCGAGCCCAAAGGTGTTGGACTCCTCGACGGTGATGACGCCTTCCTTGCCGACCTTGTCCATGGCCTCGGCGATCGCGTCGCCAACACTGGGGTCAGCAGCGGAGATGGAGGCGGTGGCAGCGATCTGCTCCTTGGTCTCGATCTCCTGAGCCATGCCGAGCAGCTGCTCAGAGACGGACTCGACGGCCTTCTCAATGCCTCGCTTGATCGACATCGGGTTGGCGCCGGCTGCGACATTGCGCAGGCCTTCGCGGACCATTGCCTGGGCCAGCACGGTAGCGGTGGTGGTGCCGTCGCCAGCGACGTCGTCGGTCTTCTTGGCGACCTCCTTGACCAGCTCGGCACCGATCTTCTCGTAGGGATCCTCGAGTTCGATCTCCTTGGCGATGGACACGCCATCGTTGGTGATCGTGGGGGCGCCCCACTTCTTCTCAAGGACGACATTGCGGCCCTTGGGGCCAAGGGTCACCTTGACCGCATCGGCCAGGGTGTTCATGCCCTTTTCAAGACCTCGACGGGCCTCTTCATGGAAAGCGATGAGCTTCGACATTCAGGCGTTTCCTCACGCGTGACGAACGGATATGACTTGCACTCTCAAGGCGAGAGTGCCAACCACATTTTTAGCACTCACCACCTGAGAGTGCAAATGGCGGGTCCGCCCGATAGTCGCGATCAGCCGCCTGCGACGGCAGGAATGATCGACACCTGAGTGCCATCGGGGGTTGGACTGGCCAAACCATCGAGAAAGCGCACATCTTCATTGCCGACGTACACATTGACAAAGCGTCGCAATTCGCCTGCATCATCAAGCACTCGGGCCTTGATGCCCGGGAAATTGGCGTCCAGGTTGTCCAAGACAGTGGCCAAGGTGTCACCGTCGGCTTCCACTTCGGATGAGCCTGAAGTGTAAGGACGCAAGATGGTCGGGATCCGCACAGAAATGCTCATTGAGATGCTCCTGGTTGAGGGTTTGGTCAGGACAGGCCGGCAGCGGAGAACGCGTCGTAAGTCGCGGGGATGGTGGCCGCAGCGCCCACCTGGTCGGCGATCGCATCAAGAGTCTTGAGCCCCATGCCGGTGTTGATCACCACAGTCTCCTTGGTGGGGTCGAGTTGACCGGTCTCCACCAACTTCTTCAAGCAAGCCACCGTCGTGCCCCCAGCGGTCTCGGTGAAGATCCCCTCATTGCGCGCCAGCAACAAGATGCCCTCCCGGATCTCGTCATCGGTGACATCTTCGACGGCCCCGCCCGTACGACGACAAATGTCGAGCACGTAGACCGCATCGGCCGGGTTGCCGATGGCCAAGGACTTCGCGATGGTGTCGGGCTTCACCGGGCGCACGATCTCATGGCCTTCCTTGAAGGCCACCGAGACTGGCGAGCAGCCGGTCGCTTGCGCGCCGTACACCTTGTAGGGCTTGTCTTCCACGAGACCGAGAGCGATCAACTCCTGGAAAGCCTTGTCGACCTTGGTCAACTGTGAGCCGCTGGCCACCGGGATCACGATCTGGTCGGGCAGGCGCCATCCCAACTGCTCGGCGATTTCGTAGCCGAGGGTCTTGGAGCCTTCTGCGTAGTAGGGCCGCACGTTGACATTGACGAAGGCCCAGCCGTCTTCTTCGCCAGCGATTTCGGAGGCGAGTTTGTTGACATCGTCGTAGTTGCCTTCAACTGCTACGAGAGAGTCGGTGTAGACAGCCGAGTTGACCTGCTTGGGCTTCTCGAGGTTGGACGGGATGAATACGACGGTCTTGAGCCCTGCCCGTGCTCCTGCTGCAGCAACTGCATTGGCGAGATTGCCAGTGGAGGGGCAAGCAAAGACCTTGCTGTGGAACTCACGGGCGGCGCTCAAGGCGCAGGCAACGACACGATCCTTGAAGGAGTTGGTGGGATTGGTGGAGTCATCCTTGACCCACAGGTTGTCGATGCCAAGTGCATTACCCAAGTTGTTGGCCTGCAAGAGACGAGTGAAGCCTGGCTCCATGTTGGGGCTGGCTTCGATATCGCTCGGCACAGGCAGCAGCGACTTGTAACGCCAGATATTTCGGGGGCCAGACTCAATCTCCGCAAGGGTGATCTGCGGGAAGTCGTAGGCGATTTCGAGAGGTCCGAAGCACTCCGGACAGGCGTAGTAGGGGCCCAGGTCGACCTTGGTGCCACACTCGCGACAACTCAAGGCGGTCGCGTTGCCAAACGCGCCGGTGCGGATGACGGTGCCGTTTGTCAGTTCAGTGCTCAAGGAGGCCTCCTTCTCATCTTCCCCGGGCCGACTCTCGACACAGGACGGACTTGGCACCGCACCAATGAATCTGTCCTCGCCCTCACGGGCTGCAGATCAGAGGCTCAATGGCGGTTGCCGGGGCTTCAACGGGCCGTATCCCTCTGCCCCTCTCGATGAGCTGAGTCAATAGTAGGGAGAAAAGAG
>WBZL01004754.1_pt1 | contig 11552 bp, 7 predicted proteins | sample 5204291 | NCBI WGS metagenome assembly WBZL01 (sample SAMN12344345, study PRJNA552823) | activated sludge metagenome | biome: Activated sludge suspended growth; feature: Nitrification reactor; material: Wastewater; isolation source: activated sludge from nitrification reactor of wastewater treatment...
CAGAACCTCGAGCTGCCGTTCGAGCTGATCGCCGACACCGAAGAGAAGCTCTGCCACATGTTCGGCGTGGTCAAGAACAAGATCATGTACGGCAAGAAGGTCAAGGGCATCGAGCGCAGCACCTTCCTCATCGACGCCGAAGGCGTGATGCGCGCCGAATGGCGCGGCATCAAGGTCGCCGGCCACGTCGACGACGTGCTCAAGGCCGTCAAGGGGCTGAAGAAGGCGGCCTGACATCGACGCCGTCCAGCCCTCCCGTCCGCGCTGGCGCGGGCTTCGTCGCATCCTCCCGGGCCGCGCAGCATGCTGTGCGGCCTTCGTCCTTCGCCCTCCCGACTGACCCATGCCACTGCCGAAGCCGCCGTCCAAGAAGGGCGACATGCTGTCTGCCGCCGATCTCGAAGCGCAGGCCGGACCCAAAGGCGACAAGCGCACCCTGAAGACGCGGCCCAGCGCCGATCGGCAGCCCGAGTCGACGCTGGACCTGTTCGACGACCGCACGGCGCCGTCCGCCGCCCGCCGCGCCGATCCGACTCCGGTGCCGGCCGCCGCCGTGGCGCGCCCGGCGACCCCCGCGCCGACCGCCGCGTCACGCCCGGCGCGCCGCAGGGCCAGGAGCCAGGGGCCGGCCAAGCTCTTCGTGCTGGACACCAACGTGCTGATGCACGACCCGATGTCGCTGTTCCGCTTCGACGAGCACGACGTGTTCCTGCCCATGATCACGCTGGAGGAACTGGACAACCACAAGAAGGGCATGAGCGAGGTGGCGCGCAATGCCCGACAAGTCAGCCGCGAGCTCGATGCGCTGGCCACCGACGGCTCGCTCGACCCCAAGGCCGGCATCCCGCTGGCCAAGACCGGGCACCGCGAGGCCGGCGGCAAGCTGTTCTTCCAGACCACGCTCATCGACGTCAAGCTGCCCGAAGGGCTGCCGCAGGGCAAGGCCGACAACCAGATCCTCGGCGTGGTGCGCAGCCTGAGGGAACTGCACGGCGACCGCGACGTGGTGCTGGTGTCCAAGGACATCAACATGCGCGTCAAGGCGCGCGCGCTCGGCCTGCCGGCCGAGGACTACTACAACGACAAGACCCTCGAGGACGGCGACCTGCTCTACACCGGCGTGCTGCCGCTGCCGGGCGACTTCTGGGACCGCCATGGCAAGACGATGGAGAGCTGGCAGCAGGGGGGCCACACCTTCTACCGGATCAGCGGGCCGCTGGTGCCGGCGCTGCTGATCAACCAGTTCGTCTACCTCGAGAGCCCCGGCGCCGCGCCGCTGTACGCCCGCGTCACCGAGATCGCCGGCAAGACCGCGGTGCTCAAGACGCTGCGCGACTACACCCACGCCAAGAACGCCGTGTGGGGCGTGACCGCGCGCAACCGCGAGCAGAACTTCGCACTCAATCTGCTGATGGATCCGGAGTGCGACTTCATCACCCTCACCGGCACGGCGGGCACCGGCAAGACTCTGATGACGCTGGCCGCCGGGCTGAGCCAGGTGCTCGACGACCGCCGCTACAGCGAGATCATCGTCACCCGCGTCACCGTGCCGGTGGGCGAGGACATCGGCTTCCTGCCCGGCGACGAGCAGGAGAAGATGGGTCCTTGGATGGGTGCGCTGGACGACAACCTCGAGGTGCTGGCGCGCAGCGACTCCAGTGCCGGCGAGTGGGGACGCGCGGCCACCAACGACCTGGTGCGCGCGAAGATCAAGATCAAGAGCCTGAACTTCATGCGCGGGCGCACTTTCCTCAACAAGTTCGTGCTCATCGACGAGGCGCAGAACCTCACGCCCAAGCAGATGAAGACGCTGATCACGCGGGCCGGTCCGGGCACCAAGATCGTCTGCCTGGGCAACCTGGCGCAGATCGACACGCCCTATCTCACCGAGGGCTCGAGCGGCCTGACCTACGCGGTCGACCGCTTCAAGGGCTGGCCGCACGGCGGCCACGTGATGCTGGCGCGCGGCGAGCGTTCGCGGCTCGCGGACTTCGCCAGCGAGGTGCTCTAGCCGCCACCGCTGCCGGGACGGGGCAGGGCTGGCCCGCCCCGCGGCCCTGAACTCACTTCCCGCCGACCAGGTCCTTGATCTGCTGCAGCGCCGTCGGGTCCTCGATCGTCGTCAGGTCGCCCGGGTCGCGCTGCTCGCACACGGCCTGGATGGCGCGGCGCAGCAGCTTGCCGCTGCGCGTCTTGGGCAGCACGCTGACGAAGCGCACGCGCGACGGGCGTGCCACGGCACCGAGCTGGTCGTCGACGACCTTCATGATCTCGCCCTCGTGCTTGAGGGCCATCTCGGGGGTCGCGGCCTTCGAGGGGTCCTTGAGCACCGCGAAGGCCATCGCGACCTGCCCCTTGAGCGTATCGGCGACGCCGACCACCGCCACCTCGGTCACGTTGGGGTGACTGGAGATGCTCTCCTCGATCTCGCGCGTGCCCAGGCGGTGGCCGGCCACGTTGATCACGTCGTCGGTGCGGCCGAGGATGAAGAAGTAGCCGTCTTCGTCCTTGATGCCCCAGTCGAAGGTGCTGTAGACCAGCTTGCCGGGCACGCTCTTCCAGTAGGTCTTGACGAAGCGGTCGTCGTCGCGCCACACGGTCTGCATGCAGCCCGGCGGCAGGGGGCCCTCGATCGCCACCACGCCCTTCTGGTTGGCGCCCTTGAGTTCGTCGCCGGTGCCCTCGTCGAGCAGCTTGACGTCGTAGCCGTAGACCGCCTTGCCGGGCGAGCCGAAGCGCGTCGGCGCATCGTCCACGCCCTTGCAGATGGCCAGGATGGGCCAGCCGGTCTCGGTCTGCCAGTAGTTGTCGATGATCGGCTTGCCCAGGCTCTCGGCGATCCACTTGGCGGTGGGTTCGTCGAGCGGCTCGCCGGCCAGGAACAGGGCGCGCAGGCTCGACAGGTCGTGCCGGCTCAGCGCCGCCGGATCCTGCTTCTTGAGCACCCGCACCGCGGTGGGCGCACTGAACATCACGGTGACCTTGTACTTCTCGACCAGGCTCCACCAGATCGCGGCGTCGGGGCGGATCGGCAGCCCCTCGTACATGATGGTGGCCATGCCGGCGATCAGCGGGCCGTAGATGATGTAGCTGTGGCCCACCACCCAGCCGATGTCGCTGGTGCTGAAGTAGGTCTCGCCGGCGTTGCCGCAGTAGATGTGCTTCATGCTCGCGGCCAGCGCCACGGCGTAGCCACCGGTGTCGCGCTGCACGCCCTTGGGCTTGCCGGTGGTGCCGCTGGTGTAGAGCGTGTAGCTGGGATGGGTGGCGTCGACCCACTCGCAGGGCACCTGCGTGTTCAGGTGCCGTTCGCGCCATCCCGCATAGTCCTCGTCGCGGTCGGCGACGCGGTCGAAGCCGACCAGACCGCGATCGACCATCAGCACCTTGGCGGGCTTGTGCTTCGACAGCGTGATGGCCTCGTCGAGCAGCGGCTTGTAGGCCACCACCTTGCCGCCCCGGCTGCCGGCGTCGGCGCTGACGATGACGGTGGGCTCGGCGTCGTCGATGCGGCTGGCCAGGCTGACGCTGGCGAAGCCGCCGAAGACCACCGAATGCAGCGCGCCGATGCGCGTGCAGGCCAGCATCGCGAAGGCCGCCTCGGGGATCATCGGCATGTACACCAGCACCCGGTCGCCCTTCTTGACGCCCAGGCTCTGCAGGGTGGCGGCCATGCGCTGTACCTCGGCGTGCAGGTCGCGGAAGCTGTAGACCCGCTCCTGGTTGGTCTCGGTGGAGACGAAGATCAGGGCGTTCTGGTCGGCGCGCACGGCCAGGTGGCGGTCGACCGCGTTGTGGCACAGGTTGGTCGTGCCGCCGACGAACCAGCGCGCGAACGGCGGGTTGCTGTAGTCGCAGACCTGCGTGAACGGGGTCTTCCAGTCGATCAGCTCGGCCTGTTCGGTCCAGAACGCGTCGCGGTCGACGATCGAGCGGCGGTGGAAGTCGGCGTAAGCATGGGTCATGACGGTGTCTCCTCGTGTCCTGCACAGGGCCTGCTGCCCGCAGCCCGTTCGCGGGGAATTAGGTTCGCAGGCGCTGACGCTCGCCTGACTCTGCGGCACGGGGCGCCGGCCCGCCTGCGGGTCGGCCACGTTGACAGCGACCGGGCGGCTACCTATGCTGCGCGCCCGATGCCCTCGCTCCGCCCCCTGGTGTGCCTGTTGGCTGCAGCCTGTGCGCTGGGTGCGTCGCCGGCCCTGCACGCCGCCCCCGGCGATGGCGAGTCCGACCCGGTGCTGGGACTGATCCACCAGCGCGGATTGCTGGCCGAGGTGCCCGCCCAGGCCCAGGCCCTGGCGCGCCAGGTGCGCGACACGACGTCCGACCTGGTCGTCTCGGCGATGGGCTTCCTCGGCGTGCCGTATCGACGCGGCGGCAACGACCCCGAACGCGGCTTCGACTGCAGCGGCTTCACCCGCCACATCTTCGAGAACACCGTCGGCCTGGTGCTGCCGCGCCGTGCCGACCAGCAGGCGCGCGAAGCCGGTCTGCAGTCGGTCGCCCGCGACGAGCTCGAGCCGGGTGATCTGGTGTTCTTCAACACCATGCGGCGCGCCTTCAGCCACGTCGGCATCTACGTCGGGGACGGCAAGTTCATCCATTCACCGCGCTCGGGCGGCGAGGTGCGTGTCGAGGACATGCGCCAGACCTACTGGGCCAAGCGCTACAACGGCGCGCGCCGCGCCGACCTGGCCGCGGCACCCGCGGCCGCAAGGCCCTGATCGCGCATCTGCCGACGGCGCCCCGCCTGACGGCACGCGCCCGCGCGGCGGCACAATCCGCGCATGGGTGAACACGTGATTCCGTTGGCCGATCTGCGCTACGCCGCCGATCGGCCCGCCATTCCCGATCAGCCGGGTCCCCTCGTCCCGGGTGCCGCCGACCGGCTGGGTCGCCCGCTGCACGACCTGCGCATCTCGGTCACCGACCGCTGCAACTTCCGCTGCACCTATTGCATGCCCAAGGAGGTGTTCGACGCGCAGTACAGCTTCCTGCCGCAGAGCTCGCTGCTCAGCTTCGAGGAGATCACGCGCCTGGCGCGCATCTTCGTCGCCCTGGGCGTGCGCAAGCTGCGCCTGACCGGCGGCGAACCGCTGCTGCGCAAGAACCTCGACGCCCTGGTGGCGATGCTGGCGGCGCTGCGCACGCCCGATGGCCAGAGCCTGGACATCACGCTGACGACCAACGGCTCGGTGCTGGCGCGCAAGGCCGCGGCCTTGAAGGCCGCCGGCCTGCGCCGCGTGACGGTGAGCCTGGACGCACTCGACGACACCGTGTTCAGGCGCATGAACGACGTCGACTTCCCGGTGGCCGACGTGCTGGGCGGCATCGAGGCAGCCCTGGCGGCCGGGCTCTCCCCGATCAAGGTCAACATGGTGGTCAAGCGCGGCACCAACGACCAGGAGATCGTGCCCCTGGCGCGCCACGTGCGCGAGCGCTTCGGTCACGGCGTGATCCTGCGCTTCATCGAGTACATGGATGTCGGCGCCACCAACGGCTGGCGCATGGATGAGGTGCTGCCGTCGGCCGAGGTGGTCCGGCGCATCGACGAGGCCTTCCCGCTGTGCGCGCTGCAGGCCAGCGCGCCCGGCGAGACCGCCGAGCGCTGGGCCTACCGCGATGGCGGCGGCGAGATCGGCGTTATCTCCAGCGTGACCAGGGCCTTCTGCCGCGACTGCAACCGCGCTCGCCTGTCCACCGAGGGCAAGCTGTTCATGTGCCTGTTCGCGTCGCGCGGCCACGACCTGCGGGCGCTGCTGCGAGGCACGCCCGAGGCCAGCCCCTGCACGGACGAGCAGATCGGCGCGGCCATCGCCGGCCTGTGGAGCGGTCGCGACGATCGCTATTCCGAGCTGCGCGGCGCGCAGCAGGCCACGCCACCGGGCGGCCATCGGCGCGTGGAGATGCACTACATCGGCGGCTGAAGGGCTGCCGGCGGCCGCCTGGCGGCCACAGCAGCCGCGGCATCCGCCGCGCTGCCGGTTCAGTCCGCGCCGTGCGCCGCGACGGCGGTGTCGTCGGCGAGCTCCGGCTCGCGGATCTCGCCCGGCACGCCGGAGCGTGCCAGCAGGGAGTACACGGTGGGGACGACGAAGATCGTCAGCAGCGTGCCCAGCGACATGCCGCCGACGATGACCCAGCCGATCTGCTGCCGACTCTCGGCACCGGCACCGGTGGACAGCGCCAGCGGCACGGCGCCCAGCACCATCGCCCCGGTGGTCATCAGGATCGGCCGCAGGCGCAAGCTGGCGGCCTCGACCACCGCGTCCCGGATGCTGCGTCCCTGCTGCCGCAGCTGGTTGCTGAACTCGACGATCAGGATGCCGTGCTTGGTGATCAGGCCCACCAGCGTGATCAGCCCGATCTGCGAGTACACGTTCAGCGTGCCGCCGGTCAGGTGCATGGCCGCCAGCGCACCGACCATCGACAGCGGCACCGCCAGCAGGATCACGAACGGATCGACGAAGCTCTCGAACTGCGCCGACAGCACCAGGAAGATGAACGCCAGGGCGAGCACGAAGACCAGGCCCAGCGCACCCGACGACGAACGGAACTCCCGGCTCACGCCGTTGAGTTCGGTGGCGTAGCCCGGAGGCAGCACGCTGGCCGCGGTGCGGTCGAGGAAGGTCAGGGCATCGCTGAGTGCATAGCCGGGGGCGAGATTGGCGGTGATCGTCAGCGAGCGCCGCTGGTTGAAGTGGTTCAGCTCGCGCGGGCTGACGTCCTCGCGGATCTTGACCAGCGACGACAGCGGCACCATCGCGTCGCCCCGCCCACGTACGAAGAGGCGCTCGATGTCATCGGGCGTCGCACGGCCGCGTGCGGAGGTCTGCACCAGCACGTCGTACTGGTCGGCGTCGCGCTTGTAGCGGGTCACCGCGCGACCGCCGAGCATCGTCTCGATGGTGCGCGCGACGGCGTCGACCGACACGCCCATGTCGGCAGCCCGCGCGCGGTCGACGTCGATGAAGATCTCCGGCTTGTTGAGCTGCAGGTCCAGGTCCGGCTGCACCAGTCCCGGGTTCTTGGCGATCTCGGCCATCATGCGCTGGCCGTTGCGCGCGATGCCCTCCCAGCTGTCGTTGGCGACGACCACGAAATTGATCGGCCGCTCGCGGAAGCCCTGCCCCAGGCTGGGCGGCGTGACCGGGAACACGTTGATGCCAGGCAGCGACCCGAGCTGCGGGATCAGCCGACGCTGCAGGTCCTGCGTGGAGACGCTGCGCTCGGTCCAGTCCACCGTGCGCAGCACGCCAAAGGCGCTGGACACCTGGCCGCCGCCCATCCACAGGAAGCGCCGGTCGAACTCGGGGTGCTGGGCGGTGATCTTCTCGATCGCGTCCAGGTAGCGGGCCGTGTACTCGAGCGTCGCGCCCTCGGGCGCGCGAATCGGCATGGCGATCACGCCGCGGTCCTCGATCGGCGCCAGCTCGCTCTTGGCGGTGCTGAACAGCCACCAACTCACGCCGCCGGAGGCCAGCATCACGCCCACCACCAGCCAGCGCATGCCCAGGCTGGCGCGCAGCACCTTCGCGTAGGCCCGCGTCAGCGCGTCGAGGCCCGACTCCATCACCCGGTCGAAGGCATTCGGTGTCGCGTTGTGGCGCAGCAGCTTGCTGCACATCATCGGCGTCAGCGTCAGCGCGACGAAGCCCGACACCAGCACGGCGCCGGCCAGCGTCAGCGCGAACTCGCTGAACAGCCGGCCGGTGCGGCCCGGCGTGAAGGCCAGCGGCGCGAACACCGCCGACAGCGTGAGCGTCATCGCCACCACCGCGAAGCTGATTTCCCGCGCGCCCTTCAGCGCTGCCTGGAACGGTGACAACCCCTCCTCGATGTGCCGGAAGATGTTCTCCAGCACGACGATGGCGTCGTCGACCACCAGGCCGATGGCCAGCACCAGGGCCAGCAGGGTCAGCGTGTTGACGGTGAAGCCGGCCAGGGCGATCAGCGCAAAGGCGCCGACCAGGCTGACGGGGATGGTCACCAGCGGGATCACCGAGGCCCGCAGGTGGCGCAGGAAGACGAAGACCACCAGCGCGACCAGCACGATGGCCTCGAGCACGGTCTTGTAGACCGACTTGATCGAGCGGTCGATGAAGACCGACAGGTCGTTGGCCTGGACCACGGTCACCGACGGCGGCAGGTCGCGCTGGATCTGCGGCATCAAGGCGCGCACGCCGTCGGCCACCTCGAGCGGGTTGGCGGTGGCGTTGCGGATGATGCCGGTGGAGATCGACGGCACGCCGTTGAGTCGCACGCGGGAGCGCTCGTCGGCCGCGCCCTCCTCCACCCGGGCCACGTCGCGCAGGCGGACGACGAAACCGTTGATCGCCTTCAGCGCGATGTCGTTGAACTGCGCGACGGTGTTCAGGTCGGTGCGCGAGGTGACGCTGAACTCGCGCTGCTGGCTCTCGATGCGGCCGGCCGGCACCTCCAGGTTCTGCCGGCGCAGCGCGTCCTCGACATCCTGCACCGTCAGGCGGTACGAGGCCAGCTTGTCGGGATCGAGCCAGATGCGCATCGAGAACTTGCGATCGCCGCCGATCTGCACGTCGGCAACGCCGGGCACCGTCTGCAGGCGCGGCTTGACGACGCGGTTGATCAGCTCGGTGAGCTCCAGCGGGCCCATGGTCTCGCTGGTGTAGGCCAGCCAGATCGTCGGCGTGGCGTCGGCCTCGACCTTGGCGATGATCGGCTCGTCCACCGCGTCGGGCAGCCGGCCGCGCACGCGCGAGACCCGGTCGCGCACCTCGGCGGCCGCGGTGTCGGGCTCCTTGGTGAGCTTGAAGCGCACCGTGATCTGGCTGCGCTCGGTGCGCGAGATCGAGGTGATGATGTCGACGCCGTCGATGCCGGCGATGGAGTCCTCCAGCGGCTTTGTCACCTGCGACTCGATGACCTCGGAGGATGCGCCGAGCAGCCGCGTGCTGACGGTGACCAGCGGCTCGTCGATGCGGGGGTACTCGCGCAGCGACAGCTGCTTGAACGACACCAAGCCCACCAGCACCAGCAGCAGCGACATCACGGTGGCCAGCACCGGGCGGCGGATCGAGGTTTCCGACAGGCGCATGACGGGCTCCTGGGTTGTCCCGCGGGTCGATCAGGCCGGCACGCCGCCACGCGGCGCGCCGGGGCCCGACGCGGCGCCGCCATTGCCGCCCGCCGCCGATGCGGCGCCCGGCGGCCGATTGGCCCGGCCCCCGGCTGCCGGGGCCGGCGCCGACAGGTCGATCACCCGCACCGGCGTGGCCTCGCTGCGGCCCAGGCGGGCATGGCCCGCGGTGACCACCAGGTCACCAGCCTTCACGCCGTCGAGCAGCTCGACCTTGCCCGGGATGCGCAGGCCCAGCCGGGCTTCGACGCGCCGCGCCGTCGCCGGACCGCCGGCGCCCGGCGCGACGACGAACAGGTATTGCTTGTTGCCCAGGGGCACCAGGGCCTCCTCGGGCACCACGAGCGCGTTCTCGCGCACCGCGAAGACGATGCGCGGGCGGGCGAACATGCCGGGCTTGAGCACCGCATCGGCGTTGGCGATGCGTGCCCGCACCAGCATGGCGCGCCCGTTGGCATCGACCTGCACGTCGATGGCTTCGACGCGCCCCTTGAACTCGCGGCCCGCCAGCGCGTCGACGGCCACGTCGACGGGCAGGCCGGGCTTGACCCGGGACAGGTAGCGTTCGGGCAGCCGGAAGTCGACGAGCACCGAGGACAGGTCCTCGAGATTGACGATGTCGGCGCCATCCTTCAGGTAGTCACCCACGTTGGCCTGCCGGATGCCGGCGGTGGCATCGAATGGCGCCAGGATCCTCATGCGCGCCAGCTGGGCCTGCGCCAGGGCCACCTGGGCCTGCGCGACCTGCAGGGCCGCGGCGTTCTGGTCGACGGAGCTCTGGCTGACGAAGCCCTGTGCCAGCAGCTCGCGGCTGCGCTGCAAGTTGGTCCGCGCGATGCTGGCCTGGGCCTCGGCCTGCTGCAGCTGGGCCTGCTGCAAGGTGTCGTCCAGCTGCACCAGCAACTGCCCGCGCCGCACCCGTTGCCCGTCGGCGAAACCGATGTGCGCGATGCGGCCGCTGACCTCCGGCCGCAGCACCACGCCCTGCCGCGAACGCAGCGAACCGACCGCCTGCGCGTCGTCGGTCAGTGTGATCGCCTCGACCTTGCCCACTTCGACCGTCGGCATGCCACCGGGCCCGCCACCCGGGCGGCCTCCGCCGGTCCCGCCCGAAGCGCTGGCGCCGGGCATGGTCGAGCCGGCCATCGTGGCGCCCTCGGCCGGCTTGGCGACCCCGGTGCCACGGTTCTGCCAGTACCAGGCACCGCCGCCGAGAACGGCAAGGCCCAGCACAGCGACGATCCAATGCGTTCTTCTCGATGCCATGAGGCGGCAAACCCCTGAAGGCCCGTTCAGCAGGCCGTGCCACGAATGCCCACGCGGTGGGCCGTGCACTGTAACCGCAGCGCCAGTTCCCTGCCGCCACCGGGCCATGGGGTCCGGTCAGGCCACCGAATCGACTCCGCGGTTGGCCAGCCGGTCGGCGTGTTCGTTGCCGGGATTTCCGGCATGGCCCTTGACCCAGTGCCAGGCCACGTCGTGGCCGTTGCGCAGGTCGTCCAGCCGACGCCACAGCTCGGCGTTCTTCACCGGCTTGCGGTCGGCGGTGGTCCAGCCGCGCTTCTTCCACCCATGGATCCAAGTGGTGATGCCGTTGCGCACGTACTCGCTGTCCGTGTACAGCTCGACCTTGCAGCGGCGCTTGAGCGAGGCCAGCGCCTCGATCACCGCGGTGAGCTCCATGCGGTTGTTGGTGGTGTGCGCCTCGCCGCCCCACATCTCCTTGACGTGGGTGCCCGAGCGCAGCACGGCACCCCAGCCGCCGGGACCGGGGTTGCCCCGGCAGGCACCGTCGGTGTGGATCACGACCGTCGCGACGACGGCACCCGCCGGCCGGCTCGTCGCCGGGTCCGGATCGGCCTGACCCTCGGCGGCGCGCGTCATGCCGGGTCGACCTCGACCGCCTCGGCCTGCTCGCGCTGCAAGGCGGTGTCGGGCGTGCGCTGCGTGGCCGCGACCGCCGAGCTGCGTGCCTTGCGCAGGTCCGTGCGCGCCAGGCCCACCAGGCGCATGCCCCGCACGCGCTTGACGGCGACGATCACGTACATCGCACCGAGCACGGGCCACCAGCGTTCACCGACACGGTCCATCCAGGCAAAGCGGTCCAGCCAGTTGCGCGTCTCGAAGGGCGGGCGGTAGCAGCCGAACTGGCCCGACTCGAGCTCGAAGCCCAGCAGCCGCAGCCAGTCGCGCAGGCGCCAGTAGCCGAGGAACTCGCCGGCGCGTGGCAGGTACAGGTTCTCGCGACGGCCCAGACCGATGCCCAGCCGGACCCGGCCGATGCGCTGGCGCAACCCCCACAGGCTGGCCGGGTTGAAGCCGACGATGACGATGCGCCCCTCGGGACGCAGCACGCGCTCGACCTCGCGCAGCGTCTCGTGCGGATCGTGGGCCAGCTCCAGCGCATGGGGCAGCACCGCCAGGTCGATGCTGG
>WBZL01004755.1_pt1 | contig 11551 bp, 10 predicted proteins | sample 5204291 | NCBI WGS metagenome assembly WBZL01 (sample SAMN12344345, study PRJNA552823) | activated sludge metagenome | biome: Activated sludge suspended growth; feature: Nitrification reactor; material: Wastewater; isolation source: activated sludge from nitrification reactor of wastewater...
GGGGGTGTCGGGGGTGTCGGGATCGAGCGGGGGCTCCTCCAGCACCGGCGGGTCGCAGTCGATGAACAGGCAGGGGTCGATCGGGGGAATCTCGGGGATGACGATGTCATCGGGGATCTCGATGACTGGAGGAGTGCAGTCCTTGATCACGCAGGGGTCGATCGGGGGAAGCACGATCTCGGGATCGATCGGGATGACCGGGAGAGCCGAGGCGGGCTGCACCAGGCCAGCGCCAGCCGCGAGTGGCAGGGCCACCAAGAGGGCAAGACGCCCGGCAGTCCGGCGGCGGCTGCGACGGTTGGTGGCGGCGGAGTTGGTGGTGGTGTTCATGGCGGGTGTCCTCCTGGGACTGGGGTTGGTGGGTTACGGATGTCCTGACCGGCCACGCCGACACCTCTTAGGACTTTTCGAGAAAAGTTTTCGGAGACGATCTCGGAGCTCCGTACACGGTTGGGCCAGGCCTGGCGCGTACGGTGATCTGCCGTGTCCACCATCGAAGCGATCATCCTCGGACTGGTGCAGGGCCTGACCGAATTCCTCCCGGTCTCCTCCAGCGGACACCTGCGGATCGTTCCGGCCCTGTTCGGTTGGGAAGACCCGGGCGCCGCGTTCACCGCCGTCATCCAGCTCGGCACCATGGCGGCAGTGGTCATCTACTTCTGGGGTGACCTGTGGAGGATCGCCGGTGCCTGGCTGGCCTCGTTGCGCGACCCCACCCGCCGGGGAGATCTGGATGCCCGCTTGGGCTGGTACCTGATCGTGGCCACCGTCCCCATCGGCCTCTTGGGTTTGGCGTTCAAAGACCAGATAGAGACGGGCGCCCGGGACCTGCGCCTGATCGCCACCACCCTCATCGTGATGGGTCTGGTTCTCTTGATAGCCGAACGCGTAGGCCGCCGAACCAGGGAGATCTCAGACCTCACGCCCCGAGATGGAGTCGCCATCGGTCTGGCCCAGAGCCTGGCGTTGGTGCCGGGCGTGTCGCGCTCGGGATCCACCATCACCGCGGGTCTGTTCCTCGGCTACTCCCGTGAAGCGGCGGCCCGATTCTCGTTCCTGCTGTCGATCCCCGCGGTGGTCCTGTCGGGCCTGTTCCAGCTCAAAGACATCGGAGCGGGCGATGGACCGGGCCTGGTGCCGACAGTGGTCGCCACCGGCGTGTCGTTCGTGGTCGGCTACGCCGCCATCGCATGGCTGCTCAAGTACCTGACGTCGCACAGCACCCTGGTGTTCGTGATCTACCGGGTAGGTCTGGGCCTAGTCCTGATCGCCTTGCTGGTGGGCGGGCAGATCGAACCTCGCTGAGATGGCGACCCGAGGCCCGATCAGGGTCCTGGAACCACCACCAGCACCACCGTTCCCACCGCGACGGCACCGACCACCTCGTCTAGATCAGAACGGGGGACAGCGATCTCGACCCCCGACCCGGTCACGGCGGTCACAACCGCGTTCAGGGTCGCCGCCTCGGGCCGGGCGATCCCGGCATCCCAAACCTCCACCACATCGCCAGAGTCGAGTCGAGGGGTTGAGTCCGAGCGAGCAATGCCCACCACGGCCCTGTCGATCAGGTCTGCGTCTGGGTGGGTGAGCAGCTCGGGGGTCAGCACGGTGGATGCCGGCAGGTCGACCCGGGCTCGGGCCTCGGGGGGTAGCGTCACCAGGGCGCCCTCCGGGACGGCGCCGAGAGGTAGCCGTCGGATCGATGTTTGGCTGGTGATCGAGGCACCGGCCTCGACCGCAGATGAGGTCACCAGTACGGGCACGGTGTCACCCCAGTGGCGCCGAGCCGCCTCGGTGTCGGCTACCGCGACTCGAACCGTTCCAGCGGCCAGGACGGCCAAGGCGACGGTGACCGCCCACCGCCAGGCGGACCGTCGGTCGCTGCGCAGCCGCCGGTGCCACGGCAAGGTGCTCTTGGGTATGGACGAACGGATGAACCCCATCGGGCGACCAGATACCCGACCGCCTCCGGGCTGAAACGCTCGGCTCCTTAGCCTCGATCCACCGATCGATCTTGGGTTGTGCTCGATTCTCCATGGTCACCCAGGCGAAACGGGTTCTCTGGGCGGCCACCGTTAGTGCTCGGCTGTCTGACGAGCTGAAGTCACAGGACTGGGCGGGGGTTCGGGGGCAGAGCCCTTTGTGGCGGAGCCCCTGACCTGCGGAGATCGGCTTTGCCGGTCGCAGCAGCGAAGACGTCGGCCGTCAGGCCGGCTACCGAACTCCGCCGGAAGGCTGTGCCTTTCGGCGGATCCAGGCTTAAGGGTCCTAGCGGATAGGTCCGATCGTCGTCGCTACCAGGTTGACCAGACCGAGGCTTCGCCTCGGTTTAGCCATGCCGTGCTTATGGGTCGGCTCGCCTGTCGGCTCGCCTCCTAAGAGGCGCAGTCGGCGAACACCTTGGTGACGGAGTCGGGCAGCTTGGAAGCCGAGTCGGCGTTGATCATCTGTTCGTTGATCTCCATCAGCTCGTCGAAGTCGACGCCGGTGTCCTTGTCGCTGAGAGCATCGAAGGCGCACTGGCAGAAGTTCGATGGAAGCGAAGCCGACTCGTCTGCCTTGGCATCGGCAGCGGCCGTCTCCTTGCACCCGTCCAAGAATGCCGCTTCGAGATCGTCGTAGCTCCCGGCCTGCGATTGGCCGGTTCCACAACCGCTGAGCATCGACCCCACGACGACCAAGCCAGCCACGGAAAGGGCCAGACGGCGACGGATCGGGTTTGCGGGCACGGCTGTCTCCTTATCTACGACACCTCAACGCTAGCGGTCACACCCGTGGGCACCGAAGCCGTCCCTGCGGCACCGCCTCGGTGTGAGAAAGCGCTGAGGGGGTGGCCCTAGGGCCACCCCCTCAGCAGATCCGACCAGTGCTCCCCCCGGATCACCTGCCGGAAACTCGTTGCGACGACTCAACCAGGAGAGGTTGTCGCGCTGCACAACAAGTTTCGGTCAGCTACCGCCCTTTCTGCATGAGCCGTTAGGCCCAAAATCGCCTGGAGGTCGTTCCGGTCACCTAGGGCCCGAGCGGTCAGGTCCAGTTGTCGTCGCTGCGAGGTTGATCAAACCGAGGCTCCGCCTCATGCGCAGTTCCTCGAATGCGACCACACCCAGGTCGACGGGTCGGACCTCACCGGTCGGCTGCCAGCCCTGAGCTTCGTAGAAGGCCCGGGCCCTTCGGTTGGACCGCAGCACCGAAAGCACCTGGTGATGAAGCCCAACCTCGTCCAGCCATACCGAGGCCGCTTCCAGCAGTCGGCGACCGCCGCCCCGCCCTTGGGCGTGGGGATCCACGTACAGCTCCCAGATCTCACCCATCGCACCGTCGGGTCCTTCACCCACGACGTCATCTGGGTGAGCCGGGCCGCAGTCGACGTAGCCGTAGACGTGGCCGGGACGACCCCAGACCAACAGGCGATGCTGGCGGCTCGGCGGGACCATGGCCCTACCGACCCAGTAGGCGGCCGGAGGCACGACATCACGCCCGTCCAGGAACGCATCGGGCAGGATCCCGCCGCGGTAACTGGTCCCGAACGCCCGCCACTTGACGGCCGCCACCGCCGCCCCGTCCAGCGCGGCGGCGACCCGTACCGGTTCGTCCTCTCCCGGAGGTCCCACGAACGGCATGGGCAGCCCCAGGCCGAAGCGGCGGCGGATGAGGTGGGCCCGGGCGCTGTCGGCCGGCTCGGGCACGGCGGGAGCAGGATCGGGCTGGGCCCGCACCAGGCTGATCAGTTCGGCCACGGGATCGGCCACGACCACCTCTCATCGCCCCCCGGTCGTAGCCAGGTCATAGACCCGGCGTCTCGACACTCCGAGCTCACGGGTCACCGACGCCACCGCGTCACGGGTGGATGCACCCGCCGCCTGTTCGCGGGCCAGCGCCGCCAGGACGTCATCGTCAGACACCGGCCCGGGGGCCGGGGCACCGTCGAGGACGATCACGAACTCACCCCGGGGCTCGACCTCGGCCACCCGGGCTTGCGCTCCGGTCAGGTCGCCCCGCCACACCTCTTCGTGCAGCTTGGTGAGCTCTCGGGCCAAGACCACCCGACGGCCACCTCCACAGACATCGACCAGATCGGCCAGGGTGCGGGCCAGGCGATGGGGTGCCTCATAGAGGACCACCGTGCGCCGCTCGGCCGCCACCTCGGCCAGCCGTCCGGATCGGCCGGACCCCTTGCGCGGCAGGAACCCCTCGAAAACGAACCGCCCGACCGCCAGACCGCTCTGCACCAACGCCGCTAGCGCCGCCGACGGACCGGGGATCACCTCGACGAGCACACCGGAATCGACGCACGCAGCCACCAACCGCTCACCCGGGTCCGACACGCCGGGCATCCCGGCATCGGACACCAGCGCCACCGTGTCCCCGGCCACGAGGCGCGACACCACAGAGGCGGCCACCTCGGCTTCGGTGTGGTCGTTCACCACCTTCAAACCCGGTACCCGGATCCCGAAGTGGGCCAGCAACCGACCGGTGCGGCGAGTGTCCTCGCAGCAGACCAGGTCAGCCGATCGCAGCGCCTCCACCGCACGCGGGCTCATGTCTCCGAGGTTGCCGATGGGCGTACCCACCAACACCAGCTTGCCCTCGGTCACGACCGGGCCGATGGGTGCTCGCCGCGGATCTCCAAGCGGTCGCCCACGCACAGACCCCAACGGGCGAAGGCCCCAGCCTCGGCCTCGACCACGTTGTTCGCCTTCCACACCGGCAAGGTGATCCGATGGGGAACGACCCTCATCGTCTTGATGACGACCAGGTCGACATCGCAGAACGCCACGTCTATGGGAAAGCGCATGCCCACCGAGTGGACCGACCGAGTGCCCTCGAACACCAGCGCCCCCTCGAAGCCGTCGCGCCCCAATAGGCCTCGCCGGCGGGCTCGGCGGCCTTCGGCGACCTCAGCGCTGGCCAGCACCTCGTCGTCGCGCAGCAACCAGGGCATCGGATGGCCTAGACGTTGAACCTGAACTCGAGGACGTCGCCGTCCTCCACCACGTACTCCTTGCCCTCCACCCGGATCTTGCCCACCTCTCGGGCCTTGCTCCACGAACCGATCTCGAGCAACTCGTCCCAGTGGATGACCTCGGCTCGGATGAACCCACGTTCGAAGTCGCTGTGGATGCGGCCCGCACACTGTGGCGCCTTGGACCCGGCCCGGAAGGTCCAGGCCCGTGATTCCTTCTCGCCGGTGGTGAAGTAGGTACGGAGACCCATGAGTTGGTACGCGGCGTGGATGAAGCGCTCGAGGCCGCCTTCGCCGAGACCGAGGGCCTCGAGCATCTCCAGGCGCTCCTCACCGGAGAACTGGGCGGCTTCGGCCTCCAGTTGGACGCACATGCCGATCACTTCGGCCCGACCGGCCAGTTCGGCCTCGACCGGAGCGATGATCTCGGGAATCCGATCCAGGTCGTTCTCACCTACGTTCACCAGGGCCAGGACCGGCTTGTTGGTGAGCAGGAACTCTTGGTCCAACACGGTGCGCTGATCGGTGCTCAGGTCTGCTCGGTAGATCGGGGTCCCGTCGGCCAGGACCTTGTGGGCCGCGTCCAGCGCTTCCACAAGTTCGGTGAGCGACTTGTCTTGCTTGGCCGCCTTGCGCCTCTTCTCGACGCGGTTCTCGACGGTCTCGAGGTCGGCGAGGGCCAGCTCGATCTCCAGCACCCGCAGGCATTCGAGCGGATCCGAGGGCCCGGGAACATCGTCGTCTACGAAGGCCCGCAGCAGGTAGACCACCGTGTCCACCTCGCGGATGTGAGCCAGGAACTGGTTTCCCAATCCTTCGCCGGTGCTGGCCCCTTCCACCAGGCCACCGATGTCGACGAACTGGACGCTGGCTGGCACCACCTTGCGGGCGCTGGACATCTCGGCCAGACGCTCCAGACGACGGTCGGGGACCTTGGCCACCCCCACGTTGGGATCGGTGGTGGCGAAGGCGTACGGCGCTGCCAACGCCCCTCCACCAGCCAGGGCGTTGTAGAGAGATGACTTGCCCGAGTTGGGGAGACCGACGAATCCAAAACGTTCCATACCGAGGGGAAACCTACCGGGCCGAGGTGGCGACCTCAGCCTCGACCCCAGCCACCGCTGGCACCCATATCCCGCGATCAGCGCCCGGGCGTTAGAGCGACCAGTTGGACGGGCCTTGGTTCTTGGCCCGGTACATCGCCACATCGGCGCGCTCCAGCAGAGCCTGGGGTGCGCCGACCCCGTCGTCGATGGCCAGACCCACGCTGGCCGCCAGCGCATCGCTCTCGTCGCCCACGATGGCTTTGAGCAGTTGTTCGGCCCGCCGCATGGCGCTGGGATCGGCGATCGATGTCGGCACCGTGTGGACCAACACGAACTCGTCTCCCCCCAGCCGGGCGGTCACGTCCTCGCCCGCCACCGCAGCCAACCGTCGGGCCAGTTCCCGCAGGGCGGCGTCCCCGGCGGCATGGCCGTGACGGTCGTTGATCCCTTTGAGGTCATTGAGGTCCACGAAGAAGACGGCAGTGGTCAGCCCCTCAGATGACCTGGTTTCGTTGACCATCTCGTTGAACCTCTCGCTGAACCCGAAGCGGTTGAGCAGCCCGGTGAGCGAGTCGTAGCGGGCGGCCCGCCACATCTCGTGGTGGAGGTGGTGGCGATCGACGGCGACGGTGAGCAGTTCTGTCAACTCGGGGGCGGCGTGGAAGAACTCAAGCCTGGCGATGATGGTGTGATCGAACCAGACCAGCAGACACCCATCTCCGTCACGGTCATCTCGTATTGGCGCCACCCCGAAACCGGCGAACCCCTGAGCCCTGGCCGCGTTGCGCAGGTTCTCGGGCAAGGCCGCCCCGTCTACGACCACGATCGGGTCGGCCTGGCGGGCCAGGTCCCACGGGGCGGCTAGGTCGGCATCGGCCAACTCACCACGGGCGTGGGCCACCAAGAGGCCGTCGAGGCCGTGGACGTGCACCTGAGGCCCTTCGTCACCATCGGGAAGGACGACGGCCATGCCGGTGTGGGGCCACCGCCCTTGGACCGCCTCGGCGATGAGCGCCACCGTCCTATCCAAGGGAAGCCCTTCGGCCACCGAACGAAGGGCTCGGTTGACGGCCCGGCGAGCCGACGATTCGCGAGCCACGACGGTCACGTAATCGTGACCGTCTCGGGTGATAACCCCGGTCTTGATCTCGACGTCGCGGATGTTGCCCAGCCGGGACACGATGCGGAACGGCGCCACCGCGGTACGGCCCGGAAACTGCTGGGCGTAGTCGAGGCCGTCGATGGCACGAGCCAGATCGTCGGGATGCAGCAGCTCGAAACCGTTGCTGCCCAACAGCTCGCTGCGAGTCGTCTCCATGAGGGAGGCCATGGCCGCGTTGGCCCAAACGACGAGGCCGTCGGGGGCAATGACGCACACGCCATCGGCCAAGCCGCTGGCCAGTTCGCCGTCCAGATCCCAGATCGTGTTGCCGTTACCTACCAATGCCGCCCCTCCCCCGATCCACTCCTGCCGAGGTCATCGGCACATCGCATCATGGCCTGAAGTGAACAAGGTCGCAGGTCAGACCCCATGACGACGACTGCCTCTCATCGGAGCTGATTGCCCGTGAGGATCTCCTCCACCACCACAGCCACCCCGTCGTCGTCGTTGGTGGTCGTCACCCGGTCTGCGGCCGCCAGGAGGGCGGGATGGGCGTTGGCCATGGCTACCCCTAGCCCGGCCCAGCGGATCAACTCCAAGTCGTTGGGCATGTCCCCGAACGCGGCCACGTCGGCCGGGCCATGCCCCTTCTCCTCCAGGAGCATCTCGACGGTCCGGGCCTTGTGGGCCAACGGGTGGGACAGCTCCAGGAACGATTCGTTGGTGGAGTGGGTGACCAGAGCCCGCTCCCCCACGATCTGTTGAACCCTGGCCGCGGTTCCAGCCGGAGCAGGATGTGCCAGCCGGACGATGAGCTTGGTGACCGGCTCGTCCAGGAACGTCCTAATGGGGGCGATGCGGACGTCGGGGATCAGACCCAGGAGATCCTCGTGGGATTCCTGGTAGCGCTGATCGACGCCGAAGGTGAAACCCTGTTCCACCCCGAGCACCGCCTCGGGGAGTCGAACCTCGAGGTCATCGACGATGTCGTGCACTGTGTCGGGGTCCAGGTCGACGCGGTGAACGAGCTCGTGGCGAGCCGGGTCGTACACCGACGCGCCGTTGGCGCACACCACAAGACCCCGGTCACCGATCTGATCGATGACCGGCTGGATCCATCGCGGGGGACGCCCGGTGGCGATAACGACGGTGATGCCCGCGTCCTCGGCGGCCAGGATCGCCTCGCGGGTTCGCGGCGATATCGACAGGTCCGACCTCAGGAGCGTGCCGTCGAGGTCGGTGGCGATGGCTCGGATCTGCATCGGAGCGAACGGTAGCCACCTCCTCGCCCCACCGGTCGCCACGGGCGTTACCCTCACGTCCATGGGTCCGATCGAGGCGTTGGAGCGGGTGGCCTACCTCCAGGACCGGGGGCTCATGTCGTCACGCAAGACCGAGGCGTTCCTGAGGGCCGCTGCGGTGCTTCGCTCCCTTCCCGACGATGAGCTCACCCGAATGATCGCTTCGGGGACCCTCACTGACCTTCCTGGCATCGGATCGAGCACCGCCCAGGTCGCCATGCAGGCGGCGTCGGGGCAGGTGCCGGACAGGATCGTGTCACTCGAGGAGACGACACAGGTTCCCCTGGGGGATGGGGCTGGCCTCCGACAGGCACTGAGAGGTGATTGCCACAGCCACTCCACCTGGAGCGACGGTGGCGCGTCGATCTCCACCATGGCCCGTACCGCGGCGGCGCTGGGCCATGAGTACCTCGTGGTCACCGACCACTCGCCTCGTCTCACGGTGGCCCACGGCCTCAACGCCGAACGCCTCCGCGCCCAGATCGACGAGATCGATGCCCTGAACGCGGAGCTGGCCCCGTTTCGCATCCTCACCGGGATAGAGGTGGACATCCTCGCGGATGGGGAACTGGATCAGGACTCCGAGCTGCTGTCCCGCCTCGACCTGGTGGTGGCGTCGGTCCACTCCAAGATGGGCATGGACTCCAAGACCATGACCGAGAGGATGGTGATAGCCGCGGCCAGTCCTCACGTGGACGTGCTGGGGCATTGCACCGGACGCAAGGTGAAGGGCTTCGGTCGGGATCAGTGGGTGGTCAGGCCGCCATCAACCTTCGATGCCGACATGGTCTTCGCCGCCTGTGCTCGCTACGGCACGGCGGTGGAGATCAACTGCCGTCCCGAGCGCCAGGACCCACCCCCCGAACTGTTGGACCTGGCTTTGGAGTGGGGGTGCCTGATCAGCATCGACACCGACGCCCACACCCCTGGTCACCTGGAGTTCTTGAACTATGGCTGCGACAAGGCCGTGACCCACGGCATCGACCCAGCCCGCATCCTCAACACCTGGACCGCCGATGACCTGACCGACTGGGCCAACTCCAAGGCCTGAGCTTGGGCGCACCGTCTGGATCGCGCTGGGGTCCAGGCCGTAACGTTGGACCCCTATGTCGAAGAAGACCACCAAGCGCAAAATCAACGCCCGGCGCAAGAAGGCCAACCACGGCACCAAGCCCAACGCTGGCCGCGGCTGACCCACCCACCTCCGGGCCACCTGGTGGCTCGACCAGTTTCGTTTCTCGACGGCGCAGCCCCCGCTGCGCCGTCGGCGCGTCCACAGCCGGACATCACGGGGACAGCGGGAACGGCGACGGCGACAGCCACCATGCTCCGGCGGCCAATGCACCGGCCACCAACCACAGGACCACCACCCGCTCGCTCACCCCCCCGGTCCGAGCCAGCCGGTCGGCCAGGTCGTCGAGGCCCAAACCAGTCCGGAACCGCCGGGAGCCGTGCCGGGACATCAGGGCGATAGAGCCCGCCACCACCACACCTATCGCCCTGAGAGCGAGATCGAGAACGCTGCGGTCAAGGTCCAGACCGTTCAGCCCATACCAGCCCGCCATCAGGACGGCGCCAAGACCCACCAGCGGTGAAGCCCTCAAGACGCTGGAGAAGACGTTGCGGACGAAGCGGACCGGAGCCAATGCCGCTGGTCCCACCCTCCTCTCGGCCCATCCATCGGCCACCCCGTGCTGCAGCCGCAGCCGGTGGGCCACCGAGTCCCCGTGGGTGGCGATCAGCGGCAACACCAGTCCTACCAGCACGGCGACGGTGAACACCGGAGCCGCCCCGCCGAGAGACACAGCCAACACCAACAAGGGGAAGGTCAGAGTCCGCCGGCCTCGTCGGAACGTCTTCGGCGCGGCGGGCAGCGGCAAAGCCCCCTGGGGATGCGGCGTCTGAGGCGGAGGAGCCAGAGGTTGTGGAGCCGGCGGTGGTGGTGATCCGTACCTGGTCTGGCCGGGCATGACCTCGCGGGGATCATGGTGGCGGGTGGCCTCGACGACCCGACCCCTGGTCGGATCGCTCTCTGGCATCACCACCTCGGTCTGGTCGGGGGTCCAGGCCACCGTCGCTCCCGGCGACGGCAACGGAGTCGCCCCAGAGGGCGAGACGGGTTCGTTGACGGCCGGTCCGACTGGCTTGGGGGCCGAATCGGCGGTTTGCACGGGCACGGGCACGGGCACCGAGTCGAGGAGGCGGGCGCGGATCCCGGTGGGAAGCTGGGCTACTCCGAGCCGGGCCAGGAAGCTGTCCAAGTCCTGGGGACGATGGGACGGCTCCAGCTCCAGCCCGTCCAGCACGGCATCGCTGAAGTCCTTGGACAGATCCGGGTTGAGGCGGAATGGCGACACGAGCTGGGTCCCGCCGCTGCGTTCGAGCGCACCGATCGGTACCTTGCCGGTCGCGAGGCGGTAAAGGGTGGCGGCCAGGCCGTACACGTCGGTTGACGGTCCGAAGTGGCCTTCACCGCGGTACTGCTCGATCGGGGCGTAGCCCGGCGTTACCACCCTCGTCATACCGACGGTGTGATCGGGCTGGTACTCACGGGCTAGGCCGAAGTCGATGACCACCACTCGGCCGTGGTGGGTCAGCACGACGTTGGACGGGTTCACGTCTCGGTGCAGGACCCCCGCGGCGTGGACGGGCCGAAGGGCGGCAGCCACCCGAGCGGCCAGGTCGACCAGATCGTCCTCGGCCAGCGGACGGCCGTGCTGACGCAACACGTCGACCAAAGTGCGTCCCTCCAGCAACTCCATCACCAGGTAGGCGGTTCCGTTGTCCTCGAACACCTCGAAGATCCGTACGATGCCGGGGTGGGAGAAGCGAGCCAGCACCCGGGCTTCTCGCATGAACCGCTGCCGGGCGACCTCGAAGGCGGGCTGGTCGGCGCTGGGAACCTCGACATACGAGCCGCCTCGCCGCGCCGACTCGGGAAACAACTCCTTGAGGGCCACGCTCCGCTCTAGGCGGTGGTCGAAGCCCTGATAGGTGATTCCGAAGCCTCCACGCCCCAGCACGGAACCGATCTCGTAGCGGCTCTCGGCTAGCCCAGCTCCCGGGGCTAGTTCAGTGGGCACAACGACCCCGGTCACACCTTCCACCACCCCCCGAATCGTACGGGTCGACCCGT
>WBZL01004756.1_pt1 | contig 11549 bp, 6 predicted proteins | sample 5204291 | NCBI WGS metagenome assembly WBZL01 (sample SAMN12344345, study PRJNA552823) | activated sludge metagenome | biome: Activated sludge suspended growth; feature: Nitrification reactor; material: Wastewater; isolation source: activated sludge from nitrification reactor of wastewater treatment...
CGCGGGCGGTGCTGACCGATGGTGTCCAACAGCGTTTGCTCGACGGCTGTGGGGAGGTGGAGGGCGATAAACGTGCGAATTGTGTCCATGCGCTCTGTTTTATCTGATTGTAAGGGGTTCGCAAGGATTCGCTACCCATTCGCCTGCAAGCTGGATATACTTCCCCAAACCACAGTTTACAAACTCAAAAAGGTGGGAACCATGTTGTGCAATCGTTCTGTCGCACTGTCATTAACCGTTTTATTCTTGCTCCTGTCGGCCAGCCTGGCCAGACCCAATGCCTATCTTGCCGCCCAACCTTTGCCGACCGCACCGCCGCCTCAGGACAGATTCGGTACGTTTACCTGCCCTGCTCTGGAAAATGGGCTGCTGGTAACGGCCGTTGAGTTCACCATAGCACCCGATGGGCAACTGGTCGAACATGTGCGGGGGCAAAAAGTGGCCTGGCGCTATGATCAAAACGAGGATTTTGAATTTCCTGAGGCGTTGGGGGTTAAAAGGGCCATTTATGTGCCGGGGAAAGATATGTATAAGCTGCTGTTGTATCCCAATGCCCACCTCGAACACGTGCAGGGCAACCAGTTGGATTGTGTGCGGGTGCCGGAAGCGGGGGAAAACGGCCGTTTTTCCCCCGTCTTACCCACGCTTACGACGCCAACTCCGCTTGCCACGGCGGCTGCCACACAGCGGATCGCCTACACGTTTAAAAATAACGGCAACGAAGACATCTACCTCATTAACCCCGACGGGAGTCATAGAACCCAACTCACCAACCACTCCGCCAGCGATGCCGACCCGGACTGGTCGCCTGACAGCACGCAACTGGTGTTTGCCTCCAGCCGCGATGGCAATACCCATATTTACAAGATCAATGCTGATGGCACTAATGCACAACCCCTTACAGCGGGTGACAGCACCAATGCAATGCCGGTCTGGGCACCCAATGGTGACAAAATCGCCTTTGTTTCTAACCGGGATGGTGATTGGGAAATTTTTGTCATGGATGTTGATGGTGGCAACCTTACCCAGCTTACTGACAATGATACCGTTGATCAAAGCCCCACCTGGTCCCTCAACAGCAAACAAATCGCCTTTGTGTCCGAGCGTGATGGTAGCCAGCAAATTTATGTGATGGATGTAGACGGCAGCAACCAGACGCGGCTGACACACGACCCTGATTTTGAATCATATGACCCTGCCTGGTCGCCTGATGGACACAAGATCGCCTTTACGACGCATTACGATGGGCATGAAGGGATTTCGGTGATGAATCATGATGGGAGCGATGCCTTTGAAGTAACCCTTTTTGCGGCCGATTCCTGGCTGCCAGCCTGGTCGGCAGATGGCGCGGAAATCATTTTTAGCTCGAACCAGAATGGGGATGATAATCTGTATGTGATCTCCCCAGATGGCAGCAGCCTGCGCCAACTAACGGCCGATATTGGTGCCGATTTTGCCCCGGCTTGGGGGGTGCAGGATGTTTATGTGCAGCGGGTTTTCCACATTATCTACGACCCTTATTTGCCAACGCGGGGCAGGCTGCTGTCATCCTATTTTGTTGACCCGCGCCAGCAGGTGTATGACGTGGTGCGTTCGCTGCAAAGCCACACTGACCAGCGGGTGCAATACGTGCTGCAAGATCAGGTTGTGGTTGATGCCTTTCCTCCGCGCTCCGATGGCTTTCTCCACGATGAAACGTCCTATATGGGCTGTATGGCAAGCAACTGGCCGAATACGACTACCTGTGCCGGTTTTGTTTGGGCCGATTATGACAGCATCATCAATGACCCAACGCTGGATATTTGCGGCCGGCTGAATCGGGATGAGATTGACGAGGTGTGGCTGGATATGATGCCGCGCACCGGGTTTTATGAATCGGTTTTGGCCGGGCCGGCGGGTTTTGCCTACAATGGCCCCACGTTTACGGCCAACACCTGTGACGCTCTCATTCCCATTATGGCAATGAATTATGAGTGGACGTGGGACGGGGGTCACATTTTTGGGCACCGCGCCGAGGCGACCATGACGCGGGTGTATGGCGGCTGGGCAGAAAATGCGCCAGAGCCGCACCACTGGGAGCAGTTTGGCATGGTGCGCTGGCAGTCACCCGATTTTGCTTATGCTGGCTGTGGTTCAATCCACTACGCGCCTAATGCGATGAGCAGCAGCGATGAGTATGGTTATGGGTTAATCGCCCCGCCGTTTGGCTCGGTTTGTGATGATTTTGTCAATTACCCGGATCTGGGTGTGCCAGAGGTGGTAAAAACGGCCGTTTCCTGCACCACCTGGAATTGCAACGCCAACGACTATTATCATTGGTGGTTTCATCATTTGCCCCACCAGTCCGGCTTTGGTAGTGATGGTCGCCATAACGATTGGTGGCTCTACTTCCTCGACCCCAACCTTGCCTACGCCGCTCCCCTTGCCGACTTTACCGTTACGCTGCAAAACGATGAACCGCCGTTTGAGGTGAGCCTCACCAATTTGTCGCTCGGCAGCTACGACACCGTTACCTGGGATTTTGGCAACGGCAGCGGCAGCAGTCAACTCTCACCCGTTGCCACTTATGCAGGCGAAGGGGTTTACGAAATCACCCTAACCCTTTCCGGTCCCTTTGGCAGCGATACCCTCACCCAGAACGTGGCTACGCTTCTTCCCCCCACCGAGCCTGGCCTTGTTGGTCGCTACTATGACTTCACCGACACCCCCTACACCCCGCCCACTGACCCCTTTGGCGATGGTACGCTTCGATTTGAACAGGTAGACAGCAATATTGACTATCATTGGGGCAGCGGCAGCCCTAACGCCAGCCTGTTGGGCAATGACCAGTACGCCATCCAGTGGGAAGGGTGGGTGCGCTCACCCTACAGCGGCATCGTCACCTTCCACGTGCATTCTGATGATGGCACGCGGCTGACGGTAGGCAGCAAAAGCAATGAAAGCTGGGTCATATGCGGCAATTGCCACAACTACCTCACGTTGGATATGGCGGCAGGGCAGTGGTACCCCATCCTGGTTGAATACTTTGAAGATGGTGGCGATGCGCAAATTCAGCTTGAGTGGCTGCTGCCCAACCAAACGACCTACACTGCCATCGGAACTGGTCATTTGTTTGCCCGCCAAACGACGCAGCCAGGGCTGTTGGGTACTTATTACGATTACGAAGCGGGTCATTTTGTGGTGCCGGATGACCCATTTGGCGATGGTACAGAGAAGTTTGCGCAGTATGACGGTAACGTTGATTTTTACTGGGGCGACGGCAGCCCCGATGCAGCCCTATTGGGCAACGATGATTTTGCCGTTCGCTGGGAAGGATGGGTGCGCTCGCCGGTGACAGGTGATGTCATTTTCCAGGCGCATTCTGATGATGGCACGCGGCTTGATGTGGGTGACGACCACAGCGAGGTGTGGATCATTTGCGGGAACTGTGTAAATATGCTGACGGTGCCGATGGAAGCCGACCGTTGGTATCCCATCCAGCTTGACTTTTTTGAGGACGGTGGCACTGCTCAGGTGCAACTGCATTGGCAGCTACCCGGCAGCAGCAGCTTTGTCCCCGTGCCGCAAGGGCATTTGGTTGCCCCCACAGACCATTGTCGTCTGCTCAATGCCCCCGCCCTGGCCGCCCAGGTCAGCGGGGATGAATTGTCATTGACTATTGGCAGTGCTTATAGTGGGGATACTTTTTATCTCTATCGCTTGACTGACCCGTATGCGACGCCCAACCAGTATGACCTGCGTCTGACAAGCCATCGCTATTGGGAGGCGGTGGCGGATGGGCAATTCTATTTTGTGACGGAGGCGAATGGGCTGGTTTGCGAAACGGCGCAGTCTAACCGGCTGGGGGTGATCCAGTTTGAGATTGTCGCTGGCGAATAAGTGGTTTTAGGGGAAAAACGGCCGTTTTTCCCCCTCATCACTCCATGTTATACTTGCCCGCTGTGATAGACCACAACAAACAAAAGGGTACTGTATGAACAAAACCATTCGTTTGGTTGCCATTGACCAGGACGGCACGCTGCTGGACAGTCACGGTCATTTGAGTGAAAAAAATCGTCACGCCATCCGCCGGGCAGTGGCGCAGGGGGTGATGGTGATTATTGCCACCGGCAAGTCACCAGCATCGGCGCGAGAGGTGATGGCGGCGTTGGGGATGAACGCGCCCGGCGTGTTTTCGCAGGGGCTGATCATCACGGCACTGGATGGGTCGCTGCTGTTCGAGGATGGGTTGGTGAGCGAAACGGCCGTTTCTGTCATCCACTTTGCCCAAACCCACCAGCTTCCCCTTCTGGCCTACTGCGGCGACCGCATGTTGGCCGAAAAGCCAGGCAAGTACACCGATCTGCTGCACGACCATTACCGCGAACCCAAGCCCGAAGTCGTTGGCTCGCTCATTCCCTGGGTAGAAAAAATAAAAATGAACAAGCTGCTGATTAGCGACGAAGTGACCACGGCTCGCACGCGGGCGGCACTGGAGCAGCTTGTGGGGGATAAGGCCGTGGTGGTGCAGGCCGTGCCTCACTATCTGGAAGTGCTGCCCCCCAATACGTCCAAGGGCAAGGGGCTGCGGCTGCTGCTGGCGCACCTGAATATTGACCCGGCCGAGGTGCTGGCAATTGGCGACGGCGAAAATGATCTGGAAATGCTGCAGTTTGTGGGCGTTGGGGTGGCGATGGGGAATGCAGGAACGGCCGTTCGTGCCGTTGCCGACCACGTTGTCGCCACCAATGACGAAAGCGGCGTAGCCGAAGCCATTGAAACCTTTATCTTGAACCAAAATTAGAGATTGGAGATTCATGCCGTATTCGGCACCAATCCCCAATCTCCAATCCCTCATGTCTCGACGAATTATCTTACCCGCAGACCAAGTGCGACAGCTCCCCATTGATCACCAGTTTATCATCCCCGCAAGCTATCTGGACGAAATGGGACATATGAACATTCGCTGGTACATGGCACTCTTTAACGAAGGCGTTGGCCCCTTTTTGCAGCGCATTGGCCTTACAGATGCTTACTTTGCTGAAAAACAGGGCGGCGTGTTTGCCTTGGAGCAATTTTTGCGCTATCTGGCCGAGGTTCACGTGGGCGAAATGGTCACGGTGCGCGGGCGACTGGTGGCGCGGTCGGCCAAGCGGCTGCACTTTATGCAGTTTATCGTCAACGAAACCAACAACAATGTCGCCTGCATCATGGAAGTGCTAAACTCCCATGCCGACCTCCACACCCGCCGCACCTCGCCCTATCCGCCCCACCTGCAGGCCAATATTGACGCCCTGCTGGCGCAGCACAACCAGCTTGATTGGGCCGCTCCCGTCAGCGGCATGATTCACCCATAACAAGGATGGTGACAGATGACTGAGTTAAAGACACAAAAACATGATGGCAGCGTTGAGGCCTTTCTGAACAGCGTGGAAAATGAGCGCAAACGCAGCGACAGCCTTGCCTTGTTAGCGTTGATGCAGGAGGTGACGGGTGAGGAAGCGGCGATGTGGGGGAGCAGTATTGTGGGGTTTGGCAGCTACCATTACACCTATGCCAGCGGCCGGGAAGGGGATTGGTTTGTGACGGGCTTTGCGCCGCGCAAGCAAAACCTGACGCTCTACATCATGGCTGGGTTTGATGGCTATGAGGCGTTGCTGGCGCGGCTGGGCAAGCATAAAACGGGCAAATCGTGCCTCTACATCAACAAATTGACCGATGTGGATATGGAAGTGCTGCGGGAGTTGGTGCAGCAGTCGGTTGATCATATGAACGGCCGTTAATGCCAACCATCCACATGATCCTGTGAAATGTTTCCCAATTTTGACGCGCTGGGGCTTCTACGATACCATGCCGCACACGTGTGCAGAGGCGCTGCACTGTAGGTGGAGAAGCGAAAAATGGCTGTAACGATCAAAGACATTGCCAAAATTGCCGGTGTCTCACATACCACTGTTTCCCGCGCCTTACACGATCATCCGGCCCTGGCGGCATCAACTACCGAGCGTATTAAAGCCCTGGCTGATCAGCTGGGGTATATCCCCAGTGCCGCCGCCCGAGGCTTGAAGACAAACCGCTCCCATGTGCTGGGTGTCATTGTACGCCGGATTGTTGACCCCTTTTTTGCTGAAGTTTTGCATGGCATTGAAGATGTGCTGCATACGGCCGGCTACGGCCTTTTTCTGGCTGCCTCGCACCGCGACCCGGAGCGGGAGCGGCAGGTGATGCAGGCCATGGGTGAGCGCCGCGTGGATGGCGTGATTATCAGCTCCGCCCAAATTAGCCCGGAACAGTTGCGGCGGCTGGATCGCTTTGACGTGCCTTTTGTTTTGATCAATAACCAGGCATTGGATGAGCCAGATATTTACGCAGTTTACCATGATGATGCCTACGGCTGCCGTCAAATCACGCAATATTTGCTCGGTCTGGGGCATCGGCGGATTGCCTATTTGGGCAACGAACGGGGCGGGCGCACCAACGTCAAGCGGCAGCAGGGGTATGAGGCGGTGCTACAGCAGGCAGAACTGCCCCTCCGTGCCGATTATATCACCCTGGGAGCCACAGGTACCCCAGAGGGTGGGGCAGAGGCGATTAAGCACCTTTTGGCGTTGGATGAGCTGCCAACGGCCGTTATTTGTTACAACGACATGATGGCGGTTGGAGCCATTCAGGCCATTCACCAGGCTGGCCTGCGCGTGCCAAACGATATTTCCATTACGGGCTTTGATGATGTTGCACTAGCAGCTTACATAACCCCACCGCTGACAACATTCCACCAACCCCAATATGAATTAGGCCATGAAGCCGCTGCCATGATGCTGCGGGTATTAAACAATGATCAAAACCTGGTGCAGCCTGAGGCGATTGTTTTGCATGGCGAATTGGTTGTGCGTCAATCCACCATTGCTCTAAAAAGATAAAGTGGGATCGTAGAACGTAGGTGACAGGTAAAATAGACAGAATTTACGATACATTACATATGGGACGTTCCGCTGCGCTGATAAGGTCTATAGCAAGTTATAAGTCTAGTCAACGAACAAGACTTGCAACCTGCTACTTGTAACTTGCTCCTTGCTACCTGTTGCCAGGTACACGATGTGGTGATGAGCTACAAATGACCTGGAAGGGCTAAAGCGCCGGCCGAGTCGCGTCAATCCAGCGGCGAATCAGGTCAACCTTGAAGCGGTGAAGTGGGCTTTTAGCGTTGGGCGCGGTCAAAATATCGCGCCCGCGCAGCGAAGCCAGTGCCGACTGCCAGCGGTCTTTTGACTTGCATCCCCGTTCCTGCAAAAAGACAACCAGATCCCCCACGCTCACCACTTCCGCATTGGTCAGCAGTTCGGCCATCCCCTGTAGCACCTCGCGCTCGGCGGCGGTAGATTCGGCCCAAATGTATTTGAAGTGGGCTTCGCCTCGCTCAACAATGCGCCCCAGCACCTGGTCTACATCCACAATGGTGAGATAGCTGACCTGCATTTCGTTGTAGTAGACAATCATTTCATGCAGCACGAGCTGGGTGAAATAGGGGTGTCCCGCCGTCACCTCGATGATGCGTTCCACCGCCAGCGGGTCGTATTCGATGGGGTAATCGGCCACCGGCTCCAAAATCAGCCGCCGGATTTCCTGCGGGCTGAGGAAGGTGATGGGTTTGTAGGCGGCGATGTTGAACAGCACCGACCAATATTTGGCTCCCAAATCTTCGAGCTTGTGGGTGCCGGAGAAAACAAAGTCTACGCGGGTTTCGTGCTGCATCAGGTTGCGGAGGAACTGGAAGATTTCGGGCTGTAAACGGCCGTCTTCCACCCGCCTTTGCAGCTCTTCAAACTCATCAAACATCAGCAGCAGATTTTTGTTTTGCAGAAACGGCCGTAAACCCCGCAAAAACCGCGCCGCAAAATAAAACTCCGGGTTGCGGTCAAAGTCAACCTGGTTGGGCAGCTCCACCGCAATCCCCGCATCTTCCAGCGCAAACACAATGTCGTCGGCAATCGAATAGAGAAAATCTGCTTCCCCCCGCGCCGGTTTGCCCTGCATATCAATCAGCACCCCAAAGTGGGTGTCGGCCATCACCTGCCCCAGCCGGTATAGCACCGAGGTTTTGCCCGTGCGCCGCTGCCCGTGCAAAATGATGACGTTGTTCTGGTACGCGCCCAGCAGATTTTCCCGAATAAAGGCAAACACATCTTCCCGCCCCACAAACACGCCGTCGCTTTTAAGCGGCGTGCCGGTGACGTAGGGAATGGGGAAGATGCGCTCAAACGGTTTGTCGGGGACGGTAAAATCTACCACGTCGCCAAAGGTCATGCGCCGGTCGTCGTCCACGGCATCGTCATAGATGATTTCCCACTCCACCCGCAGCCGCTGGGTTTGCGGCGGCGGCAGCAGGGTAAGCTGGACCATTTGCTCTTCGCCGGGGGGCAAAATGGCGATGGTATTCTCGTGGCGTTCGGTCAGTTCATAGCCAGCGTTGGGCAGCAGCCGCAGCCGCACGTCCTGGGCCACGTTTAGCCCTTGGTTGCTGATGCGCCACAGCAGGGGCAACGGGTGGCGGTAGGTGCAGCTTTGGGTTTGCAGGGCTGAGGTGATGGCGGCGCGTCCCTTGAGCCGCCGGATGGCGGTGATGAGGGCTTTTTGCCAATGTTCGAGGACGGTGGTGAGGGCGGCTTGTTCGGGCAGGGGAGCGGCGATGTTGGCGGAAACGGCCGTTAATTCCCGCTTCACAAACTGCTGCGTTTCGTAAATCCCTTCCTGCCCATTCTCCAAAAAAATAAGCTGCGTGGTCAAATCCTCCACCCGCTTCATCTTGTGCAGCTCGTTGATCACCCGCACCATGCGCTCCATGCTGCGCGTCATCACCGGGGGCAGTGTGGAGGTTTGCTGCGTCGGTGGCGGCTGGATCGCCAAAATTTGCTCTAGCGTCTGCGCCGCCAGCAGTTCGCCCAGCATCTGGTAAAAGATGGCGTAATCCTTGCCCCAGTGCCAGTTTGGGTGTTCAGTCAGCAAGGTGTGGATGGTGGCAATGGTTGGCGCTTGGTCGCTGTTGTCGCCGCTGCTGCCCAAGGTGTGGTAGGCGGCGATGAGGTGAGAAACGGCCGTTTCCCGCTCATACAGCCGAATACACAAATGCACCAAAATATCATACGCATTAGCCGCCTGCTGGAACAGCCCAAACAACAGCGGCAAAAGCTCCGTCGGCTGTTGCTTCAGCTTTCGCTCCAGCCGCACCGCCTCATCAACCGGCCGTTTATACACCAGCGACAGCAGCAGCGTGTAGAGCGTACCCTGGATCACCCCCACCAGCCAGCCGACCAGCAGCAGCAGCAGCAGCAGCACCCACGGCGTAAGCAGTACCGTGCCAATCATTGCCACCGGATTTTCCAGAATACGCTGCATTTGCTGCATCAGCAGCGCGGTTCCACGCGGGTCTTGCTCAAATTGGCGCAGCACCCAAAACGGCGCCAGCCCCACATTAAAATAAACGATACGCAGGGCAAACGCCAAAAACGCCGTGAACATGATGTTGGCTGCCAAAATCGTCCCCCGTATCCGGGCGCGAAAGCGGTCGGGCGGGTTGGGGGTAAGCAGCACCACCAGGGCGCCAAAGGTCGGCAGGATGAGCGCCAGCAGTGGGTCGAGCAGGGGCAGCAACCGGCGGTCTGGCATGTCAATCATCAAATTGGCGTTGCTTTCCCGAATGAGGGCCGCCAGTTCCGGCCAATTTTGGGCAATCCCGGCATAGAGCTGCCCCGTAAGCGTCACAAAGATGAGCAGTGCCACGCCGCACCCCACCAACAGCCCGGCGCGAGCGGCCGTTTCCTTGTCGCGGAACCAGTCGCGGGGGTGTTTTTCTTTGTCAATCACCACCCGGTAAAGGGTGCGGGGTTTGTCTACGGCTGGCTGCTGCTTCCGCCACCCCCAATACGCCCCCTGGATGGTTCCCAGCAGGGCAAACAGCAGCAGCGTCCCACTTAGCAGCCATTCCCCCTGCTCAAACAGCCGAATGTAGCGGGTGAGGGCTGGCAGGGAAGGCAGTGGCGGCACCGGGCCGGGCTGTAGCGGCAAAATGCGGCCATAAGCGGCCAGCGCGTTGAGTGGCGAGACGAGGGTGAGATAACAAATGGCTCCGGCAACCAGCCCGGCTAATACCCCGGCCTTGGCTCCCTGGCGCCAGCTGTGGGCGCGGGTGCGTGAGGCGGCGAAGATGCCCAACCCCAGCAGCACGGGCATTCCCACGACGGCCGAGACCATCAAAAACAGCCCGTGCAGCAGCTCATTGGGGACGGGGCGCGTCCAGTTGGGCAGGAAGAGGGGGGAAAAGAGGGCGATGGCGGGATATAACCCGGCCAAACTGAGTAGCAGCCCGCCAACAAGACCATGAACAACGGCGCGGCGAATCATAATGGCTCCCGGTGTTGGGTGGCCTGGCTGAGGGCGTGGGCCAGGGCGGCGGCGGTGGGGAAGCGGTGGCGCGGCTCTTTTGCTAACGCCTGAATGACAACGGCTTCGAGATCGGCCGGCAGGTGGGGGGCGGCGCGTAAAATGGAGGGCGGCGCGGCCTGCATATGCTTGAGCAGGACGGCGATGGGGGTGTCGGCATAGAAGGGAAGCTCGCCGGTGAGCATTTCGTAGAGGACGATGCCGAGGGCGTAGATGTCGGAGGCGGTTTCGGCGGGGCTGCCGGCCGCCTGTTCGGGGGACATGTAATCGGGGGTGCCAATGGTGGCTCCGGTTCCGGTAAGCTGTACCCGTTCCAGCATTCGCGCCACGCCAAAGTCGGTAAGAACGGCCGTAAATCGCTCCTCACCCGAAACCTGCGTCAGCCGCTCCTCCCGCCGCAGCATCATGTTGGCCGGTTTCACGTCCCGGTGAACAATGCCGTGGGCGTGGGCATAATCCAGTGCCCCGGCAATGTCGTGAATAATTTGCACCACGTCGGGCAGGGGCAAGGTCTGCCGCTGCTGCCGCTGCTGCTCCAGCCGCTCCTTTAGCGTCATCCCTTCGATGTATTCCATCACCATGTATGACGTGCCTTCATGGGTGCCAAAATCGTAAAGCTGGACGATGTTTTGATGGCGCAGCTGGGCGGTAGAGGCGGCTTCGCGCTGGAACCGTTCTAGGAAGGTGTGGTCGCCCGCAACGGTGTGGCCCATCACCTTGATAGCGACGTAGCGGTCGAGGCTGGTTTGGTACCCTTTGTAGACGACGGCCATGCCGCCGCGCCCAATGGGGGTGAGAACGCGGTAGCTGCCGAGGGTGGCTCCGGTGAAGGCATCGGTGTTGGTGGGGGTGGCGGTTAGCGGCTGCTGGCTGCGCTGCCGTGCCAGAAAGGTGGCAAAACCGCGAGAGAAGGGGATTAAACGGCCGTTTTCGTCCCCTCTCAACAGTGCTTTGGCGCGTAGCTGCTGGATGAGGTGGCTGTGGGAGGTGGAAACGGCCGTTTCCCAATGCAGCAGCCCACTTTGCTCCCCCTCCGTCAACTGGTTCAGCCAGTAGCGAAAATGGTCTTCCGCCTCCGCCATAAACCGGCGCGTCACCACTTCCTGCCACTGATCCGGCACTGTTTCTTCCTG
>WBZL01003090.1_pt2 | contig 11547 bp, 10 predicted proteins | sample 5204291 | NCBI WGS metagenome assembly WBZL01 (sample SAMN12344345, study PRJNA552823) | activated sludge metagenome | biome: Activated sludge suspended growth; feature: Nitrification reactor; material: Wastewater; isolation source: activated sludge from nitrification reactor of wastewater...
ATGATCGATCTCGCGCGGTAGCCGGAATTCGCTCATGGCGCGCATCCAGAGGCGGACCTGGCGGCTAATGCAGATGCCGTGGGGCGGCCTCGGCCTGTTCCTCGGGCAACTCGGCGTGACTGGGTTCGCCGTCGGGATTCGGGTAGAGCGGGGCGCCGCAGTCGTCGCAATATTCCATGGGGAAACGATGGTCGAGCACGACGACTTCGCGCAGGCCGGCTTCGCGCAGCACCGTTTCGATTTGCGCCGGGGTGTCGGCGGATTCGTCTTCGGCTTCGAGCAGCGGCCAGACGACGCCATGCACCACGTCGGTCGAATCATGCAGGGTGAACCCGACGCGGAATTCTTCCAGCTGCCGGTCGTAATAGGGTGCCAGTACGGCGCGCAGGTCGGTGGCGGCGATATTGAGCGTGGTTTGCAGGAAGGCCACGGCGGCGCGCAGCGAGTACGGGCGCGAAGCGCGGTCGGCTTCCCGGGCGGCGGCATGGTAGGGCTGTGGCAGCAACACCTCCGTGGCGCAGGCTGGCAGCAGGGGCCGCATGGCTTCGCCGCCCTGTTCGCGCCATTGCTTGAGCGCCTCGGCGCGCGAACCGTCCTCCTCCTGCCAGCGGAATAGGGGGGCGCCGCGCGGCGCGGCGACGGCACCGATCAGGTAGCGGGTGTCGGATAGAAAGTTCACCGTTTCCGGCATGCCGGCGGGATCCAGTTTGAGATCCTTGCCATGCAGGGCGGCCTTGGCCAGGCGGTCGGTCAGTTGCGCCGTTTCGCTATAGCTTTGCGGCAGATGATCGGGGCTCCACAGATAGTCGGCCAGGCCGATCTTGGCGTCGGCGGCGAAGACATGGGCCTGCAACTGGACGCGCAACGTGGCCAGCAGGTCGGGCGCGATGGGCCCGGCGGGAATCACGAAGCGCGACCAGGCCAGCACCGGCGCGGCGAAGAGGACAATGTCCTGGGCGGTGCCGGTTTCCAGACGCTTGGTTTCGCAGCACGACTCGACCATGTCGGCGAGTTCGTCGTAGGCGCGACCGCCGGCGCCGTACAGATGGTCCAGGGTGCCGTTGAGCGTGGTGTCGTCGCCGTCCGCCAGCAGGCGGTCGATCGCGGCGGCCAGGCGGGCCTGCCAGAACGCGTCTTCGACGCGGCTGGACGACAGGGCGAGACTGCCGGCAAGCCGGACCAGCGCTTCGGCGGCGGGGCTTTGTTTGGCGCGACGGGAAAAACGGGTGCGTTTCATGATTTGATCTGCGCTGGGGCGGGAAGACAGCCCGCGTGAAGGGACAGCATTCTAACAGTTCGGCGGCCTGCGGCCCGCCTGGGGGAAGCTGCTAGAATGCGCCGGTTTTGTGACCACTGGTGATCTCATGTTCTCTCGCTTGATGCCCCAGGAAGGGAAGTTCTTCGATCTGTTCAACGCGCACGCGGAACTGATCGCCCAGGGGGGGCGGGAGCTGGGCGCACTGGTCGACGACCTGGTGGATGGCACCGACGCACTGACGCGTCACGTGCAGGCGATCGACGAGATCGAAGGTCGTGCCGACAAGATCACCCACGAGACCATCGCCTTGCTGCACACCACGTTCAATACGCCGCTTGATCGGGACGAGATCCACAGTCTCATCAACGGCATGGACGACATCCTGGACCTGACCCAGGATGTGGCCCAGTCGATGTACCTCTACGACGTGCGCAAGCTGACCCAGGAAGCCTGTCACCTCTCCGATATTTGCGTTTCCTGCTGCGAGCGCGTCAAATCGGCGGTGCAGTTGCTCAACAACATGGACAACGGGCCGGCCATCCTCAAGACCTGCGGGGAAATCGACCGTCTGGAATCGGACGCCGACCGGGCGATGCGCACCGGCATGGCCAAACTGTTCCGCGAGGAGCAGGACGCCCGCCAGTTGATCAAGCTGAAGGCGCTCTATGAGCTGCTCGAAACCATCACGGATCGCTGCGAAGATGTGGCGAACATCATCGAAGGCATCGTCCTCGAGAACTCCTGACCCGCGATCATGTCGGGCATAGAAATCAGTCTCGCGTCGGTGGTGCTGCTGGTCGCTCTGGCGTTGGTCTTCGACTTCATGAACGGCTTCCACGACGCCGCCAATTCGATTGCCACCGTCGTCTCCACCCGGGTTCTTAAGCCGCATCAGGCGGTGATCTGGGCGGCCGTCTTCAATGTCATCGCCTATTTCGTTTTCGAACTGAAGGTCGCCAGCACCATCGGCAAGGGCACTGTCGATCCCGGAATCGTCGATCACTACGTGGTGTTCGGCGCGCTGATCGGCGCCATCGTCTGGAACGTCGTGACTTGGTATTACGGCATTCCGTCGAGTTCTTCGCACGCCCTGGTCGGCGGCCTGGTGGGCGCCGCGCTGGCCAAGGCGGGGCCCGGGGCACTGGTCTGGGCGGGGGTGGGCAAGATCGTCGCCTTCATCTTCATCGCGCCGCTGCTCGGCTTCTTCGTCGGCGGCCTGCTGATGGTGGCTGTGTCCTGGCTTTGCAATCGCGCCTCGCCGCGCAAGGTCGACCGCGTGTTCCGCCGCCTGCAACTGCTGTCCGCGGCCGCCTACAGTCTCGGGCACGGCGGCAACGACGCCCAGAAGACCATCGGCATCATCTGGATGTTGCTCATTGCCGCCGGCATGACCCGGTCGGGGGACGGCGTGCCGGGCTGGGTGGTGGCGTCCTGCTACGCGGCCATGGGCCTGGGTACCATGTTCGGCGGCTGGCGCATCGTCAAGACCATGGGCCAACGGATCACCAAGCTCAACCAGCCGCGCGGCTTCGCCGCCAATTCGGCCGGGGCGGCCACCCTGTTTCTGGCCACCGCCCTGGGCATTCCGGTGTCGACCACGCACACCATCACCGGTTCCATCATGGGTGTTGGCGCGACCGGCGGTGTCAAGAAGGTGCGCTGGACCGCGGCCGGTGGCATTGTCTGGGCCTGGATACTCACCATACCGGCCACGGCGCTGATCTCCGCCATCGCCTGGTGGCTGGGGCGGGCGATCCTGTAAGGCGTCCGTGAGCAGTCCCTGCACGTCGTGCGGCGCCTGTTGCGCCGTCTATCGCGTCACCTTTCATCGCGACGAACTAGACGAAACCCCGGCCGGCCGGGTGCCGACGGGCTTGATCGAAGCGATGGGTTCCGAGGTGGTCGGCATGCGTGGCACCGCCGACCAGCCGCCGCGCTGCGTTGCCCTCCGAGGCGAGGTGGGCGAGTCGGTATCCTGCGCCATCTACGAGTATCGTCCGAGTCCCTGCCGCGAGTTCGCGCCACTGGCTGCCGTTGGTCGGGGTGACGATGCCTGCGACGATGCCCGGCGTCGCCACAACCTGCCGCCGCTGAATCTTCCGCCGACATGATCGAACGCGTCATTCCGGGTCCCGCCGCCTTCGCCATCATGGTGCTGCTTTGCGCCATCTGGGGCATGCAGCAAGTCGCCATCAAGCTGACACTGGCCGGCATCAGTCCGGTACTTCAGGTCGGGTTGCGCTCGGCTGTCGCCGCCTTGCTGGTGTTCGCCTGGGCGCGCGGGCGCGGCTTGCGGCTGTTCGAGGCCGATGGTTCGCTGGCGCCCGGGTTGATCGCTGGCCTGCTGTTCGCACTCGAATTCGTCTGCATCTTCGCCGGCCTCGAACATACCGGCGCCTCGCGCATGGTGGTCTTTCTCTATACGGCGCCCTGTTTCACCGTGCTCGGGCTGCACTGGTTCGTGCCCGGCGAGCGCATCGGCTGGCGGCAGGGCCTCGGCATCCTGCTGGCGTTCGCCGGCATCGTGGTGGCGTTCGGTGACGGCTGGGTGGGGGGCAGTTGGCTGGGCGACGGTCTGGGGGTGCTGGCGGCCATCCTGTGGGCGGCGACCACCGTGACCATCCGCGCGTCGCGGCTCGCCCGCGTCAGCGCCGCCAAGACCCTGCTCTACCAGCTCACGGTGTCGGCGGCGCTGGTGCTGCCGCTGTCGGCGCTGATGGGCGAGGCGGGGGTGACCGCGCCAACGCCGGCGGTGCTGCTGGCCATGGCCTACCAGACCGTGATCGTTGCTTTCGCCAGTTACCTCGCCTGGTTCTGGCTGCTGACGCGCTATCTGGCCAACCGGTTGATGGTGTTTTCGTTCCTGACGCCGCTGTTCGGTGTCGCCTTTGGCGTGCTGCTGCTCGGCGAGCGGATGAGTGCGCTGTTCGGCCTGGCCGCACTGCTGGTGGTGGCGGGGATCGTCCTGGTGAACGCACCGGCACGCCGGGCATGAGCCAGCGTTCGGCGGCTTTTTGGCTGGGGGTGCGGGCGCTGCTGCCGATGCATCTCGGTGTGATGCCGTTCGGTGTCATCTACGGCATCGTTGCCCTGCAAAGCGGTATTCCACCCTTCGCGGCGCTGCTGATGTCCTCCATCGTCTTTGCCGGCTCGGCCCAGTTCCTGCTGGCGCAACTGGTCGGCGTCGGTGCGCCGGCGCTGCTGATGATCGGCGCGGCCGGCCTGGTCAACCTGCGTCATGCGCTGTACAGCGCTTCGGTGGCGCCCACCCTCGAGCGCCTGTCGTGGCGTTGGAAGCTGCTGTTGGCCTATCTGCTGACCGATGAAGCCTATGCGGCGGCGATTCCACACCTGCTGGCCTCGCCGCGCAGTCCGTCCGCGCATTGGATTCTGTTTGGCGCCGGCTTCGCGCTCTGGGCCGGCTGGCAGATCGCCACGCTGGCCGGTGTGGCTCTGGGGGCGCGGTTGCCCGGCCATCTCTCCCTCGATTTTGCCCTGCCGCTGACGTTCATCGCCATCGTCGTACCTTTGTTGACGGATCGCCGCCGCATTGCCGTCGCCCTGGTTGCGGCGCTGCTGGCGGTGCTGCTCGCCGGGCTGCCCTACAAGCTCGGCCTGTTCTTCGCGGCCCTGGGCGCATTGCTGCCGGCGGCTTTCCTGTCCCGGCGTGAGGCGCCATGAGCCTGTGGCCGACCTTGGTCGCGGCGGGCTTGGTGACCTTTGTCATCCGGCTCTCCTTCATCGCCCTGGAAGGGCGCTACCAACCGGCGCGCTGGTTCGTTGCCCTGTTGCCTTTCGTTCCCGTCGCGGCGCTGACCGCTCTGGTGGCGCCGGATCTGCTGCTGGTGGCGGGGGTAGTGAGCTTCGGCGGCGACAATCCGCGCCTGTGGGCCGGGCTGGTGGCCATCGTGGTGGCCGCCTGGCGAAAGAATATTCTGCTCACCATTGGTTCGGGCTTCGCCGTGCTCTGGTTGATTCAGTGGTTGCGCTAGGACTTGCATTTTGCCGATAGACTGTATATAAATACAGTTCTCGACAAGTGCAGCACCAGGAGATTGCCATGGCCGACAACCTCACCCCCCGCCAGCAGGAAATTCTCGACTTCATCCGCAGCACGCTCGAAGTGCTGGGTGCGCCGCCGACGCGCACCGAGATCTGCCATGCCTTCGGTTTTGCCTCGCCCAATGCCGCCGAGGACCATCTGCGCGCCCTGGCGAAGAAGGGGGCCATCGTCCTCGAACCCGGCTCGGCGCGCGGCATCCGTCTGGTCGAGCAACTCGGTCTGCCGCTGATCGGCTCGGTGGCGGCGGGCAGTCCGCTGCTGGCGGTGGAAAACCAGCTGGGTAAGGTTCAGGTCAATCCCGATCTCTTTGTGCCGCGTGCCGACTATCTGCTCAAGGTGCGCGGCAACAGCATGATCGATATCGGCATCTTCGACGGCGATCTGCTGGCCGTGCACAAGACGGCCGAGGCGCGCTCGGGCCAGATCGTGGTGGCCCGGCTGGGCGACGAGGTCACCGTCAAGCGCTTGAAACGCACTGGCCGGCGCGTCGAACTGATCGCCGAGAATCCCGATTACGCGCCCATCCTTGTCGAAGGTCCGCTGGCCATCGAGGGCCTCGCCGTCGGCCTGATTCGCAGCGGGAAGGTGTTGTGACCGCCTCGCTGGCGGAAATCCTGGTTCGTCCCGACATCTGGCGCGGTGTCCCGGCTTGTGCGCCGCTGCCGGCCGTGTCCAGCGGTTTTGCCGCTCTGGACGCGGAATTGCCGGGCGGCGGCTGGCCGCGTGGCGCGCTGGCCGAACTGCTGGTCGACGGTGCCGGCCAGGGCGAGATGTCGTTGCTGATTCCGGCATTGGCCAGCGTGCGCGAGACGGGCGGCTGGTCGCTGCTGGTGGCGCCGCCCTATCCGCTCCATGCGCCGGCCTGGGCCGCGACCGGGATCGACCTGGCTCATCTGGCCGTGGTCTCGCCGGCCTCGGAGCGGGATGCGCTCTGGGCCATGGAGCAGGCATTGGCGAGCGGCGCGCCTCGCGCGGTGGTGGGTTGGACGCGTCACGCCGACACCCGTGAGTTGCGTCGTTTGCAGGTCGCGGCCGTTGGCGGTGGGGCGCTGGCTTTCCTGTTTCGGCCGAGCCGCGCGGCGGCGGAGGCTTCCGCCGCACCCTTGCGCCTACGGCTGGCCGGTGCCGCCGACGGCAGCCTGTCGATCGGGATTCTCAAACGGCGCGGACCGCCCGCCCCCGCGCCTGTATCGCTGGCCCTGTCCCGCCCCGCGCGGTTTGGAGGTCATGAATACGCTATGGCTGGCCGTCCGGCTCTCCGACACGCCGTGCCCGCCTGAACTGGCGGGGCTCGCCTGCTGGGCTGGACAATTCACGCCCCGGGTCAGCGTAGCGCAGAACGCCGTGCTGCTGGAGATTGGTGGCTGCGAGCGTCTCTTCGGCGGCCTTGCCGTGCTGCGACAGCGCGTCGCGCAGGGGTTGACCGAACAGGATATTGACGCCCGGATCGCCGTCGCGCCGACACCGCAAGCGGCGCTCTGGCTGGCCGAGGGGAGCGGCGATAGCGAATGCCTCGAACTCGCCGCGCTGGCTATTGCCGACCTGAGCTGGCCGGCCGGAACGGTGGAGCGGCTCACCCGCTTCGGTTTGCGTACGCTCGGTCAAGCGCATCGCCTGCCCTCGGCGGCCTTGGCTCGCCGTATCGGCAAGGAGGCCATGATCCTGCTTGCCCGGGCGTATGGCGAGTTGCCCGATCCTCGCCCCGACTTCGTTTTTCCGCCGCGCTTCGAACAGACCGTCCAGTTGCCGGTGCCCGTGGAAAATTCCGCCGCGCTGATTTTCGCCGCCCGCCGCCTCCTGGCGGCGTTGGCGGGTTGGCTGCATGCCCGTCAGGCCGGCCTGCGCGAATGCCGGCTCGAACTGCGCCATCGACAAGGGTTGACCGAATTGCCTTTACGGTTCGCCAATGTCACTCGCGACGTCACCCGCCTGGAACGGGTGATGCGCGAGCGGCTGGAACGCTGGCCACTCGCCGCACCCGTCGAAACCCTGCGTCTGGTCGCCGAAATGGTCGAGCCGCTGGGGGGCGGCAGTGGGGATCTGTTCGATGGGGGCGATGCGCGGGAGAGCATGGCGGCGCTGGTCGAACGCCTGCGGGCGCGTCTGGGGGAGGAGCGGGTGTTCGGCCTCGCGCCGGTTGCCGACCATCGCCCGGAATGCGCCACCCGGCGCGTATTTCCCGGTATCCGGGCCGATATTGTGATGCCCCCCAGGCCTTTCTGGCTGCTGGCGCGGCCCGAACCCCTGGCCGAAGTACGCGGCCGGCCTTACCGGCGCGGCGCCCTGCGGCTGCTCGCCGGCCCGGAACGCATCGAGTCCGGCTGGTGGAACCAGGAGGAAGACGTTGGCGACCTGCGTCGCGACTACTTCATCGCCTTCACCGCGGATGCCCGCTGGGCCTGGGTATTCCGCGAGTTGCGGCCACCGGGGGGGTGGTTCTTGCACGGCTGGTTTAGCTAGTGCGATGCTTTAATCGTATGTGCAAAGACCTTCGTGACAACGACAGGCTTTGACGAGCAGGCTGGCGGCGATATTGATGGTCAAGGCCAGCAACGTGGTATTGAAGACGAAGGCGATGATGCCTTGCGCCATGACCAGTCGACGCATTCGCGTACTGGCGATGGCGACATCGGCCGTTTGCGACGTCATGCCGATGACCATCGCGAAGTAGAGAAAATCCATGTATGCCGGCGTTTCTTGCCGAGGGAATTCGAGCGGGCTACCGCCATTCTTGCCGACGGCGACGTAATAGGCGTGGGCATAGTGGAGCGCGAATGAAGTATGGACGAGCAACCAGGACGCCGCGAAAGTCGCCGCCACCAGCACGACGTGGAGACCCTGCCGGGACGGTGGCAAACTCTTGAGACCGGAGAGTTCCAGAATAATGGCGGCGAGACTCGCGATCGCGGCGGCAACAGTGAAAAACAGAACCACCGCCGCGCCATCGTCCTGTACGCGGGCGCGCCACCGCATATGCTCCAGCGGGGCGCGCCCGATCATGATCCAGGCGAGCATCAGGTAAAGCCCGGCGCCGATATCCCAGGTGATCAGGGCACGCAGCGTCGTCGCCAATGACGGAGGCAGTAGCGCGAAAGCCAGTGTCCCGGCGCCACTCGATATCAACAGTCTCGGTCGGACGCGAATCTGGTGCCAAATCTTGGTGACGAAAGAGTGGGTATTTGCCATAAAGGGCATTATGCGGGTCGGAACATTCACCGCGCAATGTATGCTGCGCGATAACTGTAAAGAAAAACAGTATAATATTATGTGCTTCCCGACTACGCCGAACTCCACTGCCTGTCGAACTTCAGCTTTCTGCGTGGTGCTTCCCATGCGGAGGAACTGGTGGCGCGGGCGAGGGCGCTGGGGTATGCGGCGCTGGCGATCACCGACGAGTGTTCCTTAGCCGGCGCCGTGCGCGCCCATCTGGCGGCAAAGGAGGCCGGGCTCAAGCTGATCGTCGGTGCCGAGATCACCCTGGTCGACGGCATGAAGCTCGTGCTTTTGGCGCGGAACCGCGCCGGCTACGGCAACCTGTCGGCGCTCATCACGCTCGGCCGGCGGCGGGCGGAGAAGGGCGCCTATCGGCTGACGCGCAATGACCTCGACTGGGGCGTGCCCGATTGTCTGTGTCTCTGGGTGGCGGCGGCGGACGCGGATGTCGCCGACGCCGACTGGCTCGCGGTGCGTTTTTCCGGCCGCTGCTGGATTGTCCATGAGCGCTTTCTGCTACCGGAGGATGCCGAACGTCTGGCGCGCCTGAGATCGCTCGGTCTGCCACTCCTGGCGGCGGGAGACGTGCATATGCATGCGCGCGGGCGGCGGCCCTTGCAGGATGTGCTGACGGCGCTGCGTCTGAAGACCACGGTCGACGCGGCCGGTCACGCCCTGTTCGCCAATGGCGAGCGGCACCTGCGTTCGCGACTGGCGCTGGCGCGCCTGTACCCCCCCGAATTGCTGGCCGAGACGATCCGGGTGGCCGCGCTGTGCGAGTTTTCGCTCGACGAGCTCAGGTACGAGTATCCGGATGAAATCGTGCCGCCGGGACAGACACCGGCCGCTTATCTGCGCGCCGAGGTCGAGCGGGGGCTGGCGCTTCGCTACCCGGCGGGCGTGACGGAAAAGGTGCGCGGCCAGATCGAACACGAACTGGCGCTGATCGCGGAACTCAAGTACGAAACGTATTTCCTGACCGTATACGACATTGTCGGTTTCGCCAGGCGCGCCGGCATTCTCTGTCAGGGGCGAGGCTCGGCGGCCAACTCGGCGGTCTGCTATGCGCTGGGTATCACCGAGGTGGATCCCGCGCGGGCGAGCCTGCTTTTCGAGCGCTTCATCTCGAAGGAACGCAACGAACCGCCGGACATCGATGTCGATTTCGAACACCAGCGCCGCGAAGAGGTGATCCAGTACATCTACGGCAAGTACGGTCGGGGTCGTGCCGCCCTGACGGCGACGGTGATCGGCTATCGCAGCCGTTCGGCGCTGCGCGACGCCGGCCGGGCGCTGGGCTTTCCCGTCGAGGCGCTCGATGCCTTGAGCGGCAATCTGGCCTGGTGGGACAAGCAGGAGCAGTGGCCGGAGCGGCTGGCCGCCGCGGGTATCGACGCGGCCAGTCCGCGCGCAAAAAAGTGGCTGTGGCTGGCCCGGCAACTGAAAGGCTTCCCGCGCCATCTGTCGCAACATGTCGGCGGCTTCGTCATCTCGCGCGGCCGGCTCGACCGCCTGGTGCCGATCGAGAATGCCCGCATGGCGGAGCGCAGCATCATCCAGTGGGACAAGGACGACATCGATGCCCTCGGCCTGCTGAAGGTCGATGTGCTGGCGCTGGGCATGCTGTCGGCAATTCGCCGGGCGCTCGACTGGGTGTCGATGCGGCGCGGCATGCCGTTCGGCATGCGAGATATTCCCGCCGAAGACCCGCTGGTTTATGACATGCTTTGCCGCGCCGACAGCATCGGTGTTTTCCAGGTCGAGTCGCGCGCCCAGATGGCCATGCTGCCGCGCCTGCGACCACGTCGGTTCTATGATCTGGTCATCGAGGTAGCCATCGTCCGGCCGGGGCCGATCCAGGGAGACATGGTGCATCCCTATCTGCGCCGCCGGCAGGGGCTGGAGCCGGTAAGCTATCCTTCCAAGGCGGTGCGCGATGTGCTGGAGCGGACGCTGGGGGTGCCTATTTTTCAGGAACAGGCGATGCGGCTGGCCATCGTCGCCGCCGGCTTCACGCCCGGCGAGGCCGATCAGTTGCGGCGCGCCATGGCCGCCTGGAAGCGCAAGGGTGGCCTCGGCCCCTTCCGGGAAAAATTGCTGACCGGCATGGCGGCACGCGGCTATCCGCCGGAGTTCGCCGGGAATCTCTATCGGCAGATCGAGGGCTTCGGCGAGTACGGCTTTCCGGAGTCGCACGCGGCCAGTTTCGCGCTCCTGGTTTATGTCTCGGCCTGGCTGAAACGCCATGAGCCGGCGGCCTTCCTGGTCGGCATGCTCAATGCGCAGCCGATGGGTTTCTATTCGGCGTCGCAACTGATTCAGGATGCCCGTCGTCACGGTGTCGAGGTATTGCCGGTCGATGTGACCGCCAGCGATTGGGACAGCACGCTGGAGCAGGATGCCGTTCGCCTCGGGCTGCATCTGGTCAAGGGCCTGGGGCGGGCGGCCGGTGAGCGCGTTGCGGCGGTCCGGCGCCAGAGCGCTTGCCGCGATATCGCCGACCTGGCCGCACGGGGAGCGCTCGACCGTGGCGAACTTGAAGCGCTGGCCGCCGCCGGTGCCTTGCGCCACCTGGCCGGTCATCGTTTCCAGGCGGCCTGGGCCGCGGCGCCTGTCGCCATCCGCGACGATCTGCTCGACCAGGCACCGGTGATCGAAACGGACACGTCGTTGCCGGCGCCGCGCGAAGGCCAGGACCTGGTCGCCGATTACGCCAGCCTGGGCTTTACGCTGGGACGGCATCCTCTGCTGCTGCTGCGTGATCGCCTCGACCCCCGTTACGCCACGGCACGACAGCTACGGTGCATGGAACATCAAGTACCGGCACGCTGCGTCGGCCTGGTCACCTGTCGCCAGCGTCCCGGTACCGCCAATGGCGTCATTTTTCTCACCATCGAGGATGAGACCGGACTGGCCAATGTCATCGTCCATCCCCATCTCGCCGAGCGTCAGCGACAGGCGTTGCTGAATGCACCACTATTGGGCGTTCTGGGTGTGCTCCAGCGCCAGGGGG
>WBZL01004758.1_pt1 | contig 11544 bp, 10 predicted proteins | sample 5204291 | NCBI WGS metagenome assembly WBZL01 (sample SAMN12344345, study PRJNA552823) | activated sludge metagenome | biome: Activated sludge suspended growth; feature: Nitrification reactor; material: Wastewater; isolation source: activated sludge from nitrification reactor of wastewater...
CAACGTAGCAGTTTCAAAATGTAAGTTGCTTGGGTCATCCCCTAGCGCACCAAAATTTATCCCACCCACAATAATTGCATTTGCTGACATTGAAGCAACCATTAAACCGCCACTGATCATTGCAGCAATTGCGGTTTTCTTCATTTTATTAATCATTTCTTTCCTCCAGATAAATTTTGAAAATAATTACTAACTAGCTAGCTACTCTTTATTAAGCAGAAAGCATGCCATATCAAAATATATAATTATTTTCTTTATTTAACAAAGGGTTGTGCATTGCTGCGCTTCCCTTGCATCTTAGGAATAGGGAAAAATGTAAAAAATTTTACCTCTGCGAATTACTTCAATAGAGCGAACTACTTAGATGGCAACCGGTATAACTTACTTTGTTAATAATATGATTCTTATAGCTTTTTATGATTAAATCAGCCATTAAGCCAGACTGCCAAATAAGCATTTCAGCAACGGTAGGAAACTGTAAAGTTTCTTGACTATTACAATTGGAATAAAGCAACATCATGTATTATCAATGCGCAATAAACTAATGGGGCAGGATCATCAAGCTAGGTGTAAGAATTTAAATGCTTTTCTAGCTTAAATAAGGTTTAGTCGTTAAATTTATCAAAAAATAACCACAATCTAGCTCTATCAATGATCTGAGCTTATACAAACAATGCCTACTCGTTCAGGTGTTTTATACGCCGCTGCCCAGTAACTGACTAGTCAATACCATACCTACCGGGTGAAAAGATATTTTTTGGATCCATTGCTAATTTGATCTTTTGATTAAGTTCCTTAAGCTCCTGGCAATTTTGATATAGCTTCTTCCATCCATTTATTCCAGCTCTAAAATGCTGATAGCCCATCTGGTGAGAAACATCAAGAATAGCCAGGTATAGTTGCTCAGCTCTCTTACTTTCTTCAGTATCTAAACGATCATAGAGAATAGCCATTAGAGGACAAACGCTACGAGCGTTAAAAATCATGGTCGTCATATAAAAATCAAAATTATATTTTGCAAATAAAGATTCACATTCTTTGGTAAACAGGACAACTTCGCTACCTTTGAATGGTAATACAGGAACAGACCACAATATTCCAATATCGTCTCTACCAGCATGTATATCTTTTTCTGGTCGTTTTTTCTGGTAGCGAAAATAACCTCGCCTTACGACAGTCTCAACCGGTTTCCCTTCGTGAAGATCGATTAATCCTGGGAAAAGTCTTATAAGCGCAAGTGAGGTTCCCAGAAATTTTCTCAATATGAAATCAACTAAGCTCGAAATAAATTTAGAATTGGTTCTCTCAACCAGTTCAATTTTTTCTCGCAGAAATTTAGCGCGTAATTTAGTAAAAATATTTATTCGATCGCAAGAATTCGACTTTTCTAATTCACGCTTTGCAAGATTAATGGATGCGCGCACCATGGCTCTCCGCCCATAAATCCCGAACGAACCTGTCCACCCAGGAACATGATACTTTTGCTTTAATCTCGCTAAATCTTCTCTACTTATTGATTGTTTTGGATCGATCCCCTCGTTAATCGCTTGAGTTATAAGCGTCAAGATCGCAACATCGTTAGAAAAACGACCTGTTTCATGAATTACGCCTGAGAGCATTAATTCGCGAACAGAATCCATACATTTGGCTAATGCAGTATTATCTTTAATATTCAATCCAAACAAAGCATAATCTTCCGGCTCGCGCATTAACCATATGCCAGCTTTCGTAACAATTCCAAAGTTTGATTGACTAAATAATCCTTCAATATAAGGCCCTACTCCCCATTTATACAAATGAGCTGCGCCATTACTCGCATTCTTATTAGCAATTCCAGTATGGATAATATTTCCATCAGCCAATATTACTTCATATCCGCACAAATGAGCGAAATGGTCTCCATACTTAGTTACCCCAACCCCTCGATCCAAAGCATTTCCTATAACACTTCCAGTTGGAGGTCCTCCAGGTGAATCAGTCCACAATGAATAATTATTTACCTTTAAATAACGATTCAAATCTTCATAAGTAACCCCTGGTTCAATAATTGCGTAGGCAAGATCTTGGTCGACATGAAGAATCTTATTCATCCTATTCAGGATGACGACAATGTCACTCTTTTTACTACCAGTGTTTAGATAACCCCAATTCTTTCCTGTGCTATATACCCAAAGCTTCGTATCATACTTACTTGCTAAATTAACGATAAGCTGAGTTTCTTCTACCGATTCGGGAAAAATGAAAGCGTGAGGCTTACAAGCATTTACAGCGGGATCCTTAGAAAGGAGATTGTATTCGCTATCTGAACTCCTTATTATCTGATTTTCTTTGAATACACTTTTCAGATCTAGAATAAACTTATCAACATTAACCATATCTAGATCGATATGCTCAGGAGAATTTGAGTTCGTGATATTAACTTGTTCCATATACCCCCCATTTAGAAATTTTACTCCAACCCAATGTATCTATCTGATTGGGTGAATATTATTTACTGGAAAACCATCGATTAAAATAATAAATATAATGTCTTTTACCAGCGATTCCGATTATGTAGTTTCTTAAAATTGCAGGCCAGGTGATTCATCGAGTATATGTCATATTTCTTTGGTTATAACTTCAGTATAGTAGTCCGCAATTTAAATCGTCACAAACGCCGCAGTATTATTTCATTAGGGGCCATCATATTTGGCGTTTGTTCACTCATTTTAGCAAGTGGTTTTATTGAGTGGATTTTTATCGACTTCCGGGAAACTTCGATTCGATCTCAGCTAGGTCATTTACAAATTACACGTCCCGGTTATCAGGAAGAAGGCAAAGCAAATCCTTATCATTTTCTATTACCTGATACACAACCAGAATTAAAGCTCACATCAAATAGCTTAGAGAAAATTAAAGTTATTGTCCCACGCTTATCTTTTAGCGGGTTAATCAGCAGTGGCGAATCGACGCTATCGTTTATTGGTGAAGGGGTTGATCCAAACGAGCAGAACTTCTTTGGTGACGCACTTCAACTCACTACCGGAAATTATTTGTCTGGAAATAATACATTCCAGATTATTATGGGAGAAGGTTTATCGCGCAACCTGGGCGTAGAAACTGGAGATAACGTTACATTACTGGTAAATACAGCCTCTGGAGGAATTAATGCGATTGAAGTAACCATTAGCGGGCTTTTTACAACTGTCACAAAATCATACGACGATAATGCAATTCGAATTCCTATCGAGACAGCCCAAAAACTCATTCGTGTGACAGGCGCACATAGTTGGATCGTTTTGCTTAATCATACTGAAGATACAAATCAAGTTCTTTCTTTACTGCACGATCAGCTTCCCCAAAGTAAGTTTGAGATTACACCTTGGTATCAGCTTGCTGACTTCTATAATAAAACAACCGTGCTCCTTTCTAAACAAGTGCTAGCAATCAAAATCATTATCGCAATAATCATTTTGTTAAGTATTTCCAACACGATGAGTATTAGTGTGATGGAACGAACCGGAGAAATCGGTACAGCAATGGCACTTGGAATCAAACAAACAAAAATTCTGTACATGTTCCTAATGGAAGGTATCCTACTTGGATGCATCGGTGGCATACTTGGTGTAATGATCGGTTATTTATTAGCGAATATTATTTCAAGTGTCGGGATACCAATGCCCCCTCCCCCCGGCATGGCAAGAGGATACACAGGGGAAATATTAGTTACTCAATCAATGGTATTAGAAGCTATATCATTAGCGATAGGAACAACTCTTATTGCAAGTGTTTATCCGGCTTGGAAAGCTTCAAAATTGCAAATCGTCGATGCGCTTCGCCATAACCGATAAAAATCAATGCTTAAACTTAGCTTACGCAACATTCTGAGACAAAAGATTCATACCACAATGAGTTTAATCTCGATTATTTGTGGTGTTGTTGGAATCATTTTGGCTGGTGGGTGGGTTAATGATATTTTTATCCAACTAGGTGAGGCTCTGATTCACTCACAATCTGGGCATATTCAAATATATAAGCAAGGGTATTTTCATGAAGGTTCTCGCTCCCCTGAGAAATATCTTATTTATGATTTTGATCAAATGAAAAAAACTGTTGCTCAGCAAATAACTGTCGAAAAATTTGACAGTATTACAGCTCGGCTAAATTTTTCTGGCTTATTAAATAATGGTCGTAGTGACCTACCAATCGTTGGTGAGGGCATTCAACCTGAAAATGAAGGTCAGTTTAGTACTGCACTAAAAATCACTGACGGAAGACAGTTGACTGACCAGGATAAATTTGGCCTTATGCTCGGGCGTGGGTTAGCCAATGGACTAAAACTTAAACCAGGTGATACGGTTACCTTACTTACAAATACAATTGAAGGCACTTTGAACAGCTTAGATTTTGAAGTAATCGGTATATTCCAAACCTTTTCAAATGATTATGACGCACGCACCATCAAAATTTCACTAGCAACAGCGCAGGAGCTCCTGAGTATTAATGCCGTAAATGCGCTCGTGATTTCACTAAAAGAAACTAAAAACACGGATCAAATAACTGCTTTACTAAAAAATAAGCTAGATTCCTTTGATCTTGAAGTTAGAACTTGGACTGAACTCAATGATTTTTATGAGAAAACCGTTGATTTGTATAAAAGTCAATTTGGTGTACTGCAATTGATCATTCTTGTAATGGTATGTTTAAGTGTCGCCAATAGTGTCAATATGAGTATCTATGAAAGAACCGGGGAGTTTGGCACGATGCTGGCTTTAGGTAATCGCAGTATGGATGTTTTCTACTTGATCATCAGTGAGAACCTCTTATTAGGATGCATCGGCGCTAGCCTCGGTATTGCAATAGGAATGTTTCTTGCGCTAACGATCTCCGCCATCGGCATACCCATGCCTCCTCCACCCAATGCCGATCTAGGTTATATTGCTCAAATCAGGATCGTGCCTTCTGTTCTATTGCTTGCTTTTTTAATCGGATTATTTGCTACCGTGATTGCGGCCATTATGCCTGCAAGGAAAATTGCTCGGTTACCGATTGTTGAGGCACTTCGTCAAAATTATTGATCAATCAGAATGAAAGACGAATCTCTGTAAAAATACGATCATTATTTGCAAAACGACCAAAAAGCCCTGTTGCTGGCCCTTCAAACATATCAGCCCCCAATGCAAGTCGCCAATTTTTTGTGAAATTCCAATTAATTCTGGGCCTCAGCATCCATTCTACTCGATTCAGGCTATGAATCAGTAACGTCTGCACTTCAACATCCTGCCATAATTTTCGATTCAGCATGATGCTCGCGCCACTTTCCCACTTATCATGGAAAATATCCCGATCATAGCCAAGAAAAACTCGCTGAAAAAACTGTAGGTTAGTTCTGATCTCTGCAGGCAGGCTAAAATCGAGCCCTAATGCATAATCAACAGTATCTTGTTGAACTAACCCAAACGGTTGTGAGAATCGCGTTACATTAAATTGCCTACCGTTGGTATAAACAAACTCACCTTTGACCACCACTGAGCCTAAATCTTTAGAAAATGTACTGCCGACTTGATCAATTCGATCATGACGCACCTGAAATAAAGGTCTACCAAGCTCACCACCAACAAGATAGAAAGTAGGTGATGCATCAAGGCTATGATAATAAAACGCTGAAAAATCCCACCCATTAACGAGTTGTGATAAGCGCAAACCATAGTTTGAATTTGTAATATTACGACCCGAACGATCTTCGTTTAGAAATGTTGCTTGTAATTGATCGGGAAGTGCAAAAGGATAGAACTCAGCTGCTGACCTACCTGGCTCACCCGGCCTACCAATCTTATCCAGCGTTGCAAAAGGAATCCAAACCAGATCCGCGTGAAAGTTATTTTTTGAATATTCGGTCCGCAATGCCCACTGCGGGATTCTAAGCAGGTTAAAATCTTGTAGCACAAATTCCCGCATATCCTTTGCTGATACCACATCAGCAAAAAATAAACCGACCATTTCTCCCCAAATAATATGTTGTCGACCGACACGAAAATCCCAATTACCTCGAGAAATATCTAAATAATTTTCGCGTAACCAGAACTCAAATCGCTGATCTTCTCGCACATTGTGTGAGTAAAAATTTGAGATACTATAAACTGCATCGTAATCAATACGACCACTTAATTTCCATTTAATGAACGAATTGATTTGTCGAATGTTTTCAAGCTCAGTCCGTAAGCGCATTTTGGACAAGTGATCAGGATCTGCGTACGCAAATGCCATTTCATATTGTGAGAAACCCCGCCAGCTTGATGTTTGTTTGAAACTTTGATTAGAGGCTTTCGTTGAAGATTTTTTATTATCTATGAATAAATCATCTAGAGATGCAACCCTATTTGAGCCTACGCTTTTAATCTCTTGTTTAATTGATAGAATATTCGTTTTATCAGAACCAAAGCAATACGAGATGCTTGCAAAGCATATTACGCTTGTTATTATTAAACAGGTTCTAATCGTGTTATAAATCTGCGTAAAAGACACCTGTTAACTTCCCGTGCTATTAGCAGTATTTTCTCTAATAATTCTACCGTCTTCTATATGAACTAACCGATCTGCCATGGACATAACACGAGAATCATGGGTTGAAAAAATAAAAGTAGTTTTATCTTTTCTGTTAATTTCTTTCATTAATTCTAAGATTCCTTCACCTGTATTATGATCAAGATTAGCAGTAGGCTCATCTGCCAGGATAATTTTAGGATGAGTAGCCAAAGCACGTGCAATGGCTACTCTTTGACGTTGCCCGCCGCTCAATTGATTAGGACGATGATGAGCAAATTTGGACAAACCAACTATGTCGAGAAATTTTACAATCCTTTCCTGTCGTTCAGCAGAATCTAATTCTTTAATTTGAAGTAAGGGGTATTCCACGTTCTCTTCAGCAGATAAAACAGGAAATAGGTTAAATGTCTGAAAAATAAAACCGATATTTCTTAATCTAAGTTCTGACAATTCATCCGGTGTTTTTCCACTTGTATCCTGGCCATCTATAAAAATTTTTCCAGTCGTTGGATTATCTATGCAACCAATTAAATTAAGTAGAGTAGACTTACCGCTCCCTGATGGGCCCGCAATTGCTAAAAAAACACTTTCCTCAATCTCTAGATTAACATCCTTAAGCGCTTGGACATGTTGCTCACCCAACATGTATTCCTTAGATACGTTACTAATTTGAACAATATTCATGAGACTTGATTCCAGGTTGTTTTCACAGAAACGATATTTTACTGGAAAGAGATTACTAATATGAGCCAACAATATTTTATGAATTACCTTTTATTTCTTTATTTCACGCTAATTCCAATGTCTGTCTTTGCAAATACAACAGAAGACACAGATACCCTAGCCAGAGCCATATTAGAAAAAGCTGATGCAATAAGATTTCCCCGAGAAAGCTTTCAAGTCGAAGTTGATATTAAGACTATCTCTCCTGAAAAAATAAATGAAGAATATAAATACCGTGTGTTATCTAAAGGCAATGAAAATAGTATTGTCATGATAACTGAGCCGGCATCTGAGCGTGGCCAAACTATATTAATGAAAGAACGTGATTTGTGGGTATTCATGCCAAGCGTTTCCCAACCTATCCGTCTATCGCTTTCCCAGCGTTTGGTTGGTCAAGTTGCAAATGGTGATATTGCTCGTGCAAACTTCTCTGGAGATTATAACCCCAAGCTTCTACGTACAGAAATTATCAATGACAAAGCATATTATGTACTTGAGTTGACCGCTGTCGATCGGAGCGTTACTTACCACAAAGTTGTTCTCTGGGTGCAAGAATCCAATTACTGGCCTTATCGAGCAGAATTCTATTCATTATCAAATCGCCTTCTTAAAACCAGCCGCTATGAAAACTTTGATTGGGTATTGGGCATTGAACGCCCGACTCGTCTTATTATGGAGGATGCGCTAAAAAAGGACGAGGTTTCAATACTCGATTATTCCGAAATGATTTTGAGAGATCTACCGGACAAAATATTCACAAAGGAATATTTAAAAAAGCTTGATTAATTTTAAAGCCAACCCCAAGGCTTCCAAATCGCAAAAACTATTATAGGGCTTCGATCTATGTCACAAAATGAAATCATTAATATTGGTGCAACTTTTAGCGAACATTTTGAAATTGTACCCGCATTATCTGAAGAATTAAAAAATGAAGCTTTTCGTGTACGCCATCAGGTCTATTGTGAAGATTTAAACTATGAATCCCAGCGTGCTAGTAAATATGAAACTGATGAGTATGATATCAACGCCCTTCATCTCTTGATGAAAAGTGTTAGGTTAAATAAATTCATTGGATGCACAAGATTAATCCGACCATCAATCGATGATCCACATCAACCACTTCCATTTGAGAAATGCTGTGGAAATACCTTAGATCACTCTAAAGTCGGCTCATTACTCTTATCTCGCAATAAAATTGCTGAAGTATCCAGGCTCGCTGTAATTTCAGAATTTCGTCGTCGTAAGGGAGAATCAGAAAGACCCATCAATCTTTCTGATGAAGACTATGGTATTTCAAATTATGCGCGCTTCCGCTTTCCGTACATTCCACTTGGCCTTTTTATTGGAACAGTAGAACTTGCTTATATTCACCATATTGATATTCTTTTTATGCTAACTGAAAAAAGATTAGCAATGCACTTTAGTAAATTGGGCGCAAATCTTGATTTTATTGGTATGCCAGTTGAACACCGGGGTGTTCGCGTACCTTCTATGGTTAATACTGTCGAAATAATTAAAAACATGAAACCAATGTTTAGGCCATTGTATAATCTGATCTCAAAGACAATTTGCGAAAGTCTCTCGCGATCGACTCAAAATCCTTTCATTATTCAAATAGGCTCTGATCCCCAGAACACTGCAAATCAGCAACTCAATCGTTTATAGAAGATAAAGCTGATACATAAAGTAGTTAAATTAAAGGTAACGTATACACTTACTGAAATAACAGGATTGCTGAGACCTATTATTTCAGTAATAATGTGCACTTGCTGGATTTAAGGTTATACATATAAGCCGAGATGGCGGAATTGGTAGACGCACGGGACTCAAAATCCCGCGATGGTGACATCATGGGGGTTCGATTCCCCCTCTCGGCACCAAATGAGTATTTCAAGTAATAAGGTTGCATCTTTTCTTATAAAACCTTGCTCCATCTTGACTTCTGTCAACTCACTTGCAGCTTCTGCTAGCCGCTAGCGCCAATCGATTTAATTTAAAAAAACTTAACTAGTTGCTCACCGGATTCTTGGTTATACCTCGTCGGCGATAATCGTTTCGTTATGTCCCCCATTTCGCGTCTTTATTTTACGAAACTTGGATTCTTTGAAATTCAGCATACTTAAGTCTTATCTGTTGCTTTTTTACCAATACGCGTTTCCTTTCCTTCAATCAAATTAATGATATTTGCTCGATGACGCAGCATTAGCAGTAACGAAATGATGATAACCACCCAAACAGGGGTATCCCAATCAAAAATTAAATAACTATAAATCGGGGCAAGCACCGCAGCAGTGAGCGCAGATAGGGACGATAGCCTTGAGATAGCAGCAACGATAATCCAAGTCAAAATCACAAGCGAACCTAATAACACATTAAACCCAAGTAATACGCCCGCAGCTGTCGCTACACCTTTCCCGCCTTTAAAATTGAGAAAAATGGGAAATAGATGCCCGAGAAAAACCAATAATGCAGCACCGCTAATTAATTCGTAACCGCCTCCTTCCATCGAAACATAAGCTCGAGTTAGCTCAACTGCTAACCAGCCTTTACCGGCATCCCCCAATAGGGTTACAACTGCAGCAGCAATTTTGCCACTTCGTAACACATTGGTTGCACCTGGGTTTTTTGATCCATAGGTTCTTGGGTCAGGTAAGTCGAATAATTTACTGGCCACCATCGCAAATGGTATCGATCCAAGTAAATAGGCCATCAGTAATATAATGATCGTTGCTATATCCAAAATAGCTTCGCCTCTCTAATTCGATTAGAATCGTTAACAAAAAAATCTAGCACTATTGTAAATATAATGCAGTAAATTACTCCCATGGATGTCATTTTCTTACAAAATTTTCGAACCAAAGCGATGATCGGTCTTTATCCTTGGGAAAAAAAAGTCGCGCAACTCATCGAACTTAACTTAGAAATTGCACTTCCCACACGTAGCGCGAGTGCCAGTGATGATATCAAAGATACGATAGATTATTCCCTTATTGCTGACAGAATCAAGCACACTTTGTCTGACAAGCATTTCATGCTACTCGAAGCTTTGGCAGAGCATATCGCCCAACTTATCTTGACCGAGTTTAAATCACCGCAAGTTAAAGTAAGTGTTGCAAAACTTGGAATTATTCAAGGTATAGAAAAGCTCGGTGTCAGCATCGTGCGTGAGTTCGATTCTCATGCTGATGAGAATCGATAACTTTTCCTTGATTACTGGGGCTCTCGATAGATTGGTGAATATCGGGTTGGATCAGAAATGCCAGCTGCTGAAAAACCCATCTTACGCAACCGGCACGCATCACATACACCGCATGCCAATCCATGCTCATCCGCTTGGTAACAGGAAACTGTACGACTATAATCAACATTCAACCGAGTACCCAACAAAATAATTTCGCGCTTCGATAAATCAATCAGTGGTGCATGAATCTTGAGTTTTACCCCCTCATATGCAGCTTTAGTGGCTAGATTTGCCATACGCTCAAAAGCCTCGATATAGTCCGGCCTACAGTCCGGATAGCCAGAATAATCGATTGCATTGACGCCAATAAAAATAGCTTGGCTTGCTAGGCTTTCAGCCCAAGCTAACGCTAACGAAAGCATAATCGTATTGCGCGCTGGCACATAAGTCACTGGAATACCCACTTGCGTTCCTGTCGTGGGAACATCGATCGATTGATCCGTCAGCGCTGATCTTCCCAAGTTTCGCAGATCAACGCTAATGACTTGATGATCCGTGACACCGATCATTTTCCCAACATTTAACGCTGCATCGAGTTCAGAGCGACTTCTCTGTCCGTAATCAATACTGAGTGCATAACAATCGAAATGTTGATCACGAGCAACCGCAAGAGTCGTTGCAGAATCGAGTCCTCCCGATACCAATACAACCGCTTTTTTCATCTCAATAAAACAAAGTAGCCAGAAAATTAACCCATTCGGCTATCGACCCGCTACCTCTCCCCACAAAATTTTATGTAATTGGAGCTGCAATCGAACCGGTGCATGATCTTCCAAGATCCATTTTGCTAATAAATCAGCCGCTAGCTGACCATGAGTAGGGGAAAATAAGATGGGGCATACTTGAACTAATTGATAGTCATTCATTATCTGTAGCGCCCATTGATAATCTTCCCTATCGCACAATACAAATTTAATTTCGTCTTTACTCGATATCAGCGCTAGGTTCTCAAAAAGATTCTTTGATACTTCGCCCGATCCAGGCGTTTTAATATCGACAATGCGGGAGACACGCGGATCAATTTCACTAATATCGAATGCCCCACTGGTCTCAAT
>WBZL01002758.1_pt2 | contig 11541 bp, 10 predicted proteins | sample 5204291 | NCBI WGS metagenome assembly WBZL01 (sample SAMN12344345, study PRJNA552823) | activated sludge metagenome | biome: Activated sludge suspended growth; feature: Nitrification reactor; material: Wastewater; isolation source: activated sludge from nitrification reactor of wastewater...
CAGATGCGGCGTGCCGAGGTGTCGAGCAGGCCGCGGTGCTGCAGGTAGCGCATGAAGCGCGCCTGGTAGATCGAGCTGATCGGCCCGATGCCCATCGAGCCGGTGGGGAACTGCCAGAAGTCGGGCATCAGCCAGGGATGCGGGTAGCTCGACAGGCCGCGTGCGCCGCCGCGTGCGGCGCCGATCTCCTGCCGATAGTGCGCCAGGTCCGCCTCGCTCAGCCGCCCTTCGAGGAAGGCGCGGGCGTACACGCCGGGCGCCGAGTGCGGCTGGTAGAAGACCAGGTCGCCGTCGGCGCCGCCGCGGAAGAAGTGGTTGAATCCCACTTCGAACAGGTCGGCCGCGCTGGCATAACTGGCGATGTGGCCGCCCAGCTCGCCATGTGCCTGGTTGGCGCGCACCACCATGGCCAGCGCGTTCCAGCGCATCAGCGAGGCCAGCCGCTCCTCGATGGCCAGGTCGCCGGGGAACAGCGGCTGCTGCGTCGCCGGGATCGTGTTGACGTACGGCGTGCCGGGCGCCGGCTGCCAGCCGATGGCCGGGTCGCGCGCCAGCGCGGCCAGCATGTCCATGACCTCGCGCACGCGCTGCGCGCCGGCGGCCTGCAGCAGCGACAGCAAGGCGTCGCGCCACTCGGCGTTCTCCTCCTGGTCGCCGTCGGTCGGCAGGGGGTTCTGGCCGAGCAGCGGCGGGATCGACGGGTCGTTCATGGGGTCACCTCGCGGCCCCACTGTAGAAGCAAAGGGCGGCGGGCGGGCCGCAGGGGCCGCCGGGCCGGCGTCCGCTGGGGAATCGGGCCCGCTTTCCTGCTGATGCCGGGTGACGGTTGGCGACGCGCGCGCGGCGCCGGGAGGCTGGCATGGCAGGGTTTGGGCGCTGGATCAGGGTGGCGGTGTGGGCGGTCGTGGCCGGGTGGCTGGCCGGCTGTTCGGGCACCTCGGCGCGGGTGCAGCACCGCGATGCGGCCATCGAGCCGCGACCGCAGGCGCTGACGCCCGGGTCGCTGCAGGCCATCGAGGTGCAGTCGAAGGTGGGCACCTTCGACAGCGCCGCCGAGCGCGACAACTACGCCGCGTCGCTGCGCTCGGTGTTGCAGACGGCCAACCTGTTCGGTGGCGACCCCACGATGCCGTACACGCTGCACGTGACGATCGTCGACTTCGACATCCCCAAGGCATCGTTCAGCGGCTTCGACTCCACGCTGGACACGCGCTACGAGCTGCGCGACGCGGCAGGCCGCGTGGTCTTCGGCGAGCAGATCTCCACCGGCGGCAGCGACGACACCGGCTCGTTCTTCGGACCGTTGCGGCAGAACCGCTCGCGCACCGTCGCGGTGGCCAACAACCTGCGCGCGTTCGTGCAGCGCCTGGGCGTGCGCCTGCAGCACGGGGCGGCGGCAGCGGCGCAGGCCCCGTCGACGGCGTCGACGGGGCCTGCGCCGGCGCCGTCCGCGCGACCGGAGCCGGCCGGTGTGACGGCCGCGCCGGCGACCACCGGTGGCGCTTCCACGCTGGCGGCGGCCCGCCCGAACGCCATCGCGCCGCGGACGACGGCGACGCCGGATCTGGCGCCGGTGGACCTGAAGCCGCTGCAGGTCGACGGGGCCATCGACTTCGGTCGCTACCACGCGCTGATCGTCGGCAACAACGCCTACCAGCACATCCCGCCGCTGAAGTCGGCGATCGGCGACGCGCAGCGCCTGGACCGCATCCTGCGCGAGTCCTACGGCTTCCAGACCCGGCTGCTGGTCGATGCGCGCCGCGACCAGATCGTCTCGGCGCTCAACGATTACCGGCGCACGCTCGGGCCGCAGGACAACCTGCTCATCTACTACGCCGGACATGGCTGGGTCGACGAGCAGGCCGACGAGGGCTACTGGCTGCCGGTCGACGCGCAGTCGGACGATCCGGCGCGCTGGCTGTCCAACGCCACGCTGGCGACCACGCTGCGTGCGATCCCGGCGCGGCATGTGCTGGTCATCGCCGACAGCTGCTTCGCCGGCAAGCTCACGCGCGGCGCGCGCGTGCAACTGCCGACCCAGGACTACCTGCGCCGCCTGATGGCCAAGCGGGCACGCACGGCGCTGACCTCGGGCGGCCTCGAGCCGGTGCTCGACAGCGGCGGCAAGGGCAACCACTCGGTGTTCGCCAGCGCCTTGTTCGACGTGCTCGAGGGCAACACCGGCGCGATGGACATGACCCAGATGTTCCATGCCATCCGTCGCGAGGTGGCCTTGCAGGCCGAGCAGTTTCCGGAGTACGGCGACATCCGCCGCGCCGGCCACGATGGCGGCGACTTCGTGTTCGTGCGACGCAGCGGGCCGTAGCGGTCGCTGGCCGGCGGCGTGACAATGCGGGGCGCCGGTCGCGCAGGCGCCCGGCATGCCGGCCGCTCGGCACGCGCCGGGACGCCCGCCGCGGACCCCGACCGGTGTCGATCCGCCCCGGCGCCGACCGGGTCCTCGATCTTCCCCTGGCCCAGGAGTGCCGCCCGTGCCGACCGACCCCCCCGACCCCCGCTTCCACGGCGTCTTCCCCTATCTCGTGTCGCCGATCCGGCCCGACGGCCAGGTCGACGATGCCGTCCTGTCGCGCCTGTGCGAGGACCTCATCGCCGCGGGCGTGCACGGCCTGGCGCCGCTGGGCTCGACCGGCGAGTTCGCCTACCTCTCGGCGGCCCAGCGGCGCCGCGTCGTCGAGGTGGTGGTCGCGGCCACGCGCGGCCGCGTGCCGGTGGTGGCCGGTGTCGCGTCGACGACCGTGGCCGACGCCGTGGCCCAGGCGCGCGAGGTCGAGCGCATGGGCTGCGACGGCGTGCTGGCGATCCTGGAGGCCTACTTTCCGATCGACGACGAGGGCGTGCACGGCTACTTCAAGGCCATCGCCGACGCGGTGGCACTGCCGGTGGTGCTGTACACCAACCCGCAGTTCCAGCGCTCGGACCTGAGCCTGCCGGTGATCGAGCGGCTGAGCCACGTGCCCAACATCCGCTACATCAAGGACGCCTCGAACAACACCGGCCGGTTGCTGTCGATCCTCAACCGCGTCGACGGGCGCATCGAGGTGTTCGCCGCGTCCGCGCACATCCCGGCCTGCGTGATGCTGATCGGGGGCGTGGGCTGGATGGCCGGCCCTGCCTGCGTGGCGCCGCGCCAGAGCGTCGAGCTGTACGAGCGGTGCCGGCAGGGCGACTGGGCCGCGGCGATGGACCTTCAGCGCCGGATGTGGAACCTGAACCAGGCGTTCGCCCAATACAACCTGGCGGCCTGCATCAAGGGAGGCCTGCGCCTGCAGGGCTACGAGGTCGGCGACCCGTTGCCGCCGCAGGCCGCATTGAACGCGGCCGGCATCGCCGACGTGCGGCACGCGCTGCAGGCGGTCGGCGCGCTGTAGGGTGCGGGCTCGGTCGCGCAGGCCGCGCCCTCGCGCAGCTCGGGCCCTTCGGGAGGCGAGAAGAGGTCCGCAGGGACCTACCCTCGTCCACCCTCAGCCCTGCAGGCCGCGCCCTCGCAGAGCTCGGGCCCTTCGGGAGGCGAGAAGAGGTCCGCAGGGACCTCTTCCCGTCCACCCTCAGCCCAGCATGTCGGTCCAGATGTTGTCGGCCCACGAGAGCGCGTAGCGCCCTTCGATCTGGTTGGCTGCCGCCGACAGCCCGCCCGAGCCCGGCACCGTCTTGAAGGTCTTCTCGCCGGCGTCGTACTGGTGCACCGAGGCCACGTGCACGACGTCGCGCGCGGTGACGAAGCTGTAGCAGGTGTTCATCACCACCGGGGTGGTGTTGACCGGCTGGCTCTTGAGCAGTTGGACGATCGCCGCCGCCGCCACCTTGGCCTGCTGGTTGGCCATGTGGCCGGACTTGGGCATGCCCGGGCCGGGGAAGGTGGCGTCGCCGATCACGTGCACGCCCGGCACCGCGGTGGACTCCATGGTCAGCCAGTTCACGCCGCACCAGCGGTTGTTGATGTTCACCAGCCCGGCCTGGCGTGCGATGTCGCCGGCACGCTGCTGCGGCACGACGTTCAGCACGTCGGCCTTGACGTCCTCGAACTCCAGCTTGGCGATCATGCGGCCGGCGTCGACCTCCTTCAGCTCGGCGTTCTTGCGGTATTCGATGAGGCCCTTGTAATGCTGGTCCCAGGCCTTCTCGAACAAGGCCTTCTTGGACTGGATGTCGGGGTTGGCGTCGAGCACCAGCACCTTCGAGCGCGGCTTGGCCACCTTGAAGTAGCTGGCCACCATGCAGGCACGCTCGTAGGGCCCGGGCGGGCAGCGGTAGGGCGACTTGGGGATGCAGAACGCGTACACGCCGCCGTCGGGCATGGCCTCGAGCTGGCGGCGCAGCGCCACGGTCTGCGGCCCGGCCTTCCAGGCGTGCAGGATCTTCTCCTGCGCCGCGGCATTGAGCCCGCCGATGGTCTCGTTCATGAAGTCGATGCCGGGTGCGACGACCAGTCGGTCGTAGGCCAGCTCGCCGCCACCGGACAGGCGCACCTTCTTGCCCGCCGCGTCGATGGCCGCCACCTCGGCCTGCATCACCCGGATGCCGGCTGCCTTGAGGCCGTCGTAGCCGCGCGTGATGTCGCCGATCTGCTTGTGGCCGCCGAGCACCAGGTTGGAGATCGGGCAGGACACGAAGCTGGCGTTGCGCTCGACCAGCGTCACGTCGACGTTGCCGCCCCACAGCTTGAGGTAACGCGCCACCGTGGCGCCGCCGAAGCCGCCGCCGATGACGACGACGCGACCGATCGACGGGCCCGAGGACGTGGTGGCGCAGCCGGCAAGAGCCAGGCCGCCGAGGGCCAGGCCGGCGCCCATCAGCTGCCGGCGCGAGGGCGAGGCCGGGGGCAGGGAAGAGGTCTCGATGTGCATGGCGTCGCTCCTCACCGGGTGGCCTTCTGGGTCGCGAAGTAGCCGGCGATCAGCTTGAGCTGGTCCTCGCTGTAGCCCTTGGCGATCTGATGCATGATGGTCGCGGGCTGGGCGCCGCTCTTGAAGTCGGCCAGCATCGCGAGCATCTTGTCGGTGGACATGCCGGCAATCGGCTTCATGTCACCGCGTGCGTTGCCGGTGGTGCCGTGGCAGTTGGCGCAGGTGGCGGCCAGGTTGCGGGCCAGCAGCGGGTCCTGGGCGGCGGCAGGCAGGGCCAGGGTGGTCAGCAGCGCGGCGGCGCACCCGGCGGCCGTTCGCGCGAGGCGGTGGGGATGCATGCAGCAGGTCTCCTTCGTCGTGGGGCCGGACAGTCAGGTAGGGCGGTAGCGGCCGGCGTCGACGCGGTGGGTGCGACGCGCGGGCCGCACGCGCGGCCACCCGGGTGGAGCGGCCCGACGAGTGCCCCGGTGCCACGCAGTGTCTTGAATATTTGTCTATGCGGATATAGCGCAATCCCTGACCGCGGTCGACCACGATCGGCGGCCCGACGGCGCTGGAGTTTGAGGTCGCTCAACGCCGGCGACGGCGTGATGCGGCAGGCAGCAGCAAGCGGTCGTGCGCGGCCAGGTGCTTCTCGCCCTGCTCGATCAGGAAGTAGCGGAACGCCTCGGCCGCCGGCGACAGCGTGCGCGACTGCAGGTGCACCACGTGCCAGCTGCGCATCACCGGCGTGCCCTCGATGTCCAGCACCTCCAGCCGGTGGTTCTCCAGCTCCAGGCCGAGCGTGTGCAGCGACAGGAACGACAGCCCGAGGCCGGCGATCACCGCCTGCTTGATCGTCTCGTTGCTCGAGATCTCCATCGTGATGCTGGGCATGAAGCGGTGCTCGGCGAAGAACTGCTGCATCGCGTTGCGCGTGCCCGAACCCTGCTCGCGGACGATGAACGGGTAGGGCGCCAGTGCCGACACCGGCGCGTGGCCAAGCTTGGCCAGCGCATGGCCCGGCGGGCCGACGATGACCATCGGGTGTGCCGCGAAGGCCTCCGAGCGCGTGGCCAGCTCCTTGGGCGGCCGGCCCATCACCGCCAGGTCGACCTCGCCGGACTGCAGCAGCGTCACCAGCTGCTCGCGGTTGCCGGTGATGCGCAGGCGCACCTCGACGCCGTGGTGCTCCTCGCGGAAGCGCGCCAGCAGATGCGGCACGAAGTACTTGGCGGTGCTGACCATGCCGATGGTCAGCAGCCCGTGCTCGAGCTTCTTCAGCCGCGCCATCGCGTTGTCGGCCTCCTGCAGCGCCGCCAGCAGCCGCTTGGCGTGCACCAGGAAGTACTCGCCGGCGGTCGACAGCGACAGGCCGCGGCCCTCGCGATCGAACAGCGGCAGCCCGACCTGCGACTCGACCTCCTTGATCTGCATCGACACCGCCGGCGGCGTCAGGTGCAGCGCCTCGGCGGCGCGCGACACGCTGCCCTGGGCGGCGACCTCGACGAACACGCGCAGCTGGCGGAAGGTGATGTTCATTCAGCAATAGCTTAACTGAAGTCGCAGAAAGTCTGACTGGTTATTAATTAAGTCGCTGCTTATCGTCCGATGCATCCGCTGACCGACGCATTGCATCCGAAGGAGGCCGCGTGAACAAACCCGTCGAACCCGGTGTCATCACCGACGCCAAGAAGCGCTACAGCGCGGGCGTTCTCAAGTACCGCCAGATGGGCTACTGGGACGCCGACTACGTGCCCAAGGAAACCGACACCATCTGCCTGTTCCGCATCACCCCGCAGGATGGCGTGGACCCCATCGAGGCCGCCGCCGCGGTGGCCGGCGAGAGCAGCACCGCCACCTGGACCGTGGTGTGGACCGACCGCCTGACCGCCTGCGACAGCTACCGCGCCAAGGCCTTCCGCGTCGAGCCGGTGCCCAACAACCCGGGCCAGTACTTCGCCTGGGTGGCCTACGACCTGATCCTCTTCGAGGAGGGCTCGATCGCCAACATGACGGCCAGCCTGATCGGCAACGTCTTCAGCTTCAAGCCGCTGAAGGCGGCGCGGCTGGAGGACATCCGCATCCCGGTGGCCTACGTCAAGACCTTCAAGGGTCCGCCCACCGGGCTGGTCGTCGAGCGCGAGCGGCTCGACAAGTTCGGCCGCCCGCTGCTGGGTGCGACGACCAAGCCCAAGCTCGGCCTGTCGGGGCGCAACTACGGCCGCGTGATCTACGAGGGCCTCAAGGGCGGCCTGGACTTCATGAAGGACGACGAGAACATCAACTCGCAGCCCTTCATGCACTGGCGCGACCGCTTCCTGTACGTGATGGACGGCGTCAACAAGGCCAGCGCCGCCACCGGCGAGGTCAAGGGCAGCTACCTCAACATCACCGCCGCGACGATGGAGGACATGTACGAGCGCGCCGAGTTCGCCAAGGAGCTGGGCAGCGTCGTCGTGATGGTCGACCTGGTGATCGGCTGGACGGCCATCCAGAGCATCGCCAACTGGGCCCGCAAGCACGACATGATCGTGCACATGCACCGGGCCGGCCACGGCACCTACACGCGGCAGAAGAACCACGGCGTGAGCTTCCGCGTGATGGCCAAGTGGCTGCGCCTGGCCGGCTGCGACCACCTGCACACGGGCACCGCGGTCGGCAAGCTCGAGGGCGACCCGATGACGGTGCAGGGCTACTACAACGTCTGCCGCGACAGCTACACCCGGCAGGACCTGCCGCGCGGCCTGTTCTTCGACCAGGACTGGGCCGACCTGAAGAAGGTGATGCCGGTGGCCAGCGGCGGCATCCACGCCGGCCAGATGCACCAGCTGCTGGGCCTGTTCGGCGACGACGTGATCCTGCAGTTCGGCGGCGGCACGATCGGTCACCCGGCCGGCATCCAGGCCGGTGCGGTGGCCAACCGCGTGGCGCTGGAGTGCATGGTCAAGGCGCGCAACGAAGGCAAGGACATCGCCGTCGAGGGCCCCGAGATCCTGCGCAAGGCGGCGCAGTTCTGCACCCCGCTCAAGCAGGCGCTGGATACCTGGGGCGACATCAGCTTCAACTACGCCAGCACCGACACGAGCGACTACGCGACGACCCCCACGCTTGGGCACTGACGTGCCCGCGCTGCCCCCCGAGGGGGCTCACCCGACGGACCGGCCAAGCCGGATCCGGGTGTGCCCTCGATCGAACAGCCTGCTACTGGAGTGCTCAGCATGATGACCAATCCCACCGGCCGCCTGACCCAGGGCCAGTTCAGCTTCCTGCCCGACCTCAGCGACGAGGAGATCGCGCTGCAGGTGCAGTACGGCCTGGCCAAGGGCTACGCCTGGAGCGTGGAGTACACCGACGACCCGCATCCGCGCAACACCTACTGGGAGATGTACGGCATGCCGATGTTCGACCTGGCCGACGCCGCCGGCGTGGTGCAGGAGATGCAGGAGTGCCGCAAGGCCTTCCCCCAGCACTACATCCGGCTGATGGCCTTCGACTCGACGCGTGGCGTCGAGAGCATCGCGATGTGCTTCATCGTCAACCGCCCCGCCAACGAGCCCGGCTTCGGCCTGGTGCGCCAGGAGGGTGCCGGCCGCACGATGCGCTACACGGTGCGCGGCTATGCCGCCGACAAGCCCGAAGCCGAGCGCTACTGAGCGCGGAGGAACGCCGCATGTACCGCATCGCCCCCTCGATCCTCTCGGCCGACTTCGCCCGCCTCGGTGACGAGGTCCGCGCCGTCGTCGCCGCCGGCGCCGACTGGATCCACTTCGACGTGATGGACAACCACTACGTGCCCAACCTGACCATCGGGCCGGCGGTGGCGCAGTCGATCAAGAAGCACACCCAGCGGCCCGACGGCAGCTGGGCGCCGCTGGACGTGCACCTGATGGTGCAGCCGGTGGACGCGCTGGCCGAGCGCTTCGCCGAGGCCGGCGCCGACCTCATCAGCTTCCACCCCGACGCCAGCACGCACGTCGACCGCACGCTGCAGCTGATCCGCAACGCGGGCTGCAAGGCCGGCCTGGCCTTCAACCCGGCCGCGTCGCTGGACGTGCTGGAGTGGGTCATCGACAAGGTCGACCTGGTGCTGATCATGAGCGTCAACCCGGGCTTCGGCGGCCAGAGCTTCATCGACTCGGCGCTGCGCAAGATCGAGAAGGCGCGCAAGCTCATCGACACCAGCGGACGCTACGTGCGGCTGCAGGTCGACGGCGGCATCAAGGTCGACAACATCCGCCGCGTCGCCGACGCCGGTGCCGACACCTTCGTGGCCGGCAGCGCGATCTTCGGCCAGCCGGACTACACCCAGGTCCTTGCCGCGATGCGGATCGAGCTGGCCGGCGCGACGCCGCTCAAGCTGGCGGCCTGAACGCCGCCGCCGCACGCCGAGCCCCCGGGAGCCGCCCGTCATGAACCGACCGCTCTATGCGATCCCGGGCAGCAGCGCCAGCCAGCCGGCTGCAGCGCCGGCGCCGCCGGACGCCGCGACGCCGGCGGCACCGCCGCCGTCGACGGTCGGCGAGGTGCTGGCCCAGAGCCAGGTCGAGACCGTGTTCGAGGAGCTCGATCGCGACCTCGTCGGGCTGGCGCCGATCAAGCAGCGCATCCGCGACATCGCCGCGCTGCTGGTGGTGGACAAGCTGCGCCTGGCGCACGGCCTGCCCACGGCCAATCCCAGCCTGCACATGTGCTTCACCGGCAACCCGGGCACCGGCAAGACCACGGTGGCGCTGCGCATGGCGCAGATCCTGCACCGACTGGGCTACGTGCGGCAGGGGCAGCTGGTGGCGGTGACGCGCGACGACCTGGTCGGCTCGTACATCGGACACACCGGACCCAAGACCAAGGAGGTGCTCAAGCGCGCGATGGGCGGCGTGCTGTTCATCGACGAGGCCTACACGCTGTACCGGCCGGAGAACGAGCGCGACTACGGCCAGGAGGCCATCGAGATCCTGCTGCAGGTGATGGAGAACCAGCGTGACGACCTGGTCGTGATCCTCGCCGGCTACAAGGACCGCATGGACACCTTCTTCAAGTCCAACCCCGGCATGAGCTCGCGCATCGCGCACCACCTGGACTTCCCGGACTATGCGCACGACGAGCTGATGCTCATCGCCGAGCGCATGCTGTCCACGCTGCACTACCGCTTCGGCCCCGGCGCGCGCGAGGCCTTCGACGACTACCTGCGCCGCCGCGTGCAGCAGCCGCACTTCGCCAACGCGCGCAGCGTGCGCAACGCGCTCGACCGCGCCCGGCTGCGCCAGGCCAGCCGCCTGTTCGCCGAGCGCGACAAGGTGCTGGGCCGCGACGAGCTGACGACGCTGGCCGACAGCGACATCCGCGCCAGCCGCGTGTTCGCCCAGCCGACGACCTGATTCGCATCCCCCGGAGACTTCCATGCCCCTGTCGCATCGCTGGACGCTGACCCGCTACCTGATCGAGGAGCGGCGCCGTTTCCCCACCGCCAGCGGGGACCTCAACGCGCTGCTGCTCGACGTGGCCCTGGCCTGCAAGGCCATCGCCCGCATCGTGGCCTTCGGCGAGCTGTCCGACTCGCTGGGCGTGGCCCAGATGGCCGAGCTGGGCGGCGACACCAACGTGCAGGGCGAGCAGCAGAAGCCGCTGGACGTGCTGGCCAACCAGATCTTCATCCGCATGAACGAGTGGAACGGCCACCTGGCCGGGCTGGCCTCGGAGGAGATGGAAGCGCCGTTCCAGATCCCGGCGGCGCACCAGCGCGGCAAGTACCTGCTGGTGTTCGACCCGCTCGACGGCTCGAGCAACATCGACGTCAACGTCTCGGTGGGCAGCATCTTCTCCATCCTGCGCGCGCCCGCCGAGGTGGTGGACAGCGGCCGCGACGTGACCGAAGCCGACTTCCTGCAGCCCGGCGCCACCCAGGTGGCCGCCGGCTACGCGATCTACGGCCCGACGACGATGCTGGTGCTCAGCGTCGGCAACGGGGTGGCCGGCTTCACGCTCAACCCCAACCTGGGCGAGTTCGTGCTGACGCACAAGGACATCCGCGTGCCGGAGGACACCCACGAGTTCGCCATCAACTCCAGCAACAGCCGCTTCTGGGAGCCGCCGGTCAAGCGCTACGTCGACGAGTGCCTGGCCGGCAAGACCGGCCCGCGCGGCAAGGACTTCAACACGCGCTGGATCGCCAGCCTGGTGGCCGAGGCGCACCGCATCCTGATGCGCGGCGGCGTCTTCATGTACCCGCGCGACACCAAGGACCCGGCCAAGCCCGGTCGCCTGCGCCTGCTGTACGAGGCCAACCCGATCGGCTTCGTGATGGAGCAGGCCGGCGGCCGCGCCAGCACCGGCCGCCAGCCGATGCTGGGCGTCAAGCCGACGTCCCTGCATCAACGCATCGGGCTCGTTTTCGGCTCGAAGAACGAAGTCGACCGCATCGAGCGCTACCACCACGAGCCGCAGCCCAGCGTGGCCCCGGCGCCTTTGTTCGCCGAGCGAAGCCTGTTCCGCAACTGAACGCGGCGCTGGGTGGGATGACGGTGATGCTCAGAGCCGCACGGGGTGCCAGGGTGGCGAGTCGGTCGCTCGGCGCCCCCGGCCGGGTCTCGGCCCGGCGGCCGACATCCTTTCTTTGCTGGTGCAAAGAAAGGACGCAAAGAAAGCACCTGGAAGACCGAACATCCATGTGGGAGTCGGTGATCGCGGGGCCGTG
>WBZL01004761.1_pt1 | contig 11539 bp, 8 predicted proteins | sample 5204291 | NCBI WGS metagenome assembly WBZL01 (sample SAMN12344345, study PRJNA552823) | activated sludge metagenome | biome: Activated sludge suspended growth; feature: Nitrification reactor; material: Wastewater; isolation source: activated sludge from nitrification reactor of wastewater treatment...
CTCAAGGCCATCGCTAACGCGATGGCTCTATCCTCTGCAAGGAGAGAACCAACTGTAGAGACAAGCCGGTGGTGAAGCGAGCGCAGCGAGCGAGAACCACCGGACTGAAGCACCAACCCATAGCGCCCTGAAGGGGCGCGAGAGACGTACCATCGTCAACGACCTTCTTGAAACTCAATGAGGCGGACTCTCCATTTGATCTTCGCCTTTTTTTCGCAAAGCAAAGGGCACGAGTGTCCGCTTTACAGCCGGCCCATTTGCCTGCATGTCTCAAGCCCCACATGAGCCGCCAGGACAACCTTGATTCATTCTTCCGCGACGGAAAGACCGTCATCCTCCCCATCGATCATGGGGTCGCCATCCCCGTGCCCGGATTGGAAAACCCGTTCCAGCTCATCGAGGACGTGAACTCCTACGTCGACGGCTACGTGCTCAACCTCGGCCTCGCCCTCCGCACCGGTGACCTGCTCACCGGAAAGGGCATCTGTTTGCGCACTGACGTTTACAACACCCGCACCTCAGGGCGCGGCGCTGGCAGCATCAATGTCTACGGACTCGCGGAGGCCGAGATGGTCGGCGCCACCGGCGTCATGAACATGCTCTTCCCCGGGAGCGAAAACGAGGAGCTCATCACGCAGAACTGCGCCGATCTCGTCAGCGAAAGCCTCGACGTCGACATCCCGGTGATCCTCGAGACGCTCCCCGTTGGACTCGGCCAGAAGGAGCACTACACCGTCGAGAAGATCGGCTTCGCCGTGCGGCTCGCTGCGGAACTCGGCGCGGATGTCGTGAAGACCGCTTATCCCGTTGATGGCAGCGTTGATGACTTCAAACGCATCGTCGAGAGCTGCTACGTCCCCGTGATCGTCCTAGGCGGCGCCGCGATGGGCAACGATCTCGACCTGCTCTCCATGACCCACGATGCCATTCGGGCCGGCGCCGCCGGCATCGCCATCGGCCGCAACGTCTGGCAGCACCGCAGTCCCGCCGCAATCGCACGGAGCCTCGCTGCCATCGTGCACGAGGGCGCGAAGGTCGAGGAGGCCATCACGTTATTGAAGGAACCGATCTGATTCTGCGTCCACACGGGCAGGTTTCGGACGTTTTCTTTGTGCTCCCATTTTTCACGCCATGAAAAGAACCGCTGCCATCCTCCTCCTCTCCGCCGGCGTCGCATACGCGGAACCGAAGAAGTTCGCTTTTGACTGCGAGTCCTGGGCTGAGGGAGAACCGCCGAAGGAAGTCTTCGTCGTGGAGGGCAAGATCAACGTCGCCGCCAAGGATGGGAACAGGGCTCTGGAGATCGGCGTCGGTGAACTCGTCGACGCGAACGCCCTCCTCGGCGATTCCGCGAATGGCAGCGCCAGCATTGAGGCTCGCGTGTTCGGCACGAAGCAAGGCCGCTCCATGCCGCGCTTCGGTATTGGAGTGCACGGCCAGAGCGGCTACCGGCTCATCGTGTACGCCACGCAAAAACAACTGCAGTTGGTCAAGGGGGACGAGGTCGTGAAGTCGGTTCCCTTCACGTGGACCAGCGACGCGTGGCTCAAGCTGAAGCTCGACGTGAAGAAGGTCGCCGAAGGCAAGTGGACCATCGCGTGCAAGGCCTGGCCCGCGGATGCCGCCGAACCCGCGGAACCGGTGATCGCCCACGAGGACGCCACGCTCAAGGGGCAGGGCAAGTGCTCGATCTGGGGCACGCCTTTCTCGAACACCCCCATCTACTTCGATGACGTGAAGATCGAGGTGGACTGAGGATCATCCTCCGTATCCGCCGCCGCCCGGCGTCTCGATCCGCACCCGTTCGCCGCGCTGGGCCGCGAAAGTCGCGCTCGACGCGAGGAGTTCCTCCCTTCCGTCGGTTCGAAGCAGCATCTGCCTTCCGCTCGCGCCCGCGCCGCCGCCATCCATGCCGTAGGGCTGCGTGGTCCGGTGCTGGGTGAGCAGCGAAACAGTGAGCGGTTCGAGGAATTCGAACTCCCTCACGACACCATTCCCGCCACTCCATTTTCCGAGGCCGCCGGATCCGGTGCGGATGGCGAACCTGTGGAGCCTCACCGGATACCGTCGTTCGATGACTTCCGCATCGGTGATCGCCGTGTTCGTCATGTGGGAGTGCATCGCGCTAGCGCCCGCGTATCCGTTCCCGGCGCCGGTTCCTCCACAGATGGTCTCGTAGTAGCCGAACCGCTCGTTTCCGAAGAGGAAGTTGTTCATCGTCCCCTGGCTGCAGGCTTGGAGATTCAGCGCCTTGAGCAGCGTGTCCACCAGCCGCTGGCTCACCTCGGTGTTGCCTCCAACCACTGCAGGGCTTGGCATCTGCCGGAAGTCGGGGTTCAGCATGCAGCCCTCGGGAACGACGATGTCCACGTCCATCAACAGCCCCTCGTTGAGCGGCAGATCCTCCTGGACCGCCAGTCGAAGCACATAGAGCACCGCGCTCCTGACGATCGCGGGCGTGGCATTGAGATTTCCCGGGTGCTGCGCGGCAGTGCCGGTGAAGTCGACCGTGAGCCGCTCCCCGCGTTTGAGAATCTGCACCCGAATCTCCGAGCCGTCGTCCAGCGCCTCACCGGCGCCTCCTTCGGCCAGCCGGCTCACGAACTCGCCCATCACGCGCCGGGAATGGGCGAGGATTGCGGCAAAGGGCAGGCAGGCTCCCTTGCACTCGGCCTTCAATCTCTCGGCTCCCAGACGATTCGCGGCGAGCTGCGCCTGAAGGTCGGCGAGGTTGTCCTCCACCGCGCGCGTCGGATGAGGCGCCTCGAGCAGCGTCCGGCGGATGGCTTCAAAATCCGCCGTCCCTGCGCGGCACAGGTAGCTGGGCGCGATGACCACGCCTTCCTCCTCCAGACGCGTCGCGTGCGCCGGCATGGAGCCCGGGGACAGTCCTCCGATCTCGGCGTGGTGCGCCCGGTTCGCCACGAATCCCAGAAGGACACGGCTGTCGCTGAACACCGGCGTGATCAGCGTGACGTCCGGAAGATGTGATCCGCCAAAAGCCGGGTGGTTCGTGATGATCGTGTCGCCCTCGCCCAGCTCGCGGTTCCGCAGGATGTCCCGCACACAGACACCCAGCGCCCCCAGGTGCACGGGAATGTGCGGCGCGCTCACAACGAGCACGCCTTCGTGGTCCAGCACCGCGCAGGAGAAGTCGAGGCGCTCGCGAATGTTGGTGGATAGCGCCGTGCGCCGCAGCAGGGCGCCCATGTCCTCCACGATGCTCGTAAGCCGGTGGGTGAGCAGCGTGGAAGAAAGCGCCGCCGGGTTCAGCAGGTCGGCTTGGATGAGGGGCCTTGACCTTTTGAGGAGCCATCCCTGAGGCTGGTGGTCCTCGGCGCACCACCCGTCCGCCACAATTAGGGTGCTGAACGCATCCTGTACGATGGCGGGACCATCCGTCGCCCGCACGCTGCGTCGCGGGGCCGTTACAGGATTCATCCGGGCATTTCCACCTCTCGCGATCACCCGCAGTGTCACCAGCTCGATGGGCTTCGCGTCCGGCGGCGAGTACCCAAAGAGATGTGAGAAGTGACGAACAAATGCGTCACGGAGTGACGCCGGCTCCTCAAATTCGATTTGCAAGGGGGTCTCCTGCCCGCGCACTCTCAGCTCGGCAATGCGCCGGTGTCCGAGGCCGCTCTTTGTGGGACGCCCCGACACCGTCGCCAGACCTTCATCGGCTTTGCGGGTCAGATCTTCGAGCAACCCGGGCAATTCGTGCTGCACCTCGTGCAGCGCTCTCAGGACCTGCCGCTCCGCGAAGCGCTCAGGTTCGGCGCACTGCAACCCCACGGCGCTTAGGATGCCCGCGTGGTGGGGCGCGAGGATGACGCCGATCCCAAGGGCGTCGGCGACATCGCACGCATGCTGCGGCCCGGCGCCTCCGAAGGCCAGCAGCGCATACTCGCGCGGGTCGTAGCCTTCCAGCACGGAGATCTTCCGGATGGCGTCGGCCATCCGCTCGGTGGCGAGCGCAAGCAGCTGGCGTAGGAGCGTTTCACGGGTGCGGCCCCTCCCGTCTTGCTCGTCAACCACCGCCAGAAGTTCCGCGAGGCGCGCTTCCGCAGCCGGGACGTTCAGCGGGATGGGAGCGAGTGCCGGATCGAAGCGCCCCAGCAGCAGGTTCACGTCGGTGATCGTGAGCGGCCCGCCCCGGCCATAACACGCCGGTCCCGGATCGGCCCCCGCGCTCTGTGGCCCCACGGCAAGTCCTTGGGGCGTCCACGAGCAGATGCTGCCGCCGCCGGCGGCGACCGTCTCGATGGCAACACTCGGACTGAGCAGGGTGATGCCCCCGACGGTCTGGGTGAACCGGTAGGCCACCGCGCCATCCACGCGCGCCACATCTGTGCTGGTGCCGCCCATATCGAAGGTGATGATCCGCTGGTGGCCCAGCTTTCGTGCGGCCTCCAAGGCCCCGATGACACCGGCCGCCGGTCCGCTCAGGAGAAGGTCCTTGGGCTTGATCGTTGCCGCGGGCTCCAATCCCGCCGCGCTGGTCATGAGGTTCAGCCGCGGCAGTGGCAATGACCCATCCTCCTCGGGGCCGGCGGCCTTCAACGGCGCGCTGACCTCCGAAATGAACCTTTCCACAGGTCCCGTGAGGTAGGCGTTCGCCACCGCGCTCTGCGCCCTTGGCACGATGCGTATGAACGGCGCGAGCTCGCTGCTCAGCGACACGTGTACGAACCCCGCTTCCTGAAGGATCTCCCGGGCGCGCCGCTCGTGCGCGGGATTCACGTCACTGTGCAGGAAGCTGACGGCGGCCACGGTGATGCCCTGCCGCACCATCTGTCGCGCGGCATTATGCAGCGCCGCTTCGTCCAGCGGCCTGAGCACCATGCCGTCGGCGGCCATCCGCTCAGTCACCTCGCACGCGGCCTCGTAGTGCGTGTCGCGAGGTTCGTGACTGAGGGAGAACAGGTGCCTTCGCCTCTGGTCGGCGATCCGCAGGATGTCACCGAACCCTAGGGTCGTGAAGAAGGCGATCCGGGACCCCTTGCGCTCGAGCAGGGCGTTCGTGGCGCGCGTGGTGGCCAGCCGGAACTGAAGCGGAGGGAACTGACCGCCTGGCGGCGTGCGTGTCAGCAGCCGGGCGCCGATGATCGGTGCCGGCTCTCCGCTCAGAATCTCGACGATGGCGCCGCCGCCGGGGAAGCCGTGTGGCGCCCCGAGTCGCAGGTGGAGTTCATTGCCTTCCCGCCGCGAGTCCACAATGGCACGCAACCCCCCGCCTGCGGCGGCGCGGAGGGTGAAGCCCCTGAAGAAGCCGTCCGGCATGTCCCAGTGATGGGAGATGGCAAGGGCGCAAGGTCCTTCCATGCCTGTCACCCTGCCGCGCAGGCAGCCGTGCGAGAGCACTTTCACCCGGCGTTCCGACCCGTCCGGGGCCAGCGCATGACAGTCGGTGAATGTTCCGCCGGTGTCCGCCGCGAATTGCCACATCTTCCGTGCGGGCTACTTGGTTGCTTCGGCACGCGGCTTGATGGTGATCCACCCGGCTTCCACCAGTGCGTCCGTGTAGGGTTCAATCTCGGCCGGCTTGAACGCCTGCTGCGCCTTGGCGATCCATTGTCCGCCGGAGGCGGGGTCCTTCTTCTTGATCGCGAACAGCGCCAGGGTGAAATAGTTCTCTGGACTCTCCTCCCGGAACTTCAGCTTCTGCGCCAACTCCTCCGCATCAGCCAGCTTGTCCAGCATGACCAGGCAGACGATGACTTTGAATCGCAGCAGGTTCTTGATTTGATTGGGAAGGTTTGCCCGCGAAGTCAGCAGTTCGCTGAAGGCGTTCTGCGCGGCCTCGTAGTTCCGTCCCACGAAGTCCAGTTCAGCCAGATTGAACTGCGTTTCAAATGCTCCGGGATTGGATGCCCCCGCTCGCCCATAAGCGTCTCGTGCCTTGGCATAGTCCTTCATGCTCATGAAGACGTTGCCCTGCGCATTGGCAATGGCCCAGTGCCCAGGCTTCAGCGCCTCCGCCTCGCGCAGCTTGTCCAGAGCCTGCTCGAATTGCTTTGCCGCCAGCAGCCTCCTCACGTCGAGGAGCACCTCGTCGAACTTCTGGTCGGACGACGACGGAGGCGCTGGCCGCGTGTTTTGCGCCGGGATCGCGGTCGCGGCCAAAATGAGCACGAGAAGGATGAAGCGCGCCATCATGGGCGGACGCTACATGCCCGCCGTGCCGGCACAATCCGAAATGTGCCCGGGATGCCCGCCCGGGCGCCTAGTACACGTCGCGGCGGTACCGCTTGGCAGCCTTGAAGTTTTCCATGTACGCATTCACCTCGTCAGGGGACTTTCCACCGTGCTTGGCGACGATTTCGCGCAGCGCGTTGTCCACATCCACGGCCATGCGGGCGGCGTCCCCGCACACGTAGAAGATCGCCCCGCTCTCCAGCCAGTCGTAGACCACGCGGCCGTTTTCGAGCATCTTGTGCTGCACGTAGAGCTTGTGGGCCTGATCGCGGGAGAATGCGGTGTCAAGCTGGCTCAGGGTGCCGTCCGCCAGATAGCCGTTCAACTCATTCTCGTAAAAGAAGCACGTCGCTCGACTGACCTCGCCAAAGAAGAGCCACGCCTTCCCCTTCGCGCCCGTTGCCTTGCGCTCCTGGAGAAAGGAGCGAAATGGTGCGATTCCCGTTCCGGGTCCGACCATGATGATGGGGGTCTCGTCCTGCGGTTCGGGGAGGCGGAATCCCGTGCCCGCCTTGATGAAGGTGGGCAGCGGTGTGCTTGAGTCGACCCTGTCCGCGAGGAACGTCGTGCACACGCCCCCGCGCGCGCGTCCGCGGCTTTCGTAGCGCACCGTGGCGACGGTGAGATGCACCTGTTCCGGATACGCTGCGAGGCTGCTGGAGATGGAGTAGAGGCGCACGATCAATTTGCGGAGCAGTCCCACGAATTCTGCGGGCTCGAACCTCGCGTCCGGATTCTCCATCAGCACATCGAGCGCGTCGCGTCCCCACTGGAACCTCTCGAGGTCAGCCCGCCTTTCCGGAGTGGCCAGGGCCGCAAGTTCGCTGTGGCCCGAGCCGGTCTTCTCCGCGATGGCCTTGAGCAGCTTGCCGTCGAATTCGGTGATCGCGCACGTCTCGGTCAGGGCCTGACGGATCGAGTAGGTGCCACCCTTCGGGTTCGGCACCTCCTCGTTCCCGCCGAATCCCAGGTACTTCAGCATCGATTCCACTAGCGAGGGGTCGTTCTTCGGCAGGATTGCGAGCGAGTCCCCTGGAATGAATTCCATGCCGCTGCCGGCGAGATCGATTTCGTAGTGCTTCGTGTGCTTCGGCGCCCCCGGCGCCGTGAGATCGTGCGCCCGTATGAGATGTGCGATGTACGGGTTCTTGAGGGTGTAGGCCTGCTTTGCGGTGGCGGTGCTCATGGGGCTGTGGGTCTGAGGAAGTTCAGCGAGGCTAGGGAACGCACCGATGATGTCAAGAATGGGAGGACAAGGGTGCAGCGACCGGACTTCGTATCCAAGGGGGGCGGAACACTTTTTGGGTGCAAGATCTGGCTCTTGGGTTACCTGTTCATGTGAACATTCAGGAACAGTCGGCTCGGCGTCCTCGCGGGCGCGGAGCGGCCTCCAACACCCCGCAGCGATTTGCAGAGATGCACGTCGCGTACGACGAGGCTGAATCTCCGGCCAGGGTTGGCACCAAGTTCTTCGTGGATCACTCGAGCCGTGTCATCATGCGGCCCAACAGTCCTGACGTCGAGATTGAAGCAAGTCTGAATCCCTACCGCGGATGCGAGCACGGCTGCGCCTATTGCTATGCGCGGCCCACGCATGAGTATCTCGGGTTCAGTGCCGGAATCGACTTCGAGTCGCGCATCATGGTGAAGCCCGAAGCGCCAAGACTCCTCCGGGAGGCGCTCATGAAGCCGTCCTACACCCCAGTTGTCCTCTCGATGAGCGGGGTCACGGACTGTTATCAGCCCATCGAGCGAAAGCTCTGTATCACGAGGCGATGCCTCGAAGTACTTGCGGAATTCCGCCACCCGGTCTCAATCATCACCAAGAATCATCTCGTAACGCGGGACATCGATCTGCTTGCCGAACTCGCAAGGCACCAGGCGGTGTGCGTGATCCTTTCCGTGACCTCGCTGGATTCCAAGCTCTCCCGGCTGCTGGAGCCGCGTGCCTCCCTGCCACAACACCGGTTGGATGCCGTACGCCAGTTGGGCGAGGCAGGCGTGCCGGTCGGGGTGAATGTCGCGCCGATCATTCCCGCCCTCAACGACCACGAGATTCCGGCCATTCTCGATGCCGCCTCCCGCGTGGGGGCGCAATCGGCGGCCTACACCGTGGTGCGCCTGCCCTTCTCTGTGAAGGATGTGTTTGCGGACTGGCTGGCGCATCACTTCCCGGAGCGCAAGGAGAAGGTGCTCGGGCGCATTCGCGAATCGCAGGGGCGGACGTTGTCACATCCGGAATTCGGCCGTCGGATGCAGGGGGTCGGGGTGTGGGCGGACCACATCGAGCAAGTGTTTCGCGTAAGCAAGATCCGGTGTGGCCTTGCCGCCAAGCCGCCGATTGAGCTTAGCACTGCTGCATTCAGGCGGCCGATGGCTGGCTGCCAGTTGGAGTTGGAATTGTGATCCTGGATCGCGTCAGTGCGGCCTGGCCACCTCGCCCCGCCCTTCGATCTCCACCCTCCCCGTGGAGGGATGGAGCACAACGTTTCCTGCCACACGGCTGATGCGCCGTTCTTTCACGTCAAGAGCCCACAACTCGATGGGCTCTTCGAGCGTCGGAAGCTTCACTTGGGCTTGCCACGGATACATCTCCTGCACTTGGACGTCGGTCACGTTGCTGAACTCGTAGTCGAGCCCGTAGATTCGCAGAACATGGCGGGGCGAGGGCTGTCCCAATGAGATGACACGGCCTCGTTGCACGATGAGAATCGCATCAACCGGCTGGCCCACGTTGAAGCGGGCGTGGCCCTTCAACTCCACTGTGCCATCGGCGGTGACTTCGCCGGCGGTCAGGTCAGCCTTGCCCGCGGGCAGCGGCGAGCCCCTTTTGAATCCATCAAGCACCGGGCGTTCCAACGGCTTGGTCCGGAGCAGGCCCAGGCCTTGCAAGGTTTTGACTGCGTTGATGCAGTGCCATCCTGCGGATTCCTTGTCCAGCACCTCCATGCTGACGAGCCGTCCTTGGTCTTGAAGATGGGGGAGAAAAAGGAGCAGCGCTTGCGCCTGCCTCCGCGCCTGATACCACACGTCGGTGAAGTGAAGGCCGTACTGCCACACGGGAATCTGTGCGGTGCAGAAGGCCGTCAGCAGCACGATCGGGGCCACCTGGGCGACACTCCCTGGTCCTTGTGCGTGTTCCGGATGCTGCGCTTGAAGGCGTTTCCAGGCCCGGCCGAAGACAACGCCCACGGTTGCGGCCGTCGCAATTCCCGAGATGAGGAGGTATTGGCTGATGGCAAGATACCGCGGCGTCACGGCACGGTGCTCCCCGATGTCGGCGCCGCGTTTGCTGACCATCACGCCGACCAGCAGCACGTAGGTCATGAGCGCGAGCCACGGCAGGGCTATACGCCACAGCCGGTGGCGAACGGTGAACGCCGCCAGCCCGAGCAGCGCAAGGAGGGTGACCTGCCCCAGCACTACGGCCGCGCCCAGCGGATGGTCCACAAAAGGGGTCCGCGCAAACCAGGTGCCAAGAAACGCGAAGAAGAATCGCACCGCAATGTGAATGTTGCCGTCCGCCAGAAGGCTCTTCCCACCCGAGAGCGCGTGGTCGCCGGGCTTCAGGTCATAGGCGTGCCAGGCGACGTTGACGAAGTCCGTGAAGTAACAAGCGATGGTCACCAGGGCGATGGCGCTTGCGGCACCCGCGAGGATGAGCCGCTTCTGCAGATTCCCGAAATCCTGGTTCACCACAAGGATCCCAACGATCACCGGCCAGATGGCGAGTCCGTGGGCAAAGCTGTGCGTTGCCACCTCGGCGGCAGCCACCGCGACGGCCAGCCTCGCCCATGGGCGCTTCGCAGTTTGGCGAGGGGTCAGTACCAGGATCGCCCCGAGCAGGCAGGGCATCGGAATCAGACTCCACATCGAGGACCCCCACAGGAACTGCTGGTAGTGCATGGGGGAGAAGATGAGGAGATTGAAGGCGAACATGATCGGCCACTGCCACGGGCTGCCTCCCAGCGTCCGGTTCAGGAGCGCCCACACCAGCCCCGAACTGATCGCCACCAGGGCGAACGATGCATACTGCTCCCACCGGAAATCGCCTCCGCTGAGGTGCGTGAGGGCGAGGATCAGGAGACGCGGCACCACGATGCGATGCTGGATTTGCGCGGCGTAAAGGTCGTGCCAGGTGAGGGTGCCGTCGTGCCACTTCTGGAGGAGCGGCGCATTCTCCCACATGTCCCAAGTGCCCACGTCGACGGCATGGGTCCACACGAGGTGGGCGGTGAAGACTGCCGGGCTGAACACGGCCACCGTGAGCAGAATACGGAGCAGCCGCTGGACTGACGGGCTGGAAGCGGAGGGCATGCGCGGGGGTGGGGAGACGTCATCTAGCACCGAACCTCCCGTCAGCGCGAGGGGATTGTGCGGGTCCGAGAACGGTTGTGAATTGATCGTGACAACTCAAATGTGTCCGCTAGCGTCTTGACTTCCGTCAAGTTAGCGCCACCTCCGGCAGCCCCAAAACCATCGAACTACGAACTGCCATGTCGCTTCCGCGCAAGCCGATGCCCGATTCCATGAGCTACGATCCGAACACCAAACTGGCGGGGCGAAAGGGTGCGGGTGGCCGTCCCCCGAAGTATTCAGGACCGAGCCGGCCCGTGACTCTCACTTTGCCAGAGTCCACTCTAGAAGGGCTGAAGCAGATCCACTCAGACCGCGGGAAGGCGATTGTGAAGCTCACCGAGGCGGCGCTCCGCTCCGGTGCCTCCTCCCAATCGCAGGTGGAGATCGTCGAGATGGCGGACAACACGGGTCTGCTGGTGGTGGGGCCCAGCAAGTCGCTTGGCCGCATTCCGTTCCTGCACCTGGTGGAGGTGGCTCCAGCGCGGTTTCTCATCGCCATGGACTCGGGAAACGACTATCGTGCGCTTGAGCTTGCCCTGCGGGACGTCATGGAGGACGTGCCCTCGGACGACCGGCGGGAGCGCGAGTTGCTTTCGCAGCTGCTCGAGCAGGTCACAAACCTCCGCAAATCCGCCCGCATGCGGATGGCGGAGATCCTCCTTGTGGAACTTTCGCAGAAGGGACGCACCGCGACCTGGCCTTCCGTGGTCTCCACGCTGAGCTGGCTGCTGAGTTGCGCGGCATAAGTGATGGATGCCGTTTCGTGAACGAGCCATGACGGAGTCCTTGCCAGCACTCTGCGTGGTGATCCCGTGCTACAACGAGGAGGAGTCCATTCCCGTCTTGGTCGAGAAGCTGTCGCCTGTCCTGGAGGATGCGACCGCGGGGGCGTGGAGCATTGTGTTTGTTGATGACGGCAGCAGCGATGCCACCGCCCGGCAGATCTGGAATCTCCACTCGAACGATGCCCGATATCGCGGGG